>Ga0187894_10001364_pt1 | contig 31500 bp, 28 predicted proteins | sample GBC1701081metaG_FD_136650 | JGI IMG/M metagenome (GOLD analysis project Ga0187894, IMG submission 136650) | White microbial mat communities from a lava cave in the Kipuka Kanohina Cave System on the Island of Hawaii, USA - GBC170108-1 metaG ...
AAGATATTGACCGTCGGGCGTTTTATTCCTGAAGCTTGGCCTGATAGCACTCAGGCTGATCAATCATTAATCGGAAGAGGGACGGGAGCGGGACGTAGCCCATAAAAACCTACCCCTGAAAGAGTCGGGAGTGGGGAAAACATTCATTTCCCACTCCTCACTCCCCACTCCTCACTCCGATCCTTCGTGTTGAGAAGCCGCTTTCTAAAAGCCCAATTTGTTCCCGTTCAATGTATAATAACTTCGGCGACTTCGTCGCAGTAATACTGCGACGCTGATCCTGTCGTGACAGTTATCCCGCATACTGTCGCATCGGCCTCCACCGCCCCAACCAATCTGCAAACCGAACCGGCGATCTCCTGAACCGCCCGGGTCTTTTGCTTCGACTACATCTTCGGCAAGGAAACACATATGGCTAACATCATCAGAATCACAGGCGTCGCCGGATTGGCCGGCGCTTTGATGATATACATACTGCGCCTGGATCGCGTCGTAGGATTATTTGTGGATGACGGCTGGTACGTGCTGCTGGCGAAATCGTTGGCGACGGGGCAGGGTTACGGCTTGATCAATTCGCCGTCGCCTGGAATCACGCCGCTCTATCCGCCGGCCTTCCCGTTTCTGCTTTCGTTGTTCTACCGCATCTGGCCCAGTTTCCCGGACAACATCTACCTGCTTAAATCTGTCTCGGTCGCGGCGATGATGGCGACCGGCGTCATCGCTTACCGCTATTTTCTTCGCGAGAGAAAGCTGCCTGCGCGCTTGGCGCTGGGAATTTCGTTCGCGTCGGTGGTAAGTCCTCCACTGGTTTTCATCGCGACTTCGACAGTGATGTCGGAATGTATCTATGCGTTCATCTTTTTGTTGACTATCGTTGTGATGGAGAAATGTGTTCGGGCAGGACAGAACGCAAAGGGAATTCAACTGGCGCTGGCCGGCGCCGCGTTGGCTTCGATCGCGTTCCTCACCCGCTCGATCGGGATGGCGCTGATCGCCGCCGGATTTTTGTATCTGCTCAAAGCCAGATTGATCAAATCGGCCATCGTCTTCGCCATCGCCGTGGCCGCGCTGGCTGGCCCCTGGGTGATCTACACGCGGTCGCGCACTCCTACGCCGGAGCAGCGGAAAGAGCAGGGCGGCCATATCGTTCTGCCCTACACTGACCAGTTCTGGCAGAAACGCGCGGGATTTACCCATCTGGGTGTGGTAACAGCCGCGGATTTGCCAGGACGTGTCGTGGACAACATCACCGAAATCACCGGGCGCGACGTGGGACGCATCGTCGTCACACCGCTGTTTGAAATGATGCGCGACCCGTTCGCGGAGGCGCAGCGTGAGGATGTACAGGCAGGCGGCAGAGGCTCCACGTGGAGCGTCTCATTTTTCCTCAGTATTTTCGCGATCATCGGCCTGGTTGCAATGATGCGTCAGAGACTGACAATGGCCGAGCTGGCCTTGCCGCTGTCGCTTGCGATCACGGTCTTGTGGCCCTGGGAAACTTTCCGTTTCGTGTTGCCGCTGATTCCGTTCGTGATCTTCTATTTCGTGATGGGGATTCACGCCGTTTATCTGTGGGCGCGCAAAAACGACTTCCAGCGGGAATGGGCTGTGGCGACGGCGTTTGTGGCGCTGATCGCGGCGGTCAACGTTTACGGCAACGTGACATTCCTCATGAAGAAATTCGATATGACGGGTCTTGAACGCCCGCAGTGGCTGCAAATTTTCGACGAAGCCGAGGCGATGTTTAAATGAGTCAACGAGCGCGCCGCGAAGAATGACGTGATCGCCACGAACAACCCGCCGCTGGTCCATCTTTACACCGGCGTCAAGACGATAGGTTCGGATTACCCGGCGGAGAATTGGGACGACTGGAATCGTCTAGGCGTGCGTTATCTGGCGCGCGTGTCGGTCTATCCCGAAGTCCCTGATCCCTCGGAGCGCAAATTCAACACGGTTTATCGCGCGCGCAGCGGCATGAATTTCCGAGTGATTGATTTGGGACAACCCTATTCGCGTCCGGCTTGGTAATCGAGTGGGTAATACTGAATGTTTGCCAAATCATTTCGAGAGCCAGTTCGTAATCTATACGTGGTCCTCTTCCTGATTTTGCTCCCGCCGATCTTCTTCTGGCGGGAGACGCTTTCGCTGCGCACGCTAGGCGATAAAGACGCCGTCTTCTGGTTCTTTCCCGCATACAAGTTCGTCGCCGAGCAGATCAAATCGGGGGATCTGCCGTTGTGGAACCCCTATCAATACAGCGGCGCGCCGATGTTCGCCGAATGGCAGGCGGGCGCGCTCGACCCGATCAACTGGATTTACCTGATCGAAACGACCTCGCGGGCGTTGACGTTTTCGCTCGAAATCAGTTTCGCCATCGCGCTCCTTGCGACGTTCAGTTACGCCCGAAGCATCGGGTTCAATCGCTCCGCCGCCGTTGTTTCAGCCGTGATTTATGGCCTGAGCGGATTTGCGGTCGCGCGCACGCTCTATCCCGGGTTCCTGCGCATCATCGCGCTCGCGCCCTTCGTCCTCTATTTTGTCGAGAAGTTGTATCAGGAGGGACGATGGCGACAGGTCGCCGGAGGCGCGCTCGTCATCGCGTGGCAGGTTTTCGCCGCGCACCCGCAGCCGCTGATCTATTCGTCGCTGCTCGCGTGCGCGTATGCTTTATTTTGCGCCTTGTTCAGGAGAAGCGAGCCGCGATTTCGAATCTCGAATCTCGAATCTCAAATCTCAAATCTCGAACCTCAAATCTCAAATCTCAAATCTCAAATCATTTTCCTGGCGAAGTTCGCATTGATGTTCATCGCCGGCGCCTGCCTGTCGGCCGCGCAACTGCTCCCCGCGGCGGAATTCGCCCGTCAATCGGTTCGCCGGGAATGGCCGTTCGAGCTTTTCACGCTCCACTCGCTCCATCCGTTGTCGCTCGTGACCACGCTCTTCCCGTTCTTTCACGGCGAGGGGCAGGGGATTTATCGAATGCCGTATTGGGGTGTTTACTGGCACCACAACGAGGCGCAGATTTATCTGGGCGTGATTGCGCTTTCGCTGGCGATTGCCGGAGCGGTCTCCGCCTGGCGGATACGGTTCAGCGTGGGGATTTTTTGGATCTGCGCGGCTTTCGCCGGAGTGATTCTGGCTTTCGGCAAATACGCAGGCCCGGTCGCTCGCGCCCTCTACCATGTCCCGGTGATCGGCAATTTCCGCAGTCCCAATCGCTATTGGATGGAGGTCGCGCTGGCCGTGGCCGTGCTGGCCGGGTACGCCGTTGACAGGCTGCTGCGCGAAGAGTCGAGGTTCCTTGCGCGCGCCACGCAGATCGCGGCGCTGTCGCTGGCCGCGTTGTGCGTCGCCATTGGCGCTTTCGTTCTATGGCGAAAAGATCTGGCCGAAGCGGTCGTCAGGTCGCTCCTCAGTCTCGGCCAAACGCCGCAGGGTTTTTTGCAAACGGCGGGCGCGGAATTTTATTTGCCGATGATCACGGCCGTCTGCGCGCTCCCTGTGATTTTGATCTTTGCCCGCGCGCGCCAGCGCCGCCGCTCCTTCGCGTTGCTGCTGGCGCTGCTGTTGGTTGATTACCACCTTTACGCCGCCTTCGCGCCGATCACTAATCCTGACAGGCTCGAAACACTCGTCGGAACGGCGATGCCACGATCTCTGGCCGCGAAGCAGAGCGAGCGCGAGCCGATCCGCTATCACGTGGCGCTCAATCCGGATTCGGGCGAGTTCAGCCCGTTCTGGTTCTACGGCAGCGAAATGGTCACAGGGTACGACCCGGTGCTCAACGAGCGTTATAAAATCTTCAGTGGGATTGACGAAGCCGGACGCTGCTTCATCCCGACGCTCCTCGATCCGCAGGATCACACGCTCGATCTGCTCAACGCGCGTTATGTTTTCGCGCCGCCGTCGAGTTTCGATTCGGATGCGGCAAAAAAATATCAGGCTGAGCATGTGGATCTGCGGCAGGGCGGAAGCGCCGTCTTCAAAACGAGCGCCAGCGGCGGCGATTCGTTGGTCATTATCTCTTCGCTGGCCAATTCGTCCGAGACTGCCGATGGAGAGGAGGTCGCGGAGGTAACGGTCAACTGCGATTCCGGCCCGCAATGGCGGGCAGCGTTGCGCGCGGGGCGGGATACTTCGGAATGGGCCTATGACCGCGCAGATGTGCGGCGCGTCGTCAAACATGCGCGCGCGAAGATCGCTGAAAGTTGGAACGGTGACGCGTCGTCGAGCTTTCAAGCCCACTCCTACATTGCGCGGATTGAGTTGCCGGAAAATCTGCGGGCATGCCAGTCGCCTCGCACGGTTCGCGTCAAAGCGACGGCGCGCGGCGACAGCTCAATTAACGTCAAAAATGTCGCCTTCGAGACTGCCGCGCCGAGACGCCAGATCACGCTGACGCAAACGGCCAGTTTGGCTCTGAGTGATCAGTCGCGCTGGCGCGAAGTCGAACAGCGAAGCGAAGCGAAGCCTTACCGCGATTTCCGCATCTTTGAGAACCTACGCTCGATGCCGCGCGCGTGGCTGGTAGATCGAGTCAAAGTCGCTTACGAGGGCGATCAATTGAAACTGATTCGGGGTGAATTGGCGGGCTTTGATCCGCGTGTTGAAGCGCTGGTCGATCACGCGACCGCCGCGATGTTGCATCCGAGTCTGGTTGATCCGGCGGATGGGGCCGAACAGCGCGCGCCGGAAACCGTGAAAGCCAACATTCTCAAACGCGCTCCCACGCGAATGTTGGTCGAGGCGGAGGCGCGGAAGCCTTCGATCCTGGTTTTGAGCGAGGTCGCTTATCCGGGCTGGCGAGTGAAGGTTGACGGATTCGAATCAGAGTTGTTGCGTGTGAATTACAACTTGCGCGGTGTCACTCTTGCGCCGGGCAGGCGTCAGATCGAATTGATTTACAGCCCGGTGTCGTTGAAGGTTGGGGCGGTTGTTTCAATCACAACCGCCCTCGTTCTGTTGTTGATCATTTTGTGGGACAAGAGAAAAGTCAGGGCCGCGGACGTTGCTTAGGCTTATTCGCTTCTTCTTTCTTCGGCTCTTCTTTTTTTGTCTCGCCAGGTTTTGCGGCGCCGGGTTTGTCTGTGGCGCCCCCGGTAGTTGGTTTGTCGCCCGATGCAGGCTGTCCTTCCTTGACCTCTTCTGTGTCCACAAGCCTCACGTCCGAGGAGAAGCGGCGATAGTTTTTATACTTGATGATCATCCGAATGTGCGCCGACCCTCCTTTGGGGAAGAACAGCCGCTCGGAGCCGTATGTATAAGTCGGAAACCAGAAGCGGTCGTCTATGTTTTCGCGGTAGGTCTCGAATTTGACAAAACGCTGATCGAACTCCGGCACGATCTTTCCAGCGGTTTTCACGATCTGCAAATCCTGATCGTCAACCCAGATCTTCCCCTGGAAGAATTTACCTTCGATCTTCTGTTTACGCAGCCGGTCGAGTTCGCGCTGATTGGACATCACCTTCGGAATCACATCGAAGACATATGTATTCAACTCATCAACCTTCTCCCTGCCCACGTAACTGACGAAATAATTTGGCAGCTCTTCGGCGGCCAGCGCAAACGGTTGAAGGTTGATAAACGCGTTTTTGTCTTCGGGAGTCAAGCTGACCTCATAGAGCGTTGACGGCGGAGCTTTGATAATGCGTTCGATGCGCTGGCCCGCGTCGTTGAAGACGAATTCGGAGACCTGGTAGAACTCACCCGTAATGGTCTCAGCCGGGCCTAGCGTCTGAATCTTCGAATCCTGAACGTACGAATACTCTTTCCAGATTTCGCGCAGCTCACTCTCTTTTTTCGTGAACTGCCGGATGATCTCTTCAGGCGGAAGTTGTGGGCCGGGCTTCTGAGCGGAAGCTCCGTTTGGTCTGGTCGAATGGATTTTCGCTGATGCGGATAGTAACGAAGTCAAAATGCATGCTGCGACGAGCAATGCGAACAGAGTCTTTCTCATGTAATTTCCCCCCTCGTTTGTGAACGGTATTGTTCCGCGCTTCTGATGGTGAGTATAGCGGAGAATGTTGCTTTTTGTAACCGGCTACTCGACCTCATCAGCCGTCTCAACGCCCTTACCCGCCTCGCGCACTTTGCGAATGACCAGATCGTAACTGAACCCGCGTCTTATCAGGTAATCGAACAATTTCTTCGCTTCCTCGCGCGTCGCCGGCGCGCCTTTCGATTTCACGCGTTTGCTGATCGCTCGTTCGATCAGTGCTTCTTCGCTCTGTTGTTCATAAGCTCCGTCGAGGGCGGTTTCAATGGTTTCGGACGGGAGTTTCTTGCGTCGCAGATCGCGGCGAAGCCGCGTGCGGCCGAGCGGTTTCGCCGTCAGACGCGAACTGGCGAAATTCGCGGCGAACTGTTCGTCGTTCAGGTAGCCCAGTTCTTCGAGCCTGGCGATCACCTGATCCACGACCGATTCCTCCGCCCAGTCCTTTTCCATCAATCGAGAACGCATTTCGGCGAGGCTGCGCGGCTTGTAGGAGAGCAGATTGAGCGCGCGCTCGAAAGTTTTCTCATAGGGCGTCTTCGTCATGGCGGAATCGTGAGGCTTCCCCCATCGGCTCGTCAAGCGCATCTGCTTTGTGGCGAGCGTCTGCGCTTTGCGCTTTTGTGGTGAAGGGGCATGAAAGTTTACGATTCCCAAACAGGCGTGCTATATTGACGCCTACTTTCTCACATATTTTCCCGCACTCAGACAAACATCAGAGAGAGGTATAGCCTATGTCAGGGCATTCAAAATGGCATACGATTAAGCACAAAAAAGGCGCGCTTGACGCCAAGCGCGGAAAGCTCTTCACCAAGCTGATCAAAGAGCTCACTATCGCCGCGCGCGCCGGTGGCAGCGGCGACCCGAACCAGAACCCGCGTCTGCGCAAGGCCGTCAACGACGCCAAGGCCGCGAACATGCCGAACGACACGATTGACCGCGCTATCAAACGCGGCACGGGCGAACTGGAAGGCGTCAATTACGAGGAGATCACTTACGAGGGTTACGGGCCGGGGGGCGTCGCCGTGATGGTCAACGCGACTACTGATAACCGCAATCGCACGGTCTCGGAATTGCGCCACCTGTTTTCAAAGAACAGCGGCAACCTCGGCGAATCAGGCTCGGTCGCCTGGATGTTCAACAAGAAGGGGCAGATTATGATTGACGCCGCGTTGAAAAGCGAAGATGAGATGATGGAGATCGCGCTCGAAGCCGGGGCCGAAGACATGCAGAACGACGGCGAGAGTTATCAGATACTCACGGCGCCGGAAGATTTCCTCTCCGTCCTCGACGCGATCAAGAGCAAAAACATCGAGCCGATCTCTTCGGAAATCGCGATGATCCCGCAAAACACCATCAAACTCGACGGCAGCCATGCCACGCAGATGCTCAAGCTTTACGAAGCGCTCGACGATCATGACGACGTCCAGAGCGTCTATTCGAACTTTGAAATTGACGACGCTGTGATGCAGCAGCAAGCGTAGCGATTTGTCATTTGTCATTTGTCATTTGTCATTTGTCATTTGCGGAAATGCCATAGCGATGACAAATGACAAATGACAAATGACAAATGACAAATGACATGAATCTCAAACGTCGCGGCGCAGAGACCGGCAGCGGTTTTCAGGAGACGGTCAATCGTATCAATGAAGGTTACGAACGCGCCGGACGGGCCTGCGTCACGCGCAAAGCCATTCCAGGAAAATATCTGATCGAACGTGGCGAATCGCGGCGAGGGTTGGCGTTGCCAGCGATTGATTTTGCGTCGAGCGCAGGGCAGCCGCGGTTGTCTTACGCGGAACTCTGCCGGTTAAGAGAAGAGAATAAGACCACGGATTGGCGGCGGTTTGTGCCTGAATCAAAAGCTGAACCGGATTACGGAGGAGTGATCGCTACCGAAGGCCGCGCGATCTTTTACGATGCAAAGACCACCAAGCGCAACCTGCTCGATTTCGACAACCTGCACGCGCATCAGATTACGTTCCTTGAACGCGCGGCGCGTTTCGGCGCCGTGGCTGGCTTCCTGGTTGAATTCAACGGGCGCGGCGAAGTCTATTTTCTGCCGATCCAGATTGTCGTGCGTTGGCGCGAAGAGGTCGCGCGCAAGAGCCTGCCTTACCGCTTTTTCGCCGAACACCTGACGCCCGCGCCGCAAGGCAAAGGTTTGATCATCCACGATTACTTGAAAGCCATCGAAGAACAGGAGCGGCTTTACGGCCGCGGCTACGAGAGATTTGTTCTGACCATCCCGCGCGCACGATCACGGCGGGATGTAACGAATAGTTTATGAATCACGAAATGAACGAAGAGTTTCATTTTCCATTTGTCGTTTGACAAATGGAAAATGCTTCTCATCCGCTCGCATTTCTCAGCAGTACAACACAGCCACCTAGGAGGAAAGCCATGGCCACACGTCCTTCCACGAGCATTCACGCTCGCAATTCGCATATTCGTTTGATCGCCACCCTGTCGCTCGCGCTCGTCGCAACGCTGACGGCGACGGCTCAATCCAGACGCAGGGTCTTCGTGCCCGGCCAGCGCGCCGTTGTTTTTGACGAACGTTTGTCGGCCTTACGCGCTTGGCCGAATGTCAAAGCTCCACTCGAACAGCGTCTGCGCCGGGGCCGCCGCGTGGGCATTCTCGGCGCGGGCGCCGCTAAAGACGGCGCGAAGTTTTTCCGCGTGGCCGTTTCACGCAACACCCGCGGCTGGGTTCTGGCCGACGCCGTGATCAGGCCGGGCAACGCCGCTGACGCCGAGAGGTTGATGAAATTGATTGAAGAGACGGAGGACGATTTCACGAAGGCGCGTTTGGCGAAACTTTGCGCCGACGAGTTCCGATCAACGAAGCTCGCGCCGAAGGCTTTGATGATCCTGAGCGCGACGGCGGAAGGCGCGGCTGCTAGGCTTTCGCGAGACGCCAAGCGGCGCGTTGGAGATGACAATCCGGATGCGGGTCTGAACGCCGGATTGACCAAGCGGGACTTTATGCTTAATTACGCGGGGTTGGATCGTTACAACCGCATCGGCGTGACGTTCGATTACGACGCAGTTTCGGATCGGATCGTTTATGACGGCGCGGCTTATCACGAGTTGCTACGCCGCTACCCTCGCAGTCTAGAGGTCAAAGAGGCGCGCGATAAATTGGATAAACTCATGGTTTCGCGCCCGCGCTGATCAGCCAAACGACGCCGTTTCTTTAACGACGCCCTGCGCTGTACCAATTGTGCCCTTTGTTAACCTGGTCTGCCCAGAACGCCAGGATTGTATCTTTGTCTGTATTGGGTAGGACATTAAGCTCCTTCATCCACTCAAAGAACAGGTCGCTTGGCTTATACTCAGAGCGACTTACAACAAGAGCGCTCGCCATGAATCCAGCTTCTTCATAGCTTCGCATAGAGATATAGCCGAGGAAGTCACCTAGAATGGCGCGATCCAATCCTGACCAATTGTACATAGAAATTCGGTATGCTTCTCCATCGCGAGTATTTGGTAAATGGAAATCTACCCCTTTGACCAGATCAGAGTAAGTTATTAACTGTAGTCGCGCTCCCGTCTCGCGTATTCGTTGTTCGAGAACGGCCAAAGCCTTGGGGTCTTTATCAGCATAATCCCAGGTTACTTGATCCATTTTTCTCTCTATCTCATCCATATTCTGCCTCCACGAATGCTTCTACTTGCGAACAGACGTCAGCGGTCGCGGCCCGAAATTCCCGAATAGATAATCAACCAGCGGCTCCTTCTCCGCGTCAGTCACGACCGCGCCCCAGCGAACCATCTTCTCGACTTCGCGCGTCCAGCCCTGGCGCGAGAGGCGTTGTTGCTCGGTCAGATCAGCCTCGTGGCAGACCAGGCATTTCTCTTCGAATATCTGTTTGCCTCGATCGGCGGCAGGCGCCGCCGCGCTCGCCGCCGATCGCGGTTTGAAATTGGCCGCGAAATAATCAATCAGAATCTCTTTTTCCGAATCGCTGGCGACCGCGCCCCACCGGATCATCTTCTCGACCTCGCGCGTCCAGCCCTGGCGCGACAATCGCTGCGAGACGATCAGGTCGGCTTCGTGGCAACTGACGCACCGGTCGCGCGCAAGCTCCACGCCTTTGCCTTCAGGCAGATCCTGTCGCGCCGCGCTGATCTTTGTTTCCGTCGAAGCGACGATGGCGAGAGTCATCATCGTGAGCGCCAAAGCCAGCTTGATCAAATTCGATTTACGCTTTGACATTGATCCTCACCTTGTCAATCACATTCCAGAGATAGCCCGATGGATTCCACTGCGGAGCGACTGGTTGCACATTACCTTTATCGTCAGTGGCGCGCGACATCAGCAGGTACGACCCGGGCTGGGTGATATTGAATTCGTACTCGAACGATTGCCACGCGTAACGCTCGCGCTCTTTGCCCAATTTGGCCGGAAACCAGGAACTGCCGTTGTCCATTGAGACGTCAACCTTGGTGATGTTATCTTCGCCGGCCCATGCGAACCCGCTCACGCGAACTTTGCCCGGAGCCATAGTCGCGCCGTCGAGCGGCGAGCTGATGAACGATTTAACGACCAGGCCGGTGAGCGGAACCATATCTTGCGGAGCGACAGCTTCGCCCGGAGCCACGCGGCGGTTCGGATAGCGGTAAGCCGTTTTGACGAAGAATCCCTCGTGTTCTTTGTCAATCACCTGAATGTTGGTGAGCCATTTAACCGAATACGCGCCTTCCCAACCGGGCACGACGGCGCGCAGCGGGAAGCCGTGCAGGATCGGCAGCGGCTCTCCATTCATCTCGTAAGCCAGAACTGTATCGGGGTCCAGAGCTTTCTTCATCGGCACGTTGCGGATGAAATCGGGCATCTTGCCCACGGGTTTGTCCGCGCCGTTCAGCGCCACGTACTGGCCCGTGGCTTTCACGCCGGCTTTTTTCAATACATCCGCCAGACGCGCTCCGGTGAAACGGGCCGTGCCGACGGCTCCTTTCTCCCACTGGATTCCGGCGACCGGCGGATCGAAGAACGCGCGCCCGTTGCCCGCGCATTCCAGCGTCACCGTCACTGTGTGTTTGGGCGCCTTCTTCAATTCATCGAGCGTCATTGTGATCGGAGTTTGAACTTCGCCGTCAACCGTCAGCTTCCATTCGTCAACGTTGACCTTCGCCGCATATGAATGATGGCGCACGTAGAAAAGGTCGTTCGGCGTGATCCACGTATTGAGCAGTGAAACCGGCGTCTCCAAATCTTCGGGGCGGACCGAGCGGACAATCAACTTCTCTTTGCCCTTAATGACGTTTTGCGCGAATGCGGGGAGCGCTTGACTTAGTATCAGACCGGCGCTTGTCTGGCCCACGCTAATCAAGAAGTCGCGGCGCGACGACGCGGATGAGCGAGGATAAGGCCTGTCATTCTTTTTCATTTTATGACCTCGTTTAAGTGATATTGAGATTTGATGATCGCGTTACAAATGAGCGCAGATTCTATGCGCGAGCCGGTGGCTGGTCAAATCTCGCTCGAACGCCGCCCGCGGCGATGACCACAACCATGACAGCGACTGGAGTGATATGTATTAGCAGCCGCGGGAACGACGAACTCATGTGTATGTCGAATCCCGGCCACGCGCTGAAAAAGTAGATGCCGCAATAAAGCGCGATCGGCGCGATTACCGCCCCGGCCAGCGCGGCCAGCCGCCGGTCTACGGCCAGCAGCGCGATTGACACCGCCACCATCGGCCACAACACGCCCCAGTGTTTCCAATTCAGCATTTCGTTTATCGCGGAAGGAATGATGACCGTCGCGCGGTCGAGGTTATTCCACAACGTCTGCGAAGTGATCGGCAGAAAGTTGTCGCCGGTCGGCGGTTTCACGAAGCCGACAAAACCGCGCCACCCGATCAGCAGCGCGAGGCCGGGAAGAATCAGCGCCGGAAGCCGGCGCGCCTGTCGCCGTTGAATGATTTTGATAGCGGCGAGCGCAATCAGGCACAGCCAGAGAACCGCGCCCTCCTGCTTGACCCAGCACATGATCGCGGCCAAACAACCGAACAGTCGCAAACTCCGCTCGGCGTCCTCGATCCAATACTCGATGAGATAAACGACAGCCGCCAGGTAAAAGACGGCCAGCGGGAAATCGGCGTAGCCGGACGACGCGCTGCCGTCCCCGACGAGCGCCAGCGGTGTGGCGGCGATCAGCAGGAACGCAAACACCATTTGCCAGACCGCGCAGCCCGCTCTGGCCAGGCCGACGGCGATCAGCCCCAGCGCCGCGGCGTAAAAAAGCGGGAAGAGCAACTTGATCATTTCCTGATCCGCGACTCCCATCCAGCCGTAGAACCAGGCTTCGGTCAAGGGCAGCAACAGCGGATAGCCCTGCAATGTCCACGGGCGCGTCTGGTCGGAGAAGAATTCGAGAGGTATCGCGCCGCCGTTTAAAAAAGCTATGCGCGCTTTGATCTCCCAGTTGAAGAGACCGTCCCATCCGAGCGTGCGCAATCGTGACAGCCACACGACCAGCCCGATCGTTAGCAAGGCTATCGCCGCCGGCAGCGAGGATCGAGGATCGAGGATCGAAGATCGCATCATCGCGCGTAAGGCGATCCTCGATCCTCGATCCTCGATCCTCGATCCTCGATCCTCGAACAGCTTCGGCCTCATTCGCCATCCGAAGGCGAAGAACGCAAGGCAGCATAACGTGAGCGTCAGCCGCAGCGGGCGCCCGGCGCCGAAGAAGCCGAACACAAACGAAGCGAGCGAAACGAATGCGGCGCCGAAGAGGAACGCCAGGCAGAGTATTTCAACTGTGGTTGTGAGGCGATGACGCGGCAGGAGAAGCATCGCGATTCCGCACCCCGCCGCAAGGATCAAAGACAGCGCTACTGCGAACAATACGATTTCCACTCTTTTAGCTCCGGCGACGGGGCCAGGACAAGATAGGGGCCGATCGTTCGTGAGGTTTGCATCAGCTCCGGCGGCGGCTTGATGCGATAAAAAAACAGCCACTTGACGGGCCTCTCAGCGCGCGGATGAAAAAATAATTCCGGCGCCTCGCCGGCGCCGCCACATCGCGCCTCGCCGATCGGGCGCGGCCAGCCGAGATAAGCCACGGTCCTGTAGACCAGTTCGCTCCCTTCGTCGGCGCTCGACGTGATGAAGACCATCGCGTCTTCCGGCGGAACGTCAGCCATCACTTTCAGCGTCGCCTCGGACGGATTCGGTATTTGCAGAGATGAAAGATAGCGGTCGGTCGTGTTGTAGGCGCCACCGGCGGCCTTCGACATCGGGCTCCAGGCTCCGGCGCTTTCAAAGCGGCTGGCCGAAGCCGACGCCAAACGCCTCAGCCCGTTTGCGCAATAACGCCCAACCACGACGAGGACGATGATGAGGCAGGCTGATGCGATTTTGATAATCCGACTTCTCATTATTATGTTTGGTTATCGTAAGCCGCAACGAGTTTCGCGGGAGCGCTGCGCCGCCACGACTCTACAATCAATTTACGAAGATCGTCCGGTTGAACGGTCGCGAGCCGTACCAGCATCGCCGGGTAGTTCAAGTAGTGATCCGTGATGTAAAAAGTTTCGGGATCAATCTTCATCAACGCCTCACGTTCATTGATGTGGATCATGATAACGACCGACTCGCCGCTCTGGTGGAATCTGACGAACAACTTCTTGTGAACGTGAAAGGCCGGCGTGCCGTATGAGGTTCCTTCGACCGCTTCGGGCAGCGCGAGCGCAATCTCTCGAACGGTTTCCCAACTAGCCGGCTGTGTTTTTCGCTTGCGTCCCATAATTTGCGATTCTTCGGAGGTGTTTGGCGAGCCAGCCGACCTCAGTTTGCGCGGCTTTCAGCAGAGCGATGGCGACAGCTCTGATCGGGGCTCCTTTGGTGAAAGCCCCGGCTATTGCGTAAAGGGCGGCGGGAGAAAAGTGAGGGGCATTGAAGATGGCGAAGACGGGATCCCACCGCTCCGGCTGGAATTTCGTTTTAAACGCGTCCAGCCCATCAAAGTTATAGAAGCGCCTGCCGTGCGCCCGCACCCACGATAGCGACCAGCGTAACCAGAGAGGGTTCTCTTCCCGCGAAATCGCTGCGCGCTGTGATAAGGGCGAGAGGCCAAGTGTTACGTATTCACTCTCCTCTTCGGCCATCACGCGGATGGCGGCGTCAATCATCAACTCCGCCGTCCCGTTCGGCGCGCCGTGGCCGCGAATGATCTGTTCGATCAACCAACCATTGCGTCGCGGGATCGGCGATGCGACGAGGAAGCCCACGACTCGTCCTTTCCGTTCGGCGACGAAGACGCGGCGGTCAGCCAATCTCTCCAATGTCTGCGGCTCAACCAGAAAATGCATCGGAGGCAGCCCGCGCGTCGCCAGCCACTCTCGAAGGCAATCCTGCAAGGCCGGATGTCCGGCGGCTTGCGACGAAGGCCATTCGTTCACCGACACGGATTTGTTGCGCGCGCGGTTGAACTGCGCTCTGAGCGACGCGTGGCGCGAAACGATCTCTCGCCAATTCCGCGGGCGCCACGCCGGCTGAGCGCCCAGCAAAACCATCGAGTGTGTGTGGGCGCCGCGGTACAACGACTCCAGCCGGGCTTCCGCGCCGAAATAACAAACGCGCCTCCCATCGCGCAGGGCTGCCTGCTCGAACTCCGTCGCAACGTCCGCCAACCGCTCACGCGCGCAGACCGGCGCGCCCGCCACAACCAGAGTGTTGCGCGCGCGGACAAAGCCGACGACCGCTTCGCGGGTTGAAGAGAACCAAAGCTCAATACCAGGATTGACGATCTGATAGGCGGTGGCGTTCCAACCGTGACGGAGAACCAGTTCGCGGGCTTGCCGGAGCTGTTCGGAGTCAAAGCCGATTTCGTGTCGCGTCGCAACCATACCGATAAACTATAAATCAAGGAGAGATCATCGGCCACCGTGATGAAGGGCTTTCGCCTGCAATCACGGTGGCCTCATTACTGTTGCAATCAGCTTAACCTGGCGAATGGTCATGGCTTGCCTTCAGCCGTAGGCTTCACCCATACCGCCGGCACGTTCTGATCACGCACCAGCTTGTTGAACGCAGGCACGTCCGTGGCCATCACCTGTCTCAATTTCTCAAGCTGCGCGTTGATGCGGCTTGTGAGGTCTTCGTAGACGCCCTGGCTCTGGTCGGTCGGCTGCGCGTCGGCGCCGGCGATCGAACCGGCCAGCGCAGCCAGCTTGTTGTTCAACCGGATCGGGAAATTGAGCGGGTCCTGGTTGCTTTGGTTCTTGGTTTGGTACAACTCTTCTTCGATGGCAGTCAGCTTGGCGTTCAATGCCTTTGCCGCGTCGGTGATCGGTTGAGAGTTCGTCTGGTCTTTGACGCGCGCGGCGTAATCGTTCGCCTGTTTGCGGATGTCGCGGATGGCAATGATCGCTTCGCTGGTCTCCGAAAACTTGTCGCGAATCTTCGTCAGCAGGTCGAACTGTTTTTGAAATTCTTCCTGCGTGGTCGGGACGCGCGGGTCCTTCTTCAATTCAAACGATTCGGTCATCGTCTTGCCGTCAGCCGTCAGTTTGACCTGGTAAGCGCCCGGCGCGGCTCTCGGCCCGGACGTGTTGCCGGCCCAGAGGATCATTCCGGGAAAGCGTGTGGCGTCGGTGTAACGTAAATCCCACGCGAAGCGGTTCAAGCCTTTTTCGGCGGGCACGCGCGTCGGGCCGCCGCCGAAGCGTCCGAAGCCTTCCTCACCGCCCTCGGCCCCTGACGGCCCGCCCGCAGGCGTCTCAGGCGCCTTACTCGAAAACTTCTTCACTGATTTGCCAGCCGCATCCAGGATTTCGATTGTCACTTCACCTTTCGGCTTGTCTTTCAGGTGATACCAGACAGAAACGCCCGCGGGAGGGTTTTCGCCAAGCGCCACGCCAGGAGTGATGCGGAAGCCGCCACCGGGCATTCTATAAGCCTCTTCCGGCTTGAAGAGATGCGCGTCGGCCTGTGCGATTGTATCCTTCCATTGATGCAGCACAGGCAGATCGTCAATGATCCAGAAGGAGCGGCCTTGTGTGGCGACGACTAGATCCTTGTCGCGTTTGTGCACGGCGATGTCGGTGATCGGTACGACGGGGAGGTTCAACTGCAACGATTGCCAGCTCTCTCCATCGTTGAACGAAACGTACATCCCGGTTTCGGTTCCGGCGTAAAGCAATCCGCGGCGGTTCGGGTCTTCGCGGATCACGCGCGTGAAGGCGTTGTCGGGAATGCCAGTGGTGATCTTCTTCCACGTCTTGCCGTAATCGCTGGTCTTGTAGAGGTAGGGGCGGAAATCGTCAGCTTTGTACAGCGTCGCGGCGAAATAGGCCGTCGCGGCGTCGTGCGGTGAAGCCTCGATGGAATTGATCTGAATCCATTCTGGCATTCCCTGAATGTTTTTCGTCACGTTTTCCCAACTGCCGCTCGCGGTTCCGCCGCCATTGCGCGAGACGTGGACGAGGCCGTCGTCGGAGCCGGCCCAGATGACGCCTGAGCGCGCCGATGATTCAGCCAGCGCAAAGATCGTGCAGTAATACTCGACGCTGGTGTTGTCTTTAGTGATCGGGCCGCCTGATGGGCCTAGCTTCGATTTGTCATTGCGCGTCAGGTCGGGGCTGATGATTTGCCACGTCTGGCCTTCGTTCGTAGTTTTGAAAAGCATGTTGCCGGCGGTGTAGAGCACGTTCGGATCATGCGGCGAAAACAGGATAGGGAAGTTCCATTGGAATCGATACTTCATGCCTTCCGCGCCCCAGCCCATCGGGTTATCGGGCCAGACGTTGATGTCGCGCTGTTGCCCGGTGCGGTGATCGAGCCGTCCGAGCAGTCCGCCGTAATTGCCGCCGAAGACGATGTTGGAATCTTTCGGATGCGGCTGCACCCAACCCGATTCGCTTCCAGCGGTCTGTTCCCAATCTCTCTCGGTGATGCCGCCGCCAGTCGTGCGGCTGACGATCTTCACAGTCGAGTTGTCCTGCTGCGCGCCATAGACGTGATAGGGGAAGTCGTTGTCGAGCGAGACGCGGTAAAACTGCGCCGTCGCCTGATCCTGCTCCGACCAGGTTCTACCGCCGTTGAAGGTGACGTTTGCGCCGCCGTCGTTGGCGTTGATCATTCGGTTCGGATCGTCCGGCGCGATCCACAGATCATGGTTATCGCCGTGCGGCGGTTGGAGTGTTGTGTATGTCCGCCCGCCGTCCACTGACTTGAAGAAGGCGACGTTGAGCACGTAGACCGTGTCAACGCTCTTCGTATCGGCGTAAATGTGCGTGTAATACCACGCGCGCTGTCGCAGGTTGCGACTGTCGTTAACCTTCGTCCAAGTTCTGCCGCCGTTGTCAGAACGGAAGACTCCGCCGTCTTCGGCTTCGATGATCGCCCACACACGCTCCGGATTGGCGGGCGAAACTGTCACGCCGATCCTACCGAGCGCCGCGCCTTTCGGCCCTCCGGGGTTGCGTGAAATCTCCGTCCATGTGTCGCCGCCGTCTGTAGATTTGTAGAGGCCGCTATCAGGGCCGCCGCTTTCGAGACTGTATGGCGTGCGCTTCGCCTCCCAGATCGCGGCGTATAGCACGTTCGGATTCGAGGGATCCATACTCAAGTCCACCGCGCCTGCTTTATTCGATTTGAACAGCGCACGCTCCCACGTCTTGCCGCCATCTTTCGATCTGAAGACCCCGCGCTGATCATTCGGGCCGGCGGCGTGGCCGAGCGCGGCTACGTAAACCAGATCGGGATTTTTCGGGTGAATGCGGATGCGCCCGATGATGCGCGAGTCTTCCAGTCCAACCCGCTTCCACGTCTTGCCCGCGTCCGTTGATTTATACACGCCGTCTCCGTGCGAGAAGTTGCCGCGAATGCACGATTCGCCCATTCCGACGTACACGACGTTCGGATCGGACTGGCTGACTTCAATCGCGCCAACCGTTCCCGTGCCGAAAGGCTGGCCATCGCTGACCGGCGTCCAGTTCGCGCCGCCGTCGGTGGTTTTGAAAACGCCGCCGCCCGTGCCGCCGAAGTAATAGACCATAGGCTGCGACACCACGCCGGCGACAGCTATGGAACGCCCGCCACGATAGGGACCGATGTTGCGCCAGCGCAGACCGCTGAGCGGGCTTGACTGAGAAGCTTGTTGCGCATGTGATGAATTGGAGTTTGCGACGAGCGCGGCGCCGAACGACAGCAGCGCGAGAAACGCGATTAATACCGCGTGACGAGAGAAGCGGATGTGTGTCTTCATGATTTGAGCCTCGTTTGGGGAAATGATCCACGCGCGCACGAAGAAAAATAGCGGGATTCTCTTCGCGAAACTTCGTGTGACTTCGCGGATTTGGTTTCAGGAATTGCTACAGACGGACGAATGATAGCCTGAAATTTCAGATTTGTTTACGGCGCGGGATCGGCCTCGGCCAAGTTTTCCCTGTTGACCGCGCTCATGGAGGAGCTGCGCATCTATGCGAGCGATTTCAAACCGACCACCATTGCTCTAGGTCAATACGGATACATCCAGTACTTCGATCCGAAAGTGTCGTCGCACACAGCGACATTCACAGTGAGCGACACCGATGGCGACGGTATCCGGATCATAGCTCACGCAATCGCCTGCCGCCCCGCGACACAGTGACAAATGGAGTCCGGGCAGACCCGCGCTAATGAAAACAGGGGAGCTTGTGAGAAGCTCCCCTGTTTTCTTACAGCGCCGACGATACTCCAACCGTCTACTTCTTTTCGTGCCGCTGAAAGAAGCTCACGACTAGCGGCAGCGCGTCCTGTGGGAATTCGTGCCCGCCAGGGTGAAGATATGCGACCAACTCTGTGCCGTTGATTCCGGGCTCGGTCTTCGCGTAGCCCTTCATCACGGCCTTCGACGGATCGGTCTTCAAGACCCTGCGGTAGACCTCGATGCTCCTCACCTGCCCGTCGTATCGAACGATGCGGTCATTCTCTCCGGCGATGGCGAAGATGGATCGCGGCGGGGCGTCGCGGATCATCAGCCCGCCCTGAGCCGCCGCGGAACAGAACGCCGCGAACTTTTCGCCCCGCGTTTTCCAGAGCACGTTGGCGAACCGCGCGCCGTTTGAATGGCCGATGGCGTAGATGCGGCTCGGATCAATCTTGTATTGCTTTTGCGCCCGCTCGATCACGGCGTCAACGAAGCGCACGTCGCGGTCGTTCTGGCCGCCGGGAGCGATTTGCCATCCGGGCCTGCCGCCTTCCGGGTCGCGCGGCGTGGAAGTCGGAAGTCCTTGCAGGTAGACCACGACAGCTTCGGGCCAGAGCGTGTGCAGGCTCCACCTGCGCGCCACGAACTCGGCTCTCCCGCCGTGACCGTGGAATCCGAGCACGAGCGGCGCGCCGGTCTTCGACGCGGGCTTCGTGTTGGGATAGACGATCGCGGAGCGCTCAACGCCATCCACATTGAAAGTCTGGTTGATTGCCCCGGATTGCGAGGAGCGGGATTGGCGCGAGGCCGCGCCAGAAGGTTGACTAATCGCGATTGAGAGCAGGCACGCGGTTGTGATCGAAAGGATAAGATATTTCATCGCCGGACTTCTCATAGGATTCCTCCTGGTGAAGTTTGACGCGGCGCACGGGGAAAAGGTCTGAAACATTCCATCAGGTCTTTGGCTTTCATGGGTTGCTCCTGAGGGTTATTTACCGCTGAGTTTTGTCAGCCGCGCGCGAATCTGGCCAACTGTCCGATCGTCGCGACGGTACTCTTCTTCGATGAATTTGAGCAGTTTCTGATAAGCGGTAATGGCCTGTTGGAGCTTGCCGCTCTCTTCGTAATTGCGCGCCCGGTCGAGAAGGGAATTGTATTCGACCCCATTCGGGTTGGCGATGTAAAAAGCGATGTTCGCCGCGCGCAGGATCACCGCCTCGCGGGCTTTCGGGTCTTGCGCGGCGCGCCCCTGATGGCGTTTCAATTCGAGCAATACATCATCAATCTGAGCTTGGCCCGCGCTGTTCTCCGGCGTTTTCAGAACGTTTTCGCGCAAGGCGGTCAACACGCGATGCCATTCCATCGGCTCGTCTTTATCAAAAACCGGTTCCGGGGATTTTTCGATCTTGCCCGGCGTGTTGGCGATCTCGGCGATGACTTGGGTCAAAGCAGTGATGTGCTTTTCGAGCGCGGCGTAATTGATCCGGTCCGGCGTGTCGGCCTTTGAATGATAGGAGTAATGCACGCCGTTGGTGATAGTGATCGTCGGCGTCTGTTTAAGCGTGAAGAGGAAGTGCTCGCCGCCCAGCCAGCGCATCACATCGCGGCCAACCATCGCCAGATGAGCCTCGCCGCGTTTATGTTTGCTAGCGGCTTCGCGCAACTGCGGCGAGAATTCTGAGCCGATGACGTAAAGCGTTTCGTGCAACCGTTCCGACATTCCGCCGCCGAAGCCGCTCAAGTTGATCATCGCCGCCGTCTTGTCCAGAGGGACGATCGGATGCTCAGCGTAAAACTTCGCTCCGGCGTTATTCTGCTCGCCGCCATCGAAAGCGATGAAGAGCAGGCTGCGTTGCGGCGGATTTTTCGCCAATATGCTTGCGATTTCAATCATTACGGCTATGCCCGCCGCATTGTCCATCGCGCCGTAGAAGGGAGGGCTAAAGGCATCGTAGTGCGCGCCGACGATGACGAACTCGCCTTTGAGCCTGGCGCCCTTGCCTTCGATCATTCCGACGAAATTTCGGCCTGCGCTTTCAAACGATTGAAGGTAGCTTGGGCCTTTATCAACCTGCTTCAATCCAATATTACGAAAAAAATCCGCGAGGGGAATGCTGGCTCGACCACCACTGACTCCAAATTCCCGACTCCAAATGGGAGGATTGGCGTGGGGTGAGTATTCGGCCATCCGTCTGATGATTGTTTTCATTCTCTCAAGGTCAGGGCGATGCGATGTTTCTTGAAAAGAAGCGGATTGAACAAGTAAACAGGCGAGCGCGGCCGCTAAGAAAACTTTGCAGGTGAAAGCGCGTGGCATAGGAGTTCAGGAGATCACTTTACCTCTCTACTCTCGACTCGAGTTCTTGAATTCGTTTTCGCAGGTCATCAATTTGTTTAGACATCAGGTTCAACAAGAAGAAAAGCGCCATGCCTCCTATAACCGAAAGCCAGGGTTGCTTGAATAAAGTAATGGACACAGGGCCGAAGCACAGTAATGCCGGAAGCAAGGCCAGAAGCAGTTGATTTCGGTTCATTCGAATTCTCCTTCTTAAAACGATAAGCAGGCAAGTCGTAGCGGCGGCGCTATTCCTTGCTCACATAATCAAGCTCCAATTCTCCATCCTTCTCGCTAACCACAACCTTCCCTCCGCCCTGCAAACTGCCAAACAGAACCTCGTTGGCCAGCGGCTCTTTGATCTTCGACTGGATCAGCCGCGCCATCGGTCTCGCCCCAAACAGCCTGTCGAAGCCCTTGTTCGCAAGCCAGGCTCGCCCGGCTTCGGTCAGTTCGAGCGTGACGTTTTTGCTGGCCAATTGATCGCGCAGTTCATTGATGAATTTGTCCACCACGCGTCCGATGCTTTCAAAGCTCAGGGCCTCGAATGCGATCCAGGCGTCGAGGCGGTTGCGGAATTCGGGGCTGAACGCGCGTTCGATGGCGCCCTGCGCTTTGCTGCCTGTGCCGCCGATGCCGCCTTCTTCAACGTGTTTGAAGCCGAGTTTCTTGCCGCTCAATTCGCGCGCGCCGGCGTTGGTGGTCATGATCAAGATCGTGTTGCGGAAGTCGGCCTTCTTGCCGTTGTTGTCAGTCAGCGTGGCGTGATCCATCACTTGCAACAGGATGTTGAACAGGTCGGGATGCGCCTTTTCAATTTCGTCGAGCACCAGCACGGAGTAAGGCGTTTTACGGATGGCGTCGGTTAGCAGCCCGCCCTGGTCGAAGCCGACGTAGCCCGGAGGCGCGCCGATCAGGCGCGACACGGTGTGTTTTTCCATGTACTCGCTCATGTCGAAACGTAGGAACTCGACGCCGAGAGCGCGAGCGAGTTGTTTCGCCAGTTCGGTTTTGCCTACTCCGGTCGGGCCTGAAAACAGGAATGAGCCGATGGGTTTGTCGGGATTGGCCAGCCCTGAACGCGAGAGTTTGATGGCGTTGACCAGTTGTTTAATCGCGTGATCCTGGCCGTAGATCACCGCTTTCAGTTCGGTGTCGAGATATTGCAGTTTCTCCTTGTCCGACACCGACACGGTCTTCGGTGGAATCTTGGCCATCTTTGCGACCACGAGTTCGACTTCGGTTTCGGTGATTAACTCCGGTCGCTCTTCAATCGGTTTGAGCTTGGTGGCCGCGCCGACCTCGTCAATCACGTCAATCGCTTTGTCAGGCAGATAACGATCGTTGATATATTTGGCCGAAAGCTCGGCGGCGGCGCGAATGGCTTCGTCATTGTATTTCACGCCGTGATGATCTTCGTAATAGATCTTCAACCCTTGCAGGATTTGGATCGTATCGCCGACCGATGGTTGCGAAATCTCGATGATCTGGAAACGCCGGGCCAGCGCGCGGTCGCGTTCGAACGAGGCTTTGTACTCGTTGTATGTGGTCGAGCCGATGCAACGCAGTTCGCCCGAAGCCAGCGCGGGTTTCAAGATATTCGACGCGTCCATCGAGCCTCCTGACACCGCGCCCGCGCCGACGATGGTGTGGATTTCGTCAATGAAAAGGATCACGCCGGGCTTTTTCTTCAATTCACCGATCACGGCTTTGAGCCGCATCTCGAATTCACCGCGATACCGCGTGCCGGCGAGCAGCGCGCCCATGTCGAGCGCATAGACTTCCGCGCCTTTCAGAACGTCGGGAACTTCGTTTTGGTGAATCTTCAGCGCCAGGCCTTCGGCGATTGCGGTTTTGCCCACGCCGGGGTCGCCTACATAGAGCGGGTTGTTTTTGCGGCGGCGGCAGAGGACTTGGATTGTACGTTCGAGTTCCATCTGGCGGCCGATCAGCGGGTCAATTTTGCCTTCGGCGGCGCGCTCGACCAGGTTGGAGGAGAAAGCTTTCAGTGGATCGCGCATCGCGCGCGAAGCCGTCTCCTCGTCTTCATCATCCCCGAGGGGCAAAGGCGCGCCGAATTCGTCCACTTTCGAGATGCCATGCGAGATGTAATTGAGAATGTCGAGTCTGGTGATCCCCTGTTTTTCAAGCAGGTATTTCGCATGCGAGTGGTTTTCCTCAAAGATCGCCGCGAGGATATTGCCGCCATCAACCTTCTCCTGGGCCGAAGCCTGCGCCTGCGTCACTGCGCGGTCAATCACGCGCTCATAAGCCGCCGTCTGTTCGGGGTAACGCTCAACACCGCGGGGCAGCGGGTGCAGGCTCTCTTTAAAGAAATCTTCGAGGTCTCGCCGCAGTAAATCGAGATCGCCACCGCAGTTGCGAATCACGTCGCTGGCTGTGTTGTCCAGTAGCATCGCATAGAGCAGATGCTCGAGCGTCAGAAGTTCGTGGCGGCGTTTGAACGCCTCATTCTCGGCCAGGTTCAATGTGGCTTGTAATTCTCTGGTAATCATTATTCCTCTTCCATCGTGCAGAGCAACGGATATTCGTATTCCTGCGCCAGCCGTGTGACTTTTCCAATTTTGGTTTCGGCGATCTCGTAGGTGTAGACGCCTGCGACGCCGACGCCCTGATTGTGAACCTGAAGCATAATGCGGATCGCGCTAATCTCGGAATGATTGAAGATGTTCATCAACACATAGACGACAAATTCCATCGTCGTGTAGTTGTCGTTGTGAAGCAGGACTTTGTAGAGCGGAGGCTTCTTGAGCTTCCACTTACTCTCAGTTTGTACCGCTTCGTCGTGTTGTGGATCATAAATCGGCATAGGCAAACACGGAAGCGAGACGGCCACGGCCACCTCGCTTCAAAATGCTAACATAAACCCGGGAGCGTGCGCATCTCACCCTCGCGGTCGGTCAAGGGTAATTGAATTGGCAAGGCTTGCTCCTTTCGGTTAGTATAACCCCGTTCGACACCGTCGAATTGTTTGAATAAAAAGACGAACAAACAAAAAATCAAAAGAGAGAGAGGCGATTCGGGAAAATGGACAACGCAGCACAAAATTCACAAAACGTACAGGATAGTTTTTTGAACACTTTGCGCCGCGACCGCATCAATGTGACGATTTATCTGATGGGCGGCGTGAAACTGACGGGCAAAATCAAAAGCTTCGATAAATTCTCTCTGGTGCTCGAGTCGGGCAACCTGGAGCAATTAATTTTCAAGCATGCAATCTCTACGATCTCAGTACCGCGAGGCGCAGTGCATCACCCGCGCCCCGAAGGCGCGCAATATCAACAACACCAACAGCACGCGCAGGCGCAGCCGGCCCAGTCTACGGCCCCTACCGCTCCTTCAGCGGGTGGCGGCTCGTCGTCCGCCACCTCTGGCACTTCCAACGGGTAGCCGGCGGAGATAATTTCTGGTGAAGTAATCACGGAGAGCTTCAGTCAAACGTGCGTAGCGCCTGGCTGAAGCTCTTGTTGTATGTGGGCGATGGTCCGCAAGAACGCCGAAGGACGATAGAGGCGATGAAGCTCGGAAAACTGATTACATTTGAAGGCATTGATGGCTGCGGGAAGAGCACGCAGATGCGGCTGCTCGAACAATACTTGGCGGAACGCGGCTTCACAGTCGTTTCGACGCGCGAGCCGGGCGGAACGGAACTGGGCAAGAAGATTCGATCCGCCCTGCTCGATGGAGGAAGAGGTTCGGTCGAGCCTCTGGCGGAACTGTTGCTTTACGCCGCCGATCGCGCGCAGCACGTGCGTCAGGTGATTATGCCCGCGCTTGCGGAAGGCATAGTGGTTTTGAGCGACCGGTTTTACGACGCGACGACAGTCTATCAGGGTTATACGCGCGGGTTCGATCTGGCGCTCGTCAATCAGTTGAACGAACTTGCGACCGGCGGGTTGAAACCAGATCTCACGCTGCTTTTCGATCTCGATGTTGAAACCGGTCTGAAACGGACGTGGAAGCGCGGATATGGGACAAGCGGGGCGGCGCAACCAGACAGGCTGGACCAGGAGCCTATGGAATTTCACAAGCGTGTGCGCAGCGCCTACCTGGAGATCGCCGCGCGCGAGCCTCAACGTTTTCGCGTCATTCCGTCCGCAGGTCCGGTCGAAGAGACCTTTAAGCTGATGGTCAAAGAGATTTCGGGCTTGCTTAACTGATCTATGTCGTTCGCAAAACTCATCGGCAACCAACGCAACAAGGAGATCCTTCAGCGCCTGCTGTGGAATGGCCGTATCAATTCGACTCTGATCTTTGCTGGACCTAACGGCGTGGGCAAACGCCAGTTCGCGCTGGCTTTCGCCAAGGCCGCGAATTGTCAGAAGGCGTCCATCGGCGCTTATACGACTGATGGTTGCGATGAGTGCTCTGTGTGCCGCCGCATAGACGCCGGCCGTTACGGCGATGTGACGGTCGTCCGGCCGGACAACCAGTTCATCAAGATCGCTCAGACGCGCGAGATGGCCGAAGAGGTCTACTTCAGTCCGCGCGAAGGCCGCCAGCGCTTTTTCATTATTGACGAGGCGGACCGGTTGCGCGAAGAGGCCGCCAACTCATTGCTCAAAACCCTTGAAGAACCTCCACCGACCTCGACAATTATTCTGCTGACCGCGCGCCACAACGCGTTGTTGCTGACGATCCGTTCGCGCGCGCAGCGGCTCAATTTCACCTCACTGTCTGTCGCCGAGATGGAAAAGTATCTGGCCGAGAATTATCCGCGCCCTGCGCCCGACACGGCGTTATTGGCTCGCGTCACCGAGGGGCGCATCGGCCAGGCCACAGCGTTCGACCTCTCGGTCTACCGTCAGGAGCGGCGGACATTGATCGAACTGCTCGAACTGCTGGCGGCGGGAGAGAATCGCTATCGCCTGCTCAAAGCGGCCGAGTACTTAGGCAAGAAGGAGCGCGAGGATTTCGAGAAAGAACTTGCCCTGATGACTTCTCTACTGCGCGATCTGTTTATGCTCGCCGCAGGTCGAAGCTCTAACTCCATTGTCAACATCGACGCCGCCGATCGCTTGGAGCCACTTGCGCGGAAGATCGGATTGCGGCGGTTGATGATCTGGGCCGAAAAGTTTGATGAACTGCGGGCCAGACTGCGGATCAACATCAACCGTCAAGTTGCAACCGAAGCGGCGTTGCTTGCCCTGGGCGAATCATCATGATAGCCGGGTTACTGGATGATAGCCGGGTTACTGGGCTTCGTTCGCAACCGTCGACGTTGTCCCTGTTGGCCCAGGCTTGCGCGTACGATCTGAAATATACCCCCCGACCAGCCATCCTGCGCATACCGCAACGATCAACATCGAAAACCACTTTCCATACTCTCCGTCTGGCGAAATGATCTCCGTCGCGGTGTGGAGCGCATCACTGTTGGGCAAAACTCTAGCTTCAGCGAATTCGTGGAAAGTGTAAATCGCAATCTGGATGAGGAAGAGAATCAGGAAAAGGTTGGTGACCTGGAAGAACCGCTTCATGTTGATCAAGTAGCTGTATTTTGCCCATGCCAGCGCGAGCAGAGTTGCGGCGGCCAACCCGATTAACGCGCCCGCCAGCAATTGTCCCTCAACCTGGAGAAGCAGCAGCGCCGTCTCCATTCCTTCGCGCGTGATCATCAGCACAGTGAAGAGGAATACTCCGGCCAGAGCCATAAAACGGGAGCGCCCGGTCGTCGCTTCGTCCAGCCTCTGATGCATGGTTTGCTTCAGTTTTGGCGCGATGCGGCGCATATGAGCGATCAGACTGGCGACCAAAACGACCGCGACCAGCCCAAGTATGCCTTCCCACAAAGCCTGATTGGCGCCCTCGGTTGACTGGCTGAGCCAGTGACCAGTTGCGGCGCTCGCAACAATCGCTGTGGCAATTGCGGCGTAGACGGCCGGCGCAAGAGCCTTTTGCCCAGTTTTGCGCAAGTAGGAAAAGGTAATCGCAACTATAAGGAATGCCTCAACCCCTTCTCGCAGAACAATAATGAACGCGTTAAGCATGGGGATACCTTTCGAGTCAAATTATTGATAAGTCAGTCCTCAATCGAACTGAGCAAGATTGTATTTAAAATGAAAATGACTTTCAACTGCAAGGTAGGAAAAGGCAGGATAAATTTTAGATTGCGCGGTCAATCACTTCGTATTAACCGCGCTGACCATCTGGAATCGTAATTCGCCGAAACGGGTACGGGTGACGAGATAAAGTGGTAGGCGGCGCGCGTCATTCGAAATCCAGACTTGCCCCAAAAGGAGTCTGGCCGGTTCCGGGGCAAGCACATCTACGTGCAGGGCATCGCGTGTGCCCAAGGGCCCGCCGATAGACTCCTGCCTGACGACTTTGATCGTCACCATTTGCGGTCGGTTGTTGGCGTCGAGGAAGCTAAAATCGCGTGTCGCTCCGATCTTAAGGTCAGCCGCGCGAACGGCGTAGAAGAGTGAGATCAAGTCGAAAGCGCCGGGGGGGATTTCGGTTCGTGAGCCGCTCGATAGCGAAATCTGATTCTTCGACCAATCGTAAGTGGCAGTAGTCTGTTTCGACCGTTTTCCTTCACGCAAACGCAAGTCAGTTCTGAGAGGAACGAGCGACTCCACCAAAGCGAGGCTACTCACCTGATCGTTAACGTTGATCAGTGTTCGGGCTGCGCCTACTGACGAGGCCTCACCGAAAAATTCAAAGACGCGCTTTCCATTTAGCGCCCCTTGCTGGCGCACCTCAAAACTGGCTTTGCCGACCGAAGAAAAACTGCCCCACGAGACGTCGTAATTCAGACGTTCGCCGACGGTGAAAGGATAATCTTTAGGAGCCGGCGGCGGTTCAAGCTCAGGGCCAGATTTGGGGTCGTTTGACGAAGAATGACCATTGCCAGCTGGGTTTCCGTTTCCGGGGAGCACAGTACCTGGCCTGCCGAGGCGGGGTGAAGGATTTCCCCCTTCGTCAGGTGGAAAATCGAGTTTCGCAAGCGGAGTCTGCGAGCGTGACACAAACGTGACACTGGTCAGCTCGGCGCGCGCTTCGCCGACTGGCAGTTTGGCTTTAATCATTACGGGCAAACGCTGATTGTCATCGGAAAGATAGAGATATCCACGGTATTTGCTGTATTTCCCCTTAGGGTAGAACTTGATGAGAATGGCGTTGTACGCGCCGGTTTGCGCGATAACACGCTCACGGCCTTTGACGACCGCTTCGACCTCGATCAATTCCTTCTCGTAAAGCGCGGTGAATTTATACTTGGATCCATCGGCGAGCGGGCGCAACCGCAGCCCGTAAATTAGCGATGTCATATCGTAAGTCCCGCCGGGAACTGGGACTGTGTTGTCACCGGAAAAGATGGCTTTCCGTTTTGAATGATCGAGGACGGTTACCTCTTCGGATTGCCTTTGACCCTGGCGAATCGCATTCACTATTCGATGAGGGACAGCGTTGCTCAAGCTTACGTATGACGTGTATTGATTATCGACCTCGCCGAAGAGTGAGCGCACCTGCCCCAGCGTCTCCACCTTGCTGCGCAGTTGATAACTCTCCTGCCCATAAAACTGACCTCGCTCAGCGACCTCCATCTCGATGCGCGCTGCCGAAGGGAAACTCGACCAGGAGACGTTGTAAACCAGACGTTCGCCAACAACGAATGGCGATCCGCCGTCGGAATTTACCGGCGCCGACGCTGGCGAAGATTGTGGCGAGGTTGGTTTAGGAGGAGGGGTTAGTTTTGGATTCTGTTGCTGAGCGTATAGCTTCAAGCCGTAGCTGATCGCGGCGATGGCAAGCAATCCGAAAATGACTCTACGACCTGTTTTAAAAAATGACATCAAAATTATTCCGCCTTACTGCTGAATTATTGGCGACGGTTAGGGACGATTGCGCCGCGAACGGCCCTTCGTGTAAACGTTCTGAGCGCGCATCGGTTCATTATTCTTCATTCTTCCCAATTCTTTTCAACTCGTTCGGTTCGCTCATGCGCTTTCCACCTGTTTTATCTCATCAAGGATTTTCTGCGCGGCTGCGACCGGATCATTAGCTGCGGTGATTGGCCGTCCAATGACTAAAAAATTTGCGCCTGCGCAAATAGCTTCGGCTGGCGCCATCACGCGGCTCTGGTCATTGAGCGCAACGCCCGCTGGGCGAACGCCGGGTGTGAGAATGATGAAACCGGAATTTTTAATCGCGTTTCTAATGGGAGCGATTTCGAGCGGCGAGGCCACCACGCCGTCTATGCCTGACGCTTCACAAAGCCTCGCGAGAGCGACGACTTCGTCTTCCAACGTCCGCTCTATTCCAACTTCTTTCAATGAGTCCTGGGTGTGACTGGTTAGAATCGTTACGCCCAGGATCAAAGGGCGGGTTATTCTCTCACGTTCCGCAGTTTCGGTCACGGCCTCCTTTACAGCCCTCATCATTTTCGACCCGCCCATCGCGTGGACATTAAAAATGCTCACGCCCAGACGCGCAGCCTCGACGCCCGCCATTGCGACCGTGTTCGGGATGTCGTGGAATTTCAGGTCCAGAAAGACACGCTCGCCCATCGCGATGACCTTCCGTATGATGTCAGGGCCTGCGGCGGTGAAGAGTTGCTTGCCGACTTTGAACATCCCAGCGACGCCGCGCAAACGTTCGACCAAAGACAGAGCCTGGTCGGACGAATCAACGTCCAATGCGACCACCACTGGATTGCGGAATGCGGAATGCGGAATGCGGATTTGCGTATCAATCATTGGGATTCAGTCAATGTTCACGTTGCCGGGGCGCAAATCTTGAGACGTCGTTGCGCCGGATTTTTGCTCAGAAGTCAGACATAACTCTGTATAAGATGCCCTATTCGGTGTTCTTCAGGCCATTGACTTTCTTCGTGTTTTATTAGTCTGCTCTCGGTCCAATTAACAAGTTTCGCTCCGATAAAGAGCAGCGCGGAAATTCCAAAACAAAATTTGCTCAGCGTAGTCATTCTCTACAGCATCCGGAACGAACTACTGATAGTTTTGACGCTTGATCAGGGCATTGGCAGGGTTAACAGCACAGCGGGATCAACGTAAACCCCCTGCCACCGAACCCCAACGTGCAGATGCGGCGCGGTTGCCCTCCCGGTTCCGCCGCTCAGGGCGATGATCTGGCGCGTCGCCACGCTGTCGCCTTCGTTCACCTTGATTTCGGACAGGTGCATATAAAGCGTTAGCACTCCTTGCCCGTGGTCAATCACGACGAAACCGCCTTCATAAAACATCTCGCGCGCAACGATCACCACGCCGTCGTTCATTGCGCTCACTGGCGCGCCGGTTTCGGCCCGCAGATCCAATCCCTGATGGATGCTCTGGATCTTGCGGTTGAATCTGCGGTGTATGCCGAATTCGCTGGTGATCACGCTATCGATCGGAGCCGCGAAGCTGCCTGACCACAGTCTGGACGGAGTTACGCGCCCGAAAGCCTCCTTCTTCAGCTCCTGTTCCTCCTTGATTCGCGCCAGCGTCTCGGCGTCCGGTTCCGTAAACTGGCTGGGGACGCTGAGAGCTACGGTCGGATAATGCGCGCGCTCGATCTTGACGGGATGAGTATAGGAGAATCGAGCGCCGCTCGCTGTCGTGGCGTCAAGAGTGAGCCGTCGCTGTCCCCCGGCCACGTCAATGCCCACGCCAGCGAAGCCGTACCACGTGCCATCCCTCCCATCAAAATTGAAGAAGACGCTGCGCCCTTGCCATTCGCCACTGAGCGATCTCAGCGGCCTCCGCGATTTGACGCGAAACAGACAGGGCGAGCCGTTGACGATTACTTCCGGCTCCGAAGTGACTACAAGCGCGTTGCGAGGCGCGGAGTTTGACTCGACCGCCAATGCGATCACTAATACCGCTACCGAGATCTTACATTTGTTTACAGCAGTCCCCACTTTGCATTCCGGGCAGGAGACAACGCTCATAGCCTGTCCCTTCCGCTTCCTCTTTTCAGCTTTCAAGAGCAACCGTCCCAACTAGCGCGCCGATGTTCTCCAACCCATTTCTCAAACAGTAATCAGCCAATCCATCAACAATCTTCATAGACGCCGCCGGATCGTAAAAGTTCGCCGTGCCGACTTGCACCGCGCTCGCCCCGGCGATTATGAATTCGAGCGCGTCTTCCGTCGTCGCGATTCCGCCGATGCCGATCAGCGGAATCTTGACCGCGCGTGAAGCTTGGAACACGCAGCGCACAGCGATCGGTTTGATCGCCGGGCCTGACAATCCGCCAGTGACGTTGGCCAGGCGGGGCCGGCGCGTGTTGATGTCAATCGCCATTCCGACCGCCGTGTTGATCAGCGACAGCGCATCGGCGCCAGCGTCCTCGACCGCGCGCGCGATTGCGGCGACATCGGTCACGTTCGGCGAGAGTTTGACTACAACCGGGCGTGTCGAGGCGCGTTTCACGGCTTCAGTGACCGCCGCCGCCTGCCGCGCGTCGTTCGCGAAACTTTCGCCGCCCGCTTTGACGTTCGGGCACGAGATGTTCAGCTCGTAACCGTGAATGCCTTCGCCCTCTTCCAAAATCTCTATCGCT
>Ga0187894_10001365_pt1 | contig 31499 bp, 31 predicted proteins | sample GBC1701081metaG_FD_136650 | JGI IMG/M metagenome (GOLD analysis project Ga0187894, IMG submission 136650) | White microbial mat communities from a lava cave in the Kipuka Kanohina Cave System on the Island of Hawaii, USA - GBC170108-1 metaG ...
GGAGGGGTCTATCGGTCGGACAGCGCCGGGATGGGGTGGAAGAAAGTCAACAATGGGCTGATTCCCGAACAAGAGCTGATGGGAGGAATGGCGCTGGGGGTCAATGCCATTGTCTTCGACGTGGTCAACCCGGACATCGTCTATGCCGGAACCACGAAGGGCCTCTTCCGCACCGCGACGCGTGGAGAACAATGGGAACGAATCGGGCAATCGCTCCCCGATCTATTCGTGAGCAGTATCCTCCTCGACCCGGCCCAGCCGAAGACCCTCTATATCGGAGGGCCGGGTGGAGTCTGGAAAAGCCCCGACAGCGGACAGACCTGGACCGCGAGCAATAACGGACTGGCCTCGCTGAACATTCGTACCCTTGCGATGAGCCAGCGCGATTCACACCTACTCTATGCCGGCACCAATGGGAGCGGTCTCTACCGCTCGACCGACGCCGGTGCGACCTGGGCGCCCCTGCCACTCAAGGCTGCGCCTCCAGGTGCAGGCTGAAGTCGAGGTCAAGGCTGAGCAAATACTCTCCGTGTTATGGCCACTTGCTTTCAGTTCCTCTCAGGGATGGCTGGGGTGATCCTCACTGCGCGCATCGCCCGAGCACATTCTGATCGTGCGCGGTCTGCGAGCATAGAGAGCACCCCAGTTACCCCGCCATTTTTCTGCATGCTGCTAGCCTGTTGTCATAACGACGATCTCTCCCGTATCATCCATCACGGCCACCATGCCTGAACCAACTCCTCCCGCAACCGATCATACCCTGGCGCTTCGAGAGGAGTTCCGTCATCACCTCGAAACGTTCTACGCTCAGCTCAAGCTGGCGCCGCCCTATGAGAGCGTCGAGAAGGCCATTCGTTCTCTCACGACCTCGGTCCACGCGTTGCCGCCGTTGGAGCGCGCGCGTCTGGCCACCGACGCCACCGCGCGGTGGCAACACTTTCGTCAAGCCTTTGAATCGTCCGGGCTCAGCAAGAAACATCGCGGCATCATTGCTGGCCTCGTCCGCAACCGTTCCAGCCTGACTCTCCCCGCCGAATATGATGAGTTCCTGAGTCTATATCTTTCCTAATTCGCATTATTCGCGAGCGCTTCTGCAGCAATTGCCGATCCCTGATTCAAGCGAGACAGGCGAGACTGGCGGGAAAAGCGCGAATCGAAGTTTCGAACACTTCAGCCTTCAGACCGCCTCACACGTCCCGCAAGTCGCGCTCCTCACGCTTGTCGCGCGTGAGCCCCTTCGATCACCTCCCTGAGTTCTTGATACACCGTCATAAGCCGGGCATTCTCTAGCCGATACGCAAATACAACCGTAATGGCTCCGGACACTAAAAACACAAGTCCCAACCCTACAATCCCGAACGCCAACACCACTCCACCGAGTGCCGCCATTTCTCCCTCGATAAACAAGGCGATCAGGGCCCCCACCGTACCTACTGCCACCAGGACAAACCAGATACCGGTGAGAAGAGCCGAGGACCAAGGAGTGAGCTTTCTGCAGAGCACCGCGAGTGCGTCGCCTTCCGGTGACAGGGAGATTAACCCTTTCAATGGCCACAGTGTTCGGAAGCCTACGGCAAACAGCCGGTATTTCTGACGAATCACAATCTGGTTCAGGTCCTGGAAAAACCGCGCGGTTCCATGCGGCAACGTCAACAATCCGTCGGCATCAAACTGGTCGGCCAGCTGTTTCATACTCATATGCGTGAATCGATCGTGCGTGCGGGCCACTCCGCAGCCATACCGACTCGCATCCGGCGTGAGGCGCACGAAGTAGAGCCAGTCTCCGAGAATGAGGGCAAGGCACAACGCACCGGCGAAGAAGCCAGCGAAGATCATGCTGGTACCTATCCCATAGGGGTTGCGGGTGAATCAAGTGAGGGAACCGAGATAATCTGTTGACTCGACGCAGCGAGTTGGCTAGAGTAGCCCCGTGTGTTACTCGGGCGGGTCCCCTCGCTCCATTCAGGTGCTCCGCCGCACAAATTATCCCCCTCTGTAGAGGCGACAGTCGGCTCATCCCTTCCTTGTAGAGGAATGCACGTTGCATTTAATGTGGAGTCGGAGGTGACATGGAATTAGCGAAGATCGAGCGTGTCTATACGTCCTACGCCAAGATCTACGACCAGATTTTCGGGAAAGTGTTTCACGAAGGACGTCAGTCGGTGGTCCGGAATTTGAACGTCCAGCCTGATGAAAAAATCCTCGAAGTGGGAATCGGGACCGGGTTGGCCCTGCCAATGTACCCCCGCCATTGCCAGATCGTCGGCATCGACTTTTCAGAAGGCATGCTGGACAAAGCGAAGCAACGAGCGGCAGAACACCGGATGGGCCACGTGCAACTACATCGAATGGATGCCGGCGCGATGGAATTCAAGGACGACAGTTTCGACACAGTCGTCGCGGCCTACGTCGTCACCGCTGTCCCCGACTACCGCAAGGTAGTCAGCGAAATGATCCGCGTCTGCCGTCCAGGCGGACGGATCATCATGCTGAATCACTTCAGCAATGACAATAAAGTCATCGCCGCCATGGAAAAAGTGATTTCCCCTTTCACGAAGCACTTAGGGTGGCGGACAGACCTGGCACTCAAGACCGTGCTGGAAGGGACGCCGCTGCACGTCGCCCGAAAGCAGAATGTGAATCCGTTGCAGCTCTGGGCCTTGGTGGAATGTGTGAATGAAAAAAACGTGAACGGCAAGACACACATCAACGGCGTGAAAAACGGGAACGCCGCCGCGGCCTACGCACATATCAATGGCACGCATCTGCCGGAACATGCCAACGGACAAGCGCTGGGCTAGACATCAGCCCCGCGTTGCTGTTCGAATGACTTCCAATTCTGCCATTCCTCGCCTGGAATGATCGTATTGCCCACCAAGCACTGGCCGGAGAACCGTTGGGCGATCAGGTCCGCCAGGAGCGAAAGCACCTGACCGGTGCGGCGATCCTGGAGCCCTCGGACCCGCAGCACCACGCCGAACCCTGGCCCATCGAGCGGCCCATACAAAGTACAGCGAACCCCTGCGGCATCCACTGCTCCATGCATCGATGCCGGAAGCAAATCTCCTTCCCACTGAATGGAAGGATGACGCCCGGATGATGAAGTCGTGACCCGCCAAGTGCAGGGAACACCTGCGACATCCAGTTCCGCCAAGAGCCATGTGACCGTCGGCCAGTCCGGCATCCCACTTTGAAATGTCCATTGAGCCACCTGCTCCAGCGATAAAGGTTCGAGGCTCGGCGCTGCCACTTCCTCCAGCTGCACTTCCTCGCACACCACATAGAGTTCGCCCTGCGGATCGAACCAGAAGCGGAGTTTCCCCTCGTTCAACTCCGCTTGGATAACCCCCAGCGTCGAGCAATCGGCCCCTTCCTGTTCAAACATCGAGAAATCCGTCACGCCGGTCATCGTAAGTTTGGCGACTCGAGCCATCTGGCGAATACGATAGCGGATCGCGACCGTGACCGTGGTCCCCGCCAGCACTTCGCGGCCCGACGCTTCATCCAACAGCCGTCGCTTCGTCACCTGCACATCCGTCACATATCCGCCGCGGAATCCTCCTGTATGGCCAAGCAGCCAGCGGAGATCCTCCACGTTCTTGATCGGAATCTTCATGTGTCGAATTGTAGCGCAGCAGGAGCCGAACAGCTAGCGGAGAGACAGAAGACTCCACCATGATAAGACCGAGGCACCAATTGCTTATCTAGCTCCCATCCCAATGTACAAAGGATCGTTCAGCTCGCCTCTTTCCCATGAGACAGCCCTTGCCGTCAATACTGCGACCGTGTATGTTTCCAACTCGAAGATCTAGGGAGTACGAATAGTTATCATTCATTGTCATTGTCGACGCACGAGGTTTTCTGATGCGCGCAGTCTGTCTGAAACATGTTCCCTTTGAGGGGCCCGGATCCTTCGCGACGGCGCTGACTGAGCGCGGGGTGAGCCTGGAACGATATCTCGTCCCGCAAGTCGGGCTGCCGAAGGATGCAGGCGATTTGTTGATCGTGATGGGTGGGCCGATGTCGGTGAATGATCCTGATTCCTGGATAGTCGAGGAGACGGAATTTATTCGATCCGTTATCCTGGCTGGCAAGCCCGTCATTGGTGTGTGTCTTGGAAGTCAGTTCATGGCGAAATCGTTGGGTGCCACCGTACGTTCTGGTAAGGCGCTGGAAATCGGCATGACGCAGGTCAAGCTGACGGCTGAGGCAAAACGCGACCCTGTTTTCAGTACGCTGCCGGAGTCATTCGAAGTCTTCGAATGGCATGGTGAAGTGTTCGATCTCCCCAAAGACTGTGTGCCCTTGGCCGGCTCCGACATCGCCCCCCTACAAGCCTTCCGCTATGCCACTCGCGCCTACGGACTCCTGTTTCATTTGGAGATGGAAGAGAACGGAATCGAATCGTTGTGCCGAGAATGTGCACCGGATCTCACGAAAGCACGCTTAACCTTGCACCACCTGAAAGCGGCAACCTTCCCCCATCTACCGCAACTCCACCAGATCGCCGATCGGCTAATCGGCTATCTCCTCGATTCTCGGCGTTGATTACCGCCTTGTTCCTGAAGTAGTCTTAGTTCCCTTTGTCGAAAAGTTCAAACGTCATAAAGTCGAAAGTCTGCCAGAGTTCGCACAACTTGAAGACCTGACGACTTTAAGACAGATTAATTTACGAAAGGAGCCTGTTCGCATGTCTGGTTTCCCGATCGAGGTTGCCACACGAATCAAGACACTGCCCCCCTATCTGTTCGCCGCAATCGATAAGATGAAGCAGGCAGCGATTGCCAAGGGCGTTAATATCATCAATCTTGGCATCGGCGACCCAGACCTGCCGACGCCGACGCCGATCATCGAAAGCCTCGGCAAGGCCGCCAAAGACCCGAAGCACCACCAGTATCCATCGTATGAGGGCATGCTGTCGTTCCGTAAAGCGGTGGCCGACTGGTACAGACGCCGCTTTCATGTCACGCTCGATCCGGCTCACGAAGTCCTCACGCTGATCGGCTCGAAGGAAGGCATCGGGCATATTCCACTTGCATTCGTCGATCCGGGCGATATCGTGCTCGTCCCGAGCCCCGGCTATCCAGTCTACCCCGTCGGGACCAGCTTCGCCGGGGGCGTCTCGCACTTCATGCCGCTCATAAAGCAGAACGGGTTTCTGCCAGATCTGAATGCCATCCCGAAAGACGTGGCAAAAAACGCGAAGCTGATGTTCCTGAATTCGCCGAACAACCCGACCTCAGTCATCATGAGCAAGGACTACTTCAAACGAGTGGTGGACTTTGCCCAAGAGAACCAGGTCATCGTCTGCCACGACGCAGCCTATTCGGAGATTTTCTACGACGGCAAGGCCCCCGCGAGCTTCATGGAAATCGATGGCGCGAAGGACGTGGGGATCGAGTTCCACTCATTGTCGAAGACCTACAACATGACCGGCTGGCGCATCGGGTTTGCCGTCGGGCACAGGCAGGTCTTGGCTGGACTCGGCAAGGTAAAAAGCAACCTCGACTCCGGCTGTTTCCAGGCCATTCAGGAAGCCGGGATCACCGCACTCGGCCTGGATGATTCTGTGACGGATGGTTTGCGCAAGATCTATCAGGAGCGGCGCGACACTCTGGTCCCAGGCCTCAAACAGCTCGGGCTTGAAGTCGACCCGCCTCCGGCTGCGTTCTACGTCTGGGTTACGGTACCGAAGGGGTACACCTCCGCTTCCTTCACGGCTCACTTGCTGGAGAAAGCCGGAATCGTGACAACACCGGGCAACGGCTTCGGCGCGCCAGGCGAAGGATACATTCGGCTGACCGTGTGTACTTCGAAAGAAAGACTGGCAGAGGCGGTGGAGCGAATCAAACGCGCTGGGTTTTAGCGCGAATGTTAAATGATGAATGCTGATTGTTGAATTACTTTGTGACCTATCCAATTCAAAATTCACCATTCAAAATTCAAAATTAGCGAGCCCTATGCACCGCGAGATGGTCTTCATCGGGTTTGGTTCGAACGTCGGCGATCGAGTCGATTTCTGTGACCGTGCGGTGACGTTGCTGAGCCTGCTGCCACACTCGCAAATCGCGGGGGTGTCGCTGCTCTATGAAACTGAGCCAGTGAACGATCATGGCAGACCGGGTGGCGGCTGGTTCTTGAACGGAGTCGTGCAGCTTGAGACGGATGTCACGCCGAAGAGCCTCTTGGAGATACTCCGTGAGATCGAGCGCTCGCTCGGCCGGAATGAGGAGAACCGATCAGGCCCTAGGACCATCGATCTTGACATCTTGTTCTACGGCCAAAGGATTATCAACGAACCAGATCTCGTGGTGCCGCATCCTCGTCTGCACCAACGCCGGTTCGTCCTCATGCCGTTGAGCGAACTCGATCCGCTGTTCCTGCACCCATCACTTCAGCGCACAAGCAGCCAGTTGCTCGCCGAGGTCGGTAAGCAGCCTGAGGTTCGCCTCTTGTTTCCCCAGCCCTCGACCCGCTATGGCTCGCGCCCTCGTTGCAGCCATCCCCCAGGCTCATGAAGATTATCCGCACCCCACGATCCATGGCTGCATGGAGCGAACGATTGCGCCGGGAAGGTGTGACCATCGGGTTCGTTCCCTCGATGGGTGCGCTGCATGACGGCCATCGCTCCCTCATTCGAGCCGCACGATTACGATGTGATGCGCTCGTCGTGAGTATCTTTGTGAACCCGACACAGTTCAGCCAAACCGAAGACTTATCCATGTATCCCCGCCCGATTGCCAGCGATCGTGCACTGTGCCGCGAGGAAGGGGTGGATGTCTGTTTTGAACCCACGGCCCTAGCCATGTATCCCGAGGGATTCCAAACGACCGTGACGGTGCCGGCGCTCGCGCTTCGATGGGAAGGAACTGCCCGACCTCATCACTTCGCCGGCGTTGCCACGGTGGTGACGAAACTCTTCGGGGTGGTGCGACCCCATCTCGCCTTGTTCGGCCAGAAAGATTACCAACAGACGACGCTGGTTCGTCAACTTGTGAGCGATCTCAATCTTGACGTGGCGATTCGGGTGCGCCCGACAGTCAGAGAGCGGGATGGGCTGGCCATGAGTTCGCGCAACGTCAATCTCAGCCCCGACGAACGTCGGATTGCCCCGTTGCTCTTTCAGGCACTCAGAACCGGTAGACTGATGGTCGAGAGTGGGATGAGCGACGTGGCTGCGATCGAGCGGATCATGCGACAGACCATCGAGCAGGCACCCACCATTCATGTCGAGTACCTGGCCGTCTGCGATCCGGACAGTCTGCAGCCTCTGTCCGTCGTTGCGGATCGCGCGGTACTCTTGGGAGCAGTCCGGATTGGGTCGATCCGCTTGATCGATAATCTGTTGGTGAAAATGCCGAGTGGAAAGAGTCGCTCTACGAGTTGAGCGTGGGATCAAGGCCTTGACCGACTAAGAGCCCCAGGACGACCTGAGCTAGACGACGGTAATGTTCCGGTGGGATTTCCAGGAAGCGGATCCCCATCGATAGCGGGCGAACGGAACAAACCATCGCCGTTTCAATACGGATCGTTTCCTCCTCCACCGTTGGCTTCAAGACCAATTCGATAAAGGCTCCCTTCGGGATCCCCGTCGTCTGCAGGCCGCAGCCATCCATCGAAATATCAGTGATTCGGGTGGTCACGGCCGGCTGCTTGTGGTCGAAGACCTGGGCCTCGATGGAGGCTGGAAGGCGTCTGTACTGACGCCGATCGAACGCCTGCGTATTGTGGCACGCACCGGAATAGAACGCACGAAAGCGATTCGTGCACAGCTGGCATCGAAACGGAAACAGTTTGACGAGGCTCAACAGGCGCTCGACCCTACCCTCCTGGCAGGTTGCGCGGACGAACGGAGTCCCGCAAATCGGACAGTGCAACTCTCTCATGAACCAGAAAGGACCTTGCTCTGCGTCAGCCCCTGCTCCGCCACAATCGGATCGATGAGCGCCGGCGAGTAAGTAACCGGCTTCACCCATTTCCCATCTTCGCGCTTATAGCCACCGACCTTGCTCATGTTGGACCGATGGACCTCTCGAAAAACCGGATCCATGTCGATGCCATAGGACACCGCCGTGCCGTAGACAACGTAGAGGAGGTCGGCCATCTCCTTGGCAATGGATGAAAGATCTTCTGACGCGAGGGCCTCTTTCAACTCATCGAATTCTTCTTGAATGAGTTTTACGCGCAGTTCGCGCGTCCGCCCGTCGATGACTGTCGGGACTGGGTTGACGACGATACCAAAAGTCCGGTGGAAGGCTTCTACCATCAGCTGCTCGTCGGCCATCAGAGGCTCCTTATTCGCTGTCATAGGGTAACGCCTTGCGCGAGACCAGTTCCACGGGATCCAACATGGGGATCTCTTTCTCTGACGAAACGCCGAGCTCCTTGAATCGACGGGCCGCAGGCAAGATTCTCGTTTCGAGCGACCCGATCGCTTTGTTGTATGACAGGACGCTCTTCCCGAGCGCCTGCCCGACGTCGTTCAAATGTTCTGTCAGCACGGCCATCCGTTCATAGAGATCCTTCCCCAACCGACCGGCTTCCTCGGCATGCTCAGTCAATTGCTCATGCCGCCATCCGTAGGCGACTGCCCGTAAAAGCGCCATGAGCGTCGTGGGGGTGGCAAGGACCACACTTCGAAGGAATCCGTCCTCAATGAGTCGTGGATCATGCTCCAGCGCGGCTCCAAGAAACTGTTCACCCGGCAAGAACAGTACGACGAACTCCGGCGTCTGCGCGAATTGATTCCAATAGGCTTTCAGGCTCAATTCATCCATGCGCGACCGGACTTGGGCGGCATGGCGGCGCATCCCTTCGAGACGCTGCTCCTCGGTCGCCGCTTCATGTGCGTCCAGATAGCCTGCCAGAACGGTCTTGGCATCCACGATGATCTGCCGCCCACCAGGCAACTGGACCACCATGTCGGGGCGGAGCCGTTCGCCATCGACCGTGATGGACTCCTGCTCGAAAAAATCGCAATGCGCCACCATGCCGGCCAACTCGGCCACACGCTTGAGCGTAATCTCACCCCATTGGCCTCGGATGGCCGGCGCGCGTAGTGCCTTCACGAGGTTGCCGGTTTCCGACTGCAGCCGCTGCTGCGACTCGGTTAGGAGCTTGAGATGCTGATCGAGGCCTCCATAGGCCGTTTGCCGGGATTGCTCCAGCTGCCGGAGTTGATCGTCGTATCGATGCAACGATTCCTGGAGGGGCTTGACCAGACTATCGATTGCCTGTTGCCGCTGTGCGAGGTCGCCCTTGGCCTCAGCCTGGAGCGTTTCGAATGAACTGCGCGCGAGGTTCAGAAAGGCTTCGTTGTTCTGTTTGAGGGCTTCGCCGGAGAGAGCCTGGAAGGTCTCGGCCAATTCCTGTCTGGCCTGGCCCAGTAGAGTCTTTTGTTCGTTGAGATGCAGCGCGGCCTCAATAGCCTTGGTCTCCGCCACCGCACGGGCTTGGGAAGCCTCCGAAAGGTCCTGCCTGATCCGATCAAGATCGAGGCAATTTTGTCGTACTTGGCGCCGCAATTCGTCTGCCAGCGATTCTGCCCGCTGCGCCCGATCACCGGTATTCAGCAGTTGTGCCTGCAGGCTCGCGCGTACGCGGGACGCAATCCAGAGCCCGACGATCAGCGCACCGAGGAGACCTCCGACGAGAACCCCCGCACCAAAGATCGTGCCATCAATCATGGGGGACCATCCACGTCATGCCGTCGACCCATATTCGACCAGATTGTCGGGTGTCGCGAGAAGAAAAGAATAATTTTGGAGAATACGTAAATTCCCGTGAAAGGTCAAGACCACAAAACGACTAGGGTCGCTCGCCTTTGCAAGAATGCATCATGATTGGTGACATCACAGACTAGTCTCCAGGCTGCTCTTGGACAATGATCTCTCCTCGCTCCGCATCCAAGCTGATTCGATCACCTTCCTTGAGCCTGGTGGTAATGCCATGCACATTCGTAACTGCCGGCAATCCGTACTCGCGAGCAATGATCGCCCCGTGTGACAGTGTCCCGCCCATCTCGGCAACCAGCCCCGCTGCCACGCCAAACAATGGTGCCATGCCAGGATCGATGGCCGAGACCACAAGAATGTCGCCACGGCAGACTCGGCTCCAATCATCCATCGATCGGACGAAGCGAACCGGTCCCACGACCTGCCCCGCACTGATGGGAATACCGTGGAAGATCCCCTCCGAAGCCACAGGGGAGGGTGTGTCCGTGCCGCGGACCACGTCTTTCCAATCCCGAATCGTGTCTGGAACGCTGGCCGTAGCGTAACGGTCTCGTTCGGCACGACGAGCCTGAATCACCCCTCGCCAATCACTCGATCCTCCAGCTAACAAGTCGGCGCGTTCTTCGATCTTGAAGTAGAAAATATCCTCCCGCGACGAAATTCGCCCCAGCTCGACCAGCCATTCGCCAAGGCGAAGCAGAAGACTACGTCCTGCTGCCGAGTAGTACATCAGATGATGTCGGTTCGCCTCACGCAGGGCGAAGAAGCGGCATAGCCGTTGATACCACCAAGAGAAGATGGCCCACCGGTGGAATCGCCATCCAAACCTGGTGCGAATCTCTTCAAGCGCTCGTTCCCGTACCACAGTTTGGCGCTGAAGAATGTCCGCCGGGGTGGCACTAGCTGGAGCCAGAATCTGCGTTCGCAATACCGCCAGCAACAACTCCGGTCGATCAGCGAACCGAGGCGACATGACGTCCGACTCACCAACCCCGCGATGGCCATAGTCTTCGAGATACCGGCTGAAGGCACGTAGAACGTCGGTTCCCTCGAGCCGGCAGCGAAATTCAACTGGGTCCCACCCGTCTGCGGTGAACCACGAAGTAGCTATAGTGTCGCGTCGAACCATGTCTGCTATTTCCGCCAAGCGGACAATCTGTTGTGCGCTGATCGCCGCTGCCTGACCCTGAAGCGCCCCGTTCAGCAAGGCTCTCCAGTCTTCACCCAGCCAGCGAGGCAGCAAACCGCCTAGCGCGTGCAAACATTGCGACACCCCTCCCGCAATGCCGAACGTCAGTTCGTGTTCATCGAGCCATTGCGTGATGGCATCGAGGCGCAGGACGATGTCTTCGCCGGAGATCGTCCGAATCCGGTCGGCGCGATGCTCGGACGCCATCGCTTTCATGTACGCGAACCAGGCCTGCCCATAGCGCACCGCCTTTCTCATTTCGGCCATCATCACGAAACTGGCACGGGCGTACGCGAACCACCCGATCTGATGGGCCTCCGGCACCCTGGTAATGCTTTCCCCTCCCATCTGTTCCCCCAATAAGGAGGGATCTCCCCGCAATTGTGCCACGAGGGAATAAAACAGCGTCATATTGATGTAGGGACGTCCCTGGAACGTACGAACCGATGAGACTCCCTCAGGAATTTTACAGCCCAGACGCCGATAGGGTGAAATAATGTGGCGTTCCATGAACTGCTCGAGAAACGACAGACCGAGCGGACTCGGCAGTTCCGGCATGGTTTCCTTGAAGTTGGTACGCGACCATTCGCAGTCATCATTGGTCTGCTGCGGGGATCGAGTCAGACCCGAGATGGGGCGCGCTTGGAGCAGCCACAGGCCACGATCATCGTAGAGCCATTCGAGATCCACTGGATGACCGAATATCTTTTCAATCTGCTTGGCCGTACGGGCCAGGTCAAACAGTTGGTCGTCCGACAACGTTGCGCGCCCGACTGCATCAACCGATAGCGGCACTTCGCAAAGACCCTGGCCAGTTACCCGCAACGCCTGAGTCTGCCCGGCGATCGTTCGTTCGCTGATCCGGAAGGGCTGACTGTTCTCGGCCAGCTCCACCACATACTGGTCCGGCGTTACGCGCCCATCGACGAGGGCTGCCGCAAGCCCTGCAACCGCATTGATCACCACCTGAGTCGCTCGTCCTGTGAGGGGATGGATGGAATAGGCCACACCGGCGGCTAGCGCCTCGAGCAGTGGTTGGATCACAATTGCCATGGCGGGAGGTGTTCCGCTCAAACCCGACGTCGCATGATAATTCAGGACCCGCTCATCCCAGATGGACAGCCACAGATCCTTCAAAGTCGAGCCCATCTCCTCCAGCGGGATGCCGAGGCGCGTGCGGTAGACTCCGGCAAAGCTCGCACGAGATCCATCTTCGTTCGTCGCTGACGACCTCACCGCCCACAGCCCATACAACGGCAGGTCCAATCGACGCATCTGTTCGACGATCAGAGCCGTCAGTTCAGCGATGTCGCAGTTCCGAATGATGGTATGACAGTGGAAGAGTATCCGTTGGCGTTCGACCCCGGAGGAATGTAGAGCTGCCTGCCACTCTGTCGCTGGAGAAAAACCAGGCGCGCGAAGTGCGCGATCATAGGCCTCCGTCGTCACGCAGAATCCGGAGGGAACAGGGAATCCTCCTGCGATCAGACGCGCTAAGCCTGCGGCTTTCCCCCCAACAAGTGATGGTTGCGTGCAGGCGGCCAAGGGAAGGAGGAGAGGGCGATCCATTGAAATGGATAGTACCTAGCAGGCTGTGGAAAAACTATGGGGTGCGCCAGAACTCTTGGACAACGGAAGAACGCCAAGCAGGATGCTCAAAAAGGCTGTCCAGCAAGGCCGCAGCCAACTACCGCTTACCAAGGGGTGGCTGGGACGATCCCAACTGCGCGCGTCCAACGAGGGCATTCTCATGCCGCGCGTTGCGCGAGCAAGGGGATCGTCCTAGCTACCCCGCCCCCTTTTTTCAGCATCCTGCTAGAGCACGAGGAGGAGGTAAAGGTCATTCACGTTCGTGCCGGTGGGACCGGTGATGATGAGCTGATGGAGCCTCTTCAATGCGGGGTAGGTGTTGTGGCGCTTCAACGCGCCCTTGAGATCCACCGAGAGGCGCTGCGCGCGCGCCACGGTATTACCATCGATAACGGCTCCAGCCGCATCAGTCGGCCCGTCGGTGCCATCGGTGCCGATCGCTACCACCCACACCTTGTCCAGACCTGCGATTTCCAGAGCAGCGGCCGCAGCAAATTCTTGCGCCCTCCCGCCTGTTCCCTTTCCGGTGACAGTCACGGTGGTTTCTCCACCAGCCACCACACAACAGGGCCTCTGTAGCGGTTTTCCCTCGCGCACAATATTCCTCGCCAGGACGCCAAATCGCTTCCCTGCCTCACGAGCCTCTCCGGTTAAGGCCGGCGAATGCACGAGGGTTCGGAGACCAGCCTCCCTGGCTGCGCGGGTCACGGCAATGACGGCCACTGCGTTGTTCCCAACGATGTAATGATGGACGCGACGAAACAGAGAGGAGCCGGGCTTTGGAGTCTCTCTCGCGAGTCCTTGGCATCCACGGTCGAGATGCTGACGCACTCGCGGAGGGAGCGCCCGCCAGATGCGATCGCGTTTCAGAATCGCGACCGCATCTTGATAGGTCGTGGGGTCTGGGGCTGTCGGCCCTGAGGCAATGGCGCTGAGGTCGTCACCCAACACATCGGACAGAATCAGCGTCACAACTGTGGCCTTGGTCAACTCAGCGAGGCGGCCGCCTTTGATGCGCGAGAGATGCTTCCGAACGGTATTGATTTCTTGGATACTCGCTCCGCATCGCAAGAGTTGCTGTGTGGTCCTCTGCTTGTCGGCTAACGTAACCCCTGCGACAGGAGCAGGCAGTAGACTGGAAGCACCGCCCGATAGGAGCACGATCAAGAGGTCGCGCCGACCGAGTTCTGCCGCCATGGCACAGAGCCTGGCGACCGCTCGCTGGCCAGGGCGATCGGGAACTGGGTGACCGGCTTCCGCCACGACGATTCGCCTCGTCGGTACAACATGGCCGTGCTTTACCACGACGAATCCGCCCTGTAGTCGAGGTCCCAGCCGCTGTTCTACCGCCCGGGCCATCGAGGCCGTCGCCTTCCCAGCCCCGACCACAACCACACGCTCATAGCGACGCAGATCATACCGACGCCGGCCGATGATCAGTTTCTCGCCGTTTCTTGAGATGGCGCGACTGACCGCCGTGCGGGCGTCGACTGCGGCCAGTCCTCGAACGATTAATTTCTTCAGAAGCGGCTGGATAGGAGAGGGAGGGATCTGCATCTCGCTGCCGATGGACTAGGGAGTCTTGTCCTGATTGAAGCAACGAGTCGGACAAGTCTGCCGTGGGACTCTCATCTGATAGGTCCCGCGTGGGAGCACGTCCTTCTTGAATTCAGGATTCAGCATCTTCAGTTCCAAGAAGTAGGTGCCAAATTCTTCGGCAATCGAGGTGAGGGCTCGGTGGGAATCTTTCACGTTGACGGTGACCGTTTCAGTTTCCATCGGCAGATACAGGTCTTTCTTGCTCAGCCCCAAGTACTTCTCCGGCTGCGAATAGATTTCCTTTGCAGCGATGATTCTCGGGACATAACGCATCGTTTCCCGTGGCCCGTGCATCTTCCAATAGTCGGTAATTTTCTGTTCCTTCATTAACCGACGAATTCGTTCTTCACCGGCATTGTACGAGGCCATGGCCATGAACCAATCATTTTCCTTGAAATCCTTGAGATAGCGCAAATACTTGACCGCCGCTTCCGTCGACATTTCTAAATTACGGCGATCGTCGCGGACCGCGTCGCTCTTGAGACGATAACGTCTCCCGGTGGAAGGAATGAACTGCCACGGCCCCGACGCTTTCGCCCTTGAATAGGCGGCGGCCACGCATTTGCTCTCCACCAGCAGCATATACTTGAGGTCGTCCGGCAACCCCGCATCCGCCAGCTGCTTTTCGGCGGGAGGGAAACAGCGTCCGGTTCGTTTGGCGAGAATGATACTTTCACCTTGATCTTCTAAAAACTGATAGAACTCATACTCGATGCGTTCACGTACCTGCCAGTTATCGAGCGGGACTGGTTGGCCGGCAAAGGTCAGCTTGTCAGGCAGCTTGAACGAACTGAGGAAGAAGCGTTCTCCTTCTCGCTTGATTTCCGGAAGAATGACGAGGCGATCTTCTGGCTCGTTGGGGTTCTCAAGGGGATCGAGCAGGATCATCTCTCGCTCTGGTTCTCCATTGGCTCCAGAGCGAGGCATACTCTCCTTCGCCTCGGATTGTTCAGGCTGCGGCTGCGCTCCTGTGGCAATCGGAACCGTGATCACCATCCACAACCCACTGAGCACCAGTGTTCGTCGAAGCCACGTCGTCATGCCAATCCTACCTCCCACATGCGGTGAAAGATCCGAAGTCGAGTACGTATGCTAACAGCCTGGCGAGAGACCGGCAAGCATGATCGACTTTCAGATTTCGTGCTAGACTGCGCCAACTATGCGTGCACTGACCCTCCTCAACGATCGTATCACCCACTGCACCGCCTGTTCACGGCTCGTCACCTATCGGGAGACGATCGCCGCTGAGAAACGGAAGCAGTTTGAGGACTGGACCTATTGGGGACGTCCGGTCCCCGGATTCGGGGACTCGCATGCACGCCTCTATGTACTCGGCCTCGCGCCGGCCGCGCACGGCGGCAACCGAACCGGACGGGTGTTTACGGGCGATCGCAGCGGGGATTGGTTGTATGACGCTCTACATCGATTCGGCTTCGCCAACCAACCCAACTCTCACCACCGGGATGACGGGATGAAGCTATCGGATTGTTACATTGGCGCCACTGTCCGTTGCGCGCCTCCCGACAATAAACCGACGCCTGAAGAATTCAAGGCCTGCCGCCCCTATCTGCGGGAAGAGCTTCGGTTGTTACGGAAGATCCGAGTGGTTGTGGCACTGGGCAAGATTGCGTTCGATCACTACTTGAAAGCCTGTTGCGATGAGGGGCTGCAACTTCCCTCACCGCGCCCGAAATTTTCTCATGGAATTGTACAGGTTCTTCCGTGGAGCACTACACTGATCGGTTCATACCATCCAAGCCAGCAAAACACCTTCACCGGACTATTGACCAGGCCGATGTTCCTCCATATCTTTGCAACTGCTCGACAACGACTGACCGAACCGGTAGGCACGCGAGCCGGCTAATATAATTTCAGGTACGCGGAAAAACTACTGTGTCACGCGAGAACTACGGTGGTTTCCACATGTGGCATAACATCACAGGAGAATACTACCCCAGGATGCTCAAAAAAGCCGTCCTGCAAGGCCGCACGGGAAAAGGCGCGTCTTGGCGCGCCGGGGTCGGGCGGGTGAGAAGAGCGACTTTTTCAGCATCCTGCTAGATTTTACTTCTTGGTTTGTGCTTCCCAGTCCGCCAGGAACTTCTTGAGTCCGTTATCCGTCAGCGGATGTTTTACCAACTGCTGAAAAATCGAGAAGGGCATCGTACAGATATGCCCACCAGCCAGCGCAGCCTCGACTACGTGCTGAGGATGGCGCACGCTGGCCACCAATACCAGGGTTTTATAGTCATAATTGCGGTAGATGGTCAGGATCTGGCGGATCAGTTCCATTCCGTTCGAACTGATGTCGTCGAGCCGACCGATGAAAGGGGAGACGCACCAGGCCCCGGCTTTTGCCGCGAGAAGCGCCTGAGTTGGAGAAAAGCACAATGTGACATTCACCTTGATCCCCTCGGCGGCCATTCTCTTGGTGGCTTTCAATCCCTCCGCAATCAAAGGCACCTTCACGACAATGTTCTTATGGATCTTCGCGAGTTCCTTCCCTTCCTTCACCATCGCATTGGCTTCGAGGCTGACGACTTCTGCACTGATCGGCCCATCCACAATTTTGCAAATCTCGATGAGCATTTCCTTAAAACTGCGGCCTTCCTTGGCGACGAGGGACGGATTCGTGGTCACGCCGTCAAGAAGTCCGAGGCTGGCCGCCTCCTGGATTTCCTTAACGTTGGCTGTATCAAGAAAGAATTTCATGGGTTTGTCCTTTCATTTCAGGATGAGAAATCCTTGTGATCAATTCGTTATCGGATATTCTATGAAGAAATCAACCTAGCTGCAATCGTCTGCCGGCATACGCCGGTTTGACAGGCTCCAGACCGCCGGTTAGAATTCGATTATCCACCATACGCTCGTCTCTGCGTTTATCCATACGACCAAGGAGAGTGCACGATGCAACGATCGGCTTGGGTTCTCCTTTTCTGTCTGGCCCTGACCGGCTGTGGGGGCAGTAATCCCTATCTTGAACAGTCGCTCAAACCGGCTGAGCTTCAAGGAAAGGACAAGGCCTGGTTTGAGAAGAACTGGGGAGCGCCGAGCGGCAAGGCTCCGAGATTTTTTGGCGGCGAAACCTGGACCTACTATCGCATTGCCGGCGGCAAATCAGGCCCACCCTTCTTTAATTTCTCTCCCAATCAGTGCCAGATCACGCTCAAATTCGACAAAGAAGATAAGCTCTCCGATTCTGATTACTCTGGCTGTTAGCCGGCGAGCTGTTCCTGGAACTTGTGCGCGCAGGATCTGCTGCAGAAGTAATACGTCTGCCCCCCAATATCTTCCGTTATCGCCGCTCCCCTTGGTACAAATACCTTGCAAACGGGATCCTGCACCATGTGATTCTTACCAGGAGGGAGAAGGTCCGGTTTGCCCTGGCTTTTGAACTCTCGAATGGCACGCCGGATGAGAAAATACAATACTACAAGTAGCCCGAGAATGAGGATAATCCTATACATAGTGGGGTACTCTTTCTGATACCACAATCCTATGGGACGGCACAATCACTGTCAAGGACTCCATAATCTGTTCTGGCTGATAAACGAACGGATTCTCATTCCTACCCTCTACTCAAATGGCCTAGCTGCATATTAGAGTAAGGGCCTATTTCCCATGAAGAACCAGTACTTCAGATGGATATGCTTCAATTTTCTCGCATGGTAGATTGCCGAGCATGACAATCTGCGATAAATGCCGCGGGACGATGTTGCCGGAACGGGCGGTGGATCTGAACGCAGGGCTTGCGATCACAGTGTTTGCCTGTTTGAATTGTGGTCGCCGGAAATCAGCGGACCAGGAACCTCGGCCTATTACCGCGAGACATTAGTCGGCGCGATGACAGAACTGAAACCGCTCATGTATGACGAGCATCAGGCGGCGGCGGTGATGTGAACCCGATGGCGCTTCAACAGAGGATCTGACACGACAGCAGATGATTGCCGGTCAGATCCGCGACGTGGGGAGCCGGAACCTGGAGGAGGAACTATCGGAGATTCAGCACATCCATCATATCGTACAGGCCTGGAGGCTGCCGAACCACCCACCGAGCGGCACGCAAGGCGCCTCCCGCGAAGGTATCTCGGCTACTCGCTCGATGCGTCACTTCGATGCGTTCCCCCATCCCACCAAAGAGAATCGTGTGATCGCCGACAATATCGCCGGCACGAATCGTTTGAATCCCGATTTCACCCTTCTTCCGTTCCCCGATAAGACCTTTTCTGGCATAGACGCCGACCTGATCCAGATCGCGGTTCACAGCTTTCGCCAAGACTTCCGCAATCTTGAGCGCTGTCCCGCTCGGCGCATCTTTTTTTAGACGATGATGGGCTTCAATTACCTCGATGTCGTATTCGTCCCCCAGCGTTTTCGCCATATCGCTGATGACCTTGCAGATCAGATTGACACCCACGCTCATATTGGGGGACAACACGCAGGGAACTTGGCACGCAAGCGATTTCAGCTCTTCGAGCTGGGGAGCGGAAAACCCTGTCGTTCCGATCACCATCGCTCGTCGATGTTGAGCCACCGTGCGTAAATGTTGCAGGGTCGCTTCAGGAGCGGAGAAATCGACGACCACTTCGCCTCTGTCAAGGAGTGCCGCGAAATCGTCGGTGATCGGAAGACCCACACGGCCACAACCCGCTGTCTCCCCGGCATCGTCACCCACAGCGTGATGACCCTTCCCTTCGATCGCACCGGCCAGCGTCAAGACGGTGGAGTCTTTAATCAACGCAACCAGCCGACAGCCCATGCGACCGGCTGCCCCTGCGACAATGACGTTGATCATCCGAATTCTTACCCCTTACGCCTTACGCCTCACGTTAAATGAGGCCTGCGTCCTTTAAGACCCGCGTAAGTTGGTCCTTCGTCTCGGTTGCCATGGCACAGAGCGGCAACCGCAACTCCGGATCGATTTTTCCCATCATGCCCAGCGCGGTTTTCACCGGAATCGGATTGGTCTCGTAAAAGAGTGCGTTGAAAAGCGGCGACAATGCGAAATGAATCCGGCGCGCCTCGTCGATGCGTCCGCTTAAGAAGGCCTTGACCAATTGAGCCATCTCGGATGGAACGATGTTCGATGTTACGCTAATGACCCCTTTTCCTCCGACTGCCATCATAGGCAACGTCAGGGCATCATCTCCAGCCAGGACCGTCATCCTATCTCCACACGTATGCGCAATCTCAGAGGCTTGCTGGACTGACCCGCTCCCTTCTTTGATCCCGACAATGCTCTGTAACCCACAAAGCCTTGCGACAGTGGATGGCAACATGTTCACGCCGGTCCGTCCGGGAATGTTATATAGGACCTGCGGAAGATCCACGGACTCTGCGATCACTTTGTAATGCCGGTATAGCCCTTCTTGCGTCGGCTTGTTGTAGTAGGGCGAAATGATCAGCGCCCCATCGGCACCTGCCTGCTTGGCGTGTTTCGTGAGGGACACCGCTTCTTCTGTGCTGTTGGAGCCGGTTCCGGCAATCACGGGGACGCGCCGATTGACCACCTCGATGGTCAATTCGACCACGCGGTGGTGTTCCTGGTGTGAGAGGGTGGCGGATTCGCCGGTCGTGCCGCAGGGCACAATCCCGTTCGTCCCGTTGGCAATTTGCCATTCTATAAGGTCGCCGAAAGCTCGCTCATCAACCTTGCCATTCCTGAACGGTGTCACAATGGCTATTAATGTACCTGTAAACATGTGACTCCTATGCCGACAACACGTCCGTCGTGTCCACTCATCAATTAAGAAATTTCGGAATCGCTTCGCCCTTCACCAAATCGTCGTAGGTTTCCCTGGTCTTGATGACATGGATCTCTCCGTCTTTGATCAGGACTTCAGGAACCCTCGGTCGCGAATTGTAATTGGAGGCCATGACAAATCCATAGGCCCCTGCACTCATCACCGCAAGCATGTCACCCGGGTTGATCTCCGGCAGTGATCGGTCCTTCGCCAGAAAATCGCCGGACTCACAGACCGGGCCGACAACATCCACCTGATGCTTGGGCCGCTGCAACACCGATTCGAACAAGGGACGAATCTCATGATAGGCCCCGTAGAGGCTCGGTCTGATCAGGTCATTCATCGCCGCATCGACGATGATAAACCGTTTCGCTTCGCCGTCCTTCCGATACAATACCTTCGTCACGAGAATACCGGCGTTGCCGACAATGACGCGACCCGGTTCCATGATAAGGGTCACATTTAAACTCTTCAGCAGTGGCGATACGGCATCCGCAAGGTCCTGCGGCAACGGTGGCGTTTCATCCGAGTAGGTAATGCCAAGACCACCGCCGATATTGACGTACCGGATGTTGATGCCCTGGCCCTTCAACGCTTCGACCAGCTTCACCACCTTCTTCACGGCCTCGACGAACGGCGTGACTTCCGTCAACTGCGACCCGATATGCTTATGAACCCCGACGACATCGATGTTGGCGAGTGAGGAAGCCAGCGTGAATTCGTCGAGAGCCCGATCGGCAGCGATCCCGAACTTGCTCTTCTTGAGACCGGTCGAAATGTAGGGGTGCGTTTTCGGATCGATGTCGGGATTGATGCGCAGGGCGACCCTCGCCTTGGTCCCGACGGAAGCCGCTACCTCATTAATTGCCTGCAACTCAGCCGACGATTCGACGTTGAACATGAGGATGTCGGCCTTCAAGGCCTCGCGAATCTCCTCAGAGTTCTTGCCGACGCCTGCGAATACGATCTTTGAGGGAGGAACACCTGCCTTGAGCGCCCGAAAGAGTTCTCCGCCGGACACAATATCCACCCCGCTCCCCTCCTTTGCCATGAGACGGAGGATCGCGATATTGGAATTGGCCTTCATGGCGAATGCAATCACATGGGGTACGCTCTTGAAGGCTCCATCATACGCCTGGAAATGACGAACGAGGGTCGCGTAGCTGTAGATGTAGCACGGCGTGCCGACCTCTTTCGCAATCCGGCTGACCGGCACCTGTTCGCAGTAAAGTTCCCCATGCCGATACTCAAAGTTATGCATCCTGCGAATCTTCGTTGAGATGTTCAAGGCCTGCGAGCGAGAAGCCCTGCAAGCCTGCGAGCGAGAAGCCCTGCAAGGAGGCCTCGAACGCATCCTTAAACTTGCGAAAGCGGACCTTCACATGCGGAATCGCTACCTTCATCGCGTCTGAATCCACCAACGCCTTGAGGGCGTCGGGCGTCGCCAGCTTGAGATGCTCGAAGTTAACAATGATGTCCATGCGGGCCTGATTGGCCGCTTCCTTGATCCGCTTAATCAATTCCAAGGCATTCAGGCGATCGAGGGTACCCTCAAGATCCACGAACAGAGCAGCGAACTTGTCATGCCGCTTGGCCTTGATGTGGAACATCAATTGTTGTGCCGAGAGCGCGTTCGGATCGAAAGCCTGTTTGAGTGCATGCAGCGCGCTCGGAATCAATTGCTCCTTATCCAACACCGGGAGCTTTGCCTGGAGATTCCTCAACACCCCCGCGAGCGGCGACACGGACCCTTTGGGGCAGGTTCGTTTGACCAACTTCCGAAATTCCCGATTCATCTCCCATCGCGGAATGAGCCGCTGACTCGTGCCCGACAGTCGCTTCCAAATCGAAGGGAGTGAATAGAATTGGTGGTTGGCCCAGTGGAAACCGTCTTGTAGTTGCTCGGTCGTCATCCGGCTCGGCTGGAACACCACATGCTTGCCGTCGTACTTCGCCCAGTCCCTATCGAAAATACGTCCGGCCTTTTCGAAGCGGTCGAACAGCGCCGTACCAGGAAGGGGTGTCAGTACGTTGAAGTAAGCCAATTCCACCTGATTCTTCGTCAAGAAGTCGACGGCTCGTTCGAATACGGTCACATCGTCGCTGTCGAATCCGAACACGATTCCGGGATTCACCATGATCCCGTAATCGTGGAACATCTTAATCTCTTTGGTGAACTTCAGGACTCGGTTAAACGGCTTGTTCGTTTCATCCAAGGCCTCTTCATCGAGCGATTCCATCCCGACGAAGACCGACACGCAGCCGCTCTCGGCCGCAAGCTTGACCATCTCCTCGTCGTCAGCCAGGAACATCGTGGACTGACAGCCCCATTTAATCTTGAGCGGCTTCAGCGCGGCCCAGAGCTCACGACAATAGGTACGGTTGCTGTTGTGCAAGTCATCGACAAACGCGACAATGCTGCCGTCCTCGATTCCCACCCGAATCCGAAGCGCGGTGAGGAAGGCGTTCCACAGCGGCTCGTCGCCCAATCGCTCGACTAACTCACTGCGAATCCATCGCTGAACATTTCGAAGTTCCGTGATCACTTCCTTCACCGGCCGGCGCCGCGTGGTCTTTCCGTTAAACGGGGATACGCTACAGAACTCGCAGTCGAAATGGCATCCTCTGGTCGTGAAACTACACTGTCTCGTCATGTACGAGTCGGGGCTCAGCAATTCGACACGGGGACTCTTGTAATTCTCCAGCGAGGGGAACGATGTCATCTTATACATGCGCTGCATCATCCCCGCTTCATAGTCCGCAACCAACTGTGGCCAGAGATCTTCGGCTTCTCCACAGACGATCGCGTCGGCATATCGAAGAGCTTCGTCGGGGCAATACGTGGGATGGACGCCCCCCATGACGATCGTTTTGCCTCGCTTGCGAAATTCCGTTGCGATCTCGTAGGCGCGAGGCGCATAGCAGGTCATGATGGAGAGGCCGACCATGTCACAAGGATAGTCGAAATCGATATCTTGAACCGCTTCATCGACCAGACTTACTTCCCAATTCTCTGGCGTGTAGGCCGCGATCACCGGTAAGCTCAGCTTGGGAAACCACACCGCACGCCGTTCCGACGCGGTCAACCGATAGGGATTATTGCGAGGATAGGGATCGACCAGCAACAGCCGCTTGCCTGGTGCATGCTTGGCCGTTGGTGACTGCCCAACGAGCTGGCTGTGCCGCGTGGGTTGAATAAGCTCCATGAATCGATCCTCCTCACCTCTATCCGGCTATCCGGCTGAGGTTGTCAATAAGTTCGTTGAAATGTTCTGAGCTGCTCCCATGGTTGTCTCACGTCGCCTTCATCGTCGGAGCGGAATGCGGCTCCGCGTTCTCGGCCTCGATAGCTGCATAGACCTACGCCATCCCTGTACAGCCGTTCACAGGCTTGGGCAGTATAACTTTATCCGTCTACACAGGTCCAGCAAATGACGGCTTCAACACTACCGAGCTTCCACCGGTCGTAAGGGAGGAAGGTTGACATCTTGTCCCTGTAGCATTGGATCCGGTTGTTGCTCGGTGGATTCGGCTTCCGCTGCGGCCTCACGCTGTTTCTCCTCGAGCGCCTCTATCTTCTTTTGCCGCTCAATGGTTGGATTCACGCCGACGTTTTCGGGAGGAACGGGCGACCCCACGGTCCCGCAGGCCACCAACATTCCCATCGCCACTCCCGCCACGATGGACGTAGCACTCGGCGTTCGCACCGTCACGAGAACATCCGCTCGAGTTCTTTGATGCGCCGTTCCACTCGTGCTCGGGCAGTTCCGCCTACCTGAGACTTCCGGTCGATCGCGGCAGTGACAGTCAACCGAGCGAACAGGCCTTTTTCAATTCGCTCGGAGAATGTCCGCAGCTCCTCGAGCGAGAAGCCCATGAGTTCACGGCCTTGATCCAATGCGGCCCGCACCAGTCGGCCCGTGATCGCATGCGCTTCGCGAAAAGGTACTCCTCTGGTCACAAGATAGTCCGCAACCTCCGTGGCCAGCATACCACCACCCTGAACCGCCCGCTTGAGGACGTCCCGGTTCACGGTGAGTCGACGCATCAGTTCCATCAAGACCTCCACCGACGCAGTGACGGTATCGAGGGCATCGAAGAGCGCCGGCTTATCCTCCTGAAGATCTCGATTATAACTCAACGGCAGGGCTTTGAGGGTCGTCAACAGATTGACCAAATGACCATAGACACGTCCCGTCTTACCCCGCACCAATTCCGGCACATCGGGGTTCTTCTTCTGCGGCATCATACTGCTACCGGTACAGAAGGCATCGGGAAGCTCGACGAATTGGAACTCCTGGGACGACCAAAGAATCAATTCTTCACTGAGCCGGGACAGGTGCATCATCGTGATCGACAGCGCCGAGGCCACCTCGATAATGAAATCCCGATCGGACACGGCATCGAGACTGTTTTGCGTCACGGCGGGGAAGCCCAACAGCCCGGCGGTAAACCGACGCTCGACTGGGTAGTTAGTCCCCGCGAGCGCACCGGAACCCAACGGCATGACATTTAATCGCACCGAGGCATCACGAAATCGTCCCTTGTCACGCTCGATCATTTCCACATAGGCCAATAGATGATGAGCGAACAGCACCGGCTGGGCACGCTGTAGATGTGTGTAGCCCGGCATAGCGACCGTTCGATTCGCCTTTCCCTTCGCCACCAAGACCCGCTGAAAGTTTTCCAGATGCGCCACGAGCTGACTGAGTTGATCCCGCAAATAGAGCCGCACATCCAGCGCAACCTGGTCGTTTCGGCTCCGGCCCGTGTGCAACTTGCCGCCGAGGGGGCCGATTAACTCTGTCAGCCGGCGCTCAATCGCCATGTGAATATCTTCATCCTGCGGGGTGAAGCGAAAGCGGCCCCGATCCAGCTCCGTCTTCACAGATTCCAGACCCTGCACGATCGTCCTGGTTTCAGAAGCGGTCAACACGCGCGCCTTCCCCAACGTCTTGCAATGGGCGATGCTGCCCTGAACGTCATGGGCGTAGAGCCGGCGATCGACCGCCACCGATACGGTGAAGGATTCCACCAACCGGTTCGTCTTTTGGCTAAACCGCCCGTCCCAGGCCTTTCCGCCTTTCGACACCACAGGGCTTCGGCCCTTTGCTCGTGCCATCAGGAGGAGGCCTTCTTTCGTTGGGCTCTGATTTTCAGCCGCAACGCGTTCAATCGAATGAAACCCTCTGCATCTTTCTGGTTATAGACTTCGTCCTCTTCAAACGTGGCGATGTCGAGACGATAGAGTGAATTCTTCGACTTGCGCCCGGCCAACGTGCAACTCCCCTTATAGAGCTTCACCCGAGCCGTGCCGGTCACGTCCTTTTGCGCCGCATCGATCGAGGCCTGGATCATCTCCCGTTCCGGGCTGAACCAATAACCGTTGTAAATCAGATCGGCGAAGCGCGGAATCAAACTGTCCCTGAAGTGCAGCACCTCGCGATCCATCGTCAACGACTCGAGTCCGCGATGCGCTACATGGAGGATCGTCCCGCCGGGAGTTTCATAGACCCCGCGAGACTTCATCCCGACGTAGCGATTCTCCACCAGATCGACCCGCCCAATCCCATGCGCGCCGCCCAGTTTATTGAGGCGGGCCAACAGCGTCGCCGGGCTCATCTTCTTGCCGTCGACAGCCACCGGATTACCCGCCTCATAGTCGATCTCGACTTCGAGCGACTTGTTCGGCGCCTGCTCCGGCGACACCGTCATTTGAAAGATTTCACCCGGCGGCGCTTCCCAGGGATCTTCCAAGATGCCGCCTTCATAACTCACATGGAACAAATTCAGATCCATGCTATAGGGCTTGGCTTTCGTCGCCGTCACGGGAATGCCATGTCGATCGGCATACTCGATCAATTCGCGCCGCGACCGCATCGTCCATTCACGCCAAGGTGCGATGATCTTAAGATTCGGCGCCAGCGCCGTGTAGGTCAGCTCGAACCGCACTTGGTCATTGCCCTTTCCGGTGGAGCCATGCGACACGGCTTCAGCGCCTTCTTTGAGCGCGATCTCGGCCTGACGCCGCGCAATGAGGGGCCGCGCAATCGAGGTCCCGAGCAGATAACAGCCTTCGTATATGGCGTTGCCTCGTAACATCGGGAAGACATAGTCCTTCACGAAGGTCTCGCGCAGGTCCTCGACATAGATCTTTTTCACGCCGAGCTTTTGCGCTTTCGCCTTGATCGCTTGCAGATCTTCTCCCTGCCCCAGGTCGGCACAAAACGCGATGACCTCGCAGCCGTAGGTTTCTTGTAACCACTTCAAGATCACGGAGGTATCGAGCCCGCCTGAATAGGCCAGCACCACTTTCTTAATGACGCGACTCATCGTCTCGCTCGACTCCTTTTGCCTAATAGGTTCGTTAAGATGGCCTTCTGCATATGCAACCGATTCTCCGCCTGGTCGATGATGACCGACCGCGGACCATCCAGCACCTCGGCACTGATTTCTTCACCCCGGTGGGCGGGTAAACAATGCATGACAATCGCATCGGGCTTGGCGCGATGCAACAGGCGGCTGTTCACTTGATAAGGAGCCAAGACTTTTAGTCGTCGCGCATGCTCCCGCTCGCGTCCCATACTGATCCAGACGTCGGTGTAAATGACGTCCGCTTCCTTTGCCGCGACATGAGGATCGTGCCCGATCTCGATCACCGCACCGGTTTTTGCGGCCTCCACTCTAGCCCTATCCACAACATGCTGCTCAGGCTGATACCCCACCGGACACCCGAGGGTGATGGTCATCCCCATCTTCGCCGCCGCCTCGATCAGTGAATTGGCCACATTGTTGCCGTCGCCGATATAGGCGATCTTGATCCCCATTAACCGGCCCTTCTTCTCGTGAATGGTCAGGAGATCTGAGAGGGCCTGACAGGGATGGCTCAGGTCGGTCAGGCCATTGATCACCGGCATCGTCGCTTCCCTGGCCCATTCCTCCACGATCGAGTGGTCATAGGTGCGGATGACGATCGCGTCGAGATAGCGCGACAACACGCGCGCCGTATCGGCGACACTTTCTCCGCGAGAGAGCTGGATATCGGCCATGGGCAGGACCAGAGCATGGCCACCCAACTGGTTCATGCCCGCCTCGAACGACACCCGCGTCCTCGTCGACGGCTTCTGGAACAAGAGCCCCAACGTCTTCCCGGGAAGCAGTGGATGAGGAACCCCGCGCCGCTGCTTGTCTTTCAACAGGGCAGCCGACACCAGCAGACTCTCCACCTCCGCCTTGCTGATGGCCGCAACATCCAGAACATCTTTTTTGCCGGCACGCATTCCTGTCGCTCGGGTGGCCATCCCTGTTGTGTCCATTCGGCGTGAGTACGCCTTACGCCGCCTGTTTGCTGAAAATCCGCGCAAGCGTATCGAGCAATCGATCGATTTCCATCTGGGTGATGATTAAGGGTGGCACGAACCGCAGCACGCACTCGCCGGTCCCATTGATCAGAATGCCTCGGGCCAAACACTCGCTCACGACGGCTTTCCCATCCATATCGAGCTCAATCCCCTGCAAGAGCCCGAGGCCACGCACTTCTCGCACTACCCGGTGTCGCTCTTTACAGTCGGATAACCCCTTCGCAAAATACTCTCCCATCCGGCGCACATGATCGAGTATTTGGCCTTCCAGTAGGGCACGACAAACGGCCAGGCCCGCCGCACAGGCGAGCGGATTGCCGCCGAATGTCGAGGCATGACTGCCGGGCGTGAAGGCCTTCGCAACGGAGTCCGTCGCGAGGCAGGCTCCGATGGGCACGCCGCCCCCCAACCCTTTTGCCAAAGTCATGATATCCGGCTGCACCCCTAACTGCTCATAGGCAAATAGCGTCCCGGTCCGTCCCATTCCAGTCTGCACTTCGTCGAAAATCAACAGCACGTCTTTTTGGGAGCACAGATTTCTGACCTGCGCCAAATACTCGCGGTCCGCGACATAGATACCCCCCTCACCCTGAATCGGCTCGAGCATAATCGCGGCGGTCTTGTCGGTCACGGCCCGTTTCAGTTCTTCCAGATTATTGAAGGCGACGTAGCTGAAACCCGTCAGCAGAGGTTCGTAGCCCTTCTGAACCTTTTCCTGGCCCGTCGCCGTTAACGTCGCGATCGTCCGGCCGTGAAACGAATTCTTCATCGTGACGATCTCGAACCGCTCGGCTCCATACTTGTCATGGGAATACCGGCGGGCCAGCTTGATCGCTGCTTCATTCGCCTCTGCCCCGCTGTTGCAAAAGAACACCTTGTCCGCAAACGAGTGATCTACCAGCATGTGCGCCAGCGTCACTTGTGGCTCAGTGTAATAGAGGTTCGAGGTATGGATCAGCTGCGCGGCTTGGCGCTGGATCGCCTGAACCAGATCCGGGTGGCCATGTCCGAGGATGTTCACCGCAATCCCGCCGACGAAATCGATGTACTCTCGCCCCTCGAGGTCGTACACCTTCGTCCCGCGCCCTCGCACGATCGAGAGCGGTTGACGCGTATAAGTCTGCATCAAATAACGTGCAGCGTCCTGCTTCAGTTCTTCTGTCGGCATGACAGACGTATCCCTTTGTAATGTAAGGGAAGGTAGCATAGGCCTGTCGATGGAAGCAACTTGAAAGGAGCGGCAGAAGGTGTGAGGCCGAGTCGCGTTGCTTCTTTACCCAGATGGTGTCTTTATTGTGCTACTCTCTGGCAAATGAAATCCTGCGCGCAGTGCCAACAGCAGAACCAGGAAGACGCGAAGTTCTGCTACCAGTGCGGAAATACGCTTGCTGCCGAAACGGAACTACCGATCACCATCCCCATAATCCACGCCGATGAACATCTCTGGCGCCAATTCATCGGTCCCCACGCCGATCGTTACTTGAAACATTTTAAAAAGTTCGGATTGGGGGGAGAGCCGAAGTTCGCTCTGACGTGGAATTGGCCGGCCTTTCTGTATATTTCCTTCCTCTGGTTTCTCTATCGAAAAATGTACGTGTACGCGCTGATCTATGCCCTCGGTCCGATGATCTCAACCTACTTGACCGGCGATGTTACCGTGGGCCTCGTCTGGAGCATCATGGCCGGAGCTACAGCGAATTATGTGTACTACTGGCACTGCCGCGAGCAGATTGGCGCTTTCAAGAAGAACGTATGGACCGATCCGGCAAAGCAGGATGAGGTACTAAAAGAACGTGGGGGCGTCCAGTCCTATGTGATCTGGATCGGAGTCGCCTTATACGTGTTGTTCGCGATCACCATGTTCAAAATGCTTCAGGATGGGCCACCGGACGGCGAATACTCACCGGGAAAACCGGCGAAGCCGACTGCTGCGAGCAGCGTGTAACCCGGAAACTATCACGATGGCTGCCGGTTGATCCACGCCTCAAACCATCCGAAATCTTGTTCATGGGCCGCGCCGCCTGAATCGGTTGCTTCTTCCTTCTGCTCCAGCTGATCCTGTGTGGAGAGAATTGGGCGGCATAGTACTGTCGGTGTCTGTCGAAAGCAACCTCTTGACTTGGACACCTGTTCCAGTATGCTTTGGCCTGTGAAGATTCCCCTTCAGGCGCGAGAGGTACGCACAATGGCTCGATTAGTCCTGCTTCGTCACGGTGAATCGCAATGGAACCTGGAAAACCGTTTCACCGGTTGGGTCGATGTGCCGCTCTCGCCCCGCGGCATTGAGGAGGCGAAGAATGCCGGCGAGAAACTGCTTAGCTTCACGTTCGACCGCGCCTTTACCTCAGTGTTGACCCGCGCGATCGAAACGTTACGACTCGTGCTCGAAACCATCGGCCAGACAGGTATCCCTATCGAAAAAGACAAGGCCTTGAACGAACGGATGTACGGCAACCTGCAAGGGCTGAACAAGGCGGAAACGGCCATGAAATATGGCGAGCAACAAGTCAAAATTTGGCGGCGGAGTTACGACGTGCGTCCGCCGGGGGGGGAAAGCCTGAAAGACACCGCGGAACGTGTATTGCCCTACTATGAATGCACCATCAAGCCCTATCTCTTGAAAGCGGAATCGATCCTCATCGCGGCGCACGGAAACAGCTTACGGGCCCTGATCATGGAGTTGGAGCAGCTCTCCCGAGAGCAAGTGCTGGAGCTGAATATTCCAACGGGTGCGCCGCTGCTCTATGAATTGGACAAGACTGGGAAGGTCATCAATCACCGCTACCTCTGATAGGTCGAGGCAGGTCAAGAGATTATCCGACATCTTCCAGTAACTGCCCGTAGGTATCGACTGGTACGAAATCGATCAGCAGGGTCAGTAGATTACGCCGCTCTGCTTCTTTGACCAATTGGTTCTCCTCCATCAGCGCAGCGGCTTCCGCACTCACCGCAAGCGGACTCACCCCTTCTTCAACCAAGCGACTATACCGACGACGACGTTCCTGCCATTCGTTGAGGTAGGAAGTCCAAGTGGCTGAATCGACGGGAACGGTCGTACCCCATCCTGCTTCCATTGCATCCAAGATGAGTTCCGACAGCGCGGACTGATACTTCTGAGGGATGTGCGCTTCGATGGCTGCGAAGATCCAAAACAGGTTCAGCGAGAGCACTTCTTGTGCGATCGCCTGAGCCTGCTCCTTCGTCGCCTCGATCCCGTATTCCTCTAGCTGCTGAACAGACACGCCGGTCGGCATCGCTGCGATCAGGGCAACCGCTGCTTGCTTCGGCGTCATTGAGTTGGCTGACATGTCTCATTCTCTCCCTCGTCCACGGGGCAGAGATTACCCTATTGTTGCCAGGGTGCTCAAGCAGCTTGTCCATGCATGCCTCCTGTGCTAGAGTCCGCCGGCATGATTCGACAGATCGCCACCACATTCTCACGATGGACCTGTGCCGCCGTTTTGTTGGCTATTTGGGCCGCAGGCACCGTCCTGTCTGCACCTCGGGCCCAAGCCGACGAAAATCGTTGGGGGTTCGGAAGCGACCTGGGGCTCACATCCGGAATGGTCAATGGTACGGTGTTCACCCTGGCATTCAGTGGAGACTACTACCTCGATCGAAATTTCTCCATCGGACCGATGATGCAGATTAGTCCAATGAGCGATCTTTTCCAGATCTCCTTCGCCGGAGTCGGCCGCTATCACTTTCGTCTCAATAACGGCATCAACCTGGTACCCTTCTCGGGAATTGGTTTACTCCACGTAGACCTAGACCGCGGGACCAGCTCTGGACGCATCGACCGCAACGACACGAGCTGGTACATCCCTATTGGTGTCTCACTGGAGTACCAGGCTGCCCACAATCTCGCCTTGTCTTCGACATTGATCGTCAATCTCCACGACATCGATCTTTCTCCGTCGATATCGGAGAATGACCATACAAGCGTTGCCCTGCTGTTTGGTTTCCGCTTCGGCCCCTAGTTAGGACGATGGGGAAACCCCTCGCTTCACTCGCGCCCTCCACCTCCCGCCCCGAATTTCGCGTCGGCCCACGTTAAATCGGTGCAGGCACTTCGGCGGGGCCCTGCGAGGATGCGGCACTCTGACATGGGGATGAAGTATCCAAGGATATGGCGTGAAGTGGCAGCTACGCCGCTTTGGCCGGCCGCCAGCGAAGCCCGATGCGCAGCAGTGCTTGCAACAGCTCGGGATAGGTATAGCCGGCGTGCTCGGCCGAATCCGCAAAATCTTCGTCGTGCGCGATTTGGGGATTCGGATTGGCC
>Ga0187894_10001366_pt1 | contig 31497 bp, 28 predicted proteins | sample GBC1701081metaG_FD_136650 | JGI IMG/M metagenome (GOLD analysis project Ga0187894, IMG submission 136650) | White microbial mat communities from a lava cave in the Kipuka Kanohina Cave System on the Island of Hawaii, USA - GBC170108-1 metaG ...
AAGACACCGCGGCCACTGGAGTGCCCTGTCAAACCTGTGCGGCGCGGGTCGCCGTGAAGACACCGCGGCCACTGGAGTGCCCTGTCGAACCTGTGCGGCGCGGGTCGCGGTGATGAGGACCGTCCTGCATACGGAGTCGTCCCCGGGGCTGGGCGGACAGGAGATCCGCACGATCAGCGAAGCCGGATGGACGGCCGAGCGCGGCTGGCGCGTCATCGTGGCCGGCCAACCCGGCGGGCGATTCGTCTCGCGCGCGCGCGAGGCCGGACTCGTCGCGGCGGACGTCCGGATGCGGCGCGCCTGGGACGTGCGAGCCATGGCCCAGCTCGTGCGCCTGATCCGCGCGGAGCGAGTGGACGTCGTGCACACGCACAGCTCGGTGGACGGCTGGCTCGGGGGCGTGGCCGCACGCGTGGCCGGCGTGCCGGTCGTGAGAACGCGCCACGTGTCGATTCCCGTGAGGCGCGGCGTGAATCCCGTCTATACGTGGCTGGCCGACCGGGTGATCACGAGCGGCGACGCCATCCGCCGCATCCTCCTCGACGCGGGGGTGCCGCCCGCGCGCGTCGTGGCGATTCCCGCCGGCGTCGAGCTGGATCGCTTCCCGTTCCGGGTCGCGCCGCCGCACCCGGCCGACCTCCCGCTGGGTCGGCCCGTCGTCGGATCGGTCGCGATGTTCCGCGGGTCCAAGGGCCACGCGCTGCTCCTCGAGGCCTTCGCCCTCGTGCGGTCGGTGCACTCGGAGGCGACGCTCTTGCTCGTGGGCGACGGGCTTCGCCGGCCCTGGGTGGAGGAGCTCGCGCGCGACGCGGGACTCGAGCGCGCGGTGGTCTTCACGGGCTTTCGCTCGGACGTGGCGGCCCTGCTCGGCGCCATGGACTGCTTCGCGCTCGCCTCCACCCGGACCGAGGGCGTGCCGCAGTCGCTCTTGCAGGCCATCGCGGCCGGGGTTCCCGTCGTCGCGAGCGACATCGGCGGCGTCCCCGAGGTCATCGTCGACGGCGCGACGGGCGTGCTCGTCAAGAGCGGTTCGTCCGAGGCGCTGGCCCAGGGCATTCTCGGCGTCCTCGGCGATCGCGCGGGCGCCGAGCGGCGGGCCGAGGCGGGGCGCGCGGTCGTGGAAGCTCGCTTTTCCCACGCCGCCGCCATCGCCCGGCTTCTCGAGGTCTACGGCGACGTGATCGAGCGGCGATCGCGGGCGGCGAGATCCGCAGCATGAAGGCGCCGCGGCCGCTCGTCGTCCTGCACCTCGTCGCGAACCGCTGGTGGACGGGGAGTGCCGAGCCCGTCGTCCAGCTGGTGCGCGGCCTCGAGGCCCGCGGTCATCGCGCGCGGCTCGCGCTCATCGCCGGAGGGCGGTTCGAGGACAAGGCGCGCGCGGCCGGCGTCGCGCCCGTGCCGGGCGTGTCGCTCGAGGCGCGCCTTGATCCGCGCGATCTCGTCCGCGACGTGCGACGCCTGCGAGCGTTGATGCGCTCGGAGCGAGTGGACCTCGTGCACTGCCATCACTCCCACGACCACTGGCTCGGCCGTCTCTCGAAGGGCAACGCCGTCCTCGTCCGCACGTTCCACAATGCGCGATCGGTGAAGGCCGGCTGGCCGGCCGCGGCGCTCTACCGGCGCACCGACGGCGCCGTCGCCGTGAGCGCCGAGATCGAGCAGCGGTGCCGCGCGGCCGGGCTTCCGTCGCGCGCGCTCTTCCGTGTCGATGGCATCGTCGACGTCGACCGCTTTCGCGACGCGGCGGGCGCGGAGCAGGTGCGGACGGAGTTCGGCCTCGCGTCCTCGCCCGTGATCGGGTCCGTGGCGCGCCTCGCCGCCGGGCGCGGTCACGAGCTGCTGATCCGCGCCTTCGCGCTGCTCCTCGACGAGTTCCCCGACGCGCGCCTCCTCCTGATCGGGAAGGGCGAGCGCCGCGCCGCCCTCGACACGTTCGTGCGGAGCATGGACCTCCACGGGCGGGTGATCCTCGCCGGCTACCGCGACGCGGACTTGCCCGCCGTGCTCGCCGCCCTCGACGTCTTCGCCCTCATGGGAGCCGGCTCCGACGAGTCCTGCCGCGCCGCCCTCGAGGCGATGGCGGCCGGGCGCCCCGTGGTGGCGCGGGCGGTCGGCGCGATGCCCGAGGCGGTGGCCCACGGCCGGACCGGGCTCGTCGTCGAAGAGGCCAAGCCCGAGGCGGTGGCCGGCGCGCTGCGCACATTGCTCGCCGACACCGCGCTCGCGCGTGGCATGGGCGCCGCGGGACGGCAGCGGGCCGCCGAGTTGTACAGTCCGGCGCGGCATGCGGAGCGGATGGAAGCGATCTACGTCCAGCTCCTCGCTCGGCGCGGACGCTTGTGAGCGAGCGGTCCCCGATGCGGGTGCTGCACCTCATGTCGTGCCGCGGATGGTCGTCGGACGCGTACTGGGCCGCGGGGATAACCGCCGCGCTCGCCCGCAACGGGCATCGCGCCACGCTCGTCTGCCGGCGGGGGAGCGACACCCGCGTCATCGATCGCGCGCGCGAGACCGGCGTCGATCGCATCGCCACGCTCGGCTTCCGGAGCGGCGTGCGGCCGGCGAGCGCCGCAGCGGACGTGCGCGCCCTGGCGGGCTGGCTCGCGGACACCGACGTGGTCCACGTCCACCGCGGCAAGGAACACTGGCTCGCGGCGGCGGCCAACCGGATCGGCGGTACGCCGCGCCCGATCGTGCGAACGCGGCACATCTCACAGGCCGTCCGCCCCCATGCGCTCAACCGCTGGCTGTACGGGCGGGCCACGAGTCTCGTCGTCACGGTCACCGAGGCGATCCGACGGCAGTACCTGGCGGCCGGTCTCTTGCCCGCGGACCGCGTGGTCGCGCTGCCGGGAGGCGTCGACCTCGCCCGCTTTCATCCCGAGGTCGAGGGAAGCGCCTTCCGGCGCGCCCTCGGTCTCGAAGCGGTCGTGCCGCTGGTCGGCGTCGTCTCGAACCTGCGCGCCATGAAGGGGCACGAGGTGGTGATCGAGGCGACGCGCCGTCTCGCCGCGACGAATCCCGGCGTCCGCATCGCCTTCATCGGCGCGGGACCGCGCGACGGCGAGATCCAGCGCGCCGTCGAAGCGGCCGGGCAGGCCGGCCGGATCACGTTCGCCGGGTTCGTCTCGGATCTTCCGGGCGCCATCGCGTCGCTGGACGTGGCGGTCTACGCGCCGCTCGAATCCGAGGGCATGTCGCGCGTGATCTTCGAATACCTCGCGATGGGGAAGGCGATCGTGGCGAGCCGGGTGGGCGTAGTGCCGGAAGTGCTCGAGGACGATCGCACCGCGCTCCTGGTCCCCGCCGGCGACGCCTCCGCGCTCGCCGCCGCCCTCGGCCGGGTGCTCGACGACGTGGCCCTTCGGGTGCGGCTCGGCTGCGACGCGGCCCGGCTCGCCGCCTCGACCTTGTCGTCCACCGGCGTCGCCCGGGCGCTCGCCGAGCTGTACGCACGGGTCACCTCGCTCGAACACCGGCCCCCCGGGTGAAGATAACGGTGCTGTGCTCCGACGTCTCCGGCAACGCCGCGGGGCGCGCCTTCCTGCTGGCGCGGCTCCTTCAGCCCCTCGGCGACGTCCAGATCGTCGGGCCGTGTCACGGACACGAGGTGTGGTCGCCGATCGCCGACGCGGGCATTCCGTGCCGGACGGCGCCGGGCACGCGGCTACCGGCCTTCTCGGCCTCGATGCGCGCGCTCCTGCGCGAGGCCGACGGCGACCTCCTGTACGCCTCGAAGCCTCGGCTCGGCAGCGCCGGCGTCGGGTATCTCGCGCGCATCCGACGACGGCGACCGCTGCTGCTCGACATCGATGACTGGGAGACCGGCTTCTTTCTCCGCGGGGGATTCTGGGGCGTGGTGGGCCGGAGCGCGCACCTCGGCAATCCGCGCGGACTCCCGTGGACGTGGCTCATGGAGCGCCTCGCGCCCCTGGCCGACGGCATCACGGTCGCGTCGCGTTTTCTCCAGCGCCGGTTCGGCGGCGTGCTCCTGCCGCACGTTCGCGACACCGATGCGTGGAAGCCGCGGGACGCCGACCCCGGCGAGGCGCGGCGCCGGCTCGGCGTGACGGGCGAGCGCGTCGTGATGTTCCTCGGCACGCCGCACCCCTACAAGGGCCTGGACGATCTCGCTGATGCGGTCGGGCGGCTCGCGCGACGAGACGTCGCGCTGGCCGTGGTCGGCGTCGATCCCCGCGACGGCGAGACCGAACGGCGGCTCCGCGACCGCGTTCCCGACGTGCGCGTGATCCGTCAGATTCCCTTCGACGAGGTCCCGGCATTTCTCGAGGCGGCCGACGTCGTCGCGGTCCCGCAGCGGGACACGAGCGACACGCGCGGGCAGGTCCCGGCCAAGCTCTTCGACGCGATGGCCCTCGGCCGCCCACTCGTCTCGACGCGCGTCTCGATGATTCCCGAGATCGTCGAGAGCTGCGGGGTGCTCGTGCCTCCTGGCGATGCGGAGGCCCTCGCGCGCGGCCTCGCGCAACTGCTCGATCACCCGGCCGAGGCGGCGGCGATGGGTCAGCGGGCCCGCGCGCGCGCCGTCGAGCGCTACAGCTTTGCGGCAGCCCGCGCGGCCCTCTTTCCGGCCGTGGAGCGGGCGCTCGCCCGACGCCCTCCGCGATGAAGCTCGCGATCATCTGCCGGCCCTTCTCCTTCCACGGCGGCGTGGAGACGGCCACGGCCGGTCTGATGACCGAACTGCTCCAGCGCGGCCACGCCGTCCACCTGCTGAGCACGACAGCGCAGGCGGACGTCCCTGGCGTCACCGTGCGACGCCTTCGCGTTCCTGCCCATCCCTCGCTCCTGAGGTTCGCGGTCTTCGCGCTGGCGGCCCAGCAGGCGGTGGCGCACGGACACCACGACGTCGTGCAGAGCCACGAGCGCTGTCTCTCCCAGGACATCTACCGCGCGGGGGAGGGGACCCACCGCGGGTACCTCGCCGCGATGGGACGCTCGCGCCGCATCGGCCCGTACCACCGGCTCGTGTGCGCGTTCGAGCGGCGCATCTTCACGCTCAGGGCCGCGCGGCACATCGTCGCGATCTCCCGCCGGGACAAGGTCGAGATCCAGAGCGACTACGCGACGCCGGGCCACCGGGTGAGCCTCGTGTACAACGGCGTCGATCTCGAGCGCTTCCATCCCGACAACCGCGATCGGCATCGGTCGGCGACGCGTGCCGCGCTCGGGCTCTCGGCGACGGACTGGCTCGTGCTGTTCGTCGGCTCCGGCTTCGAGCGCAAGGGCCTCGGTCCGCTCATCCAGGCGCTCGCCGACGTGCGCGACCCGGCGTGCCGCCTCGTCGTGGCCGGCAAGGGACGCCGGGACCCCTACGAGCGGCTGGTCGGAGCGCTCGGGCTCGCGCGGCGCGTGACGTGGCTCGGCCCGCGCCCGGACATCGAACGCCTCTACGCGATGGCCGACGTCGTGGCACTCCCCGCGCTCTACGAGCCGTTCGGCAACGTCCACCTCGAGGCGCTCGCCTCGGGCGTGCCGGTGCTGGCGAGCCGATACGCCGGCGGATCCGAGGTGATCGGTCACGGCGACAACGGGTGGATCGTTCCCGAACCCCGCCCAGCCCAAATCGCCACGGGCCTCGAAGCGATCCGCTCCCTGAATCCCGAACACGCCGCGTCATCCGCCCGCAAGGCGGCCGAACCCTTCACGCACGCAGCGCAAGTAGACGCGCTCACGAAGATCTACAGAGCGCTCCAGGCGCCAACCGCCGAGTAGCAGCACCGCCCAAGCCCTCCGGAACCGCAGCAACTGCAGCGAGCGTGCGGAAGTCGCAGGCGCGTTCGACCCCGCCCTCAACGGGCCGGTGAGATAGGAGCGTCCGACCGCCACCCCCGAAGCCCATGAAGTTACCGCGTTCGAGCGCCGGCTCAGCCGGCGCAACCCGGGGGAGGGCCTGGGAGGGGGCCGTCGAGGCCCCCTCCCACTCAAAGTGTGGATTATCATTGATCATTCAGACCGCCGGCATTACACTGCGTCCCGATGCCCGCTCACCACTCGAAGCTCGAATCCACCCTCGCTCGCTTCAGCGGGCGCCGGATTGCGGTGATCGGCGACCTGATCGCGGACGAGTACCTCTACGGCAAGCCGACGCGGATCTCCCGCGAGGCGCCCGTGCTGATCCTGCGGTTCACGGACCGCGAGGTGCGGTTGGGAGGCGCGGCGAATGCCGCACACAATGTCCACGCCCTCGGGGCCTACTGTGTCGTCTTCGGCGTGCTCGGCTCGGATGGCCCTGGTGACGAGGTGGCGAGACTCCTGAGCCAGGCGGGTATATCGACGTACGGCATCGTGCGAACCCCGGAGCGGCCGACGCCGGTGAAGACGCGGATCATGGCGGGCGGCTACCAGGCCACACGTCAGCAGGTCGTGCGTCTCGATCGCGAGCCGGGCGACGGCGTCGATCCGGACGCCGAGGCGGAATTGCTCGAGCGGTTCGACCGCGAGGCCGCCCGCGCAGACGCGTTCGTCATCTCGGATTACGGATACGGCACCGTCACTCCGCGGCTCTTCGAGGCGGTCCTCGAGCAGGCGCGCGCGCGCGGCGTCCCGGTCGCGGTCGACAGCCGCTACGACCTGCCGCGCTTTCGGGGAGCCACGGCCGCCACGCCCAACGAGCCAGAACTGGAGGCGTTGACTGGTGAGGAGGTCGACGACGAGCGCGCGCTCGAGAAGGCCGGGCGCGCCCTCCTCGAGCGCCTGGATGCGCGATTGCTCCTCCTGACCAGAGGGAGCCGGGGCATGGCGCTCTTCGAGCGGGAGGGGCCCGTGGCGTTCCTGCCCATTCACGGCAGCGATCAGATCGCCGACGTGACGGGCGCGGGCGACACCGTCATCAGCACGTTCACGCTGGCGCTCGCCGCCGGCGCCTCGCCGGTCGACGCCGCCTGGCTCGCCAACGTCGCCGGGGGCATCGTGGTCATGAAGCGCGGCACGGGGACGGTGACGCCCCGGGAGCTGGCCGAATCGCTCTCGAGCGATGGCGCCACTGGTCGGCCCTGAGGAGGCGGAGCGCCTCGCGGCGACCTGGCGGCGCGCCGGTCGGCGCGTCGTGCTCGCCAATGGCTGCTTCGATCTCCTGCACGTGGGCCACGTGCGCTACCTGACCGCCGCGCGCGCGCTCGGCGACGCGCTCATCGTCGGCCTGAACTCCGACGCGTCCGTGGAGCGGCTCAAAGGACCGGGGCGGCCGCTGATGCCCGTCGGCGAGCGCGCTGAGCTGGTGGCGGCGCTCGCGGCGGTCGATGCCGTCGTCGTCTTCGACGAGGACAGCGCGGACCACCTCATCGCGCGCCTCAAGCCCGACGTGCACGCGAAGGGCACGGACTACACCGAAGACACCGTGCCGGAGCGCGCCGCCGTTCGAGCGACGGGCGGGACCGTCGCCATCGCGGGCGATCCGAAGACCCACGCCACGCGCGATCTGATCGCCTCGATCGTCGCGCGATTCGGCCACGCGAGGCCGTGAGCGCCGCGAGCGATCGACCGCTCAAGGTCGCGATCGTCAAGCTGTCCTCGCTCGGCGACGTCGTCCACGCGCTGCCCGTGGCGCGCGCGCTGCGCCGCGCGAGGCCCGACGCCCTCATCGCGTGGATCGTCGAGGCGCGCGAGCACGCGGTCCTGCGCGAGCACCCGGACCTCGATCGGGTGCTGCCCGTCGACACGCGGCGCTGGCGCCGCCTCCTTCGCCGGCCGAGCGGCGCGCGCGAGGTCATCGGCGCCCTCGGCCGCCTCACGCGGCGCCTGCGCGCCGCGCGCTTCGACGTGGCCATCGACCTGCAAGGGCTCGCCAAGAGCGGCGTGCTCGCGGCGTTCACGGGCGCGCCGATCCGCATCGGGTTCGCCGCCAATCACTGCCGCGAGCTCGCCTGGCTGTTCACCAACCGGCGCGTGAGGCCACCCGCGCGGGCGGCGCACGTGGTGGAGCAGTATCTCTCGCTGCTCGGGCCGCTCGGCATCGAGGTGTCCGCGCCGGAGTTCCACGTGCCGGTCCGGCCGGTGGCCGACCGCCGCATGGAGGAGTTCCTCGTCGAGCACGGCGTGAAGCGGCGGGATCCGCTCGTCGCGATCAATCCCGGCGCGGGACGCGAGAACAAGCGCTGGCCCGTCGCGCATCTGACGGCGCTGGCCGAGCGGCTCTCGTCCGAGGCCGGCGCTCGCATCCTGCTGCTGTGGGGGCCCGACGAGGTCCACATGGCGCGGCAGATCCGGGACGGCCTCTCGACGCGCGCCATCCTGGCCCCGCCAACCGATCTGGACGAGCTGACGGCGCTCCTCAGGCGCGCGTCGCTCGTGGTGGCCAACGACACGGGGCCACTGCACCTCGCCGCTGCCGTCGGGACGCCCTGTATCGGCCTCTACGGACCGACACGGGCGGAGCGCAACGGTCCCTACGGCCCGCGATGCCGAGGCCTGCAGAGTCCGGATGGCACCATGGCGGGACTCGAGCCGGCGCGAGTGTTCGCGGCCGCCCTCGAACTGCTCGAGTCGCGGGGCGACGGGGAGCACCCGTGAATCGGCTCTCCGTCACCATCATCGTGTGGAACGAGGAGGAGCGCCTGCGCGCCTGTCTCGAGAGCGTCGCCTGGGCCGACGAGATCGTGGTGATCGACGCGGAGTCGACGGACAAGACGGCGGCGCTCGCGCGCGAGTTCACGGACCGGGTCTGGGTGCGGCCCTGGCCGGGATTCGCCTTGCAGAAGAACTTTGCGCTCGCCCAGGCGACGGGCGAGTGGATTCTCTCCCTCGATGCCGACGAGCGCGTCACGCCCGAGCTCGGCGAGCGCATTCGCGCCATCCTCGCCGCAGGGGGCCCGGCTGACGGGTACGCGATTCCGCGGCGCAACATCTTCTGGGGGGCTTGGGTTCGTCATGGCGGCCTGTACCCCGACCATCAGCTGCGCCTGTTCCGCCGCGGGGCGGGTCGCTTCGTGGACGATGCCGTGCACGAGTCCGTCCAGGTCGATGGGCGCGTCGACATCCTGGCCGAGGCGATGTTGCATCAGTCCTATCGCGACCTCGAGGACTTTGTACGCCGGTCGAATCGCTATTCCACGCTCGCCGCGCAGGACTGGATCCGCCGCGGGCGCCACGTGAGCGTCCTCGCGTTGATCATGAAGCCGCTGGGGCGCTTCCTGTCGATGTACATTGTGAAACGAGGGTTCCTCGACGGCTGGCGCGGTCTCGTGCTGGCCGTGCTCTACGCCGAGTACGTGTTCCTGCGCATGGCCAAGGCCTGGGAGGCCCGCCGCGCGCCGGGAGCGCAGGGAGGGTGGTGAGATCGAGATGCCGACTGGCCGCGATCGCGTGCTGTCGGGCATGCGCCCGACGGGCAAGCTGCACCTGGGCAACCATCTGGGCGCGCTGGCCAACTGGGTCGAGCTGCAGAAGGACTACGAATGCTTCTACTTCGTCGCCGACTGGCACGTGCTGACCACCGACGCGCCGGAGAGCCGCCGCACGCCGGGCTACGTCGTCGAGATGGCAGCCGACTGGCTGGGCGCTGGCCTCGATCCGGAGCGCAGCACGCTGTTCATCCAGTCGCTCGTGCCCGAGCACGCGGAACTGCACCTGCTGTTCTCGATGGTGACGCCCGTGAGCTGGCTCGAGCGCGTGCCGACGTACAAGGAGATGGTCGAGCAGCTCGGCATCGAATCGCCGTCGTACGGACTGCTCGGCTACCCGCTGCTCCAGTCGGCCGACATCCTCATGTACAAGGCGCGCTGGGTGCCGGTGGGCGCCGACCAGGTGCCGCACATCGAGCTGACGCGCGAGGTCGCGCGCCGCTTCAACAACACCTGGGGCGCCGTGTTCCGCGAACCCGAGGCGAAGCTCACCGAGATCCCGAAGGTGCCGGGCACCGACGGGCGCAAGATGAGCAAGTCGTACGACAACGCGATCTACCTCTCCGACACCGCCGAGGAGATCACGGCCAAGATCAAGCCGATGGTCACGGACCCGGCGCGCAAGCGCCGCTCGGATCCGGGCAACCCCGAGGTGTGCCCCGTGTTCGATCTCCACCGCATCTTCACGCCCGACGCCGACCGCGAGGCGGCCGCGACGGGCTGCCGCACCGCGGGCATCGGGTGCCTCGACTGCAAGGGCATCCTGCTGCGACACATGCTGCCCCCGCTCGGCGAGATCCGCGAGCGGCGCCAGCGCTTCGCCGAGAAGCCGGCGGACATGATCGAGATTCTCCACGAGGGCTCCAAGCGGGCGCGGCGGCATGCCGGGGAGACGATGGCCGAGGTCCGCGCCGCGGTGAATCTCACCCCGTGAGCCCCGCTGTCGCCGAGCCCAGCGGCATCACGATCCGGGTCGAGTCGTTCGAGGGCCCGCTCGACCTCCTGCTCCACCTGTGCCGCACCAACGAGCTCGACCTCACGCGCATCCCGGTGCGCGCGATCACCGACCAGTACCTGACCCATCTCGAATCGGTGCGCTTCCAGGACCTCGAGACCGCGGGCGCGTTCATGGTGATGGCCGCGACGCTGATCTATCTCAAATCGAAGCTCCTGCTGCCGGCGAATCCGGACGACCAGGCGGAGGCGCTCGACGAGGAAGGGGAGCTGCTGCGGCAGGAACTGGCCGACCGCCTGCGCGAGTACGCGCGCGTGAAGGCGCTCGGCACCTGGCTCGCGGAGCGCGAGGCTCAGCAGGCGTTGCTCTACGGGCGTCTCGAGAGCTCGCTGCCGCCGCCCGAGGACGTCCCGCTCGCCGATCTCTCGGTGCACTGGCTCGAGCGGGCGATCAAGCGCCTGATCGAAGAGCAGCAGCGCCTGCGCCCGCGCGAGGTCGAGCCCAACCCGTTGTCGGTCCTCGAGCGCATGGGAGAGATTCTCGAGCTGCTCCGGCACACGTGGTCGATCCTCTTCTCGTCGGTGGCGGGCCAGGAGAAGATCCGGGCGGAGTGGGTGGTGACGCTGCTCGCGCTGCTCGAGCTGGTGCGGCTCGGCCAGGCCCGCGCGCGTCAGGCGGCGCTGTTCGGCGAGATCACCATCGAGCGGCACGCCGTGAGCGTCCGCGAGCCCGCGTCGCTCGAGCACGACGACTCCTCGTCGCTCGACCGCGGCGAGACGTCCCAGGAGGTCGGCCCGTGACCGAGCCCATCGACGTGCTGGAAGCGCTGCTGTTCGCCTCGGACACGCCCGTGGAGCCCGCGGTCATCCAGGACGTGCTCGGGCTGCCGTCGGTGGACGCCGCGCGCGAACTGGTCCACGCGCTCCGCGCGCGGTTCGACGAGCAGCAGCGGGTGCTCCAGATCATCGAGGCGGGAGGCGGCTTCCGGCTGGTGACGCGCCCGGAAGTCGCGCCGTGGCTGGTCAAGCTCGCGCGCAGCAAGACCAGGAGTCGCCTCTCGCGGCCCGCCCTCGAAACGCTCGCGATCATCGCGTATCGCCAGCCCGTCTCGCGCCCGGAGGTGGATGCCACGCGCGGCGTGAACTCGGAGGGCGTGCTCGACAATCTCCTCGAGCGGCGGTTGATCCGCATCGCCGGCCGCAAGGATTCCCCCGGCCGCCCGTTCCTCTACGAGACCACGCGGGAGTTCCTCGTCGCGTTCGGACTCCGCGATCTCGGGGACCTGCCGAAGGTGGATGGCGAGCTCGCCCTGATCGATCCGACGGCCGAGGCGGCGCCTGACGCCGCGCCCGAGACAGGAGACCTCCCCGCTGCCCCCGATTCGCCTCAGCAAGATCCTGTCGCAGGCGGGACTGACGTCGCGCCGGGGAGCTGAGGTCCTCCTCCGGACCGGGCGCGTCCGCATCAACGGCGAGGTGCGGCGCGAGCCGGGCGCCCAGGCGGATCCCGAGCGCGACGCGATCACGGTGGACGGGCGCCCGCTTCCCGCGCTCGCGCCCCGTCGCTATGTCCTGCTGCACAAGCCGCGCGGCTACGTGACGAGCCGCCGCGACCCCGAGGGTCGGCCCGTCGTCGTCGACCTTCTGCCGTCGGACGGCGACCCGCTGTTTCCGGTCGGCCGGCTCGACTATGACGCGGAGGGGCTGCTCCTGCTCACCAACGACGGTGAGCTGGCCAATCGCCTCCTGCATCCGCGCTACGAAATCCCGCGCGTGTACGAGGTCCTCGTGGAGCGCCGCGTGCGGCCCGACGACCTCGTCCGCTGGCGGCGGGGAGTCTCGCTGCCCGACGGGCCGGCCGTGCCGCGCGCAGTGCGCCTGATCGCGGCCGGGCCGCGGACGACCTGGCTCGAGGTCACGTTCGCCGAGGGCCGCTATCGCGAGGTGAAGCGCTACTGCAAGGCTCTCGGCCATCCGGTCGTCCGTCTGAGACGCGTCGGGTTCGGACCGCTCCACCTCGGAACGTTGCCAGTCGGAACGTGGCGCGCGCTGACCGGGCGCGAAGTCGCGTCGTTGAACGACTTGCGTGGGGAATCCGCTTCACCTATACTGCATCGGATTCGCTGACAGATGCGCTTCAGGAGCTCCTATGGACCTGGACGATTGGCGTTCCAGGATCAATAACCTCGACACAGAGATCCTCAACCTCCTCAACCAGCGCGGTCAGGTCGCCCTCCGGATCGGCGAGCTCAAGAGGCAGCAGGACCTCCCGTATTACGTTCCCGGCCGGGAAGCCGAGGTGCTCGAGCGCCTCGTCAACGCGAACGCGGGCCCGGTCTCCAACGACGCGGTGCGCGCGATCTGGCGCGAAATCATCTCCGCCTCGCTCGCGCTCGAGGACCCGCTGCCTGTCGCCTTCCTCGGCCCGCCAGGCACGTTTGGCCACCAGGCGGCGGTGCGGCGCTTCGGCTCCTCCGTGCGGCTGGTTGCCGTCCGCACGCACACCGACATCTTCGAGGAGGTCGAGCGGGAGCGGGCGGAGTACGGCGTCGTGCCCGTCGAGAACTCCACGGAGGGCGCGGTCAACGTCACGCTCGATCACCTGATCGACTCCGACGTGCTCATCACCGGCGAGGTCCTCCTCGACATCGCGCAGCACCTCGTGTCCCGCGCGTCGGACCTCAGTGACATCAAGACGGTGTGCTCGCACCCGCAGGCGCTCGCGCAGTGCCGTCAGTGGCTCCGCGCGAACCTGCCCGACGTGGCGCTCGAGGAAACGCCGTCGACGACGGCGGCTGCGGTGCGCGCCAAGGACGACCCGACCGTGGCCGGCATCGCCCCGGAGATGGCCGCGCGCATTCATGACGTCCCGATCCTGCGCCCGCGCATCCACGACAACCCGAACAACTCGACCCGGTTCCTGGTGATCGGGCGGCGCCCGGCGCCTCCCACCGGCCGCGACAAGACCTCGATCCTGTTCTCGATGAAGAACGAGCCGGGCGTCCTGTACAGCATCCTTCAGCCGTTCGCGACTCGCCGGCTGAACCTCACCAAGATCGAGTCGCGGCCGACCAAGCGCCGCCCCTGGGAGTACGTGAACTTCGTCGACTTCGAGGGGCACCGCGAGACCGACGACGTCCGGGCCGTTCTCGCCGAGGTGAGGGAGCGCTGCCAGTTCCTCAAGATCCTCGGCTCCTACCCGGCGGCGTAAGGGAGCAGCGCGCATGTCGCATTCCTGGGAGTCGCTCGCCAACGAGCACATTCTCGGCATCGCCCCGTACGAGCCCGGCAAGCCCATCGAGGAGCTCGAGCGCGAGTTCGGGATCACCGATGCCATCAAGCTCGCGTCGAACGAGAACCCGCTGTCGCCGTCCGAGCGCGTGCTCAAGGCGATCGCCGATGCGCTGCCGCATCTCAATCGCTACCCGGACGGCAGCGGATACTATCTGCGTCAGGCCCTTGCGCGGCGCCACGGCGTGAGTCCGGATCACCTGGTCCTCGGCAACGGCTCGAACGACCTCATCGAGTTGCTCGTCCGCGCGTTCCTGCGCGCAGGCGAGGAGGCCGTGATCCCGCATCCGTCGTTCGTCGTCTACCCCATGATCGTGCAGGCGGTCGGCGGCATCCGCGTGGTCGTCACGCTCAAGGACTATCGCGTGGACCTCGAGGCGATGGCGCGGGCGATCACGCCCATGACCAAGATGGTCTTCATCGCCAATCCCAACAACCCGACGGCGACGATCGTGACGGCCGACGAGGTCGAGCACTTCATGGCGCGCGTGCCCGACAAGGTCATCGTCGTCTTCGACGAGGCCTACGTCGAGTTCGCCCAGGGACCCGACTTCCCCGCGACGCTCGACTACCTGCGCCACGGCCGCCGCGTCGTGGTGCTCCGCACCTTCTCGAAGGCCGCGAGCCTCGCCGGCCTGCGCGTGGGCTACGCCGTCGCCGACCCGCACTGCGTGTCGCTGCTGAACCGCATCCGGCAGCCGTTCAACGTGAACTCCGTCGCGCAGATGGCCGCGCTGGCCGCGCTCGAGGACGAGTCGCACGTGCTCGAGTGCCTGCGCATGATCGAGGCGGGGCGGCACTACCTGTTCGACGAGTTCTCCGCGATGGGCTTGAAGTACGCGCCCTCTCGCGCCAACTTCATCCTGGTCGACGTGGGCAAGAGCGCCACCAACGTCTTTCAGTGGCTGCTCAAGGAGGGCGTGATCGTCCGGCCCATGACGAGCTTCGGGATGGAGAACGCCCTCCGCGTGACCATCGGGACGCCCCAGGAGAACCGCCGCTTCGTGAAGGCGCTCAAAAAGGTGCTGGCCGGGGTCAAGGACGCGTGATCGGGCGCCTCACCATCCTCGGGCTCGGCCTGCTCGGCGGCTCAGTGGCCAAGGCCGCTCGGGCCAAGGGGCTTGCCCGGGAGATCGTCGCCGTCGGGCGCAGGCGCGAGCGTCTCGAGCCTGGACTCCGCGACGGCGTCGTGGACCGCATCAGCACCGACGTGGCCGAGGGCGTGGATGGGGCGGACCTCTGCCTGCTCGCCACGCCGGTCGCGACGCTCGCCGAGCTGTTGCCGACCGTGTGGCGCGCGGTGCCCGACGATGCCGTCATCACCGACGTCGGCAGCACCAAGGCCGGGATCGTGAGCACCGCCGAGGCGCTCGCGCGCACGCGCCCCGTGACGTTCGTCGGGAGCCACCCGATGGCCGGCTCCGAGCAGAGCGGCTACGCCGTCTCCCGCGCGGACCTGTTTCACGGGGCCACCGTCGTCGTCACGCGGACGGAGCAGACGCCGGAGGGCGCGGTCAAGCGAGTGTCGGCGCTGTGGGAGGCGCTCGGCGGACGCGTGATCGTCCTCGAACCCGTCGAGCACGACCGGGCGGTGGCCGCGATCAGCCATCTGCCGCACCTGGTCGCCGACGCGCTCGTCGATGCGGTGGTGCGGCTCGACCCGGCGTTCCTCGACCTCGCCGCGCGCGGCTTCAAGGACACGACCCGCATCGCCGCGGCCGATCCGCAGATGTGGCGCGAGATCTTCCAGGAGAACCGCACGGCGCTCGCCGAGGCCGTCGGCGCGTTTCGCCGCGCGCTCGGCGATCTCGAGGCGCTGATCGCCCAGGACGATGCGGCGCGCATCGAGGCCGAACTGGGACGGATTCGTGCGGTGCGGGACGGGCTCAAGTGAGCCTCGGGGCGATGACGCGTCGCCGCGTCGGCGTGGCGGCGGGCAACGGACCACGGGCCGACGCTGGTGGCGCCGGCGCGCGATCGTGAGAGGCAGCGCCTCGCCCGACCTCGTCGTCACGATCGACGGACCCGCGGGCGCAGGCAAGTCGGTCTCGGCGCGCGCGCTGGCCCAGCGGCTCGGCCTCCGGCTGGTCGACACGGGCGCGCTCTATCGGGCTGTCGCCTGGGCCGTGCGGGCCGCTGGCATCGACCCGGGCGACCTCGGTGCGCTGACCACGGTGCTCGAACGCGCGCGCGTGGACCTGCGCGGGGATCGGATCTTCGTCGACGACCGCGACGTCACCGACGAGATCCGGACCCCCGAGATCACGCGCCTCACATCCCTGTTGACGAGGCTGGGGGTCGTGAGAGATAAGATGACTCCTCTCCAGCGCGCGCTGGCGGCCGGCGGGGGCGTCGTCCTGGAGGGAAGGGATACCGGCACGGTGGTCTGGCCCGAGGCCCAGGTCAAGTTCTACCTCGACGCGACTCTCGAGACACGCGCGCGCCGGCGCCATCGCGACCTCCTGGCCCAGGGCGTCTCGATGTCCGTCAGCGAGGTGGCCGCCGACGTCGAGCGGCGCGATCGCCAGGACACGGAGCGAGCGCTCGCCCCGCTCCGCAAGCCGGAGGACGCCGTCGTCGTGGACACGTCGAGCCTCACGCTCGACGCCGTCGTGGACCGGATGCTGCAGGTGGTGGAGCAGGCGCGGTGCTGTACGAGATCCTGAAGCCGGTCGCGCTCGGGCTGCTGCGGGCGGGCTTCCGGCTCCGCGTGACGGGACGCGAGCACGTGCCGCTGACGGGCCCGGCGCTCCTCGTCTCGAACCACGTGAGCGTCCTCGACCCGCCGATCGTCGGGGCAGCCTCGCCGCGGGCCCTCTACTTCCTCGCGAAGGAGGAGCTGTTCGGCGTCCCGCTCTTCGGGCGCTTCATCCGCGCGCTGCACGCGCGCCCGGTCAGGCGGGACGGGTCCGACACCCGGGCGCTCAAGACAGCGCTCGCCCTTCTCGGCGAGAACCGTGCGATACTCCTCTTCCCTGAGGGCACGCGCGGGGTGGAGGGACGGCTGGGCGCAGCCAAGCCTGGAGCAGGCATGCTGGCGGTGATGAGCGGAGCACCGGTGGTGCCGGTATGCGTGGCGGGCACGGGGCGGGCCCTGCCGCCCGGGCGCGCGTTGCCCCGGCCCACCCGCGTCGAGGTGCGATTCGGGCCGCCCCTTCATTTCAAGATCACCCGCGACGAGCGCCGCAAGGAGCGGTATCGTGAAGCGACCGACGAAATGATGCGCGCCATCGAGCAGTTGCTGGGCGAGCCGCAGGCGAGGCGAACGGATACGAAGATGCGTCCGAGCGGACGCGAGCACCTCGGAGACATCACGCAGTAAGGGCAGCGCGTCGGGCCCGGGACGCCGGCGACAAATTCAAAGGGGGGAAGTGGCAGATTATGGAAACGCAGGACAACCGGAAGGTCAGGACCTTCGCGGGGGCGCAAAGGGAGGTGGACCACGGCCCCGAGGAGAGCATGGAGGACTGGTTCAGTCGCGGCGTCGGCGACGTCCAGGAAGGCGAGGTCGTGCGCGGGCGGGTCGTCGAGGTCCGCGACAGCGAAGTGCTGGTGGACGTCGGCTACAAGAGCGAGGGCACGATCCCGATCGAGGAGTTCCGCCACGCTGGGGCGCTGCCGAAGGTCGGCGAGTACATCGAGGTCTTCCTCGAGTCCAAGGAGGACAACGAAGGGCTGATCGTCCTCTCCAAGGACAAGGCCGACAAGATCAAGGTCTGGGACCAGATCTCGAGCGCGCACGACAGCGGGACGCCTGTCGAAGGCCGCGTGGTCGAGGTGGTCAAGGGCGGCCTCGCCGTCGACGTGGGCGTGCGCGCGTTCCTGCCGGGCTCGCAAGTGGACCTCCGGCCGGTGAAGAACCTCGCCACGCTGATGGGGCAGACGATCCGGGCGAAGGTGATCAAGCTCAATCGCCGCCGCGGCAACGTCGTGCTCTCCCGGCGCGCCGTCCTCGAGGAGGAGCGGGAGGAAAAGAAGAAGCAGACGCTCGCCGTCCTCGCCGAGGGCATGACGCTGATGGGCACGGTGAAGAACATCACCGACTACGGCGCGTTCATCGACCTCGGGGGCATCGACGGCCTGCTCCACGTGACGGACATGTCGTGGGGGCGGATCGGGCATCCGTCGGAGATCTTCCAGATCGGCGATCAGGTCGAGGTCGTCGTGCTGCACTTCGATCCGGTGACCGGGCGTGTCTCGCTCGGCTACAAGCAGAAGTCGTCCGATCCCTGGGCCGACGTCGACCAGCGCTATCCGGTGGGCAGCAAGGTCACCGGCCGCATCGTCAGCCTCACGAACTACGGTGCGTTCGTGGAACTCGAGCCAGGCGTGGAGGGGCTGGTCCACGTCTCCGAGATGTCGTGGACGCGGCGTGTGCGCCACCCGTCCAAGCTCGTCAACGTCGGCGACACGGTCGAGGTCATGGTCCTCGAGGCCAACAAGGCGACCAAGCGCATCTCGCTCGGCATGAAGCAGGTCGAAGCGGACCCCTGGATGACGATCGAGGAGCGTTACAAGCCCGGCACGCGCGTCACCGGGAAGGTGAGAAACCTCACCGACTTCGGCGCGTTCGTCGAGCTCGAGCCCGGCGTCGACGGCCTCCTGCACATCTCCGACATGTCGTGGACGCGCAACATCGGCCATCCGTCCGAGATCCTGAAGAAGGGCCAGACGGTGGAGACGCAGATCCTGAACGTGGACCGGGACAACAAGCGCATCTCGCTCGGGTTGAAGCAGATCCAGCCCGACCCGTGGGAGACCGTGACGCATCGCTATCCCATGGGCTCGCGCGTCACCGGCAAGGTCGTGCGGCTCACCGACTTCGGGGCCTTCGTCGAGCTGGAGCCGGGCGTCGATGGGCTCCTGCACATCTCCCAAATGTCCTCGCGGCCGATCGCCTCGCCGAGCGACATCGTCAACGTCAACGACGAGTTGACGCTAATGGTGATCCGCGTCGATCCCAACGAGCGCCGCATCGGGTTGTCGCTGAAGGAACTGGCGCAGATCGTCGACGAGCCGATGCCCATGGAGTCGCGCGGGCGGCACAAGGGGCGCAAGCGGCGCGGCGGCGACGACGACTACGACGAAGAGGACTAGCCTCGGGTGGCCTCGCGGGGCCGGGTCGCTCTGATCGCGGCCGGCATCACCGTCGGGGTGATCGCGCTCTTCCTCGGCACGGTGTGGCTGATGCTGACCGCTCTCGACGAGGGAGGGCTGCCGGGCGGCGCCAAGGTCGCTGTGGTCGAGATCGAAGGCATCATCGGCGTCGCGTCGACCGGGGGCGTCGAGACCGACTCGATCGTCCGCACGCTCTCCGACCACCGCGACAATCCCTCGGTCGCGGCCGTCGTGCTCCGGGTGAACAGCCCGGGCGGCGTGGTCGGGCCCACGCAGGAAATCTTCTCGGCGGTCGAGCGGGTCCGCGCCGCCGGCAAACCGGTCGTGGCGTCGATGGGCTCGGTGGCCGCGTCGGGCGGCTACTACGTCGCCGTCGCCGCCAATCGCATCTACGCGAACCCCGGGACGCTCACCGGGTCGATCGGCGTCGTCATGCAGCTCGCCAACGTCGAAGGGCTGCTGAAGAAGGTCGGCGTCGAGTACGTGGTCGTGAAGTCCGGGGCGTACAAGGACGTCGGCAGCTTCGCGCGGCCGATGAAGCCCGAGGAGCGCCAGGTGCTCCAGGCCCTGCTCGACGACGTGTACGGGCAATTCATCAAGGCGGTGGCCGAGCGCCGCGGGCTGGACGAGAAGGCCGTGAAGGGATTCGCCGACGGTCGCATCTATTCAGGACAGCAGGCGCGCGCGCTCAAGATGGTCGACGAGATGGGCGGGCTCGAGGACGCGATCGAGGCGGCGGGCAAGCTCGCCGGGATCCCCGGGCGGCCAAAAGTCATCTACCCGCGGCGCCGATTTTCCGTGTTCGAGCTGCTCCAGAGCCGATTCAGGCTCGAGGCGACGGAGCTCCTGCCAGGCCTGGCCTCCCTCAGGACTCCGCTCTATCTGATGCAATAGGGGCGCTGATGGAGAGTGCGTGCCCTAACTGCCTGCTCTTCTTGACAATCTTCGAAACCGCGTGCTAGCGTGGCCGGCGTGGGTGGCGCCGGCGAGGCAGGGCCGGGCCGGCAGGGATCGGGCGGTTTCCGCCGCCCTGGTCGAAGGTTGGGCAGCGCTCTCGAAGGGAGTTTCTCCATGACCAAGGCCGAGCTGATCGAGGAAGTGGCGAAGGTGGCGACGCTGACGAAGAAGGAAACCGAGCTCATCGTCAACACCGTCTTCGACAACATCACCGAGGCCCTGAGCAAGGGGGACAAGGTCGAGCTGCGCGGGTTCGGCAGCTTTCGCATCCGCCACCGCAACTCGCGCAAAGGGCGAAACCCAAAGACCGGCGACAGCGTGAGCGTGCCGGAGAAGCGGGTGCCGTTCTTCAAGGTGGGCAAGCGGCTCCGCGAGCTGGTCAACACGTAACGCCGAGTGGAGCGTCTCTGGGCGCCCTGGCGGATGCAGTATGTCTCGACCGCCGGCGGCGCCGCCACGGGGTGCGTGTTCTGCCGAGCGCTCGACGCCGGCGATGACCGCGGCGCCCTCATCCTCCGCCGCGGTCAACGAGCCTTCCTGATCCTCAACGCCTTTCCGTATGCCTCGGGGCACCTCATGGCGGCTCTCGTACGCCACGGGGGCGGGCTCCTCGAAGCGGCGGCGTCCGAGCTGTCCGAAGCCATGACGCTCGTGCAGGTCGGCATGCGGGCCCTCACGGCGGCCTATCGACCGGACGGCTTCAACGTCGGCGTGAACGAGGGGCGCGCGGCGGGCGCGGGCGTCCCGGACCACCTGCACGTGCACGTCGTGCCGCGCTGGAACGGCGACACGAACGTCATGTCCGTCGTGGGCGACGTCCGCGTGCTGCCCGAGTCGCTCGACGCCACCTACGGCCGTCTGTCTCGAGCGCTCGAGTCGTGAAGGAGACCCCACCCGAGCTCTCCCCGATGATGCAGCAGTACCGGGAGCTCAAGCGCCGCTACCCGGACTACCTGCTGCTGTTCCGGCTCGGCGACTTCTACGAGCTTTTCTTCGAGGACGCCCAGACGGCCTCGCGCCTGCTCTCGCTCACGCTCACGTCCCGCCAGAAGGGCGCGGGCGCCATTCCGATGGCCGGCATCCCGCATCACGCGGCGGAGGGCTACATCGCCCGCCTGATCCGCGCCGGACAGCGAGTCGCGGTGTGCGAGCAGATGGAAGCGCCCGCGAAGGGGCGGAAGCTGGTCCGGCGCGAGATCGTGCGCGTGATCACGCCGGGCACGATCACCGATACGCAGTTCCTGGAGGGCGCGACCAACAACTTCCTGCTCGCCCTCAATCGCGGCCCCGGCGCGCTCGGCGTCGCGCTCGTCGACGTGTCGACCGGCGACTTCTTGGTGGGAGAACAGGACGGCCCGGGCGCGGCGCTGCTCGAGAGCGCGCTCCTTCGCCGGCCCGCCGAGGTGGTCGTCGCCCGCGACGCGCACGCGGGCTGGCTCGAGCAGATCGGGGCGCTCGGCGTCGCGGTGACGGCCGGGGAGCCCGCGTGGTTCACGGCGCGCGCGGCGCGCGACCGGCTGCTCGCGCGCTTCGGTCCGACGGCGCTCGACGCCTTCGGCATCGCCCCCATGACGGCAGGCGTGCAGGCCGCCGGCGCGGCGGTCGCGTACCTCGCCGACACGCAGGGCGAATCGCTCGCGCACCTCACGCGGATCCAGCGCCTCGTGCCCGGCGACGCGATGCTGCTGGATCCGACGGCGGTGGCCACCCTCGAACTGTTCGAGACCGCGGCGGAGCGGTCGACCCGCGGCAGCCTGATCGGCGCGATCGACCGCACGCGGACGCCGATGGGCGCGCGCCTCCTCCGCCAATGGCTGCTCCGCCCGCTCCTCGACCGCGCGGCCATCGGCCGCCGGCAGGCTGCCATCGAGGCGCTCATCGCCGCGCCAGCCGCGCGCGACGCCCTCGGGCGCCGGCTCCGCGGCATGGGCGATCTGGAGCGCCTCACGAGCCGGGCCGCGCTCGGCCACGCCCACGCCCGCGACCTCGTCGCGCTCCGAGGCGTCCTCGCGACGTTACCAGCGGTCTCCGAGGATCTGCCGGCGGAGGCGCCGCCGCTTCTCGCCGAGCTGGTCCACGACATCGCGGCCCCGCCCGCGCTCGCGAAGCTGCTCGAGGAGGCCCTCGAGGACGACCCGCCGCTTGCGCTGCGCGAGGGCGGCCTGATCCGCGAGGGCTACAACGCCGAGCTGGACGAGCTCGAGCGCTCCGCGCGCGATGCGAAGGCCTGGATCGCCGCGCTCGAGCGGCGAGAGCAGGAGCGGACCGGCATCGGGAGCCTGCGGGTGCGATTCAATCGCGTCTTCGGCTACGCGATCGAGGTGAGCAACGTCCACGCGGCCAAGGTGCCGCCAGACTACCTTCGGCGCCAGACCCTCGTGGGGGCGGAACGCTATGTCACGGCCGAGCTGAAGGAGCACGAGAGCCGCGTGCTCGGCGCCGAGGAGCGGATCGCGCGGCTCGAGTTCGAGTTGTTCACGGAGGTGCGGACCCAGGTGGCCGCGCACGCCGACGAGCTGTTGCGCGCGGCGCGGGCGCTCGGCGCCCTCGACGTCCTCGTGGGGCTCGCCGACGTCGCCCACGAGCGCGGCCACGTCCGGCCCGACGTGAGCGACGGGCTCGCGCTCGAGATCGTCGAGGGGCGGCATCCCGTGCTCGAGACCGGCGCGTCGCCGTTCACGCCGAACGATCTCTCGCTCGATCCCGGCGGCTGCCAGATCATGGTCCTGACCGGGCCGAACATGAGCGGCAAGAGCGTGTTCATGCGCCAGGCCGCGCTGCTCGTCATCCTGGCCCAGGTCGGCGCCTTCGTGCCCGCCCGATCCGCCCACGTCGGCCTCGTCGATCGGATCCTGACGCGCGTCGGCGCGCAGGACAATCTCGCCCGTGGCCAGAGCACCTTCCTCGTCGAGATGGTGGAGACCGCGAGCGTCCTGAACCACGCGACGCCGAGAAGCCTCATCCTGCTCGACGAGGTGGGGCGGGGGACGTCGACCTTCGACGGGCTCGCGATCGCGTGGGCGGTGACCGAAGAGCTGCACGAGCGCGGGCACGGGGCCAAGGTGGTCTTCGCCACGCACTACCACGAGTTGACCGCGCTCGCCGACACGCTGCCGCGGGTGCACAATTTCCACGTGGCCGTGAGGGAGTGGAACGACGAGATCATCTTCTTGCACAAGGTGCGCCCGGGCGGCACGGACCGATCGTACGGCATCCAGGTCGCGCGGCTGGCCGGACTGCCGGCCGCCGTCATCGCGCGCGCCCGCCGCATCCTGGAGCAGCTCGAAAGCGAGCGCACCGAGCTCTCGGCGACCCTGACGCCCGCGGCTGGTCCGGGACAGCCGATGCAGCTCGCCCTGTTTCCCCCGGCGTCCGATCCCATCGTGAGGGAGCTGGGGCAGGTCGACGTGAGCGCGCTCACGCCGCTTCAGGCGCTGAATCTGATCGCGGCGTGGCAGGGAGCGCTCAAGGCGCGCCCGTGACGAGGATTCGCCGGCTCCCGGATCACCTGGTCAACAAGATCGCCGCCGGCGAGGTCGTCGAGCGGCCGGCCTCGGTCGTGAAGGAGCTGGTGGAAAACGCGATCGACGCCGAGGCGTCCGCGATCGCGGTCGAGTTGCGGGACGCGGGGCGCCAGCTCATCCGGGTCGTCGACGACGGGATCGGGATGACCGCCGACGAGGTCGACCTCGCGCTCATGCGGCACGCGACGTCGAAGCTTCGGACCGACGACGACCTCGAGGCGATCGCGACCCTCGGGTTCCGCGGGGAGGCGCTGCCCGCCATCTGTGCCGTCACGCGCTTTTCCGTGTCCTCCTGCGCCCGCGGCGCCGAGACCGGCACGCTCGTGCGGGGCGAAGGTGGGACGGTCACCGAGAAGCTCGCGATCCCGGCCTCCGGCGGCACTGCCGTCGAGGCGCAGGATCTGTTCTTCAACACGCCGGGCCGACTCAAGTTCCTGAAGACGGCGGCCACCGAGCTGGCGGCTGCGCTCCGCCTCCTCGAGGGCATCGCGCTCGCCTGTCCGCACCTGCACCTGCGCGCCGCGCACAACGGCAAGGCCGTGCTGACGGCGCCCGTCGCCAGGACCCTCCGCGATCGCGTGGGCGCGCTTCGCGGCTTCGAGGTCGCGGGCCACATGCTCGACGTCGACCGGCACCACGCGGGCGTCACCATCTCCGGCCTGGTCGTGCCGCCGCATTTCGCCCGCGGCAACCGGGACGAGATCACGCTCATCGTCAACGGGCGGCCGGTGCGCGACACCTTGCTCACCCAGGCCCTGATCGACGCCTACCGGCCGCTACTCGCGCGGGACCGCTTCCCGGTGGCCGTGCTGCGGATCGAGATCGCGAGCCGCGAGGTCGACGTCAACGTCCACCCGACGAAGGCGTGGGTGCGGTTTCGCGCGCCCCGACTCGTGCAGGAGGCCCTGTTCGGCGCCGTCCAGGATGCCCTGCGCAGCACCCGCGTCATGCAGACACAGGGCGGCCTGACCAGCGGGGAGCGTGACGGCGCCGAGATCGCCCGGGACGACGCGGCCGGCCGCGCCACGAACACCGGCGACGGTCCTGTCGGGCGCGTGGCCGAGGACGGCGCGGGCCAGCCCGCCCTGTTTCGGGAGGAGGTCGCGCCGTTCGGCCCGCCGCGCTTTGGCGGCGTGATCGGCCAGCTCCAGGACACGTTCATCGTCGCGGCGAGCGACGAGGAGGTCTTCTTCATCGACCAGCACGTGGCGCACGAGCGCGTGCTGTTCGAGCGGCTCGAGCGCGAGAGCGCCGAGCGTCCGCTCTCGTCGCAGGAGCTCTTGTTTCCCCAGACACTCGAGCTGGGCGCCGGCCAGGCCGATCGCTTGCGGGAGTGGGCGGCGCCGCTCGGGCGTCTCGGATTCTCGCTCGAGGGCTTCGGCGCATCGACGGTCCTGCTCCGCGCGGTGCCCACGCTGCTCAAGGGCGAGGAGCCGCGCCGCCTCATCGAGGGCCTCCTCGACGAGCTGGCTGGCCCCCGCCGCGACGAGACCGCGCCGGTCGTTCAGCGCGCGCTGGCGTTCGTCGCGTGCCGCGCCGCCATCAAGGCGCACGAGCATCTCGAACCCGGCGAGATGACCAGGCTCGTCAGTGACCTCGGCCAGACGCGGACGCCCTACTTCTGCCCGCACGGGCGGCCGATCGTGAGCCGTCTCTCCCTTCGTGAGATCAAGCGCGAGCTGGGACGCACATGGTGAGCGCCCCTCCGCTGCTCGTCATCGTGGGGCCGACCGGGGTCGGCAAGACCGCGGTGGCCGTCCGGCTCGCGGGGGCCATCGCGATCGAGGCCGTCAACGCGGACTCGCGTCAGGTCTATCGAGGCATGGACATCGGTACCGGCAAGCCGACACCAGAGGAGCAGCGCTCGCTTCGGCATCACCTGATCGACGTCGTGGACCCCGATGAGCCGTATCACGCGGCGCGGTTTCGCGCCGACGCGCTCGAGGCGATCCGGCAGACTGGCGCGCGGGGTGCGCTTCCGGTCCTGGTGGGAGGCACCGGGCTGTACGTGCGCGCGCTGCTCAAGGGGCTCCATCACGCCCCACCTGCCGATTCCGCCTTGCGGCGAGAGCTGGAGGCCTATGCTCGAGCCCACGGCGTGCCGGCCCTGCACGCCCGCCTGGCGTCGCTGGATGCCGGCGCGGCCCAGGCGCTCCATCCGAACGACCGCGTGCGGATCGTCCGCGCCATCGAGATCCGGATGCGTGGGACGCCAGTCGGCCCGGAGGATGGCGGCGCCGCGGACTGGAGCCGCACGATCGTGGGTTGGCGCCTCGTCATGGTCGGGCTCTCCCGCGACCGCCCCGCGCTCAACCAGGCGCTCGCTGACCGCGCGCGCGCGATGATGAGCCGTGGGATGATCGAGGAGGTCCGGCGACTCCTGGCCGACGGCCACGACGTCACGCTGCCGTCGATGGGGGGAATCGGGTATCGGCAGTTCGCTGCCGTGGTGAAGGGGACGATGACGACCGAGGCGGCGCTCGCGCTCATGATTCGCGACACCTGCCGCTACGCCAAGCGGCAGATGACCTGGTTCGCGCGCGAGCCCGAGATCCACTGGATCGACGTGGACCGGGCCGGCGGCATCGAGGGCACCGCCGAGGTCATTCTCAAACGCGTGGCGCAGGAGGGATTGATCGGGTGAGACAACGCGAGAAGGCATTCCTCGCCGCGCTCCGGCTGCCGAGACAGCGGCGCGTCGAGGTCGAGGAGTCGCTCGACGAGCTGGGCCGGCTGGCCGAATCCGCGGGCGCGGAGGTCGTTGGTCGGCTCACCCAGGAGCGCAAGGCCCCCAGCGCCTCGCTCTACTTCGGAAAGGGAAAGGTCGAGGAGATCAAGACGCTGTCGCAGCGCGAGCAGGCGAACCTGATGATCTCCGACGACGCGCTGTCGCCGATCCAGGAGCGCAACCTCGGGGGCTCGCTCGGCCTGCGCGTCATCGATCGCACGGCGCTCATCCTCGACATCTTCGCGCAGCGGGCGCGGACGATGGAGGGCAAGCTCCAGGTGGAGCTGGCCCAGCTCTCGTACCTCCTCCCGCGGCTGGTCGGGCAGTGGAAGCATCTCGAGCGGCTCGGCGGTGGCATCGGGACGCGGGGACCCGGCGAGACGCAGATCGAGTCGGACCGGCGGATGATCCGCCACCGCATCCGGAAGATCACGGAGGATCTCCAGCGCGTCCGCGTGCACCGCCGCCTCCTGCGCGATCGGCGCAAGGCGAGCGGCGTGCCCGTCGTCGCCCTCGTCGGCTACACGAACGCAGGCAAGACCACGCTGCTCAACCGGCTCACCGGCGCCTCGCGCACGGCGGCCGACCAGCTCTTCGTCACGCTCGATCCGACGGCGCGGCTGGTGTCGAGTCCGCCGCACGCGCCCTTCGTCCTGACCGACACCGTGGGATTCATCCGGAAGCTGCCGCCGCAGCTCGTCGCCGCGTTCAAGGCCACCCTCGAGGAGCTGGCCGAGGCCACCGTGCTCGTGCACGTGGTGGACGCGAGCCATCCCGGTCTCGACGACCAGGTCGCCGCGGTGGAGCAGATCCTCGCCGACCTGGACCTCGGCGAACGGCCGGTCGTCGTCGCCCTGAACAAGATCGACCGACTCGACGGGGACGCGTCGCTCGGCGCGCTGCTCGAGCGCTTCCGCGGCGTCGGCGTCTCCGCGGTCACCGGCGCCGGGATCGAGGCACTCCTCGCGCGGGTCGACGAAGCCCTGCGGCCCGGGGTGGAGCGCGCCGCGCTCAAGATTCCCTACGCCGACGGCCCGGCCCTCGCCCTGTGCTACGAGCGGGGTCGCGTCCTCTCGCGCGCCGACGAGGCCGACGGAATTCGCCTCGAGGTCGAGCTGCCAAGACGACTGCTCTCGCCCCTCAGGGCCTACCGCGATCCGGCCTGAGCGGGTGCCGGCGATCGCCCGGCGAGACGGCGGAGTTTGCGCAGGCCGCCGTCAGACGGAGTGCTACAATCGTCCGTCGGTTTCCCGCCGAGATCGACCATGGGACTCGCCAACTGGCTCACGACGCTCCGGATTCTGCTCATCCCGGTCTTCGTCACGTTGCTCGTCTACCGGCACGCGACGGCGGCCCTGGTCGTGTTCTGCCTCGCGAGTCTCACGGATCTGCTCGACGGGTACATCGCGCGCAGCCGCGGCGCCCAGACGCGACTCGGCGCGTTCCTCGACCCGGTCGCCGACAAGCTGCTCCTGACCTCCGCGTTCGTGACGCTCACCTGGCTCAAGGTGATTCCGTTCTGGATCGCCGTCGTCGTCGTGAGCCGGGACCTGGTGCTGACGGTGGGCGTCGTCGTCATCCACGTGGCGGGCGGCACCGTGCACCCGTCGCCGTCGTGGCTCGGCAAGCTCTCCACCGTGTTTCAGATGGCGACGGTGCTCGCCGCGATGATCTCGTTCTACTTCGGGGTGCTGCCGCGGATGCCGAAGCTGTTCGCGTGGACCACCGCGCTGTTCACCGTGGCCTCGGGACTGCAGTACATCATGCAGGGTCTGAAGCAGCTCAACCCGCCCACCGAGGCGACGCAACGGGGCTAGGGCGTCCATGAGCTGCGCGCAACCGGCCGAGTCCGCACCGGGCGTCGTCATCGCTGCGGTGCGCCAGCGGACACCCGCGGCGGCGGCCGGCCTCTGTCCCGGCGACCGCGTCCTGGCGATCAACGGCCATCCGCTGCGCGACGCGATCGACTTCCACTTCGAGAGCGCCGAGCCCCGGCTCCGTCTCCGGCTGGTGCGTGAAGGCCGCGAGCGCGGTGCCACCCTCGAGCGCCACGGCGCGGACTGGGGCCTCGAGCTCGAGCCCCCGAAGCCGTCGGAGATCGCGACCTGCGCCAACAAGTGCGTGTTCTGCTTCATCCACCAGCTCCCACGCGGCATGCGGAAGAGCCTCTACGTCAAGGACGACGACTTCCGGCTCTCGTTCCTGCACGGCAACTACATCACGCTCACGGACCTCGAGGAGGACGAGCTCCGCCGCATCGAGGCGCAACGGCTCTCGCCGCTCTACGTGTCGGTGCACGCGACCGATCCCGAGCTGCGCCATCGGCTGCTCGGATCGCCGCGCGTCGCGCGCCCCCTGTTGCCGGTCATGGAGCGTCTGGCGCGATCTGGCATTCGCATGCACGCGCAGATCGTGCTCTGCCCCGACTGGAACGACGGTCCGCATCTCGACCGATCGGTGCACGAACTGGCGCGGCTCCATCCCGCCGTCGCCACGACGGCGGTGGTGCCGGTGGGCCTCACGCGACACCGCGAGCGCCTGCCGACTCTCCGGCCGGTCACCGACGACGAGGCGCGCCACCTGGTCGCCTCGATCGAGGCGTGGCAGCGAGACTTCCAGGCCTCGCTCGGCACGCGGTTCGTCTGGGCCGCCGACGAGCTCTACCTGCAGGCCGCCGCGCCACTGCCGTCCGCGGCGGCATACGAGGGCTTTGCGATCGCCGAGGACGGCATCGGCCTGGTGCGCCGTTTCCTCGACGGGTGGGCCCGGGCGCGGGGCCGCCGACCAGATCGGCTCGCCCGGCCGCGGACGGTGACGCTGGTGACGGGCGAGATGTTCGCGCCGCGCCTCTCGGCGCTCGTCGAGGACCTCGCGGTCGACCAGCTCACGGTGCGCGTTGCGCCGATCGCCAACGACTGGTTCGGACGCGGCATCGGCGTGGCGGGACTCCTGACCGGGCGGGACATCGAGTCGCAGCTCGCGGGGCGGGACCTGGGCGACGCCGTGCTGGTGCCCGCCGTGGCGATCCGCGACGGCGCGGGCGTATTCCTCGACGACCTCACGCCGGCCGATCTCGCCGCCGCGCTGAACACCCCGGTGATCCCGGTCGACCCGACGCCCACCGCACTCCTCGATACGCTCCTCGGCGAAGGCAAGCTGGGGGCCATGTCGTCTGCTGGTCGATCGCCCCTCTCGACGTGAGCGCATGCGGCCCGTCATCGCGATCGTCGGGCGTCCGAACGTCGGCAAGTCGACGCTCTTCAACCGGCTCATCGGGCATCGGCGGTCTCTCGTCCGCGACATGCCGGGAGTCACGCGCGACCGACTGTACGGCACCGTCGCGTTCGCGCGCTGGCAGGCGACGGTCGTAGACACCGGAGGCTTCGAGCCCCGCCCCTCCTCTGACCTCGTGGCCGGCGTCAAGAGCCAGGTCCTGACTGCGATCGAGGAAGCCGATCTCATCGTCTTTGTCGTCGACGGGAGGGCCGGAATCACCTCGCTCGACGAGGAGATCGCGGCCACGCTCCGACGCAGCGATCGGCCGGTGCTGTTGGCGGTGAACAAGGTGGATTCGGGCTCGCAGGAGTCCGCGGTCGCCGAGTTCTATCGACTCGGGTTCTCGCCCGTGCTGTCCATCTCCGCCGAGCACGGCCGGGGCGTGGCGGAGTTGCTCGAAGCGGCGGGCGATCTGGCGCCGGCGCCCACGCCGGCCGCGCCCGGCGCCGGCACGCGCGTCGCGATCATCGGGCGGCCCAACGTCGGCAAGTCCTCGCTCGTCAACGCCGTGCTGGGGCACGCGCGTGTGCTCGTGCACGCGGAGCCGGGGACGACGCGCGACAGCGTCGACACGCCCGTCACGTTTCGCGATCGGCCCTACGTCCTGATCGACACAGCGGGTATTCGCCGCAAGGGCAGGGTGTCCGAAGCGCTCGAGAGACTGGCGGTGGTGATGGCGCTCAAGAGCCTCGAACGAACCGACGTCGCCGTGCTCGTGCTCGATGCGTCGGAGGGAGTGACGGCCCAGGATGCCCATATCGCCGGCTATGCCGAGCAGGCGGGCCGAGCCGTAGTGGTCGCGGTCAACAAGTGGGATCTCGTGCCCCGCGGACTCGTGCAGAAAGCCGACGTCGTCGGTCAGATCTACGAGCGGCTGCCATTTCTGGAGCACGCCCCCGTCTGCTTCACCTCGGCGGTGACCCGCCACGGGCTCGCGGAGCTGTTCGACGACGTCGATCGCGTCGCCGCGGAGGCAAAGAAACGCATCGAACCCGGCCCGTTGCTCACGGCGCTCCGCCAGGCCGTGGAGCGGCGACCGATGTCGGCCCGAGGCGTCGCATTCCGGGTGTACTCCGCGCAACAGGTGTCGTCCTCGCCGCCCACCTTCGCGGTGCGCGTGAACCTGCCCGATGAAATTCACTTCTCCTATCAACGCTATCTGTTGAACTCGCTGCGGCACAGCTTCGGGTTCGCCGGCTCCCCGATCCGCCTTCTCTGGCGAAAAGGCGGCGGCAAGCAGAAGGCCGGCCGCCGCTCCCCGGCTCCCCGAAACGCTCCTAACTAGCCAGAACCCCTAGCCGAATTCGTTTGTGCCCTGGACGGTCTGTGCTAGCATTGCGTAGTCCTTCAACCTGATGTCGCGCGGCGGGGACAGCGTGAGCCCAGACCAAGAGGAGTACCGGGAGGACGAGGAGCGCGACGAATTCGCCTCGCGGAGCATCTTCGCCGCGGGCTGGTTCAGGGCGGTCCTGGTCCTGACCGTTCTCGCCATCGTCGTGGTGATCTCGCTGCCGTACCTGCTCAACTGGTTCGAGCCCGCCCCACCGCCGAAAGCCGCCAAGTCCTCGGAATCGCCAGCGCCGGCCCCGAGCGCGACGACGCCTCCGGGCAGCCCGTCTCCCGCGACACCGCCCTCGTCGACGGAGGGCAAGGCGGCTCCCGGAGCAGCAGACAAGGGCGCGGCGCCAAAGGCGGGCCCCGGTTCGGGCGCCGCTCCGAAGGCCTCGTCCGACAAGGCCGCGCTGCCTGCGAAGCCGGCGCCCGAGAAAATGACAGCCGAGAAGGCGCCCGCCGAGAAAGCCCCGGCAGCGAAGGCTCCCGCCGAGAAACCCGCGCCTGCAAAGGTCGCCGCGGAGAAGCCCGCTCCCGCGCCCAAGACGTCGACCGACGGGGCGAGTGCTCAGGCCAAGGCACCCGAGAAATCGGCGGCGGCGACGAAGGTGGCGAAGGCGGAACCTCCCGCCAAGTCTGCATCCGCCCCGGCCTCGAAGCCCGCGGAGGCCACCGGGGCCAAATACTGGATCCAGCTCGGCGCGTTCAAGGAACAGCAGAACGCCGATGCCCTGGCCAAGGCGCTGCGGGATTCCGGCTTTCCGGTCCAGGTCTCACCGATCACCCGCGATCTCGGCGACGGCAAGAGCGGAGGCCAGCACGAACTCTTCGTGGCCGACGCCAGCGTGGAGAAGGTGACGGCCGCCCTCAAGGGGCGGGGGACGGCGCAGACCGTGTCAGGCGGCGTGGCGGTGAAGCCCGCGTTCAGCCTCGACGAGGCCATGACGGTCTCCAA
>Ga0187894_10001368_pt1 | contig 31492 bp, 31 predicted proteins | sample GBC1701081metaG_FD_136650 | JGI IMG/M metagenome (GOLD analysis project Ga0187894, IMG submission 136650) | White microbial mat communities from a lava cave in the Kipuka Kanohina Cave System on the Island of Hawaii, USA - GBC170108-1 metaG ...
CCAGGTCCTATCGTCATGCTCCGAGGCCTCACCCAGTTCCACGACATCAAGCATGGTTGGAGCCTCCGAAATGTGCGAATCTCATAGCCCCACGGGGGAGAGGGTTAGGGTGAGGGGGAACCGGCGGCACGGCTTGATCCAGACAATTGCCGTCCGTTCCCCCTCACCCTCCCAATGCTTCGCATTGGGCCCCTCCCTCTCCCCCGTTGGGGGCGAGGGTGTTCTACGAAAGCCATCCGCATGAAGGTCACGCTCGCACAGATCTACAAGTCCTTCGGACCGGTCGAGGTGGTGAAGGGCCTCGACCTCACCATCGCCGACGGCGAGTTCCTGGTGCTGCTCGGACCTTCGGGCTGCGGCAAGACGACGGCCTTGCGCATGGTGGCGGGACTCGAATCGGTGACATCGGGGCGTATCGTCATCGGCGAGCGTGACGTCACCCAGGTGCTGCCCAAATATCGCGACATCGCCATGGTGTTCCAGTCCTATGCGCTCTATCCGCATATGACGGTTGCGGAGAATATCGGCTATCCGCTCAAGATGCGCAAAGTGGCGCCCAAGGCGCGCGACGCCGCGATCACGAGTGCCGCCACCAAAGTGCATCTCGAGGAATTCCTCGGACGCTATCCGCGCCAGCTCTCGGGCGGCCAGCGCCAGCGCGTGGCCCTCGCCCGCGCCATGGTGCGGCGGCCCTCGGTCTTCCTCATGGACGAGCCGCTCTCCAATCTCGATGCCAAGTTGCGCGGCGCCATGCGCTCGGAATTGAAGCGCCTCCAGGCCGAGCTCGGCGTCACCACCATCTATGTGACCCATGACCAGGTCGAGGCGATGACGCTCGCCCATCGCGTCGCCATCATGAACAAGGGTGTGGTGCAGCAGATTGCCGAGCCCCGGCACATCTATGACGATCCCGCCAATCTCTTCGTCGCGGGCTTCATCGGCTCGCCGCCGATGAATTTCCTCGAGGGCGAGCTCGCCAATGGGCAATTCACCTGGCCGGAAGGCAAATTCACGACCGGCATCGCGCAATCGCACCAGATGGTCACCGCCGGTCTCAGGCCGGAGGACTGCCGAGTGACGGCGCCCGACAAAGGCAAGATCAAGGCGCGCGTCTATGCGCTCGAGCTCATCGGCGACCATACGCTGATCTCGGCCCAGGTCGGCGAGCGGACGATCACGGTCAAGGCCGACAAGTCGGCGCAATATCAAATGGATGAGCCGATCGGCATCGATTTCGCCGAGCCGGCCGTATTCCTGTTCGAGACGGCATCCGGCGCGCGGATCAGAGGGAAATAGGCCTTAAGCTTAAGACGATGTAATCGCCCTCGCCCTTGTTTCGCCGTGTCCGCTGCTTTCTAGTGACGTTTCCCCGGCGAAAGGATCCCCCATGTTCGTTTCCTTCTTTCCGCAGCCCAGGCTGTTCTTCTGGTCGGTGCTTGCCTGGACGCTGTTCGCGGTGGCGCTCTGGTATCGCTTCGGCAGCGCGATCGGCCTCACTTTAGGCATCCTGCCGGCCAGCCCTGAGGCGGTGGACCCGGCCACCATCAGCATATTCTGGTCCCGGGCCTTCATCTGGTTCTACATCTACTTCTCGGCCATGGTCGCGGCTTTCGCCGCCTTCTGGATGATCTATGCGCCGCATCGCTGGGCGCGCTGGTCGATCCTCGGCTCGGCCCTCATCATTTTCGTCATCTATTTCCAGGTACAAGTGAGCGTTGCCATCAACAAATGGTATGGCCCGTTCTTCGACCTGATCCAGGCCGGCCTTGCCAAGACGGCGCCAGTGACGGCCGCGCAATATATTGAAGGGCTCGGCGGCTTCCTCAAGCTGGCCTTCGCCTATGTGGTAATCGGGACTCTGACGCAATTTTTCGCCAGTCATTATATCTTCAGATGGCGCACGGCCATGAACGACTATTATGTCTCTCATTGGCCGACGCTCCGGAAAATCGAAGGTGCGGCGCAGCGCGTGCAGGAAGACACGATGCGCTTCTCCCAGACCATGGAAAGCCTGGGTGTGAACCTGATCGACAGCGTCATGACGCTCATCGCCTTCCTTCCCATACTCATGCAGTTTTCTACCCTCGTCACGGAGCTGCCGGTCGTTGGAGCCGTGCCGCATGCGCTGGTGGTTGCCGCCATCCTCTGGTCGGTTTTCGGCACGACCTTTCTGGCGCTTCTCGGCATCAAGCTGCCGGGGCTCTATTTCCGCAATCAGCGAGTCGAGGCTGCATATCGTAAGGAACTCGTCTTCGGCGAGGATCATGCCGAGCGCGCCCAGCCGCCGACACTTGCCGAATTGTTCCGGGCGGTCAGAACCAACTACTTCCGCCTCTACCTGCACTACTGCTATTTCAATGTCGGCCGTATCCTCTATCTGCAGACTGACAATATCTTCGGCTACTTTGTGTTGATCCCCTCGATTGTCGCCGGCAAGCTCACGCTCGGGCCGATGCAGCAGATCCTCAACGTCTTCTCACAGGTGAGCCAGTCCTTCCAGTATCTCGTCAGAGCCTGGACGACCATTGTCGAATTGCAGTCGATCTATAAGCGGCTGCGCACTTTCGAGGCGGCGATCGGTGGTGAGGAACTCGCTCCGATCGAGCATGAGGTGCCGGCGCCGCAGGCGCCCTAGCTCACGGTCTGTCGCGGCTTGAGGCCGAGCCTCGCGACATAGGCCTCGAAGGCTTGCGGGTCTTGCGCTTCGGTGACGAGGCCCACATGTCCGTCGGGCCTCAAGAGATAGGCCGCATCGCGCGTGAGCCCGGCCTTGCCGGCGGCTTCCGTCCATGGGAAGCGATGGAGCGGAATGCCCGTCCGGGCGACACGCGCGGCGAAAGGCTCTTGCGTCTCGCCATAGACATGCACTTGCCAGTCGAGCGCGGCGAGGGGTGCGAAATTGTCGCCTTGTTCATCATCGACCCAGGGCAAGCGGTCGCCGCCTTCGACATGGCCGGCTTTGCCCTGGCTCACGGCGCTGCCGCGATAATTGATACGGGTCTGCGAGATCAGCCCGAAGAAGAAGCGCGAGCCGAGTTTCGTCTTGAGCACTCTCGCCAGGATGTTCGGCATCACGAAGCGCCGCCAGATGTCGGAGAGCCAGGAGCGGCCGCTCACCAGGCGAAAGGCCTGGTCGGTGCCCTTGATCAGCGAATGAGCGAAGGCGATGCGCTCCGGCTCATAGCTGTCGAGAAGATCGGGCTTGGCCCGGCCCTGCAGCACCGCGGCAAGCTTCCAGGCGAGGTTCACTGCATCGCCCATGCCGGTATTCATGCCCTGGCCGCCGGCCGGGCTGTGGATATGGCCGGCATCGCCGGCGATGAAGGCTCGCCCACTGCGGAAATGATCGGCGACGCGATGATGCACGCGATAGGAGGAGAACCAGTTGAGCGTCTCCACCTTGATGTCGCTCTCGCGCTCGACATCTTGGCGGATCATCTCGAAAGTGAGCTTGGGCTCGGCCTCGAAGCGCTTCGGCACGACGCCGATGAGCCTCAGCGATCCCGACTGCCTGACCGGCATGATGAGGGCGAAGCCGTAGGCACCGAGAACGATGTCGAGCCCCTCAGGCGTGACCGGACCATGGCCCGTGACGTCGGCGACATAGAAGGACTGCTCATAGGTCCCGCCCGGAAAGCCGAGCTTCATGCCATGGCGCACGGCGCTATGGGCGCCGTCCGCGCCCACGAGATAATCGACGCGGGGCGAGCTCACGACATCGTCCTGGCGCAGCCTGGCGGTGATGCCGGCGCCATCGTCCGCGAAATCGACAAGCTCGGTCCGGCGCTCGACGGTGACGCCCGCTTCCTGCAGATGGCCGAGCAGCACGCGCTCATGGATGTCCTGCGGCAGCGCGAAGGCGAAGGCATAGCGGGTGACGCCCTGGCCGAATGCGCTCAACGGGATCTCGGCCGCGATGCCCTTGGGCGTGCGCATGGTGAGCTGGTTGAGCCTGACGCCGGCCGACAGCACGTCATCGACGATGCCGATCTGGCGGTGAAATTCGAGCGTGCGCGCCTGCACCGCCAGCGCGCGCGAGGTCCCGCCCGGCCCCTCGCTCTTGTCGATGATGCGGATTTGGACACCGAGCCGCTTGAGCCACAGCGCCAGAGTGAGGCCGGTCGGACCGGCACCGACGATGAGGACTTGCGTGTCGAGGATGGTCATTTCACGGCTCCCTATTTTCCCCTTCTCCCGCTTGCGGGAGAAGGTGCCCGAAGGGCGGATGAGGGTGTTGGTCAGTCTTGCGGCAGCTTATCCGCTACGGCCAGAAGGATCATATCCATCACATCATCGAAGCGATGATAGATGTCATCATTCTGGACACGAAGAACCCGGTAACCTTTCGATCTGAGAAAATCCGTCCGATCCCGATCGTATTCAATATCGCGGTCTTCCGAGTGGGTCGCGCCATCGACTTCGATGATGAGAGCAGCCTTGCGACAGAGAAAGTCGACAGTGAATGGGCCAATCGGATGCTGTCGAACGAATTTGTAATCTTGCAAGCGACGTCTCCGCAGGCCCGACCACAAGCGGATTTCCGCCGGCGTTTGATTGCGGCGCAGGCGACGCGCCTGATCGAGGCGTTTGGGCTCGATGCGGCGAGTTGTCATCGCTTCAGAGAGACACCCTCATCCGGCCTTCGGCCACCTTCTCCCGCAAGCGGGAGAAGGGGAAAACAGGTGAGAGCCCGCAAGGGGGAGGGGCATTGAGAGCTCACTGCAGATCCCGCCACTTGGCCGGCGGCTGGCCGAATTCGCGCTTGAAGGCGCGGTTGAAGGCTTCCTCCGCCTCATAGCCGACCTTGGCCGCGACCTGCGCCACCGGATGACGCCGGTCGAGCAGCAACTGCTTGGCGAGCACCAGGCGCGACAAGGTCAGATATTTCATCGGCGGCAGGCCCACGGCGTCGGTGAAGCGCGCGACGAAGGCCGAGCGCGACAGGCCGGCCTTGCCGGCGATCTCATCGACCGTCCAGTCATGCGCGAGATCGGCATTGAGTGCGGCGATGGCGCGCCCGACATATTGATCGCTCAAGCCCTTGAGCCAGCTCCTCTCGCTTTCCGGCAAGCCCATGGCATAGGCGCGAACTGCCTCGGCGAAGAGCAATTCCGACAGGCGGCTCATCACCGGGGAAGCGGCGACGGCGCCATGATGCAAGCCCTCCGCGGCATAGCGCACCGAGGATTCGATCCAGTCGCGCGACACGGCTTCGCGGATATTGACCTTGAGCAGCGGCGGCAGGGACTGGATGAGCGGGTTGCGCTGCTCTTCGGTGGCGAGGAAGCCGCAAATGATATGACAGAGCTCGCCCGCGCCGCCGTGCACGATGCGCGCCAGGCCGCCCTCGGGTGCGAGCTCGATCAGATGATGCGAGTTGACAGGCTCGCCATCGACGCCGCTGCCCATGACATGCGCATCATTGCGCGGCAGGAGCACAAGTTCTCCGCTATTGACCATCATGCGCTCGCCATCGCCGATCCCGACATAGGTCCGGCCGGAAACGACATAATGCAAGGTGATGATCTCGGCCGGCGATTTGAGGAATGGCGTGATGTCCTGAGGCGTAACTTTGGACGCGACACACCAGGGCGCGGTGAAACGCGCATCGAGGAATATGCCGCCCTTCAGCCGCAAAGTGCGAAAGATATCGGAAAGTGTGTCCTCCAACGCACGTGCTCCATATCCGGTTGATCGGTCAACTGATCCGGCGGCACGGTCATTAAGCCCCGGCAGAACTTCGAGTAGAACCACCCTCGCGAGACGGGGCGCTGAATGAAGCGGTCCCGCATGGGTGGGTTTATTACCCAAGGTTACGCCTTCAGTACAGCACAGCGAATGGAGATTGCAATGAGCAAGGCTTCCCCCGGGAGCTTGACCGCTCACCTGTCGGATTTTGTCTTGAATGCCAAGGCTTTGTGGGCTTTCGCACGGCGCCGCAAGGCCCCGTGCGATACAAGCCGGCTCGGTCTACTCAATGATGTCATGCTGAAAGATATCGGCCTGACGCGCGCCGATATCCTCTCGGCCGCCCATGGAAAGGTGTACCGCCGTGATTGACATGCCCATGTGTTGCACCCCCGTAGCACCCATCGTCTTCCTGCATGGCACGGCGGCGAGCCCGCGCCAGTGGCGCGAGCTCATCAGCCATCTGCCGCATCAGTTCGAGATCTTCACCCTCGATCTGCCGGATTATGGCGTGCACGAAGTTCGCTCCGTGCAACGAAGTCTTTCGCAGGAAGCACAGGCGCTCATCCACCGCTTGCGCGGTCTGGGCCAGCCCTTCCATCTGGTCGGCCATTCCTATGGCGGGGCGCTGGCGCTCAGGATCGCGATCGAATGGCCGAGCCTCGTCCGCAGCCTGACGATGTTCGAGCCGGCGATATTCCATCTGCTGCGCGACGGCCATCCGGTCGAGCGGCAGATGCATGGCGATATCGCGAGCGTCGAGCAGCGCTTGCGTGAAGCGGATGCGGCGGGCGAGCCCGAGGCGGGTGTCGCGCATTTCATCGACTTCTGGAATGGCCCCGGCACCTTCACCGCCTATGCGCCGGAGACCCGCCAGAAAGTGACGGCGAAGCTGCCGATGATCCTGGCGAACTTCGCCGCGCTCAATCTCGAGTCCTGGCCCTTGGCCGATTGCGCCCGCGTGTCCTCACCGACACTCGGCGTCTTCGGCGAGCATTCGCCGCTTCTCGTCCAGCATCTGACGCGGCTTGTCGCCGGCGCGATGGGAACTGCGAAAGTGCTGCAAGTGAGCGCCGCCGGCCACATGCTGCCGGTGACCCATGCCGCGGCGGCGGCGAAATTGCTCAACGGGCATATCCTCGCCGCTGAAGCCCACGCCTCGCGCTCCAAACCGCACGCGGCCTGATCCTCACCACATTTTTTACTGTATGGAGACGACAATGACTTCATCGAAGCATGCCGCCACGCTCGCTTTGCACGCGGGTCCGCGCAGCGATTCCGCAACCGGCGCGGTGGCGGTGCCGATCTACCAGACGACGTCCTTCCAGTTCCGCGACACCGAGCACGCCGCCAATCTCTTCGCGCTCAAGGAAGTGGCACATATCTATAGCCGCATCACCAATCCGACCAACGAGGCGCTCGAGCTCAGGCTCACGGCGCTCGAGGGCGGTGCCATGGCGATGACGGTGAGCTCGGGGCAAGCGGCGAGCGCGCTCGCCATCCAGAATATCTGCCATGCCGGCGACAATATCGTGAGCTCGACCGATCTCTATGGCGGCTCGTGGAACCTCTTCGCCCATACGTTCCAGACCATGGGTATCGAGGTGCGCTTCGTCGATCCCGCCGATCCGGAAGCCTTCCGCCGCGCCAGCGACGCCCGCACCCGCGCTTATTATGCCGAGACCTTGCCTAACCCCAAGCTCGCCGTCTTCCCGATCGCGGAAGTGGCGCGCATCGGGAAAAGCCTCGGCATCCCGCTCATCATGGACAATACCGCGGCGCCGATCATCTGCCGGCCTTTCGACCATGGCGCGGCGATCGTCGTCTATTCGACCACGAAATATATCGGCGGCCACGGCACCTCGATCGGCGGCGCCATCATCGATGGCGGCAATTTCGACTGGGAAGCCCATGCCGAGCGCTTTCCGATGCTCAACCAACCCGATCCCAGCTATCACGGCCTCGTCTGGACCGAGGCGGTGAAGCCCTTGGGTCCGATCGCCTATCTGATCAAGGCCCGCACGACGGTGCAGCGCGATTTAGGCTGCTGCATGAGCCCGTTCAGCGCCTTCCAGTTCATCCAGGGGCTGGAGACGCTCGCCTTGCGCATGCGCGAGCATTGCCGCAATGCCGAAGAGGTCGCCGAATATCTCTCGCGCCACGACGCGGTGACGCGTGTCATCTATCCCGGCATGCACAAATCGAAGGAGATCGACCGGCGCGCCAATGCCTATCTGAACGGCGGACGCGGCGGTCTCGTCGGCTTCGAGCTGGCGGGCGGCATGATGGCAGGACGGCGCTTCATCGATGCGCTGAAGCTTTTCTACCATGTCGCCAATATCGGCGATGCGCGCTCGCTCGCCATCCATCCGGCCTCGACCACGCATTCGCAGCTCTCGGAAGACGAGCAGCGCGCCACCGGCGTCACGCCCGGCTATGTGCGCCTCTCGGTCGGCATCGAGCATATCGACGACATCATCGCCGATCTCGACCAGGCGCTGGAGCAAGCCGACGGCCTCTCCCGCGCGGCTTAGAGCAGGCGGATTCCTATTGCTCATTATTCCCCTCTCCCGTCCGCAAGGATGGGAGAGGGTGCCCGAAGGGCGGGTGAGGGCTCTTGCTCAGCCACCCCACATCACGAAAGAGCCCTCATCCGGCCTATCGGCCACCTTCTCCCACGCTTTGCGCGGGAGAGGGGGAATGAAGGGAAGAGCCTTACTGTCCGCCGATGTCGTAGCACGGATTGCGGTTGCTCGACGTCGGCTGGCACATGTCGCTCTTCTGGCTCGAGAAGTTCTTGTTCACGCCGACATCGCGCGTCGGCGTCACGATTGTGGCACCCTCGCTGCTGCCCGTCTTCACGACGTCGTCCGCGACTCTCAAGCCTTCCCGGTGCTCATATTGGATGCGCACCACATCGCCCTGGCGGTAGCGCGACAGCATGACACGGTTGGGGACATAATAGGTGGCGCCGTTGGACAATTGCAAAGTGCCCGTCCTGGTGTTGACGGCGCTCACCGTGCCGCTGCCGCTCGCTGCAAACGCGGCGCCGGCCAGCAATGGAAGGATGAGGAGAGTAGAAAAGATCAGCTTACGCATGGCGATGTTCCCTTGTCTGGAATGTGAAACAAGCAAGACCTCTATGTGCTGATCTGGTGATGCCGATCGCTTCTGACAAGCGTGCATTCATTGCATAGGCTATTGAGCGCCATTCATAAATGGACAAGGAAGATAGTATTGCCGCTGGGTTAGAGTTCCGTGTGCTTCAGGTGGCACAGACTGTGGGAGATGTCACACAGGGAGGCGCTCCTCCGGCATTCACCTCACACTCACCCACTCGCCGCGCTCGGCCGAGCGGGCGAAAGCGTGGATCACCTTCTCGATCTCGAGCCCTTGCGCGAAAGTGACGGACGCCGAGGGCCGGCCCGTCACCCCATAGAGCAGCTCGGCGAGCTCGATCACCTTGAGCTCGTTGAAGCCGAGCCCATGGCCGGGCGCCGGACACAAGCGGCCGTAATCGGCATGATGCGGCGCCGACAGAATGCGGCGGAAGCCACGCCGCTCCGGCGGCCCTTCGGCCAGATAGAGATTGAGCTCGTTCATCCGCTCATTGTCGAGCCAGAGCATGCCCTTCGAGCCATGCACCTCGATCTTGAGGCCGTTCTTCCGCCCATGCGCCACGCGGCTCGAGGTCGCAACACCGCGCGCGCCCGATGCGAAACGCAAGAGCGCATGGGCGATGTCGTCATTCTCGACCTTGGCGCGCTCATGCCCGCCCGGCACCGGCCGCTCCTTATGCACCACATCGACCATCGCGGTCAGGCTGGCGATCGGGCCCATCAATTCCTGGGCCAGCGAGATGAGATGCACGGTGAGATCGCCCAGCGTGCCGAGCCCCGCCTCCCGCGCTTTAAGCCGCCACGACCAGGCGAGATCGGGATCGGCCATATAGTCTTCGTCCACGCTGCCCCTGAAATCGAAGGCCTCGCCGATCGCCCCTTCTTCGATGAGCCGCTTGGCATATTGCAGCGCCGGATTGCGCAAATAGCCATAGCCCAAGGCCGTCGCCTGGCCTTTCGCCTTCACCGCCGCTTGCGTCATCGCCTCGGCATCGGCAAGCGTCAGCGCCATCGGCTTCTCGCACCAGACATGTTTTCGCGCCTCGAGTGCCGCCACCGCCATCTCGCGATGAAGGCCGTTGGGCGAAGTGACGGAAACCAGCGCGATTTCGGGATCGGTCAGGAGATCGCGCCAGTCCGTCGTCGCTCTCGCAAAACCCCATTCCGCCGCCCGCTTTGTCGTGTGGGTTTGATCGACGTCGCAGAGCGCGACGCGGTCGATCATCGGTACATCACCGAACACCGCCTTCACCGCGCCATAGGCCATGGCATGGCACTTGCCCATGAACCCGGTCCCGATCAGGCCGACGCCGATACGCTCCATGGCGGTTCTCATTTCCAATCCTCCCTCCGCCACGCCGCAGGCGTGGGGAGGGTGGCGCGCGTCAGCGCGACGGGTGGGGTGTCTCCGCAAGGGAGATCTCTCAATCGCGGGACTTGCGAGCCGCTCGATCCAATCGCCGAGTACTTGCCGGTGGAGAAATCCCACCCGTCCACCCTTCGGGCGGCCACCCTCCCCGCGTTTCGCGCGGCGGAGGGAGGTCTTGCGCATGCGCTTTCGCCGGGATGACGAGCTGCGGAAGATTTCATGAAGCTCCCCTCGCCTTCTTGCCGTTGAGTTTCGCGATCTCGGCTTCGAGATCGACCAGCTCCTTGCCGCCCGCCATCAGGTTCAAGAGCTGGTCGCGGCTGATGTCCTGCTTGGCATAGGTGCCGGCACTCTTGCCGCGCTTCAGGATGGTGAAGCGGTCGCCCACCACATAGGCATGATGCACATTATGCGAGATGAAGATCACCCCTAGCCCACGCGCTTTGGACTGGACGATGAGCTTCAGCACGACCCCCGCCTGGTGCACGCCCAAGGCCGAGGTCGGCTCGTCGAGGATCAGCACCTTGGCGCCGAAATGGATGGCGCGCGCAATGGCGAGGCACTGGCGCTCGCCGCCCGACAGCGTGCCGACCGGCTGCTCGGCATCGCGGAGCTCGATGCCCATGTCGCGCAATTCGCGATAGGCGGTCTTGTTGGCGTAATCGACATCGAGCTGCGTGAAAGGCCCGACGCGCTTCACCGGCTCGCGCCCTAAGAAGAAATTGCGCGCCACGCTCATCAAGGGCACCAGCGCCAGGTCCTGATAGACGGTGGCGATGCCCTTATCGAGCGTTTCGCGCGGTGACCCGAAGCGAGCAGGCTCGCCGCCCACGCTGATCGTGCCTTCATCGGGGCGGTGCACGCCCGACAGGATCTTGATCAAGGTCGACTTGCCGGCGCCATTGTCGCCCAAGAGGCAATGCACCTCGCCCGCTTCCAGATCGAAGGACACGTCTTTCAGCGCGATGACGGTGCCGAAATATTTGCTCACCTTCTCGAGCGCGATCAAAGGGGCGGTCATCAGCGGCTCCGCATGGCGCGGTTGCGCACATAGGAATTGAACAGCACCGCCGTCACCATCATGGCGCCCATGAACAGCTTGAACCAGTCGGTGTCGATGCCGGTATAGAAGATGCCCATCTGCACGACGCCGAAGATGAGCGCCCCGAACATGGCGCCGATGGCCGAGCCATAGCCGCCGGTCAGCAACGTGCCGCCGATCACCACCGCGATGATGGCTTCGAACTCTTTCAGATTGCCGCGCAACGTGTCGGCCGAGCCCGTCACCAGCACCTGGATCGAGGCGAAGAGGCAGGCGGCGAGCGCGGTAAAGACGAAGAGCGTGATCTTGGTGCGCGCGACCGGCACGCCCAGATTGCGCGCCGCGTTCTGATCGCCGCCCGAAGCGAAGATCCAGTTGCCGAAGCGGGTGCGGGTGAGAAGCCAGGTGCAGACGAGCGTGAGTGCGATCCACCAGATGATCGACATGGGGATGCCGGAGATCATCGGCAGGCCGTCGGCACGCTTGCCGATGATGCCGAGATCGGCGAGCCAGGCTATGGGCGTCTGGAACACTTGCCCCGAAAACAGCGGCGTGATCCAGGCGTCCTTGGAATATTCATGGATGCCCGAAGCCTGGGTGCGGCCGGTGACGCCGCGCATGATGCCGAGGGTGAGGCCGCGCAGCATGAACAGGCTGCCCAGCGTCACGATGAAGGAGGGCAAACCGGTCTTCACCACGATGAGGCCGTTCAGATAGCCGAAGAAGCCGCAGACGATGAAGCTGAGCAACAGCGAGAGCTCGATCGGCCAGCCCCACACCACCGTCGGTATGGCGATGACGATGCCGGCAAAGCCGATCATCGAGCCGACCGAAAGATCGAACTCGCCCGCGATCATGAGCAGCGCCACCGGTGCCGCGAGGATACCGAGCTGGGCCGAGACTTCGAGGAAATTGACGATGCCCTTGGCGCTGAAGAGGCCAGAGCCTCCGGCGGTCACGGCGAAGAAGACGAGGACGAGAGCCGTGCCCGCCATAGCCCCGAGCTCCGGCCGGGCGAGCAGCCGGCTCAACCGCGAGACAGCGCGCACCCTTTCGTCGCTGGTAGTGGTCATGTGGGTCGATCCTCAGTCTTCAATCTGACGCACTGCTTCCCGTCATTTCCCTTCTCCCGCGCGGCACGCGTGGGAGAAGGTGGCCGACAGGCCGGATGAGGGCTCTTTCTCGCCGTCATTCAATGGCTCGAGACAGAACCCTCACCCGCCCTTCGGGCACCCTCTCCCATTGCTTCGCAACGGGAGAGGGGGAAACCTGGAAAGGTCAGGGCTTCCGTCGCCCCTCCCCGCAAGCGGGAGAAGGGAAACCCGATGGGCAGCAGCTATTCTTCTACCTCTTCCCTTGCTTGGCGAGGTCGATCACGGAAGCCGCCGTCTCCTTGGTCACGAAGCCGGGGCCCGTCGGATAATCGGCGATGGGGGCGATCTTGTATTTCTTCCACAGGTCGAACATCACCACCGGTATGTAGCCCATGGCATATTGCTGCGCGTCGATGCCCCATTCCATCTTGCCGTCGGCCGTCGCCTTGAGGATCGTCGGCGACAGATCGAAGGTGCCGATCTTCACCTTGCCGGTGAGGCCCAGCTCGTCGAGCGCCATGAGGCCCGGCTCGGCGCCGCCGATGCCGACCGTCAGAATGAACTCGGTGCCCGGATTGGCATTGAGGAAGCCGATGAGGCGGTTCTTCATCTCGGTCGGGTCCATCACGCCGTTGAGCACCGGCACTTCGACACCCAAGCCCTTGGCGAAGCCGGCGCAGCGGTCATCGAGGCTGACATTGCCGACCTCGTGATTGGCGCAGACCGCCTTCTTGACGCCGAGCTTGGCGACGCGCTCGCCCGCCAGCACGCCCGCTTCATATTCGCTCTGGCCGAGATAGAGCAGCCCGCCCAGTTCCTTCGTCAGCTTGCCGCCGCCCGAATCGATCACGATCACCGGAATGCCGGAAGCGACCGCGTTCTTCACCGGTCCGCTCAAGGCGGCGGGATCGGCGATCGACACGACGAGGCCGTCGGGCTTCGATGCCGCGGCAGCGTCGATCATCTGCGCCATCTTGGCCATGTCGAAGGTCTCGGGCGCCAGATATTCGGCCTTGACCCCCAAGGTCTTGGCCGCATCGTCCATGCCGTTCTTCACCACCGACCAATAGGGATCGCCCGACTGGCCATGGGTGACGAAGACGACGCGGGTCTCATCCGCCGCGGCAACGGACGCCGCGGCCGACATCAGCGTGAGCGCGGCCACGAGGCCGAGCACCGGTTTCAGCACTTTCCTAAGCATGGTTCCTCCTTCTCTCTTTATGTGCCCCCTTATGTACACCCCTCCACCACCCTCACCCTGAGGTGGCCGCGAAGCGGCCCTCGAAGGGTGGCAAGCGGCAAGACCGTTGTACCTGGATCATGCTTCGAGGCTCGCTACGCTCGCACCTCAGCATGAGGGTATGTATTTATCTGCCAGACATCCTTTCCTTCACTCCATCACCCTGAACCCCGCTTCCTTCGCCAGGTGCTTCAGGTTCTTGAAGCCCATCGTCGCATAGGTCAGCGGATGCGCCTTCTTCGGGTCCTGCTCGGCCTCGACCACCAGCCAGCCTGAATAGTCGTTCTCGGCCAGCACTTTCAGGATGGCGCGATAGTCGATGAAGCCGTCGCCCGGCACGGTGAAGATGCCCTCCATCACCGCGCCCATGAAGCTCATGTCTTCGCGTCGCGCTTTCTCCAGCATGGCCTTGCGCGCGTCCTTGCAATGGACATGGACGACGCGCTTCACATGTTTCCGGATCAGCGCCAGGGGATCGCTGCCCGAGAAGATCGAATGGCCGGTGTCATAGAGAAGGCCGACCGCATGGCCGGTATGGCGCATCAGAAGTCCCACCTCTTCATCCGTCTCGACGATCGTGCCCATGTGATGATGGAAGGCCATGCTGACGCCTGAATCCTCCATGCGCTCGGCGAGCTCGGTGAGCTTCTTTCCATAGGCCGGCCATTCATCGGCGCTCAATGACGGCCGTTGCGAGATCGGCCCCCAGATGGCGCCATGGCGGCCGCGCGATGTGTCGGCATAGACGACATGGCTCGCCCCCATCTCTTTCAGCAAAGCGAGATGCGGGCCGATCGCTTCCATCTCGTCCGCCACGTCCTTCTCGGCGCAGCGCCCGTCATACCAGCCCGAGATGACGTCGAGCCCGTAGCGCGCCATGATGGGCTTCAGCACTGCCGCGTCACGCGGAAACTTGCCGCCGAGTTCGGTCCCGGCATAGCCCGCCTGCTTCGTCTCCGCGAGGCACGTCTCGAGCGGCGTGTCGCCGCCCAATTCCGGCACATCGTCATTCGTCCAGGTGATGGGATTGATGCCGATGCGGACGTTCATGGGGAGACTCCAACACGCTCGCCCCTCTTTCCTGTTTTCCCCTTCTCCCGCGCGTAGCGTGGGAGAAGGTGGCCGAAGGCCGGATGAGGGCTCTTTCGCGCAACGAGCCCCGATCTCAACGAGTGATCTTTGCTGAAACAAAGAGCCCTCACCCGCCCTTCGGGCACCCTCTCCCATTGCTTCGCAACGGGAGAGGGGGAACAGTTGGCATGTATCTCACGTCGTCTCATAGATTTTCCTCGATACCTCGCGGGGCGAGGGCGAAGACCGCCACCGCGCCAACCCGCACAGCAGATCCATGTCCCGCGCCGCTTCCTCGGCGCTGTTGCGCAACGCCTTGCCTTGCGCGACCGCGTCGGCAAAACCTTTCAGTTCCTCGATGAAGGCCTCGGCATAGCCGACGCGGATGTCCTCGACATGCAGGCGGTGCTTGCTGCCGCGCTTGACGGTGAGCCGGGTGGTGTGGTGATTGAGCCAGGGCGAGGGGAATTCGAGCTCGATCGCCGCATCGTCGAAATAGAGCGTGATGCGCTCGCGATAATCGGGGAGATGCGGCACGGTCAGATGCGTCATGGTCAGGAGCGCCTGGCCGCCGAGCAATCTCACACTGCCATGGCCGCCATCGCCGCCGGCATAGAGGCAGGCAGCCACGATCTCACTTTCGGCGACGCCGAGCCGGTCGAGCATTCCATGCACGGCATTGACGTCATGCACCAGCGCCGATGCATAGGCGCTGCAGAAGCCGCGGAAGGTCGTTGGCTCGGCTCCCGGCCCGATGGCGCGCGCGACTTGCGCCTTCTGCTTCTCCATCACCTCGGCGATCAGCGTCTTCGGCACGTCCTCGGCCTTGCGCCAGTCGTGATGGCGGATGAAGGGCCAGGCATCGGGATCGTTCACCTCGACCGAGACATGGCGCAAGGTCGAAGGTGTCTTGGGCAAGAGGTCGAGCGCTGCCTCATAGGCCGGATCGAAGCGCTTCATATAGCCGACCTGCAGCACGCGAGCGGCCTTGTCGCGGGCGGCGATCAGCTCCTTGATGTCATGGCTTGAGTAGCAGAGCGGCTTTTCGCAGAAGACATGCAGGCCGCGCTCGAAGGCCTTCAGCACATGTTCCTTGTGCAACGCGTCGGGTGAGGTAATGACCACGGCATCGAGCGGCTGATGCAGCAATTGCTCGACGCTCTCGAATGTGGCGATGCTGTAGCGCTCGGCGATGAAGGCGCGGGCCGTCTTCGAAGGATCGCACACGCCCCGGACCTCGAAGCGGTCCTTGAGGCGAATGAGATTGGGCACATGCTCGATCTGGGCGATATGCCCAGCGCCGATCACGCCTATCCTGATGCGTCCCATCCCTGAATGTCCCGGTATTCTTTTCTTTTTTCGTCATCCCGGCGAAGGCCGCCGGGGTCACGTTCTTGCCCTTCCCCCATGGTCAAGCTAGCGCTAAAGTGGTTCCCTGCCGAGAACCAGACAGATGAGATTTTGAGGAACCACCTATGGCCGTCGGCTTCCGCCTCGAGACCCTGCCGCTCGACCGCGCCTCAGGCATCAATCTCGACCGGCAGATCTATCTCAGCCTTCGCGACCTGATCGAGCGGCGGATGCTGACCTCGGGCAGCGCCTTGCCCTCGACCCGCATGCTGGCGCGCGATCTGGGGCTCGGCCGCAACACGGTGATCGCCGCCTATGAGCAACTGGCGCTCGAAGGCTTCGTCGCCATCGCGCGCGGCTCCGCCCCGGTAGTGAAGGGCCTCCCGGCCGCGCCGCCCTCGCGCGGGCCTGAGAGTCCCAAGGGCGGCAGCGCCTTGTCGGAGCGCGGGCGGGTGATGAGCGCCCTGCCTTTCCATCATGGCGTGCCGGGCATCACCGCCTTTCACCCGGGCCTCCCCGATGCCGACAATTTCCCGTTCAACACCTGGTCGAAGCTCGTGGCCCGGCGCACCAGGCTGGCGCGCGGCGATCTCTTCGGCTCCTATTACATCATGGGCTATCCGCCGCTGTGCGCGGCGATCGCGCGCTATCTGACCGCGTCGCGCGGCGTCGCCTGCGCGCCTGAGCAGATCATCATCACCACCGGCGCGGGTGCCGCCTTCGATCTCCTGGCGCGGCTCCTCACCGATCCGGGTGAGCCGGTATGGATGGAAGAGCCCGGCTATTATGGCGCCGGCGCCGCCTTCCTTTCGGCCGGCGCCAGGCTCATGCCGCTCAGAGTGAGCGAGCGCGGCTGGGATCTCTCGCTGCCCGCGGCGCGCCCGAGGGTGATCTTCGTCACGCCCTCATGCCATCAGCCGCTCGGCCTCACCATGGCGATGGAGCAGCGGCTCAATCTGCTGCGGCTAGCGGCGGAGGCGGATGCCTGGATCATCGAGGACGATTATGACAGCGAATACCGCTTCCAGGGCCAGCCCATTCCGGCGCTGCAGGGGATCGCGCGCGACGGGTGCGTCATCTTCGTCGGCACTTTCGCAAAAATCCTGTTTCCGGCGATGCGGCTCGGCTACATCGTCGTGCCGCAGGACATGCGCGAAAGGCTCACCGCCGCGCTCAGCACCACGGGCCAGTTCGCCCCGCTCATCACGCAAGCCGCACTCGCCGACTTCATCACCGAGGGCCATCTCACCCGCCATCTGCGCCGCATGCGCCGGCTCTATGCCGAGCGCCGGCAATATTTCATGGAGCAGTTCGACAGGCATCTGTCGGAGTGGATGGAGCTCCGCCGCACCGACAGCGGTATCCAGCTCGTCGGAATGTTCCGCGACCAGGCGCGCGACGATGCCGCGATCTCAAGCGAGGCGAAACGCCACGGCGTCAATGTCTCGCCGCTCTCGCTGCAATATCGCTTCGAGCCGAAGCTTCGCGGTCTGCTGATGGGTTTCGCCGCGGCGGATGCGAAGGCGACAAGGCGCGGAATCGAGAAGCTGGCGCAAGTGGTCGAGCCGCTTATGCGAGCTGGGCCGCGGCGACGAATGCCTGGAGATTCCGATCCGGTCCCGATTTCTTGAGCACCGCCGCCACATCGGGGCTCCTGATCCGCGATTTGAGATTGGGCAGGCCCCAGTGAAGCTGCTCGCTCCGGCCGGCCTTGCGCAGCTGATGGATCTTGCGGATGGCGCGGCGCGTCAGGAATTCGACCGTTCCGCGCTTGTCGCCGCCGGGACCCGAGAGCCAGAGGGGCCGAAGCTGCTGCCACCGCATCAGCAGATCGACAAAGCCGGGAAGCCCGGCATGGAAGCTGCCGAGGCCCACATATTTTTCCAGCGTGATCACCTTGTGGGTCAGACGCGCCGGAATGAACATCGTTTGTCCCGGTCCGATCAGGATCCAGCACGCGCTCGCCAGGCGGGCGAAGGCTGAGAGATCGAAAGCGGCCCGCTCGCCCGTCACATTCTGATGCTCGACGTCTTCGAGCCCATGCTCGAAGCCTTCGACCGTGTCCCACAGGAGCCAGATCTTGGCGCCGGTGAAGGAATGATTGCTGCCGCTATGGTCGTCCGAATGGGAGTCGGTGATGGCGCCCTTCGAGCTGATGACCAGCGAATCCTGCGACTGGAATCCGTCGGTGCCGCGCGGCAGCAGGTTGAAGTCGTTGAGCCCGCTGGTATCGACAATGCGGTCGAAGCGCGTGCTGATATAGTGGAGATCGGTGACGCCGAAGACCGATCGGGCGGCCCGCCATTTGACCAGCACTTGCGGGATCGGAAGATAGGTGACCGTGCCGCGCGTCCTGACGCGCGCCCGCTTCGCCCGTGGAAAGCCGAGCTCGATCGACTCTTCCAGCGACAGGGCGGCGCCGGCGCGGCCGGTCTTCCGCTGCCTGATCGGAAAGTTGGAAAACAGCGTCGGCTGGCAGCGCTCCATGCGGTTGAACAGCTGGGCACGCGAGAAGTCCACGGGCAGCAGGCGTTTTGCCGCCAGCCTGTCGATCAGCGCCGGCGATGCGGCGAGCGTGCCGTCATAGTGGCGCGCTTCTTCCCAAAGGCTTTGCGCCTCGATGCGGCTCATCGTTGATTTGCGCGCCAGGGCGCCAAAGTCTGTCTGGTCCATCAAAGGCCTCGCTCAGTCGACCTTCCGCCGTCGACAGATTCGTGGAACGAATTGCCTGCAGATTTCCCGCTGCAACACCAGCACCAGGGCCCTCATGCTTACCTTAAGGCAGACGCCGCGCTAACTCCAGGAAAAGTTGCGGGAATTGCCCTGCGCATCGGCTGAATCCTGTATCATTTTTGCACAGAGAGCCGCTCATCCGCGGCGTCATCTCTCTCCATTCCTCAGTCTGACAGAGAGCGTCGAGACCTCGTGTTCTGTTGCTGACGACGGATACAAACCGGCGCAAGCTCTTTACGTGGGGGCATGCGTGCCTCTTGCTTCCAATACCCTTTCAATTCCTTTTGCCTCACGATCTTCGAGATCCATGAGCTCTTCCTCGGCATCACCAATTGCAGCGACAAGGTTTGCCGGGTTTGCCGGGGTTGCCGGTGATCCCGTGCGAGCGCTGCCTCCGATATCAGCAATGAGCGCACATCCGACGGCGTCATCGAGCGCGGGCGAGCGCTGGCGCGCGAGGCTGTGGCGCGCGCTTGCCGAAGACGGCAGGAACCCGAGCTTCGGCATCATCGGGCGAGACAGAACCGGCCGCAGCGCCGGAAGCCGCCCGGCCTTCCGGCAACCGGCGCCCAGCTCAGGCACGGTGTCGCGGATATTTTCCGCAATCGTCAGGATGGTTGCGACGATGCCGGCGAAGAGCTCGGCGATCACCGCCGCCCATGGCGCGACGATGCGGCCGAACGCTGCGCTTTGGCAAGGCGGGCTGGTCACGTGACGGTTCCTTCTGGGAGGGGAGTGCCGGTCTTCGGCCACCCGGATTTTTTCACCGGCGAAAAATCCGGCGCGGCAGACAGCGGCAGCACAGCTCCCGGTCCTTCGCAAGTACAGCAATTACAAAAGCAATGTGCCCGGCAGCGGCTGTGGCCGGATTAAGTCCGGCCATGAGCTCCGGGCACACGGTTTTCGATTCTGATATTTTCCAAACTACGCTTTGGCCCGCGATGTCAAGAGGAAATCCTCGAAAAAGTCATCCGTGCGAAACAAGCATCAGTGTCACAACACCAGGCTCACCTCACTCCTCGATGAAGCCGCCCGGCTTTGCCTCATGCGGTATCGACCAGCCGAAATAGACTTCGACATCCATGATCTTGCCGTCGCCAAGGGTCATGATCTCGGTATTGCGAAAGCGATGTCCGTCCGCATTCGTGGCGATATAGGTGACGAGCACTTTCCGATCGTCGAGGCGCACCAGATTGACGAACTCGAAATCGCGCAGCCTTTCGCTGTTGGGCCAGCAGTGCTCGAAATAGGTTTCCCGGTCGAGCCGGTTGTCGAGCGGGCTGGTGAAATGGAAATCATCCGCGAGAATTCTTTCCAAAGCGGCGCGGTCCTTGTCGACATAGGCGGCGTAGCTCGCCTTGACGAGGGCAATGTCTTTGTCGCGATCGGCTCGCGAAACTCTGCCGGCAGTGTCGTTCATGGCGCCCTCGCTTCTCGCTCGATCAGAAGCAATGAGCGGACCGGCGAATGGTTCCTGTGCTTCCCTGAAGACGAGGGTGATGGTCCCCGCCGGCGTCGATTTAGGAACCTTTGAGTTCCACGAGGGTTGGCGTCGGGCAACCGGTCGTTCCTTACGTGCCTGAGCCCCTCGGTTGGCCTTCAGCACGGTCGAGCACCATACCGGGGGCCGTCTCCATCATTTCCCGCTCACGGATCTCCCTTCTCCCGCTTGCGGGGCGAGAGGCGACGGCGAAGCCGTCAAAAAGGTCCAGTGGACCTTTTTGAGCCTCGAGCGCCGGAGCGCAAGCGGAGGCCGGGCCAGGTGCCCAACGGGCGGATGAGGGTGTTGGTCCAGCGAGCGACAGCCCAAAAGCCATCGCGTCTCGCCGCTCAATTCCCCGAACGCAGGAAATCCAGCAGAGCATCCACCTTGCCGCCATTGCGGCGGATGATCCCGGTGAACTTCGACCGAAGCTGGAGGGAAAGCCACACGCCGCTGACGCGGACGTCCCTGATCCTTCCGCCCGTCAGGCGCCACACCATCTTCGATCGGCCGCCGAGAGACGTCTCGACGAGGCCGCCCCGGCAACTCTCGATGATCAGGTCCCGCTGCGTCCGGAAGGGCCCGGAATATCTCAACAGGAACCGCGCCATGAAGGCATGAGCACCGTTCAGATACTCTCCCTGCCGGCCGCGCGGCAGATCCTTGCGATACTGGCCGAGCGCGAACAGGGCGGCACTTCTCGTGTCCGTATGCCGGGCAAGAGCGGAAGAGAAGGCGGCCGCGGTGTTCCGTGAAGCGGCCGCGATAAAGGCATTTCCGGCGCTCATTACGGTGCCCGATCCGGGACAGGTCGCCGCGAGGGCACGCGGCGCGGATAGTCCGACGACGGTCAAAAGCGCAAGAGCCGCGGCCAAAAGGCGGGCGGCGCGATAGGCCAAGCCAAGTGTGCTCATTTGTGCAGTCCCCGTATGTGGTCCCCCTCTCGGCATGCGACGCTCTGCCAGTTCGGCCGGTTCGTCAAGCGAGATCAGATTTCAGAATGTTCCAAGCCCCCCGACCCCATGGAACAAGAGGCGGGCTGACAATATGCCGAAATCCTTCCGACTGCAAAAAGTTCAGCCGCCGCTGCGTGATCTATGAATGTCAGCGGATATTGGGAGGTCGCCACGCCGACCGGTGATCCATGCGACACAGGTTTTGGGAATGCCTATCTTCGAGCTCGATCCCGAATGGAGCGAGGCGGCGCCGGCACCACAGACCTGCCTGGTCTCGTTGACGCTTTCACTAAGATCTTGTTTCCGGCGATACACCTCAGTGACATGATGATGCCATTCGATGTGCGCGACTCCCTCACCGGCACGCTCAATGCCCAGGCGGGTTCGCCTCACTCATCACGCAAGCCGCCTTGGCCGACTTCACTACCTGGGTCATCTCACCCGCCATTTGCGCCGCACTCACCGAGTGGCGGCAGTATTTCATAGAGCAGTTTGACAGGTATCTCAGCGAGTGGATGAAGCCCCACGCGGGAAGCTCAGGCGCTCAGGCGCCAGGACGTCAATATCTCTCCGCTATCGCTGCAATACCGATTTGGACCGAAGTCGGAAGGTTGCTGAGGTTTTTTTGACTGCAGATGCAAAGGCGACGCGAAGGGGTATTGAGAGGCTCGCCGCAGTGGCATTGTTGCACTAGGAGTGCAACAAACTCTTAAACTCGAATTTACGCCAGCCTACCAAATTAGAATGCTCAGGAAACGCAGCGCTGCAAGTACAACAATCACGGCACCAAAGAGCGCCATTGTGAAGAATACAAGCCGGAAGCATTCTCCGTACGTCCACACTCGGAGCAGGCCATGCAAACTTGAGTTGATAGCTGAAAGTCTGCTAGGCTCGTTTGCAAACAACTGGCCGGACACTGGAAGATTTTCTAGCTCCAAAGTGGCAATGGCTGCCTCAGAATGTTTGAGAAGGAATGACACACGTTGATCGAGCTTCCAGAAAACAAAGGAAATGACAATTAGGAATAGACCAAACACAATGCCGAGAGTGATGAAATAGGAGCCTTCTTGGAGGGAAGCCGCGAGCCCTGCTGCAACGAGCCCTGAGAGCACCAAGAAGAAATTGAACAAAGCCATCCGTTGATTCGCGTGCAGCTCGAAGTAGCGCCAACCGTGTTCCAGAGCTCTCTGACGTGTAGCGTTGTTAGTCCTTTTTGCGGCCAACGCTTTCACCGTCGACATTCTCCCAGGTACCTATTGTCTTCTGCGGATTTCGTCGTGTGTGTTCGCCAAGCCTGGCGCTCAGATATGCGTCGCGCGATGCGCGTTCGGCCTGCCATCTTCGTTCCGACCAAAGCCAAAGTCTAGAATCTCGCGCAACCACCCGAACACACTGGCTTACTGTGGCATCAAGATCTGAAATGAGATTGGCCGGCAATACCATTCGGCCGTCAGGATCGAGCGTAAGCTTTACATACCTATCCATCGCCGCGAGAGCTAGCTCTCCGCGCTCCGATTTATCAACTATGGTGAGTAACCCAGCCAAGTCGGCCATAACTGTCTCGCCATGTAGATGCCAAGCAAATATCTCAGCGAACCCTCCCTTATCAACTATCGCCAATAGGCCGTGCCCGCCGGGGGAAAGCCACCCAACCCGGCTCCGGATCGCAACCGGGAGCGACAAACGCGATTTTGACGACAGTGCAACCACTTCCGACCAAACTTCTGGTTCCAGTGTCGAAAGAGGGTTCCAATTAACTGGCCTACCGAGTTTCATGGGACGTTTTGGGAAAAATAATATCCCTTTTATACACAGCTTATTACGTTGTATATTAACATGTTATCACAAGCAATCTGCAGCCCCGAGGGTTGTTTTTGGGTTTCCTGTGTGCGACCTTTGGGACGCCTGGGAATAAGTCATGTCCAACAAAGCCTATCTACCCACAGTTCAAACAACGAAAAGTTGTGACGATTACGTCTGTTGGACCAGAATGCAGGCTGAAGCCGGTCAAGCTCTTGATGAAATAATAGCGCGCAAGGAGATCGAGCGGTTCGTCGGCAAGGGAATGTTCCTTTGGGGGGTAGGGAACGCTCCTGCGGTGATCACGACTAGGCTCGCAAAGGTTAAAAGTCCTATCCCCGTGATATTCTCAATCATGAAGGGCAGACCAAGGGCTACTGACGTCACACCCGGCCGCGTCTTGGCATGGCGGGGGTACGTTGATGCTCACGGTGTGGAGAGGCCGCTCCCTGGTCACTCGCTCGTGACCAGCCGAGGCGAGAGCGCGTCAGGATTGAAGAAACGCCATTTCGCGCTATTTTGCTGGTCCGAGAAGGAGCTAAAGATCACACGCGGGGTGCCCTTTGACCCATCCGCATATAGAAACGCTGGCGGGACAGGAGCACCGGTTGGCTCCTCCCAAACAACTGCACTTCTAAAGCGAACGTCATCACTCTTGGCCAAGACTGACTACGAGGCAAACATTAGGGCATTTCTCGTTGATAGTTATTGGGTGCGTTTGACCGATCCTATTGAACTTTCGAACGCGAAAATTAGTGCAATTTCTTCTGCGTCCCAAGTGAAGCCGAGCAAATGGACAGACTTCGTCTCTGAAATCCGCTCTGGCCCTTCGATAAAGGCGCCAATTGCTCAAGGTAGATTGTTGTGAACTGCCATACAGGTTAGGTGACGTCGTGCCTGTAACTAGATCGGAGCATTCCTCTAAGCTGCCGAGGCGCAGGTGAAGCCCGAAGACACGAAGCTGTTTAAGGACCTGCGACGCGCTGGGTTGAGCAACCGGGCAATAAGAGCAGCTTGGCCAGCGTGGTGGTCCGAGGAGCTCGCGTCGAGCCCATCGGGACGAACGGAGCTTAGGTTTGCGCTAGCTCGAAGACTTGGACTTGCGCCACGACCATTGCTTGGCGAGCGAGTGGAATTCGTGTGGAAGGATAAGGCGCGCTTCAAGTACTTGTCGACCCAAGACGCATTCCAGCGAGACGCTTTAACATCCTTCGGTGTCTCGTTAGGTCGTATTCTGTTGCAGGCAACCCCTCCACCGCAGGGAGTAAATATTCTGGGCGTAGACGCGCATCAACTTCGACGAAACGTTTTGGCCGCACGTCAATTCGTTGATCTCCAGGGCTTATTGGCAGTTTGCTGGGCAGTGGGCATACCAGTTATTCATCTCCGGATTTATCCGTTGGACACGAAATCGATGCATGCGATGGTCATAGGGATAGAAAATAGGCACGCAATTCTTCTCGGACGCGACGCCAACTATCCAGCACCAATTGCATTTACCTTAGCTCACGAGTTGGCACACATCATACTCAAACACCTGGACGGTTCCGTAGCTCTTGTAGACCTGGAAGACCCTGCAAATGCAGACCTTGAGGATCCACAAGAACGAGACGCAGACTCCTACGCATTGACTCTCCTGACGGGCAGCGAGCAACCAGATATCAGCACCAATTTGGAGGAGTTTACCGCTCTGGCTTTAGCGAACGCGGTTCTTGCTGCCGCGTCAAAATATAGAGTTGAACCCGGCACTCTTGCACTGTGTCTAGCCTATAAGCGCAAAATCTGGCCAACAGCCATGGCATCGCTTCACAACATCTATAGTCAACAAAAGCCTGTGTGGCAGCAAGTAAATCTGATCGCAGATGGTGAGCTGAAGTGGCAAGAGTTGAATGACGAAGCTGTAGAGTATCTTCGCAACGTTATGACGGGTATAAATGGTTGAAAGCGTACTGCTTGACAATGACATTGTAATAAAAAGCTGTTCATACAAATTGAGCAAAGAGTTGCTTTGCGCTCTTAGCCAAGGATGCGTGGCGCCAGCTATACTAGGCGTAGCGCGCTATACCATACGGAGCCAAATTATGCGCCAACGCAACCTTGTTGATCAAGAAGGGGCCAAGTCTGCGGTCGATGAACTACTCGGCTCGCTGCGAATCTTAGAGCCCGAGGATCGCGAGATTGAGTTTGCTGCAGAGTTGGAACAGCACGCCATCGAATTGTCATTAGAACTTGACACAGGCGAAAGTCAGCTATTTGCAATTTTGGTTTCGCGTGGCGCTAAACTCCTTATTACGGGTGACAAGCGAGCAATCCGCGCGCTGGAGCTACTTGCGCCCCCAGGATTTAATGAACGCATGGCATGCCTGGAACAACTGATGGCAACTTTTCTCCTTTTTACAGATCACCTCGTTCTTCGTCATCGCATTTGCAGTGAACCGGCGGTCGATAAAGCAATTACCGCATGCTTTTCGTGTTCGTCGCCCGTTGAAGTTGCTAGTATTCTAGCTGGTCTACAAAGTTACATCGCCGATTTGCGCCGCCAAGCCGGCCGGTTGTTGACAACTTCACTTAATCTTTCAACGGTAATTTCGTAGAAAGACTGCATACGGCTCTTTTAATTCAGCCACCAATCCGATCGATCGCTCGCTGAGCTCCGGCTTCAGGTCATTAGATAGCTCAGCAGTTTCCAAGATCTCTAAGCAAGCTTTGTCAACTCGCCCGCTGATGTAACGACTTCCTATTCGGCCGGTGCTAGGCCCGATCGGAACCCTCGTCATGTTGAGTGGAAGCTTGAAACTTTCTTGATGGAGTTGGTCAATGACGAGGGCATAGCGAGAACCCCGCACTTCAATAGACTTCGGTATCTCTTCCCATCTTATGCCGTCGATGGAGTACTCTGCAGCACAAAGCGGTTCAGCGTCGTGCTTTGAAAGCATTGGCTCCATGCACAAATGTATCCGCTCTCCCCGGCTCGAGAAAGTTCTTGCAAAAGGCTGCACCATAGAGCTCGGATGGCAGGTACTTCCACCATAGCCCCACATTCCGTAACCCGTTTCTTCAATTTCTTTTGATTTTCGTTTAATGATATCTGCTAGGTCTTCCTGCGCGTGCGTTCCAACCTTCATGAACAGTATTCCAGCCCCTGGGTGAATTATGTTTCCCATCATCCACTCTCCAGCATTATTAACTCATATTCCTGCTCAGACGCTTTACCATAGTCGATTGCACTTTTCTCCTTTATGTACCTTACTCGTGGCTCCTGAGTTTGGCCGTAAAAGTTCTTCAAACGACCCGGGTCAAGAATCGCTTCACTTCTTTTGTTCTTTTTTCCGTTAGCTGGGAGTGAGCTAATGAACAAATTGCAAGACCTTAGATCCGGCGCATCATCCAAATGGTACTCGTGCAATTTTCGTTGCATTCTCGACACATAGAATCCATGATCTGCGGTGAATCTCTGCACGTTAGACAGAACCTGTTTTGGCCAGTCCAAATCGTCATCATCAGCAATTACAATCATGCCGCTGCCATCAAATTGAATGGCTTCAATCCCGCGCTGGGCAAAAACATTTACACTCTCCCCATTATTCGACGCTCCCCAAGGCGGATTGGTGTAGAAACAATCGTATTTTTTTGCTGTGTTGAATGCGTCGAGACAATTGTACAACTGAGCGTCGAGGTTTTCTAAACCCTCCCTACTGGCAAATCGTTTAATTGCCTTCACCATTCTCTCATCGAAGTCAAAGACCATTATTTCGGTCGGCCCAAAGTCGAAGACGTTTCGTGCCTTTAAGTAGGCAACGCAGACACTTACCGCGTCTCCATCCCCTATGAATGCCAAGCTTTTTCCATCTGCCCAATCAGCGACGATTTCGCTCTGCACTACCATGTCGCCGGTTTTCATATAAATCTGGTCAAACACGCGGAGTGGACGCGGTCTATTTTGCACGACGTCAGACACAGCATTCACTGCTTCACGAAGATCTACTTCCTTTCGCATGACGGCACCCTCCCGGCGCTGCATCTACTTTTTCAGACGTTTTACAAGGTCCGAAACCAGTTCCTTTTGTGAGCGATCCGCATCAAAGAGATAGACTGGCTTGCCAGTCGCAATCCCGTATGAGGTAGCGACCGAGGCCTGCAGAAACGTATGCATGCGCGCTTCCTCAGCGCTCACTTCTGGGCGGCCACCGGGGTCTTCCGAAATTCGCGTGAGCGTAATTTCAGGAGCAGCATACAGCACCCAAATCTCATCAGGCTTCAATTGCATAAGCTGCTCGGAGGAAAATGCGGTCACCCGGAAGCCGTAGTTCTCCTTCGTTACAGCGTGACTATCAATAATAACATGGCCCTGATCTCGACTGGTCTCCACAAACCCCAGAAGTAATTTATCAACCGCTTGAACGTCCTCTGGCGTGACGACCGCAGCAGATTTTTGCCGTAGATCGGCTTGGTCGGCTAAACCCGTGTTGCGAGCCTTAAGATATTCAGTTAGGCGCTCTCCGTATTCCCAGACAGCAAGAGAAGGAATTGCCTCTTTTAGAAGGCGAACCGTTGAGCTTTTGCCCGCGGCGGGCGCTCCTGTCAGGTAGATTGTCTTGAACATCAAGGCCGTCCTCTCGATGCACGATATAAGGAGGTTAATTTACTCTACGTCCACTTATCATTTCTAGGTCAAATTGTTTCTAATCTGCAATAGCACTCCTGTTCTAACGACTATGCGTCCTCATGCTCCGTCGTATAGCTGTACATTCCTAGATGTTCTTCCACTTTCTGACACACTATTAGTGCGATTGACACACTCCTGCCCATATGGGCACTCTTAGTCCCCGTGAGATTGCCCGAACAGGCAGAGAGGGGCCCGATGAGACCCGCGGAGCGGCGGCGCAAGATCCTGGAGCTGGTAAACCAGACCGCCCGGGTGACGGTCGACGACCTGTCGGAGAGCCTGAAGACCTCGCGCGAGACGGTGCGGCGCGACCTGTCCCTCTTGTCGGAGCAAGGGCTCCTGCGCAAGGTCCATGGCGGCGCCAAGGCGGCGCAGCAGCAGGCGCAGACGGCCCAGGAAGGCACGCTCGGCGAAAGGCGCGCCAGTGCGCGGCCCGAGAAGATGCGCATCGGCCGGACGGCGGCGAAGATGTTCAAGCCCGGCGACAGCCTTCTCATCAATTGCGGCACCACCACCATCTTCTTCGCCGAGGAGCTCGCCAGATACGGGCCCTTCACCGTCATCACCAACGCCACGATGGTGGCGCAGGAATTGTGGAGCGCCGCGCAGCGCGGGCCCATCCATCTCCTGGGCGGCGGCTATTTCGGCGATGCCTTCGAGACGCTGGGGCCGCAAGTGGTCGAGCAGGTGCGCGAGATCCATGCCGATCACGCCGTCCTCACCATCGGCAGCCTCAGCGGCGCCGCCAAGTTCATGGATTACAATGTCGATGAAGCCTATATCTCGCGCGCCATGATCGAGGCGGCCCGCACCGTGACCGTACTCGCCGATGCGAGCAAGCTCAACCGCAACGCGCTCATCCAGATCTGCGGGCCGGAACGGATCGACCGGCTGGTCACCGACAAACCGCCGGAGCCCACGCTCGCGAGCCTGCTGACGCTCGCCGGGGTGGAGATCATCATCGCGGAGGACGAGGCGGCGTAGGCGGCAGCGACACCGCCCAGACCCCCACCCCTAACCCCTCCCCGCAAATCTCATATGGCGTTAGTGAAGGTCTCTCGACGAATTCCCTTCTCCCGCGCGGCACGCGCGGGAGAAGGTAGCCGAAGGCCGGATGAGGGCTCTTTCGTGCAATATACTCTGATTTCAACCAGTCTCCTTGCGGAGACTAAGAGCCCTCACCCGCCCTCTCGCCGCCGCGAAGCCAAAGCTTCGCTTTGGCGGAGCAGGGTCGGGCACCCTCTCCCATTGCTTCGCAACGGGAGAAGGGAAACTTGGTGAGAGTTCGCTCACATGCGATAGCCCTGCCCGCAAGGGGGAGGGGAAATATCGCTGGACCGGAGACATGGTGGACACTCGCGGGGCGGGCCGCCCCCGTCAGGCCCTGCCGTAGAATGTCCCGTCGAGCGTGTAGATGACGGGGCAGGGCCACCAGCGCACCAGCGATTGCGCGATCGCCAGCGCGGCGTCGAAGCTGCACGGGCTTTCACCCTGCATGGTCATGACGCGCCCGGTGGACAAAGGATCGAGATCGATCGGCCGGTTGTGGAAGCTGACATCGAGCGCCATCCGCCCGGCCGGGCTTTCGATCTCCGCCTTGAGCCGCTTTCCCGCCGGCGTAACCGTCTTCTGGGCGCGGAACACCAGGCTCGCGGGAAGGCCGGCGCGGGTCAGCGTGACGACAACCACGCAGTGCGGCGCGGGCAGCGCCGCCTCGAGGTCGCGCACCGCCGCCTCCGAGAACGGGTCGCGGGCGATCCATGACGCCAGCCACTTGTCGGCGATCAGGGGATCGAGCGGGATGATCTCGGCCATCCGTCGGCTTCCTCATCTGGGGTGTCGACCTTAAGGCCGCGACGGCGCCAAGTCACCGCTCCTTGCCTTCGCGCCGCCGCGAGGCAGCGTTCGGTGACGGGTTTATGACCATCCAGTCAATTTAATTGTGACCGAATAGTCATTTCGGGCTTGACGCGGCGACCATTTGGGCATTCACTTGCCGGCCTGAGGGCGAATACCGACTACAGACGACGGCGGCTTGCCGCCGCAGATCCAGAGAGCAGTCGCTAACGGGGGTGAGGCCCGCCGGCGACGAGTCCGATCGCAGCGGGCGCAAGCTTGCCCGCCAGGATCCGGACTCGCCGGCAACCGCTTTCCATACTCCTTGAAGCACGACCGCAGCCGGATCGGCGGCAGAGGCCACCGTCACCGAACCGGCACATGGACGACATGTGCCGGCAACAGGGTCTTACCGCTTCAACCGGAGTCACTCAGATGCCGATCACCCGCAGGACCTTCACGCAGGGACTTCTCTTAAGCTTCGCCGTCATTCCCGCTTTCGCCTCCGCCACATCGCCCGCCTCCGCCGAAACCTTCGCCGAAATGGAAGAGGCGGCGCGCAAGGAAGGCCAGGTGGTGAGCCTTGGCCTTCCCGACAACTGGGCCAATTGGGGCGGCCAGTGGAAGGACATCATGGCCAAATACAACGTCACCCATACCGACACCGACATGTCGAGCGCCGAGGAACTCGCCAAGATCGAGGCCGAGAAGGCCAATGCCTCGGCCGATATCGCCGAGGTCGGCATCGAATTCGGACCAATCGCCATCAAGAAGGGCCTCTCCGCCCCCTACAAGCCCGCGACCTGGGACAAGATCCCCGGCTGGGCCAAGGACCCGGACGGCCACTGGATGCTGGGCTATACCGGCACGATCTCCTTCATCGTCTCGAAGAAGGTGCAGAACCCGCCCAAGACCTGGAGCAACCTGTTGCAAGGCGACTACAAGGTGGCGGTGGGCGATGTCGGCAAGGCAGCGCAGTCCAACGCGCTGGTGCTGGCCGCGGCGATCGCGCTCGGCGGCGGCGAGGACAACCTGCAGCCGGCGATCGACCTCTTCGCCAAGCTCGCCGAGCAGAAGCGCCTCCTCACCATCGGCGCCAATCCCGGCAACATGGAGAAGGGCGAGATCGAGGTCGGCATCGTGTGGGACTTCAACGCGCTCAACTATCGCAACCTCGTCGGCAAGGACAAGTTCGACGTGTGGATCCCGGCGGAAGGCTCGGTCATCTCGGGCTATACGACGACGATCAACGCCTTCAGCAAGAGGCCCAATATCGCGCGCGTGGTGCGCGAATATATCTTCACCGAACAGGGCCAGATCAATTTCGCCAAGGGTTTTGCGAGGCCGATCCTCATCGATCACATCACGCTGCCGCCCGAGGTCGCCGAGAACGTGCTGCCGTCGGAGCAATATGCCAAAGCGCGCCCGGTCAATTCCGAATTGTGGATGGACGCCGCCAAGCAGCTCGGCCGGCAGTGGCAGGAGCAAGTGCTGTCGAAGATGTGAGGTCCCTTTGTCGCGCATCGGATCATCCGACAACGGTCCGATGCTCTCTTTGCGCATCAGATTATCCGAAAACCGCTTCGCACTTTTCGGTCCGATGCGCCCCAAATACCGTCAGGCCGCTACGCGCCCTCCGGCCTCACGGTCCCCCTCTCCCCGCATCTTGGTGCGGGAGAGGGGGAAGTTTTCACTGACCTGTGTTGCAGAAGCACAGCGCTTACGATCTTTCCCCTTCTCCCGCGCGGCACGCGTGGGAGAAGGTGCCCGAAGGGCGGATGAGGGCTCTTGGCCGCACAAGACAGAGCCCTCACCCGGCCTTCGGCCACCCTCTCCCATCCTTCGGACGGGAGAGGGGGACACCTGGACATGGTTGCGGACTTAAAGGCATGATCGACATCAGCCCGAAGACGAAGCTCCTCGCCTGGCTCGCGGCCTTGCCGTTCCTCATCGTCATCTTCATGTTCGAGCTCCTGCCCCTGATCGCGGTCGCCGCCAACAGCCTGTGGAAGGAAGACGCGACCTCGATCGGCAATTATTTCGAG
>Ga0187894_10001369_pt1 | contig 31490 bp, 32 predicted proteins | sample GBC1701081metaG_FD_136650 | JGI IMG/M metagenome (GOLD analysis project Ga0187894, IMG submission 136650) | White microbial mat communities from a lava cave in the Kipuka Kanohina Cave System on the Island of Hawaii, USA - GBC170108-1 metaG ...
CGGCAGCTTCGGCGCCGGCAACTACGGCATGTGCGGCCGCGCCTACGACCCGCGTTTCATCTTCGCCTGGCCCAACAGCCGTACCGCCGTCATGGGCGGCGAACAGGCGGCCACGGTGATGAAAATCGTGACCGAGCAGAAATATGCCCGCGAGGGCGGCGAGCCGCCCGCCGGCATGGTCGACAAGATGTACAAGGGCATCGTCGAGCAATTCGATCGCGAGTCGACGGCACTCTACAGCACAGGCCACTTGTGGGACGACGGCCTGATCGACCCACGCGACACGCGCCGGGTGCTCGCTTTCACCCTGTCAGTCGTGCGCGAGTCGATGGTGCGCACGCTGCGTCCCAGCACGTTCGGCGTCGCCCGGATGTGATGGCCTCATGTCTCGACATGATGGATTGATGAAAGAGAATCCCCATGCAATTCACTGCCGAGCATGAAGAGTTGCGCCGCACCTGGCGCACGGTCATCGACCGCGAGATCAACCCCTACGTCGATGAGTGGGAGCAGGAAGGCATCTTCCCGGCACACGCGGTGTTCAAGAAGCTGGGCGACGCCGGCCTGCTGGGCGTCGACAAGCCGGTCGAATTCGGCGGCGCCGGACTCGATTTCTCCTACGCTATGATCTGCTCCGAGTCGCTGGGCCATGTGAATGGCGGCTCGGTCCCGATGGCCGTGGGCGTACAGATCTCCATGGCGACTCCGGCCCTGGCGCGCTTCGGCAGTGATGATCTGCGCAAGGAGTTCCTTGCCCCCTCGATCAGCGGCGACTATGTCGCCTGCCTCGGCGTCTCCGAAGTCGGCGCCGGCTCGGACGTCGCGAGCATCAAGACGACGGCGCGCCGTGTCGGGGGCGACTATGTCATCAATGGCGGCAAGATGTGGACCACCAACGGCACACAGGCCGACTGGATGTGCCTGCTCGCCAACACCGGTGACGGCGATACGCATCGCAACAAGTCGCTGATCTGCGTGCCGATGAAAACCACGGGCGTGCAGGTCGTCAAAAAGCTCGACAAGCTTGGCATGCGCGCCTCGGACACCGCCCAGATCTTCTTCGACGAGGTGAAGGTGCCGGTGCGTAACCTGATCGGCCAGGAAGGCATGGGCTTCGTCTACCAGATGAAGCAGTTCCAGGAGGAGCGGCTCTGGGCCGGTGCCGGCACCTTGCAGGGCTGCGATCGCATCATCAACGCCACCATCGACTACACCCGCGAGCGCAAGGTGTTCGGCCGCCCGCTGCTTGACAACCAGGTGATCCATTTCCGGCTTGCCGAGCTGAAGAGCGAAGTCGAGGGCCTGCGGTCCCTGGTCTACCGCGCCTGCGAGGAGTACCTGGCCGGCAAGGACGTCACCATGCTGGCCTCGATGGCCAAGCTGAAAGCGGGCCGTCTGCGGCGCGAGGTCTCCGATGCCTGCCTGCAGTACTGGGGCGGCGCAGGTTATCTCTGGGACAATCCGGTCGGCCGCTCGTTTCGCGACGGCCGGCTCGGCTCGATCGGCGGCGGCGCCGACGAGATCATGCTGCAGATCATTGCCAAGCTGATGGGCACCCTGCCCAAACCGGCCGCCAAATAGACGCCAGCGGAGGACGCCATGCTGTTGACGCCCGAACACGAGCAGATCCGTCGCACGCTGCGCACCATCATCGATCGCGACATCAATCCGCATGTCGACGACTGGGAGCAGGCCGGCATCTTCCCGGCGCATGATGTCTTCAAGAAGCTCGGTGACGCCGGACTGTTGGGCATCAACAAGCCGGTCGAGTACGGCGGCGCCGGGCTGGACTATTCCTATGCCATGGTGATGGCCGAGGAGCTGGGCCATATCAACTGCGGCTCGGTGCCGATGGCGATCGGCGTGCAGACCGACATGGCGACACCGGCCCTGGCGCGCTTCGGCAGCGATGCGCTGCGCCAGGAGTTCCTGGTGCCTTCCATCAGCGGCGATTACGTCGCCTGCCTTGGCGTCTCCGAAGTCGGCGCCGGCTCCGACGTCGCCAGCATCAAGACGACGGCACGCCGTGTCGGGGGCGACTATGTCATCAACGGCGGCAAGATGTGGACCACCAACGGCACACAGGCCGACTGGATGTGCCTGCTCGCCAACACCGGCGACGGGTCGGTGCATCGCAACAAGTCGTTGATCTGCCTGCCGATGACGACCAAGGGCGTGCAGGTCGTGAAGAAGCTCGACAAGCTTGGCATGCGCTCGTCGGACACGGCCCAGATCTTCTTCGACGAGGTGAAGGTGCCGGTGCGCAACCTGATCGGCCAGGAAGGCATGGGCTTCACCTACCAGATGCAGCAGTTCCAGGAGGAGCGGCTGTGGGGCGCGATCAGCGCCGTGGTCGGCATGGACCGCCTGATCGACCAGACCATCGAGTATACGCGTGACCGCAAGGCCTTCGGTCGGTCACTGCTCGACAACCAGGTCATCCACTTCAAGCTGGCCGAGCTGAAGACAGAGGTCGAGACCTTGCGCTCGCTCTGCTACCGCGCCTGCGAGGAGTATCTCGCCGGCAACGACGTCACCATGCTGGCATCGATGGCCAAGCTGAAGGCGGGCCGTGTCGTGCGCCAGGTCGCCGACGGTTGCCTGCAATACTGGGGCGGCGCCGGCTACCTCTGGGAAAGCCCGACTGCGCGCGCCTTCCGCGACACGCGCCTGGCCTCGATCGGCGGCGGCGCCGACGAGGTCATGCTCCAGATCATCTGCAAGCACATGGGCACCCTGCCCCGGCTGGAGAACCGCTGATGGCCGACTTCCGCTCCACCTACGAAACACTGATCCTGCGCCGCGACCGGGCGCGGCTCTACGTGACGCTCAATCGGCCCGAGGTGAAGAACGCCCTCAACCCGACCCTGCTCGGTGAGTTGCGGGAGGTCATCGGCTTGCTGCGCGACCGCAGCGATATCAAGGCCGTGGTGCTACGCGGCGCCGGCGGCACCTTCTGCGCCGGTGCCGACCTGCGCAACATGGAGAAGAGCTTCGGCGACGCGCCCAAACCTGGGGAAAAGGATCCGATTGCCGTCAACAATCGCGAGTACGGCACCTTCCTCGAGGCGCTGGGCAGCCTGCCGCAGGTCGTGGTCGCGGCGGTCGAGGGTTATGCCATCGCCGGCGGCTTCGGACTGGTCTGCGTCTCCGATATCGCCATCGTCACCGAGGACTGCGGCTTTGCCATGTCCGAGACCGCCATCGGCATCGTGCCGGCGCAGATCGCACCGTTCGTGGCCGCGCGCATCGGCGTGCCGCAGACCCGGCATCTGGCGCTGACGGCGGCGCGCTTCAAGGGCGCCGATGCCGTGCGCTTCGGCATCGGCCATCACCTGGTCAAGGATGCCGCTGCGCTCGATGCGAAACTCGAGGAGGTCTTGAAGCAGATCGACCGCTGTGCGCCGCTGGCCAACGCGCTCACCAAGCAGGTGATCATGCGGGTCGGCACGCAGCCGCTGTCACAGGTTCTCGATTTCGCTGCCGATTGCTTTGCCCAGGCGCGACGCAGCCCCGAGGCGGCCGAAGGCCTGCGCGCTTTCGCCGAGAAGCGACCGCCGCGCTGGGCGGTGGAATGACGACGGAGGGAATTGCCATGCCGCACTACCCTGTCAGCGTGAAGGCTGCCGATCTGCCGGAAAGGGTCGGTACTGACTATCCGGCGCCGCACGACAAGCCCTGCAGGCAGCGCAGCCGGCGGAGATTGAGCGACGCTTTCGGCTTGAGCCAGTTCGGCGTCAACCTGCTGGAGCTACCACCCGGTGCGTGGTCGTCACAGCGCCATTGGCACGAGCGGGAAGACGAGTTCGTTTATGTGCTCGGTGGCGAGGTCGAACTGGTAACCGACGCCGGTGCCACTACTCTGAGTGCAGGCATGGTCGCGGGCTTCCGCGCCGGCGAGCCGAACGGCCACCATCTCGTCAACCGCTCTGACAAGGTAGCGCGTGTACTCGAAGTCGGCACGCGCACCAACACGGACGTCGCGTACTATTCGGACATCGACATGTTGGTCCAAGACGATGACAAGGGTGGCACCTACTACACTCGCGACGGGCGGCCGTACGGATGAGCTGCGCATGAGCTTCACGAAAATCCTGATCGCCAACCGCAACGAGATCGCCTGCCGGGTGGCGCGCACGGTCAAAGCGCTGGGCTATCGCACCGTCGCGGTGTTCTCCGACGCCGACGCGAATGCGCTTCATGTCGAGGCTTGCGACGAGGCCGTCGGCCTCGGCGGCAATCTGGTTGGCGAAACCTACCTGGACGTCGGCAAGCTGCTGGCGGCTGCGCAGGCCGCAGGCGCCGACGCCGTGCATCCCGGCTACGGTTTCCTCTCGGAGAATGCCGCATTCGCGCAGGCCTGCGCCGACGCCGGCTTGGTCTTCATCGGCCCGCCGCCTGGCGCCATCGAGGCGATGGGCAACAAGGCTGCCGCCAAGCGGCGCATGATCGAGGCTGGCGTTCCTTGTGTCCCGGGCTACCAGGATGCCGACCAGCGCGACACCATCCTGATGACCGAGGCCAAGAGGATCGGCCTGCCCGTAATGGTGAAGGCTGCCGCGGGCGGTGGCGGCCGCGGTATGCGGCTGGTGAACGCGGAGGGCGATCTCGCCGACGCCATCCGCACCGCGCGTGATGAAGCGGCCAACGCCTTCGGCTCTGGCGAGCTGATCCTGGAAAAGGCGATCGTCAACGCCCGCCACGTCGAGATCCAGGTCTTCGCCGACGCGCATGGCAATGTCGTCCACCTTGGTGAACGGGACTGTTCGGTCCAGCGCCGCCATCAGAAAGTCATCGAGGAGGCGCCCTCGCCCGTCGTCGACGCGGCCTTGCGCCACCGCATGGGGACGGCAGCCGTCGCCGCCGCGCGCGCGATCGGCTATCGCGGCGCCGGCACCGTGGAGTTTCTGCTGGGCAGCGACGGCGCCTTCTACTTCCTGGAGATGAACACCCGCCTGCAGGTCGAGCACCCCGTGACCGAAATGATCACCGGGCAGGATCTCGTCGCCTGGCAGCTCGCCGTGGCCGCGGGAGAACCCTTGCCGCTGAAGCAGGAGGAAATTCGCTTCAGCGGGCACGCCGTCGAGGTCCGGCTGTACGCCGAAGACCCGTACAACGGCTTTCTGCCGCAGACCGGCACAGTGTCCGTTTGGCGACCGGCATCGGGTCCGGGCTTGCGAGTTGACCATGGCGTGCGCGACGGCCATGCGATTTCGCCCTACTACGATCCGATGATTGCCAAGGTGATCGCCCACGGCGCCACACGCGCCGATGCCTGTCGCAAACTGGCGCGCGCCTTGGAAGATACGGTGGTACTGGGCCCGACGACCAACAAGCACCTGCTTGTGCGCATGCTGCGGCATGCAACGTTCGTTGCCGGCGACGCCACAACAGCTTTCATTGGCGATCATTTCCCGCCCACGGCGCTGACCGCGCCGTCTCCGACTGCCGCTCACTGGGCGCTGGCCGCAGCCCTGATTTATGAGACGGCGCGGGCGCGCACCGGCGCGCTGCTGGGCGGCTGGCGCAATTCCAATCCCGCCATGACGTCGATCCGCCTCCGCGCCGGCACCCTGCGGCAGGAGATCGGGCTCGAGCGCCGCACTGACGGTGCCCTTGCCGCAACCGTCGACGACAAGATGTTGATCCTGCAGATTGGCGCCCTGCAGGACGCGCACGTGCGCTTCGCCGTCGATGGCGTGTGGCGCCAGGCGCAAGCCCATGCCGCAGCCGAGGGTTGGCTGGTCGACCTCGACGGCCTGTCCCTGGCTTTCGCAGACGTCACACACGAGGCGCCTCAGGGTGCCGATGCCGCCGGCGACGGCACCCTGCGCGCACCGATGGACGGCCGGATCGTGGCCGTAAAGGTCGCTGCTGGTGAAACCGTGGTGCGCGGCCAGACCCTGGTCGTCCTCGAGGCCATGAAAATGCAGCACCAGATCCGTGCCGCCGCCGACGGCACCATGGCATCGGTGGCCGTCAAGGAAGGTGAGCAGGTATCGGCCCGTGCCATCCTGGCCACTGTGACAATTGCGACACAGGCATAGGGTCATCACGCCACCATTGACAATCGGGGCGTCTGTGCGGACCTTGGGACCATGGTCCAAGTGTTTACATACGTCGTCTTCGGTCGCACCCAGGCAGCGCTGTCGCTCGCCCTCCTGATGGTCGCGACCGGCGGATTGCCGGCCGAGGCGCAATCGGTCGATCCCGTCGTTACCGAGGCGGTAAAGCAGTTCAACCTCGGACCGACCTGCCGTCGGACCTACGAAAAATACCTCAAGGGCGGTGCCATTCGGGCATTTGCCACCAATCGGCGCGGCCAGTGCGGCTATGCCGCCAACTACCGTACACCCGAAGCCGCCCAGATCGCGGCCATTGGCTTTTGCCAGCGCGGTAATGTCGGGGGCTGCACGGTTGTGGCGACGTTTGGCGGAACGGCGGAGATCAACCGCTCGGGCAGCGAGGCGCCCGGGCGCATCCTCTGGCCACCCGACGTGCCGAGCGACGAGCCGGCCGATGCCACGGCCGCCGGGCTCAACGGGACGTGTCGCGACCTCTACGATACCTACCTGCTCGGCGCGCCCAATCGTGCCTTCGCGCGCAGCAGCGATGGACGCTGCGGCTATGCGACCGGCCATCGCACGGTCGGTGAAGCGCGCAAGGCTGCCGTCGAGCAGTGCGGCAAACTCGCCCGCTCGACCTGTGAGGTCATCGCCGCAGCCGAGCCGGCCGTTGCACCGGACGGACTGCTCACGGCCATACAGCCTCTGACGCTGGATCCGCTGTTCCGCCTGCACGGCCCAACGCGTGCGGCCGGCGCCATCATCTGGAGTCATGGCCGCGGCGCCACATCGGACGGCCGACGCGCCGATCGACGTTCAGCGCCGGCAGCAACGATCATGCGGACCTTGGGTAACGCCGGGTGGGATGTCTATCGCGCCGATCGCGCACCGGCGGACGATACCAATACCTGGGGCACTGCGGCGCTGACATTGGGCGTCGAGAAGTTGCGTGCGCAGGGCTACGCCAAGATCATCGTCGCCGGGCAGTCGGCCGGTGCGTGGATCTCGATGATGGCGATGGATCGGGTCGATGGCCTTTATGCGGTCGTGGCGCTGTCACCGGCAACGCACGGCAACCGCACCGTGCGCACGACGCAACGTGCCGCCGCCTTGCGTGAGTTCGACGAACTGTTGAACCGCCGCCGGTCACCCGAGACGCGGGTCGTCGTGGCCCTGTTCGACAATGACGACTATGACCCTGACCCGGCCGAGCGCGTGCGCATCGCGCGCGATCGCGCCCAGGTACCGGGTATGCCCCTTCTGCTGATCGACCATCCCGCCGATTTGAGCGGCCACGTTGCCGGCACCGAATTGCCGATGGCCCAGCGCTTCTCCGCCTGCCTGCGTGATTTCGTGCTCCGCTCATCGGTACCGGCAGGCGTGACGATGTGCCATCAGTAGCAGGTGGACCATGCGTGGCCTGCGCCTCATCGCCGTATTCCTCGTATCCTGCCTCATCGCGTCATCCGCGCGCGCGGCCGATCTCAAAGTTTTGAGTGCCGGCGCGCTGGAAGCCGGCCTGGTACCGCTAGCCGGCGCATACGGCGCCGCGACGGGTCACAACGTGCGGGTTGAGATCGCGACTCCGCCGACCATCCGTCAGCGTCTGATGGCCGGTGAAACGGCTGATATCGTGATCCTCCCGCCCGCCGTGCTCGATGATCCGGCGATTGCCAAAAACATCGATATGTCGAGCCGTCGGTTGATCGGCCGCGTTGGCATCGGCATCGCTGTCCATGTCGACGCCGAAGCTCCCGCAATCGCCACCGCCGAGGATATTCGCGCCGCATTGCTGGCCGCCGATTCAGTCGTCTACAACACCGCATCGACCGGTACCTACTTTGCAAAGCTGATTGAGCAGATGAGCATCGCCGATGCCGTGAAAGCAAAGGCCACGATCTATCCCAGTGGTCAGGAAGTGATGGCGCATCTCGCCCGCGGCGGCGCCCGGGCACGCGCGGTGGGCATCGGTCCTTTGACTGAGATCCATCTCTATCTACGCAAGGGCGTCAAGCTCGTCGGTCCGCTGCCGAGCGACATCCAGAATTATACGAGCTATGTCGGGGTGCTGATGCGGGGCAATACAACGCCTGCCGCCGCCTTCCTCGAATCGTTGCGTGCCCCCGCAGCACAGGAGACCTTCCGGGCAACCGGAGTTGAGATGAGCGCCGCGCGCTGATCGTCATCGCGGATTGTTCTGTTCCCGCGGCGAACGAGTCGCTTGCACGCTGGGCCGGCTGACCATCGCTTCCCACCACCGGCTGAGCGCGGCGTGCTTCGCCAGCAGCTCGGCGCCTTCCGGCGCCAAGCGAAACAGAGCAAACATGGGCTGCGCATGCAGATCCGCCAGACTGAGACTTGGGCCGGCAAGCCACGGCTGGCTGGCCAGGAAGCTATCAAGCTCGCGCAAGCAAGTCGCCGCGCGCGGCAAGGCTGCAGCAATGCGCGCTTCATCGGACGGCTTGCCTTGAGTCGGGACACTGACGCGTTCGACGAAGATGTCCCACACCAACGTGCGGTAGGCATAACTGTCGCAGATGCTGATGATCTGATTGACCCGTGCGCGCGCTTTCGCGTCCGTGGGTTGCAGCGCGGGACCAGGGAAAGCCTCGTCGATATAGCGGCTGATGGCGCCGCTCTCGTACAGACGAAAACCCTCATGCTCGAAAGCAGGGATGCGGCCGAACGGCTGCCGCTCGGCGTAAGTGGCGGGCGCGCCGCTTGGCGCGAATATGTCGATCTCTTCCAGCCGGTAGGGCACCCCTTTCTCTTCCAGCGCCAATCGCGGAATCCGCGTGTAGACGCTATAGCGGGCACCGAACAGTATCGGTGGCGTCATGCTTGTCATGGGACCTCGCCTGTCTGCCAAGACGCGAACGCGTGCGCAGCACAGCATAATACACGACCAGGCAACCCGGCGCGCCCGCGTTGACCCTCTTCGTGGCGCTGGTTAGGGTCGCTCCAAGCAGCGGCGGCGGCAGATCGATCGCCGGGAGAGAGGAACGCCATGAGGTGGGGATGGATCTGCGCGAAAATCCTCGCGCTGAGCGCATCAGGCCTGTTTTTCCTGACCACCGCGACCCTGGCCGCCGACATCAAGGTCATGATCTCCGGCGGCATGACGGCGGCCTACAAGGTGCTCGTGACCGAGTTCGAGACCAAAACAGGACACAAGGTCACCACATCGTTCGGCCCATCGATGGGTGCAACACCGCAGGCCATCCCATCGCGACTCGAGCGCGGCGAGCCAGCTGACGTCGTGATCATGGTTGGCTACGCGCTGGGCGAGCTGGTCAAGCAGGGCAAGGTTGTCGCCGACAGCCGCGTCGATCTCGTGCGCTCGTCGATCGGCATGGTCGTCCGCGCCGGCGCGCCAAAGCCTGACATCAGCACCGTTGATGCTCTTAGGAAAACGCTGCTGGCAGCCAAGTCGATCGCCTACTCCGACAGCGCTAGTGGTGTGTACATCAGTACCGAGCTCTTCCCGCGCCTGGGCATCGCCAATGAAATGGCAGGCAAGGCCCGCATGATCCCGGCTGAGCCGGTCGGGGCAGTTGTGGCGCGCGGCGACGCGGAGCTTGGTTTCCAACAGATCAGTGAACTGCTCCACGTGCCCGGCGTCACTCTGGTTGCACCGTTGCCCGCAGACGCGCAACGCGTCACCATTTTTTCAGCCGGCATTGCAACGGCAGCCGTGGAACGGCAGGCTGGTCTGGCATTGATCGAATTTCTTGCCTCGCCGGCGGCGATCCCGGCGCTCAAGGAAAGCGGATTGGAACCTATCGCAGGCAGCAAATAGCGATGGCTCGAAGCCAATCGCGCTGCGGCAACGCACGCTCACGGCAACCACCTGGAATGTTGTTAGGGACGCTCATGCGCAATCGGGTCATCACTGTCGCTGCCATCCTCGTGACACTCTGTTCCGCGCTGACGGCCGCGGCGCAGGAAAAGGTGTCGATCGCCGCCCTGCGCTTCGTCTCGTCGGCGCCGATCTTCATCGCCATGGAGAAGGGCTACTTCAAGGACAAGGGCCTGGAGATCGAATTCAAGTTCTTCGACGCCGCGCAGCCGATCGCCGTGGCCGTCGCGGCGGGTGACGCCGATCTCGGCATCACGGGTCTCACCGGCGGCTTCTTCAATCTTGCCGGCAAGGGCGCCATCAAGATCATTGCGGCTCAGTCACGTGAGGAGCCCGGTTACGATTTCGGCGCCTATGTTGCCAGCAAGAAGGCATTCGACGCCGGGTTCACCGACCCCGGCAAGTTTCCCGGCAAGACCATCGCCATCACCCAGACGGGCTCGACCTTCCACTACATGCTGGGCATGCTGGCCGAGAAACGCGGCTTCAAGCTGACGGACGTCACGCTCAAGCCGCTGCAGTCGATCGCCAACGTAACAGCCGCCCTCAAGGGCGAGCAGGTCGATGGCGCGTTGCTGCCCGCCAACAACGCCTATGCCGCGGAGAAGGAAGGGTTCGGCAAGATCGTCGGCTGGGTGCACCAGGAGACGCCGTGGCAGCTGGGCGCCCTGTTCGCCAGCAGCCGCGTGATCGAGCAGCGGCGTGCCACCGTCGAAAAATTCATCGCCGCCTATGTGATGGCCTGCGCCGACTATGCCGAGGCATTCCTGCAGCGCGACGCCGCCGGCAAGCGGGTGTTCGGCGACAAGGCTGACGCTCTCATTCCCATGATCCAGAAATATGTCGAGCCCAAGCCGTCGCCCGACCAGGTCAAGGCCAGCGCCTCCTACATCGATCCCCAGGGTCGGCTGCTGGTGAAGAACATCTACGATCAGGTCACCTGGTACCAAGCGCAAGGCATGGTCGCGCGCGACGTCGACGCCGGCAAGTTCCTCGACCTCAGCTTCGTGAAAGACCATCTCGACCTGCCCAAGCGGTAGTGGCTGGTCGGATAGGATCATCATGGATCTGCGCCTGGAGAGCGTCACACACGTCTACGACGGCCTCCTCGCGCTCGACGGCATCGACCTTACCGTGCGTGACGGCGAGACGGTGGCGATCATCGGCCCCTCGGGTTGCGGCAAGTCGACATTGCTGGGGATCGTCGGCGGCCTGCTGAAGCCGACATCCGGCCGCGTCGAGACCATCGGCGCACCGCGCGCCGACTCCCTCAATCCCTTTACCTACATCTTCCAGGATTTCGCGCTGCTGCCCTGGCGTTCCGTAGCCGCCAACGTCGGACTGGCGCTGGAGCACCACAAACTGCCGCGCGCCGAACGGCAGGACCGCGTGCGGGCGGCACTCGACCTGACTGGCCTCAGCGATTTCGCCACGGCATTGCCCAAGCAGCTTTCCGGTGGCATGCGCCAGCGCGTCGGCATCGCCCGCGCCTTGGTCGTACGGCCGGCGGTGCTGCTGCTCGACGAGCCGCTGTCGGCGCTCGACGCGCAGACGCGCGAGCTCTTGATGGAAGATCTGCTGGCGATCTGGGTCCGCGAGCGTTCGACCCGTCTCTACGTGACGCACAACCTCGACGAGGCGGCGCGACTGGCCGATCGCGTCGTGGTGCTGTCGCGCCGCCCCGGCCGGCTGCGCGACATCGTAAGCATCGACGTACCCGTCGCCGAGCGCAGCGGAGCGGCCGCGCAGGCGGTGATCGCCGGTGTGCGGGAACGCCTGTGGACGCTGATCCGCGATGAAGCGCGCGACGCCGAGCGTGAGGTGCAGCATGGTTGACCGGGCCCCGCCCCGCCGCGGCAGCACGATCGCGACCCCCGGCGGCACGCCCGTACGTTTCCGCGGCGGCGGCTTCCAACCGCAGCCGCGACGCCTGGTGCCGATCATCGTGTTCGTGGTTGTCATCGGCTTGTGGCAGGTCGCCTCGTGGCGCGGTTGGCTGCCGGCCTTGTTCATGCCCAGCCCGTGGCAAATCGTCGGCGCCTTCGGCGACATGATCGACAACGGCACGTTAGGTCAGCATATCGGAGCCTCGCTGTCGCGTATCGTGCTGGGCTGGGTGCTGGGCACCATCGGCGGGTTGGCGATCGGCCTCGCCATGGGCATCTTCTCGGTGGCACGAGCAGCCGGTCTGCCGGTCGTATCGGCGCTCTTTCCCATCCCCAAGATCGCCCTGCTGCCGCTGTTCATCCTCTGGTTCGGCATCGGTGAACCGTCCAAGGTCGCCACGATTGGCTTCGGCGTGTTCTTTCCCACCGTGATCGCGGCCTACACCGCCTGCGATTCGGTGCCGCGCAACCTGATCCGCATGGGCCAGAGCTTCGGCCTGCCGGCATCCCATATCATCTGGAAGATCCTGGTGCCCGGCGCCATGCCCGGCATCCTGTCGGGTTTCCGCATCACCGCCTCGATCGCCCTGATCCTGGTCGTCGCGGCCGAAATGATCGGCGCCCAGTACGGCATCGGTGCCTTTATCCTCAGCGCCGGCAATCTGATGCAGACCGACCAGCTGCTGGCCGGCGTCACGCTGCTGTCGCTGCTTGGGCTGGCGGTCAGTGTCGTCTTGGGCGCCGTCGAACGCGCCGTGCTGCGCTGGCGCTGAGATATAGATCGCGATGGCGCCTGCCCGAATTGTTTGGTACGCCACCAAACCAGGCGGGGACGCAGGGGCCGTGCTCAATTTGATATGACCCCACGGCCCTTGTCGCCGCATTGCGGCTGCGTCTAGCCTGCAACAGACACGTTTTGTTTTGGGGAGGTATCATGTCCGACACGATCCGCCGCACCGGCCTGACGCGTCGCGCGCTCGCCCGCGGCGCTGCCGCCGGCGCGACGCTCGTCGCTGCGCCTTTGCCGCTGCGTCACGCGCTCGCCCAGGGGAAGTTCGACCTTCGCGTCGGCATGCTGCTGCCGCTGTCGGGCGTCCAGGCCCAGATCGGGCAGATCTGTATGCGCGGTGCCGAGCTGGCCAACGACGTGCTGGCCGACATGAAGATCGGCGTCAAGATCGACGTGATGCGCTACGACACCGAAACGAACGCCGACGTCGCGCGCACCCAGGCCGAGAAGGCGATCGCCGCCGGCGCCCACATCCTGATCGGGGCGTTCGACTCCGGCCACTCGATGGCGATCGCGCAGGTTGCCGAGCAGAAGCAGGTGCCCTTCATCGTCAACATTGCCGCCACGCCGGCGCTCACCGAGTCCGGCTTCAAGTTCCTGGTGCGCAACTTCCCGACGGCGCCGATGCTGGTGACGGGCGCGCTCACCCTGCAGAAGGACCTGTTCGCCGCCACCGGCAAGACACCCAAGACCGCCGTGCTCATGTCGGTCAACGACACGTTCGGCGAATCGATGATGAAAGCGATCCCCGGCCTCGCCAAGAAATTGGAGATGCCCTACGAGATCGTCGACGTCATCTCGTACGATCCGCGCGCGAAGGACCTCTCCGCCGAGATCGCCAAGGCCAAGGCCACCAAGGCCGAGCTGGTGATGCCGGTCAGCCGTCTCAACGACGCCAAGCTGCTGATCCAGGAGATGGTCAAGCAGCAGTACGAACCGATGGGCATCGTCAATCCGGGTGCGCCTGGCCTCTATGAGGTCGACTTCCTGAAGACCATGGGCAAGTTCGCGAACTTCCATGTCTCGAATGTGCCATGGATGAACCCGAAATCGGCAATGACGCAGGCGTTGGAGAAGCGCTTTGCCGCCAAGTACAAGGACGGCCAGGTCGATCTCAATGTCGGCTACACGTTCGAGGCGCTGCTGGTTGCCGCCGACGCCTGGAAGCGTGCCCAGTCGCATGCCGGCACCGCCCTGATGGAGGCCCTGCGTCGGACCGACATCAAGGACCACGTCATGACCGGTGGCGCGATCCAGTTCGATGCCAAAGGCCAGGACGTCAACATCAAGGCCGCCGCCGTGCAGAACCTGAACAACAAGCCGACCGTCGTGCTGCCGGCTGAGTTCGCGGTCGCCAAGCCCATCTTCCCGATGCCGGGCTGGCGCGCGAAGGAACGCGGCTAAGGCCAAACAGCGAGGGGTCCGGGCTATCGTCCCTGGACCCCGCGCTGTGCTCGGGATGACAGGGGTTGACCCGGTGCGCGACGCTTCTTGCCTGAGGAAGCAGCCGGCTGCCGGACCGGCAACCGCGCAAGACCATCCCAGGCGCTCATGGCGCAATCGACGATATCGTCGAGAACCGCCCGCGCGGCGCCGTCACGGGCCTGCAGCGAAAGTCCATTAAGCACTGTGGCGTAAAACGTCGCCGCGGCGTCGACCGCGAACCGCTGAGGCAGCTCCCCTTCGGCGATGCCGCGCTGCAAGCGCAGACGCACCAGGTCGAGCACAGCGGACCGGTAGTCGGCGAGAAGCCGCCGCACGGGCTCGCTGTCCTCGCTGCAGTTCACGGCGCCCAGCACGACGAAACAGCCATGCGGTTTTCCCGGACGCGTAAACCGCTCGGCGGCGCTGCGCAGCAGCGTCTCAATGGCAGCGCGCGCCGATGGCGCCTCACTGAGGATACGCCGTGCGCCGACACCCTCGGTCGTCCCGTAGAACGCCACAGCTTCGCGAAACAGCGCTTCCTTGCAGCCGAAAGCGGCGTAGAGGCTGGGTGAACTGATGCCCATGGCAGCCGTAAGGTCGGACAACGAGGTGGCCTCGTAGCCTCGCTTCCAGAACAGATCCATGGCCTGCCGCAGCGCCGCCGTGCGATCAAAGCTGCGTGGACGGCCGCGTTCCGCCATCCTGGTTTCCTTTCTGTGACGATCGATCAATAAATCGGTTGACAGGCCGGTGCAAGCGCGGGATTGATTTCTGTAGTGATCGGCATGGAATGCCACGAAGACGGCAACCGGCTGGCGCGATACAACAGCTTTCGTCTGGAGCGGTGGAGGGATCGATGATCGACCTGTATGGCATGGGCAGCCCGAACGTGGTGAAGATCTACCTGGCGCTGGAGGAGATGAAGCTCGCCCACAAGGTGATCCCGATCGACGTGTTCGGCGGCGCCCAGTTCAAGCCGGAATTCACCAAGCTGAACCCCAGCGCCAAAGTGCCCGTGATCGTCGATCACGAAGGCCCCGGTGGAAAGCCTTATACCGTCTTCGAGTCCGGAGCGATCCTGATCTACCTCGCCGACAAGACCGGCCAGTTCCTGCCCAAGGACGGTGTCGCGCGTTACGACGCACTGCAATGGATGATGGTGCAGATGACCGGCGTTGGGCCGATGTTCGGCCAGCTGGTGCATTTCGCGCGCTTTGCGCCCAAGGGCAACGACTATGCGGTCGACCGCTATCGCACGCAGGTGCGCCGAGTCCTGGACGTCCTGGAACAGCGGCTGGGCACGGCGCCGTGGCTGGGTGGCGCCGACTACTCGATCGCCGACATCGCGACCTTCCCCTGGGCGCGCGGGGTGGGCACGTTCCTCGGCAAGGCGGCCGAGCAGGAATACGCCAAGCTGATGGCCTGGGTTGCGGCGATTGCTTCGCGTCCGGCCGTCGTCAAGGCCCTGGCCGCGGCCGACGATGTCAGGACCAAGACGACGGCGTTCGACAAGGCGGCGCCGGACATGCTCGACAAGGTCTTCGGCCGCGGTGCCTACGCGGCGGCCTAGCACGGCACGCCTGTCAGCAGTCTTCAATGCAATGCCCGTGATCCTGTGATCACGGGCATCCGCGTCAGTCTGGAGGCCGACATGGGCGTTTTGATCGACGGCACCTGGCGCGCCCAGGAAGAGCTGCCTCAGGAAATCGGACGGGCGGGCGAATTCAAGCGTGTCGACAGCCGGTTCCGCGATCGGATCTCGGCCGACGGTGACACGGGTTTCAAGGCAGAGGCTGGCCGCTATCACCTCTATGCCGCCTATGGCTGCCCCTGGGCCCACCGAACACTGATCTACCGGGCGCTGAAGAAGCTCGAGAGCGCCATCAGCGTTGCCTACTCCACGGGCATGGATGACGAAGGCTGGGCCTTCGGCACGCGTGCCGAAAGCACGCCCGACACGGTCAACGGCTTCGGCCATCTGCACGAGGCCTATACGGCGTCGGACGCGCACTATACCGGCAAGGTCACGGTGCCGACCCTGTGGGACACGTACACCAAGCGCATCGTCAACAACGAGTCGTCCGAAATCATCCGCATGCTGAACAGCGCATTCGGCCGCATCGCCAAAGACGACACCGACTTCTACCCCGCGCCGCTGCGGACCGAGATCGACCGCATCAACGACGTCGTCTACGAACGGGTCAACAACGGCGTCTATCGCTGCGGCTTTGCGCGTTCGCAGGCCGCTTATGAAGCGGCGTACGACACGTTGTTCGAGGCACTGGACGAACTCGACGCCCGCCTGGGCCGGCAGCGTTATCTGGTCGGCCGTCAGATCACAGAGGCGGACTGGCGCTTGTTCCCGACTCTGGTGCGCTTCGACGTCGCCTATTTCTCGATATTCAAGTGCAACAAGCAGCGGATCGCCGACTACCCCAACCTGTCGGGCTACATGCGTGAGCTCTACCAGGTGCCGGGCATCGCCGCCACGGTGAAGCCGCGCCACTACGTGGCCAACTACTGGGCGATCGGGCGCCTGAACCCCGGCGGCATCATCCCCAAGGGAACGCCCGTCGACTACGCCGCACCGCACGATCGGGCGCGGCTTTGACGCGCGATTGCACACCAATGGTTACGAGTTAATTCGGCGATCGCCACGTTCCTGCCGCCCAAGCACGCGGGCACCTTCAGGTGCAGCTCGGCCTGGCTGACCTGAAGGAACGTGGACCATGCAGCTTGCCATGATCGGAAACGCGCGGGGCTGGACACCGGCCGTTTGGCTCGCCGACGGCCGCTATCTCGACGTCGCCGCCGCGACACTGGCCGGCTTGCTCGATGGCACACCGCCATCGTCCGTCGTCGAGATCCTGGATGCCCGCTTTGATCGACGTACCGCGTTGCGACAGCTTGTCGATGCCGTCGAAGACCACCGCGTGCCTGTGATCGACCGGTTGAGCGGTATCGACGGGCTGCTCGACGCCAGCAGCGTTTCGCTTGGACCGCCGATCCGCCCGGCCCTGATCCTCTGCACCGGCGGCGCCTATCGTGATCACATGAAGGAGATGGGTGTCGCGCCGCCATCGACACCTCCGGCATTCCTCAAGTCGCCGCATGCGCTGGCTGGCCCTGGCGATAGCATCGTCTTGCCGGCATGGGCGCCCGACATGGTCGATTTCGAATGCGAGTTCGCCTGCGTCTTCGACCGCCCTTGCCACGACGTCGGCCCCGACGAGGCACTGCGCCATGTCGGTGGCTATACCATGATCAACGATGTCTCGGCGCGCGACGCGGTGCCGGCCTGGCTCGAATCACTGCAAGGTGGAAATCCGCGGGAGAGCTGCGCGTCGTGGGATCGCAACGTGCTGCACAAGCAGCACCCGACATTCTGCCCGCTCGGGCCGGTCGTCACCACCAGTGACGCGATTGCCGACCCGCACGATGTTCGCATTCGTACTCTGCTGAACGGTTCGACCATGCAATCGGCGCACACCGCCGACCTGCATTTCGCGTTGGCCGACCTGATCTCGTACTTTTCGCGCTGGTTTCGGTTCGCACCGGGCGACGTCCTGACCACCGGTTCGCCGGCCGGCGTCGGCTACGCCCGCAATCCCCAACGCTTCCTGAGGCCGGGTGATGTCGTCACGGTCGAAGGCGACGGCGTCGGTTCCCTGGTCAACCCGGTCGTTGCCGCACCTGACGCCGCCGGGACGGTGCGCGCGGCAACCCCAACGTGGCCGCGCGCGGCAAGTGCTCGATCAGAAAATCGATGAAGATCCGGATCGTCAGCGGCAGCTGACGGCCGGGCGGATACACGGCATGCACCCAGCGCTCGAGGTTGGGCGCATCCGTAAGCACGGGAACCAGCCGGCCAGCGGCAATGTCATCCTCGACGATGAAGCTTGGAAGCTGCGCTAGGCCTTTTCCCGACAGCACCAGGGTGCGCTGGATTTCGGCGTTGTTGGTTCGGTAAGGCGTGTTCGCCAACCTGACGACGATCTCGCCGGTTCCATCGGCATTGGCAAACGCCCACCCTTCCCCTGCCCATTGATGCGTATAGGCAATGCAGTCGTGGTGAGCGAGTTCCTCAAGTTTTCGGGGTGTCCCGCGCGCTGCAAGGTAAGACGGCGCCGCGCAGATCACCACCGGGGCCGGCATGATCTTGCGCGCCACGAGGCTCGAGTCAGGCAGGCGCCCCATCCGGATTGCCAGATCCAGCCGGTTCTCAACCAGATCAACAACCTTGTCGTCGCACAGCACGTCAAGACGCACGCCGGGATATGCCTCGGTAAACTGCGACAGGATGGGCGACAGGCGGCTCGCAAAGGCGGAGGGCGCCGTAAGCCGCAGAAGTCCTTCCGGTGTCGCCTGGAAGACTGTCGTCAACCTTTCAGCATCGTCGAGTTCGCGCAGGACCAGCGTCGCACGGTCGTAGAAGGCTTGTCCGGCGTCAGTCAGCGACACGCGGCGCGTCGTGCGATGAAGCAGCCGCGTGGCCAGGCGTGCCTCGAGCGTGGCGACATGCTTGCTCACCATGGCCGGCGACAGGCGCAGGCTGCGGGCGGCGGCGGCAAACCCGCCAGTCTCAACGACGCGGACAAAGGCTTCAATGGTCGCGAACCGATCCATGTCGACAGCATGGATTGAACACTCTGGGTAGGCAAACCGTTTCCTGCCGCGGCGATGATCAACCGCGCATCACCCGCTAGGGTCCGCTCGCCGCCTTGGACCACCTCGACAATCTCGGTCGCAAAAGAGGCGCCGGAGGAAAACACGATGATCACCGTTCTCGAAGCCGACCCGAGCGTCACTCTCGCGCAGCAATTGAATGCAGGCGGCGGACCGGTTGTCCTGGTCGCCCATTTCAAGGTCGATCCAGCCCGCGCCGACCAGTTCGTGTCACTGTGGCAGGCCGATGCCGCCTACTACACGGCGCAGCCGGGCTGCCTCTCGGCACAGCTCCATCGCGGTATCGCGGGCAGCGGCAGCTTCATGAACTATGCGGTCTGGGAGTCGGTCGATCTCTTTCGCGACGCCCTGAACCCGAAGCTGATGGAAGCGGCGAAAGCCTACCCCGACGGATCGTCGGTCGCGCTGCATCTGTATCGCAAGGTCGCGGTCACCGGAATCTGTGGCGCCTGACGCCCGACGCATCACACGAGGGACACCATGAAACTCTACTACACACCCGGCGCCTGCTCGCTGTCGCCGCACATCGTGGCCCGCGAAGCCGGCCTGCCGATCGTGCTGGAAAAGGTCGATATCAAGGCTCCTGCTCGCCGAACGCAGTCCGGCACGGACTACGCCACAGTCACGGCCAAAACCTACGTGCCGGCGCTCGAGCTGGAGAATGGCGAGGTTCTGACGGAGGGGCCGGCGATCGTCCAGTTCCTCGCGGACCAGGCACCGGAGACGAAGCTGGCGCCGCCCGCCGCCTCGTTCGAGCGCTACCGCCTTCAGGAATGGCTGAACTTCATTGGCACCGAGTTGCACAAGACCTTCGCGCCCCTGTTCCATCCCGACCATGGCGAGCAGGCGGCGGCGCAGGCGCGCGCGAAGCTCGCACAGCGGTTCGCGTTTCTCGACCGGTATCTGGCGCGCCACGACTTCCTGATGGGCGAACAGTTCACGGTGGCCGATGCCTACTGCTTCACGATCGCAAGCTGGTGCGCGTTCGTGCGCCTGGATCTGTCGGCCTTTGCGAGCCTAACGGCGTATCTGGACCGGATCGCGGCCCGGCCCAAAGTGCGCGAAGCCTTGCAGGCGGAAGGCCTGCAGCATGCCGCGCGCTGACGATACTCCGCACGCAGGAATGGATTCGGGCATGTCGCGACAAAGCATTCTCAACCCTCGAACACTGCACCACGGCACCATGGTGAGTGCGGATTTGGTGGCCGCCCGCATCTTCTACGAAGAATTCCTCGGACTCGATTGTACGAGCATTGCCCCCGACCAATTACGCCTGCGACTGCGCGCGCCCACAGTCGAGGGCTGCGTCATTGAGGTTCATCAGGTCGGCACGATCGATCGTCCGCAGAATCTTCTCAATCACTGGGGAATCGACGTCTCCAGTCGTGCTGATGTGGATCGGATTCACGCTGCGGCCAGCCAGCACAAGGAACGATATGGCCTGCGACGGGTCATGACTCCGCGCATGCAGCACGGCGTGTACGGGTTTTACCTCCAGGACCGTGATTCGAACTGGTGGGAGATCGAATACACCGATCCGGCGCGCACGCATGCGAGCCTGATCGCGGCGGGCGATCAGTATCCGGACTGATGTCCATGACCACCGCCTTTCAGGAGACCACCATGTCGCGCCCCGATCACGTTCCCATCGTGAACGGCGTCCACCTGTCGCACGGCACACTCGAACTGCGGACGCTCGCGCGATCCAAGCGTTTCTACAAGGCGTTCCTCGGCCTGACCTGCGTCCGTCACCACGAGCAGGCGCAGGTACTGGCGTCGGGCGACCAGCGCTGGTTCATCGCCTGCGTGCAGGCCGGCACTGGCGTTCACCCTCAGGGACGCGAGAATCGCTGGTTCCTCGAGCTTCATACGCGGAAAGATGTCGACGCCGCTCACGATGCGGCGATGCTTTATCGGACCGAATTCGATATTCAGCGTATCGATCCGGTGATCCACACCGGCCGCGGACCATCGTTCTGCTTGCAGGACTGCGATGGCAACTGGTGGGAGATCGGCCATCGGGCATCGGCCGTCATCGATACGGGGCCGTGATCGATGGCAATACCGCAAGATGATTTTCCGCTGCGACTGCGCGTGCTGTCGATCGAGCAGATCACGCCGACCATCAAGGCGTTCGAGCTCGTCGGGCAGCGCGGCGAACGGCTTCCGCCCTTCCAGGCCGGTGCTCACATCGAGGTGATGGTGGGTGGCGGATCGTCGCGTTGCTACTCGCTTCTGAACGATGCTGACGAGCGGCATCGTTACATGATCGCAGTGCTTCTCGAGCGCGATGGTCGCGGCGGATCAGCGTGGATGCATGATTGCGTGCGCCAGGATGATCACCTCTCATGCCGCCCGCCGCGGAATGGCTTTGCACTGAACGACGCGGCAGATCGGCACATCCTGATCGCCGGCGGCATCGGCATCACGCCGATCATGTCGATGGTGCATCGGCTGCGCCGACTCGGCGCATCATTTGTGCTGCACTATTGCAGCCGCTCGCCCGCGACCACGGCCTATCGTGACATGCTGGCCGACATGCCCGGCGGTCAGGTGTTTTTCTACCATGACGGTGGAGATCCCCGCCGCGGGCTCAATCTGACTGCACTCCTGCATGATCGCCCCGCCGGTGCCGATGCCTATATCTGCGGCCCCCGGCCCATGATCGAGGCAGCCCGGACGGCCACACGTACCTGGCCGGCGACGGCGGTGCATATCGAGTTGTTTTCCCCCGGTACTGGTGTGCAAGCCGAACGCACGCCGCGGCCGGACATGGGTTTCATGGTTGAGCTGGCCCGCAGCGGGCTCACGCTCGAGGTACCGTCCGACAAGTCGCTCCTCGCCGTGCTGATCGAGCACGGCTTCGCGCTGCCGTCGGTGTGCCGGGAGGGCTGGTGCGGCACCTGCCAGGTCGGCGTCCTTGCGGGTGAAGTCGATCACCGCGACGACATTCTCGACGAGGCCATCAAGGCCAGCCACAGCGCCATGCAGGTCTGTGTCTCACGCGCCCGTCCGGGGGAGAGGCTGATCCTCGACCTCTGATTCGACTGAATCGCCGCGACTGCAACAAACTTGTGGTACCTCCCGACAGGTCTCACTACTCTGACGGCCTGTCGCAGACGCCTGTGTCTGGAGGTACCGGTTATGATCCGTCGTCGTACGTTCGCTTCGTCGCTGCTGGCGGCGCCGGCCCTCTGGCCGCTGCGCGATGCCCTGGCCCAGACCCCGCGCGACACGCTGGTGATGGCGGCACAGCTGGACGACATCATCAGCCTCGATCCCCATGAATCGTTCGAGTTCAAGGGCAACGAGACGACGACCAACATCTATGAAAAGCTGCTGACCACGCACAACACGGCGCCGGACAAGATCGTCGGCGAACTGGCCGAATCGTGGGAGGTGTCGGCCGACAGCCTCACCCACACCTTCCGCCTCAAGGCCGGCCGCAAGTTCGCCAGCGGCAATCCCATCACGGCCCAGGATGCCGAGTATTCGCTGCGCCGCGCGGTCACCCTGAACAAGACGCCGGCCTTCATTCTCACGCAGTTCGGCCTCAACGGGCAGAACGCCACCCAGATGATCCGCGCCACCGACGAGCGCACCTTGGTCATCACGATCGGCGAGCCGATTTCGCCGAGCTTCTTCTACTACTGCCTGTCGGCCAATGTCGGCGCCATCGTCGACAGCAAGGTGGTCGAGGCCAACAAGCAGGGCGACGACTGGGGCAACGGCTGGCTCAAGACCCATTCGGCCGGCTCGGGCCCCTACGTGCTGCGCGCCTGGCGGGCATCGGAGACGGTCACGCTGGAGGCCAACCCCAACTACCCGGGCCAGGTCCGCAGCCGCCGGGTCGTCACGCGGCATGTGGCGGAGCCGGCGAGCCAGCTCCTGCTCCTGCAGCGCGGCGACGTCGACATGGCGCGCAATCTCGGACCCGATCAGCTGAAGTCGCTGGCCAGCGATTCCGCTTACAAGGTGCAGCGCTCGCGCAAGGCGGCCGTCATCTACATGTGCATGAACCAGCGCCACCCCGAGCTGGCCAAGCCGAAGGTACGCGAAGCCTTGAAGTTCGCGATCGACTACGACGCCATCCAGCGCAACATCGTCTCGACAACCTACGATGTTCACCAGGCCTTCCTGCCCCTGGGCTTCCTGGGCGCCATCGACGACAAGCCCTTCCGTTTCGATCCGACGCGCGCCAAGGCCCTGCTCGCCGAGGCCGGTCTGCCCAACGGCTTCAGCGTCACGCTCGACTACAGCCACATCCAGCCGTGGTCGGATATCGCCCAGGCCATTCAGGCCACCTTCGGCCAGGTCGGCGTGCGCCTGAATCTGCAGCCGGGCGAGCAGCGCCAGGTCATCACCCGCATGCGGGCGCGTCAGCACGAGACGCTGATGCTGTACTGGTCGCCCGATTACATGGACCCGCATAGCAACACCGAAGCCTTCGTCTCCAACCCGGACAACGGCGACAACGCCCGCGCCAAGACCCTGGCCTGGCGCAATTCCTGGAGCGTGCCTGAGCTCAATGCCAAGGTCGCCGCGGCGGTACGCGAGCGCGATGCCGAAAAGCGCGCCGAGATGTACATCGAGTTGCAACGTGAACATCAGCGCACGTCGCCGTTCATGATCCTGTTGCAGGCCATCGAAGTGGCCGCCATGCGCGCCGGTGTCAGCGGGCTCGATATCGGCCCCATCAACGATCGCATCTACTACCGCGAGACGACCAAGACCTGATCGGCGCGGGACGCGCAAGCGCATGCGCCGCGCGCGCCTCGCCTCGTTCGGCGGCTGGCTGGTCACCCTGCCGCTGACGCTCCTGGGCCTGCTGCTGGTCACCTTCCTGATCGGACGCGTGATGCCGATCGACCCGGTGATCGCCATCGTCGGCGATCGGGCGCCGGCCGAGCTCTATGAGCGCGTGCGTCTGGAACTGGGTCTCGACCGGCCGCTTTACGAGCAGTTCTTCCGCTACTGCGCGGCGATCCTGTCGGGCAATTTCGGCCGCTCGGTGATGACCTCCCGGCCGGTGCTGGAAGACATCACCCGCTTCTTCCCCGCCACCTTGGAGCTGGCCACCATCGCCACCATCCTGGGTGTCGTCGCCGGCGTTCCGGCCGGCGTCCTCGCCGCTGTTCGCCAGGGTGGCAAGATCGACCAGCTGATCCGGTTCCTGACCCTGATCGGCCATTCGGTGCCGGTCTTCGTGCTGGGCCTGGTCGGCCTCCTGGTCTTCTATGCCAAACTTCATCTCGTACCGGGACCGGGACGCATCAACGTCGCCTTCGACGATATCGTGACTCCGGTCACCGGCATGCTGCTACTGGACGCGGCGTTCCAGGGAGAATGGGAAGTGTTCCGCGACGCGGTGGGCCACATCCTGCTGCCGGCGGGCGTGTTGGCATACTTTTCGCTGGCCTATATCGCACGCATGACCCGCGCCTTCATGCTCGAACAGCTGCGCCAGGAATACATCACCACGGCGCGCGTCAAAGGCATGTCCGAGATGCGCGTGGTGTGGCGCCATGCGTTCGGCAATATCACCGTACCGCTGATCACGGTGATCGCGCTTTCCTATGCCGGCCTGCTCGAGGGCTCGGTGCTGACCGAGACCATCTTCTCCTGGCCGGGCCTGGGGCAGTATCTCACGGTCTCGCTGCTCAACGCCGATATGAACGCCGTCCTGGGGGCGACCCTGGTGGTCGGCATCGTCTATCTCGGCCTCAATCTGGTGTGCGATCTGATCTACCGCCTGGTCGATCCGAGGACGCGATGAGCCGCGCCGCCACCCTGCGCGAATGGTTGGTCGCCGACACGCCCACCTCGCGGCGTCAGGCGCGCCTGGGCCGGCTCTACCTGCAGTGGCTGGCCTTTCGCGGCAACTGGCTGGCGGTCGCGGGGTTGGCCGTATCCGTGCTGTTCACCGTCGTGGCGATCGCCGCGCCGCTGCTGGCGACCCATGACCCGGCGGCGCAGAATCTCGACATCCGCTTGCGCCCGCCCAATGCCGTCCACTGGTTCGGCACTGACGAGCTGGGCCGCGACATCTACTCGCGCATCGTCTACGGCACGCGCATCACGCTGGGCATGGTCGTCGCGGTCGTCATCCTCGTGGCGCCGTTCGGCCTCGTCGTCGGCTGCGCTGCCGGTTACATCGGCGGCTGGTTCGACCGCATCGTGATGCGGATCACCGACATCTTCATGGCCTTCCCGCGGCTCATCCTGGCGCTGGCCTTCGTGGCAGCACTGGGACCCGGCATCGAGAACGGCGTCATCGCCATCGCACTGACGGCGTGGCCGGCCTACGCGCGGCTGTCGCGGGCCGAGACGCTCGCTATCCGCGGCTCCGACTTCATCGCGGCCGCGCGCCTGCAGGGTGCCTCGACCACGCGCCTGATCTTCAGCCATGTCGCCCCGCTCTGCCTGTCGTCGGTCATCGTGCGTGTCACGCTAGACATGTCGGGCATCATCCTCACCGCCGCCGGGCTGGGCTTTCTCGGCCTGGGCGCCACGCCGCCATCACCTGAATGGGGCGCCATGATCTCCACCGGCCGGCGCTTCATCCTGGAGCAGTGGTGGGTGGCGACCATGCCCGGCATCGCCATTTTCGTCGCCAGCCTCGGCTTCAACCTGCTGGGCGACGGCCTGCGCGACGTGCTCGATCCGAAGCAGACCTGATGGTGTCACCACCACTCCTCTCCGTTCGCAACCTGCGTGTGCGCTTCGACACGCCGACCGGCGTCGTCGAGGCGGTGCGCGGAATCGATTTCGATGTCGGCCGCGAGCGGCTGGGAATCGTGGGTGAATCGGGGTCGGGCAAGTCTGTGACGGGGCGTGCCGTCCTGCGTTTACTCCCCGCGTCGACGACCATCACCGCTGACCGGCTGGCTCTGGGCGACCTTGATCTCTTGAACGCCGACACGGCCACGATGCGCCGCGTGCGCGGGCGGCGCATCTCCATGATCATGCAGGACCCCAAGTTCTCACTCAATCCGGTGATGACGGTGGGACGCCAGATCGCCGAAGCCTACCGCATGCATCACCGCGTCGGTCGGACCGTGGCCAAGCGCCGCGCACTCGACATGCTGGCCGATGTGCGCATCCGTGATCCCAAACATGTCTATGACCTCTACCCGCACGAGGTGTCGGGCGGCATGGGCCAGCGCGTCATGATCGCCATGATGCTGATCCCCGAGCCGGACCTGCTGATCGCGGACGAGCCGACGTCGGCACTCGACGTGACGGTATCGATACAGGTGCTGGCCATTCTCGACGACCTCGTCACCCGCCGCGGCATGGGCCTGCTGTTCATCAGCCACGACCTCAACCTGGTGGCCTCGTTCTGCGATCGGGTGCTGGTCATGTATGGCGGCCAGATCATGGAGACCCTGCCTGCCTCGGGTTTGCACGCAGCGACACATCCGTATACGCGCGGCCTGCTTGCCGCGCTGCCCACGATCGACACTGCCGGTCGTGATCTGCCGGTGCTGACACGCGATCCTGCCTGGCTGGCGGCGCGCTGATGATCAGCGTCCACCATCTCGACGTCAGCTTCGACAAGGTCCGCGCGGTGAACGATGTGTCGTTCACCGTGGCGTCGGGGGACACCTATGGCCTGGTCGGCGAGTCCGGGTGCGGCAAGTCGACCCTGCTGCGCGTGCTCAGCGGATTGAACCGCGACTGGACCGGCACCATCGAGATCGCCGGCCGCGCGATCGGTCCGGTGCGCGACAAGGCCTTCCATCGCCAGGTCCAGATGGTGTTCCAGGACCCGTTCGGCTCGCTGCACCCGCGTCACACCGTCGATCGCACCTTGGCTGAACCGATCGCCATCCACGGATTGGACAACGCCGAGGCCCGCATCGCGCGCGTGCTCGACGATGTCGGGCTTGGCCCGCGCTTCCGCTTTCGCTACCCGCACCAGCTCTCCGGCGGCCAGCGCCAGCGCGTCGCCATCGCGCGGGCACTGATCCTCGAACCCTCTATCCTGTTGCTCGACGAGCCGACATCGGCGCTGGACGTCTCGATCCAGGCCGAGGTGTTGAACCTGCTGGCACGGCTGCGGGCCGCGCGCGACCTGACCTTGATCCTGGTGAGCCACAACCTTGCCGTGGTGGCCCATCTCTGCAACAGGCTGGCGGTGATGCAGGGCGGCGCCATCGTCGAGGAGATGACCGTCGAGTCGCTGCGACACGGCGCACCGCAGCATCCCTACTCCCGTGAGCTGCTGCAGGCCACCCTCGGCTACCACCGTCCGTCCGACCCATAGCCCGATGTGATCGACGCGCCCTTCCCTGGCCGCGCGCGCCCTGCTAAGCAGCCCATCATGTCGGCCGACCCCGGACAATTCATGCTGACCCTGCTGCAGGCCATCGTCATGGGCCTGCTGACCGGCATGGTCTATGGCCTGATGGCGCTGGGCCTGTCGGTGATCTTTGGCGTCATGCGGGTGGTGAACTTCGCCCACGGCGAAATGATGGTGGTGGGCATGTACCTGGCCTGGCTGGCCTTCGACCGGCTGGGGCTCGACCCGCTGGTCTCCCTGCCCGCCGTCGCCGCCGCCCTGTTCGTGTTCGGCTACGTGCTGCAGCGCACGGTGATCAATCCCTTTATCGGCCTGCCCGAGCACATGCAGTTCATGCTGCTGCTGGCGGTGGCCATCCTGCTGGTCAATGCCTGCCTGGTGATCTTCGGACCCGATACGCACGGCGTGCAGGTCGACTACATGTTCGACTCCTTCAACATCGGCCCGCTGGTGCTTGACGCCGTGCGTGTCTACGCCGCGCTGGCTGCCCTGGTGGTGGCCGGCCTGCTGTGGCTGTTCTTCACCCGCACGCGCGCCGGCAAGGCGATCCGCGCCGCCGCCGACAACCACATCGGTGCCCTGGTGGTCGGCCTCGATGTGCGGCAGCTCTACGCCGTGACCTTCGGCATCGGTGCCGCCTGTGTCGGCGCCGCCGGCGCCCTGATGCTGCTGATCGTGCAGGTGCATCCCTTCCTCGCCATCGACTACACGCTGCTGGCCTTTGTCATCGTCATCGTTGGCGGCCTGGGCAGCATGTCGGGCGCGTTGGCCGGCGGCTTGCTGATCGGCGTGTCCGAGGCCGTCGCCGGCGTGCTGCTGCAGCCGTCGCTGAAGAGCGTGTTCAGCTTCGGCCTGCTGATCCTCGTGCTGCTGCTGCGCCCGCAAGGGCTGCTCGCCCGCCGCTCATGAGCATGGATGTCTGGCGGCGGCTGACCGATGGCGTACCAGCGCGCGCGTTGGGCGCACTGGCACTGCTGGCGGTACTGTTGCTGGCAGCGCCGTTCCTGCTGCGCTTCATGCCGGCCGGCGACTACTGGCTCTCGATCCTGATCCTGGTGGTCTACTTCTCCTATATCGGCCAGGCCTGGAACATCATGATGGGCTTCGCCGGCCAGCTCTCCCTGGGCCATGCGATCTATCTCGGGCTGGGCGGTTACGTGGCGGCGGCGCTCTACGTCAATCTCGGCATCGGGCCGTGGCTGGGCGTCTTCGTCGCCGTCGCCGCCGCCATGCTGGCCGGCGGCCTGATCGGCTTCCTGGGCTTCCGCTTCTCGCTGGCCGGCGTCTATTTCGCGCTGCTGACCATCGCGTTCGCCGAGTTTACCCGCATTCTCTTCGACCACTTCAAATGGGTCGGCGGCTCGGGCGGCCTGTTCCTCAAGGTCGAGGCCGAGGGCAGCGCCTTCAACCTGCAGGGGAGCCCCCTGCTGTTCTATTACGTGATCCTGGCGCTGGCTGCCGCTGTATTCGTGCTCTGCCGCTGGCTGCTCACCAGCCGGCTGGGCTACTACTGGCTCGCCATCCGCGAGGATCCGGAAGCCGCCCAGGCCGCCGGCATCAACGTCCTGCGCACCAAGCTGCTGGCGGTGCTGATCTCGGCCGGCCTGACGGCCGTCGGCGGCGTGTGGTCGGCCTTCTACTACAAGAACCTGTTTCCCGAATCGGCCTTCGCCATGGGCCGGTCGATCGAGGTCACCCTGGCGCCGATCATCGGCGGCCTCGGCACCTTGTTCGGACCGATCGTCGGCTCCGCCCTGCTGGTCGGGCTGGGCGATCTCTTCACGACGCTGGCTGAGTACCTGGCCAACACCTGGGACATCAAAACCGCCGGGCTGAAGCAGATCGGCTATGGTGTCGCGCTGCTGCTGATCGTGATGTTCCGCCGCGACGGCGTCTGGCCGTGGCTGGCCCGCCATCTCGGCTTCGATCGGCAGCGCGAGGACCGGCCATGAGCGGCGCGCACCTGGCCGTGCGCGGCATCGCCAAGAGCTTCCGCGGCCTGCGCGCGGTAAGCGACGTCGCCTTCGACGTCCCCGGTGGCGCCATTCACGCTTTGATCGGCCCCAACGGCGCCGGCAAGACGACGTGCTTCAACATGATCGCCGGAGTCTTTGCGCCCGACGCTGGCGACATCCGCCTCGATGACCGCTCGATCGCGGGCCTGCGCCCCGACCAGATCTGCGCCGCCGGCATCGGCCGCACGTTCCAGATCGTGAAGCCGTTCATGGGGCTCACCGTCGAGGAGAACGTCACCATCGGTGCGCTGGCGCGCACACCGCGCGTGCCCGAGGCCCGCGCCGCGGCGCGCCAGATCCTGCACGATCTCGGCCTCGACGATCGGCGCCATGTGCGCGCCGCCAATCTGACCCTGCCCGACCGCAAGCGGCTGGAGGTGGCGCGGGCACTCGCGACCAGGCCACGGCTGTTGCTGCTGGACGAGGTGATGGCCGGCCTGCGGCCGACCGAGACCGACCAGATGGTGGCCTTCCTGAAGGACCTCAACGTCCGCACCGGCATTACGATCCTGTTGATCGAGCATGTCATGCGCGCGGTGATGGCGCTCAGCCAACACATTGTCGTGCTCCACCACGGCGAGAAGATCGCCGAAGGCACGCCGCAGGCCGTGACCCGCGATCCCGCCGTGCTCGAGGTTTACCTCGGGCAAGAGGGAGGGTGATCGTGATGGCATGCTTCCACCAACCTCATCCTGAGGAGGCCGTGCGCCAGCACGGCCGTCTCGAAGGATGGGCTGCGAACACGGTGCGGTTGCCCACCCTTCGAGACGCGTCGCTGCGCGACGCTCCTCAGGGTGAGGTCGCCGTGGGCCACTGACATGCTCGACGTGTCCGGCCTCGACCTGCATTACGGCGACGCCCAGGCGCTGGCCGGCGTGTCGCTGCATGCCGAGGCGGGCGAGATCGTGGTCATCGTCGGCGCCAACGGGGCCGGCAAGAGCTCGCTGATCCGCACCATCCACGGCATGCAGCGCCCGTCGGCCGGCCGTATTACCTTCGAGGGTATCGACATCACCGGCCGCCCCAGCCATGACGTGGTCGAGCGCGGCATCGGACAGGTAGCGGAAGGCCGCCAGGTGTTCCCCAACCTCTCGGTGCTGGAGAACCTGGAGATGGGCGCCGTGCCCAGACGCGCGCGCGCCCAGGAGAAGGCAACCCTGGACCGCGTCTTTGGCCTCTTCCCGCGGCTGGCCGAGCGCCGCAAGCAGGCGGCCGGCACCCTGTCGGGCGGCGAGCAGCAGATGCTGGCCATCGGCCGCTGCCTGATGGGCCAGCCCACGCTCATCATGTTCGACGAGCCGTCGCTCGGCCTGTCGCCGGCGATGACGCAGGAGGTGTTCCGCGTCGTGCGCCAGCTGCACGGCGATGGGCTGACCATCCTGCTGGTCGAGCAGAACGTGATGGCCTCGCTGAAGCTCGCCGACCGCGCCTACGTGCTGGAGAACGGCCGCATTGTGCTGAGCGGCACCGGCGCCGAGCTGCTGGACAACGACGGCGTGCGGCAGGCGTACTTGGGACTGTAAGCTTTCCCCCGAAGGGCGAAGGGCCGCGAAGGAATGAGGGAGCACATGTCGTTGCCGGATCGCGCTGCCGTGCTGGCGGCGCCGTTTGCCGAGATCGACCTGGCGCCGCCCGCGGTCAGCGTCGAACGCCGACCCGATGGCAGCCTGCTGCTGCGCTCGCCAGTGCCGTTGGCCGACGCGCCGCGGTCGGTGCCTGACATGCTGCACCGCCAGGCGCGTGACAACGGCGATCGCGTGTTCCTGGCCGAGCGCACCACCGATGGCGGCTGGCGGCGCATCACCTACGCCGATGCGGCGCGCGTGGCGCGCCGGCTGGGCGCGGCGTTGCTGACGCGCGGCGGCTCGGTCGAGCAGCCGGTATCGATCCTGTCGGGCAATTCGATCGACCACGCGCTGCTGGCCCTGGGCGCCATGGAGATCGGCTTGCCGGTGGCGCCGGTGTCGACCGCCTACTCGCTGATGTCGCAGGATTTCGGCAAGCTGCTGCATGTCGTGCGCCTGCTGACGCCGCGCCTGCTGTTCGTCGATGACGGCGCCCTCTACGCCAAGGCGCTGGCGGCGCTGCGCGCGGCGGGCCTGCTCGACGGCGTCGAGATCGTGGTCGGCCGCAACCCGCCCGGCGGTTTCGCCACCACGCCGCTCGCCGACCTGCTGGCCGCCGATGCGGACGGGGCCGTCGACGCGGCGTTCGCGGCCCTCACACCCGATACGATCGCCAAGATCCTGTTCACGTCGGGCTCGACCGGCCTGCCCAAGGGCGTGATCAATACGCAGCGGATGATGTGCACGAACCAGCAGGCGATGGCGCAGATCTATCGCTTCCTGGGCCGCGACCGCCCGCCCGTTCTCGTCGACTGGCTGCCGTGGAACCACACCTTCGCCGGCAACCACGACTTCAACATGATCCTGTTCCATGGCGGCACGTACGTCATCGAC
>Ga0187894_10001370_pt1 | contig 31477 bp, 20 predicted proteins | sample GBC1701081metaG_FD_136650 | JGI IMG/M metagenome (GOLD analysis project Ga0187894, IMG submission 136650) | White microbial mat communities from a lava cave in the Kipuka Kanohina Cave System on the Island of Hawaii, USA - GBC170108-1 metaG ...
CCATCGACGTCGGCGTCGGTCATGATGATGATTTTATGATAGCGCAGTTTCGACAGATTGAAGTTTTCTATGCCGATCCCGCAGCCCAAAGCAGCCACCATGGCGCCTACTTCTGTATTCTGCAAGATCTTCTGAAGTCTCGCTTTCTCGACGTTTAAGATCTTCCCACGGATGGGCAAGATCGCTTGAAATCTCCGATCGCGCCCCATTTTAGCTGAGCCACCCGCAGAATCTCCCTCCACCAAATACAATTCGCAAACTCCAGGGTCGGTGCTGGAACAGTCTGCCAGTTTTCCCGGCAACCCTGTACCGCTCAATACATTTTTACGCTGCACCATTTCGCGTGCTTTTCGTGCAGCATGCCGCGCCTGTGCCGCCAGTATGACTTTGCTCACAATAAGTTTTGCTTCGCGAGGATGTTCTTCTAAATAATATTGCAATACCTCACCCACTGCCTGATCAACCGAACCCATGGCTTCTGAATTACCCAGTTTAGTTTTGGTTTGACCTTCAAATTGTGGTTCGGCTACCTTTACAGAGATCACTGCTGTAAGGCCTTCGCGAAAATCTTCACCGCTAATTTCAATTTTAATTTTTTCAAGCAATCCCGACTTATCTGCATAATTTTTCAACGTTCTCGTCAATGCTCTTCTAAACCCCGCTACATGCGTTCCGCCTTCGTGCGTATTAATGTTGTTCACATACGAAACCAGGTTTTCGCTGAATGAAGTATTATAATTCAAGGCTACCTGTATGGGGATATCGCCTTTGTTGTTTTCAATATAGATTGGCTCGGGAATAAGTTTCTCACGCGTAGAGTCGATATATTCTACAAACTCACGCAAGCCTCCTTCTGAAAGAAATTTATCTGAACGTGCTTCCCCTTTTTCATCAAGCTCACGAAGATCCGTCAGGAATATTGTAATACCCGGATTCAGGAACGCCAACTCGCGTAAGCGTGCTGCTACAGTTTCGTAGTTATATTCTGAGACTATGAATATATCCTTATCGGGATGAAACGAAATGGTTGTTCCGTTTTTCTCAGATTCACCAATAACTTTTACCGGATATTGTGGTATGCCACGTTGATACTCTTGTTGAAATATTTTCCCTTCGCGATAAACGGTAGCAGTTAATAAGTCGGAAAGCGCATTCACGCATGACACGCCAACTCCATGTAAGCCACCAGAAACTTTGTAGGTATCTTTATCAAACTTACCACCGGCATGGAGTACGGTCATAACAACTTCCAATGCCGAACGTTTTTCCTTTTCGTGCATATCGGTAGGAATACCACGGCCATTATCTTCTACTGTTACGGAATTATCTGTATTAATAGTTACGCGTATCTCATCGCAATACCCGGCCAGGGCCTCATCGATTGAATTATCAACAACTTCCCAAATGAGGTGATGGAGGCCCTTGGTGCTCACATCGCCTATGTACATGGCTGGTCTTTTACGAACCGCTTCTAAACCCTCTAAAACCTGAATATTACTCGCTGAATAATTCGCTGCCTGCTTGTCTTTAGCTACGCTCATGATGGATTTTTATAACCGACAAAAATAAGGTTTTTTGCCTCTTCAGCCCTATTTTTATCGAACAAAATTGGAATGATTTTTCACCTTTTACGCCCCTAAAAGTTTACTCCAAATTCATAAACGAAAATCATAGTTTTACGGCTATGCCGAAAACCGTTTACGCTTTATTTACACTCTTCATACTCCTGTTAGTACCTACCATTGACTCCATTGCACAGGTAAGATCTTCAATCGATAATATCCGGCATGTTGCGATTTACCGATCCAGGAAAGATTCGCTGGAACTCAGCCAAATTGAAAAACAGGTAAGGGAGATATCAGATGCAATTTCCCTCAATCAAAAACGTTTGGATAGTGCGAGAAATGTCTTGAGCACCACATATGAAAGTGCGATTGTTGGATACAAAAAAGTTTACACTCCATCCAGTAGCTTTTCTCCTTTCGATAGTCTCCGTCTGAAGAAGGATAAAAGCCGGGTAACAAAAGTCAGCATCACCTCAAAAAAACTCCGCCAGGTTCCGAAAGAGGTACTGGAGTGCGTGAACCTTATAGAACTGGAAATAGTAAACAGTCGGCTAAGAAAAATTCAACCTGAATTAAATCATCTTCGATCACTGAAAAAAATTACCATTCTCAATAACCAGGCCTCCCGCCCATTAAAATTAAAAAAGAATACTGTCGTAACGTACGTCAATATTCATGGCGACAACCCGTCATCCCTTCCACGATCATTTAAAAACTTTGAATCGCTTACTAAAATCAATGTTTCTGAAAATGGAATTAAGAAATTTCCGAACGGAGCCAGTAAAAATAAGAACCTGGCAGAACTCGACTTGCAGTATAATGAAATCACACTGAAAGAAAACAACATTAAACCTCATCCATACCTGGAACGCCTGAGTTTACAGAATAACAAAATCGCATATGTACCCTCTTCCATTAAAAATGTGAGTAACGTAAAAAAACTTAGTTTTAACTACAACGAAATTACGGATGCGGCCTCTGAAATAAATCAACTGCAGAAACTTGAATACATCTCATTTTACAATAACAAATTACTGAGCATACCTGCAGGAGTGTATGGAATAAAATCATTGATGTTCATTGACCTGTTCCATAATCAGCTTTTGTCGCTTGATGAGCGCGTGGCAGGTTGGCCTAACCTGCAAATACTGTATGTTTCTCACAATCAATTAAGAAACCTACCCGAATCCATTAGCAAAATTGATTCGCTTAAAGAAATTCATGCCTATAATAATTTACTCACCGAATTGCCTGCCGCCCTGTGTAAAATAAAAAAACTAAAAATACTACGGGTGAACGCTAACTTATTAGATGAACTTCCGGCATGCTTTCCCGCCCTTACAGAATTGGTAGAGCTGGATTTCTCCGATAATAACATCAAGTACTTTCCTCCCGGTATTATTAATTTCCAGGATCTCACGTTGTTAGTAGTCTCCATCAATCCCTGGGAAAATAAAGAAGATGTTAAAAAAGTTACGGATATGGTCAGGTCCTGGGGGGCAATGGTACACGACTAAATTTTAATCTGCCGACTACCTTTTTTGACCATCTCACTCTTCTTCTTAGCGGCTTTCTTTTTTCCCGCCCCATTTCCCTCATCTTCTGCCATTAGTACCAGACGTGCTTTTTGAAGTTCTGCCTTCTGCGTTTCATTCACAGCGGGATAACTCAGGTTTAAGCGGTTTAACTCTTTGTAAATAATGGCCGCAATGGCCAATCGTGCGTACCACTTATCATCTGCCGGAATAACGTACCAGGGTGCATGCGCCTGTGATGTTTCTTTAATGGCCTTCTCAAAGGCTTTTTGATAGTCATCCCAAAACGCGCGTTCTTTAAGGTCCGAAAGTGAAAATTTCCAGTTTTTAGAAGGATCGTTAATGCGTTCAAGAAATCTTTTCTTCTGTTCCTTTTTAGAAACATGCAAAAAGAATTTCAGTATCAGCATGCCATTCTGTGCAAGATTTTTTTCAAAACGGTTAATCTGTTTATACCGACTTTCCCAGAATTTCTCATCAATATCTTTCACAGAATCAATACCCGGAATATGCTCATTCAAAACCCATTCGGGGTGCACTTTGGTAACCAATACATTCTCGTAGTGTGAGCGATTATGAATGGCAATTTCTCCACGGGCAGGTAAACCCAGATTATGGCGCCAAAAGAAATCATGATCCAATTCGTGTGAGGTTGGTGCTTTAAAGCTAAACACCTTTACACCTAATGGATTGAAGCCCGACATGATGTGCTTCACGGCCCCGTCTTTTCCGGCAGCATCCATCGCCTGAAAAATTATCAGAACACTATGCTGATTGTGAGCATATAATTTATCCTGAATTTCAACCAAGTGCTTCCTGCCAATTTCTAAAAGTTTTTCTGCCTCACCTTTATTCAAAGCTTTCCCTTTGTACGTTGTGCTAAAATCTTTCAAGTTGAATTTTTGCCCTGGCTTTACGCGTAATTTTTTTATGAGTGTAGTCTCTTCTTTAGATAGCATACTGATAATTTTTAATTACCCATGAATGTACATCAATTTCCATGTTAGAAATATGATTTTAATTATATTAAAATCATCATAGCCTGGTCTTCCACCTGTTGCTTCTATTCAATATTGACCGGTTCGTAACATCACAAGCGTACATGCCTCGAAAGTTTGTATCCCTGCAGCTTCTGCTTTCTTTTTAAATTCAGTGTTTTCTGTTCCGGGATTAAAAATGATCCGCTTCGGCCTAAGTCCAATCAAATATTCATACCACTCGGGCTGATGCTGAGGGCCTATGTATAAAGTAATGGTATCTACAGCTTGTATAGCTGGTTTTTCACGTATACTCAGTATTGGTTTATTAAACACATCACCCTTTCTTATTCCGATCGGTACAATCTCATGTTTGTACGAAGTGAGGGACTCGGCTGCTAAATAGGCATAGCGTCCGGAATTTGTTGTAGCACCCACAATTACCGTCTTTTTCATGTAACAATTTTCATTTCTAACGACCTATATTCAGAATCAGCTAACGAGTTGCAATAACTCACGTAAAATGCTGTATTTCTACCGCTTAAACAAAGTCCTATATTCCCCCTGAAATAATAATTTAACTTTGCAGTCTTAAAATTTCTAAACTATGCGTATTAAAATCGTAGCCATCATTACTATTCTTGCCATTTCCTTTCCAGGATTTGCACAATCTAAAAAAGGAACATCATATCAATATACAGTCGACTTAACAAAAGTGGTCGATGACAAAGTATACGTTGAGTTATCGGTACCTCCAGTTACAACTCCGGAGATAACCTTTTTTCTGCCTAAAATAGTTCCGGGTACATATGCGATTGCTGATTATGGCCGGTTCGTATCTGATCTTCAGGCTTCTGACAAAAAAGGAAATAAACTCGTTGTTGAACGGTTGAATGACAATGCCTGGAAAATTAAAAATGCTGCCAAACTTCAGAAGATTACGTACTGGGTTGAGGATAGCTACGATACGAAGTTAGCAGGTGAGTCTATCTTTCAACCGGCTGGCACAAACATTGAAGAGAATAAAAATTTCGTAATCAATACCAGCGGATTCTTCGGATACTTTGAAGGTCAAAAAGCATTACCGTTTACATTCAATGTTATCCGAAACAAAGATTTCTATGGTTCAACCGGAATGATTGCGCAAAAAACAGGAGAACCGATTTCAAAAGTCAGCAGTGAAAAGGGACCTGCCGCTGCAGATAAGAGAGTTGATGTTTTTACTGCAGAAAACTACGACAGGCTGATTGATTCACCGCTGATGTACAGCAAGGCCGACACAGCCGTTATTTATGTGGGAAATACCGAAGTACTCATTGGATCTTATTCGCCAACCGGTAAAATCACAGCTAAAGAAATAGCCAACAGTGTTAGTGAAGTATTGAAAGCCCAAAAAGAATATTTGGGCGGTACGCTTCCTGTCGATAAGTATGCATTCATTTTTTATTTCACAGATCAACCCGTGTACTCATACGGAGCACTGGAGCATTCGTATTCATCATTTTATTACATGCCCGAGTCTACCATTGATGAAATGAATCAACAACTCCGCGATTTTGCGGCACACGAGTTCTTCCATATTGTAACACCGCTCACCATTCACTCCGAAGAAATTCACAATTTCGACTTCAACGATCCTAAAATGTCGAAACACTTATGGTTGTATGAGGGCGTTACCGAATATTTCGCTGGCAACGTTCAGGTAAAGTATGGTTTGATTACCCCTGATCAATACCTGAATATCCTCCGCGAAAAAATGGCTACGGCCGATCAGTTTATTGATGATGTTCCATTCACTGACATCAGCAAGTTTACCCTGGATAAGTACAAGGATCAGTATTACAACGTATATCAAAAAGGTGCGCTGATAGGAATGTGCCTTGATATTAAGTTGAGAAAATTATCAGGCGGTAAGTATGGAATGCAAAATCTGGCTGCTGATTTGGGTAAAAAATTTGGTAAAACAAAAGCGTTTCAGGATGAGCAATTATTCGATGAAATAACCAACCTCACCTATCCGGAAATTGGAGAATTTTTAAAACGTTATGTAGGCGGCCCGGAAAAACTTCCGATTAAAGAGACTCTTGAACTTGTAGGGGTAAATTTTCAACCGGAAGTTTCAAACCTTGAGTTAAGTCTCGGGCTTGAACAAAACGCTGTCACAATTGCGCAATTTGAGAACAAGCCGAAACTTGCAATTGGAAACGCAGATGCATTGAATGACCAGGGAAAAGCACTGGGCCTTAAATCAGGAGATATTCTCGTTAAAATGAATGGCGAGGTTATCCCCGATCTCGGACCCGATCTTGGTGTGTTTATAACAAAACAACAACAAAGTTTAGCAGAAGGCAATACGATTTCATATGGTGTACTTCGTAAAAATGAAGCTGGTGAACAGCAGGAACTTGAACTAAAAGCCCCTATCAAAAAAGTAGAGCGTAAGAAAAAATTTGTAATGACCTTTAATGAAAGTCCTACTCCAGAGCAATCTGCTTTACGTGAATCCTGGCTTTCAGTTAAAAAATAATATTGCTGTTCTTTAAAAAAGCCTCCCCAGAATTCCCGGGAGGCTTTTTTATTTATTAACTCCCAGCTTAATGAGCGCTGCCTCAGCACATCGTTCACCATCTATGGCTGCGGAGACTATTCCTCCGGCAAATCCTGCTCCTTCACCACAGGGGAATAACATCTTAATTTGAGGGTGCTCCAGTGTCTCCTTGTTTCGCGGAATTCTTACCGGTGAAGACGTGCGACTTTCAACTCCTACAATCTGTGCGTCATTTGTTAAATAACCTTTCATTTTACTTCCGAAGTTTTTAAAGCCCTGCCTCAACGCATCCGCAATAAATACCGGAAACACATCGCGCATGGCTGCAGAAGCTACTCCCGGCTGATAGGAGGTCTCCAATAAAGAAGATGAATTTCTATTATCAACAAAATCTACCAGGCGCTGAGCAGGTGCTGCTTGCGTCCCTCCCGCAACAACACAAGCTTGTTGCTCCACTGCTTGTTGAAAATACATTCCGGCCAACGGCCCATGCTTAGTGTACTGTTTAAAATCACTTTCATTGATTGCTACGACAATGCCTGAATTCGCAAATTTTGAATCTCTGCGTGAAGGACTCATACCATTCACCACCACTTCACCGGGTGCCGTGGCCGATGGCACAATGAATCCACCGGGGCACATACAAAATGAAAAAACACCACGCTCAGAATTTTGTATCGATGCCTGATGCACCAAAGCATACGAAGAGGCAGGCAGGTGCAGGCCACGGTCAACAGGGCAATGGTATTGAATCCGATCAATCAACTCCTGCGGATGCTCAACTCTTACGCCCAGCGCAAACGGCTTAGCTTCTATCAGAATTTTCTTTTGATGTAGTAACTGAAAAATATCTCGTGCAGAATGCCCTGTAGCTAAAATCACGGCCTCACCCTCTATGGCATCTCCTGACAGGGTAATTACTCCTCGTATTGCATCACTTTTTAAAATGAAATCAACTGCTTTGGTATTGAAATGAACTTCTCCTCCTGCATCCAGGATGCTCTTGCGGATTTCAGCTATGAGCTTGGGCAATTTATTTGTGCCTATATGCGGGTGTGCATCAAAAAGAATTTCCTCTTTAGCTCCATGCGCTACCAGAATTTCAAGAATGCGATTTACATCTCCTCTCTTCTTTGACCGGGTGTAAAGCTTTCCATCTGAATATGTGCCAGCCCCACCTTCACCAAAACAATAGTTGGATTCAGGGTTTACGATATGTTCTTTGTTGATAGCGGCCAGGTCACGCCTGCGAGCCTGTACGTCATTACCTCTTTCAAGAATTATTGGTTTAACTCCATACTCGATTAACCGTAATGCAGCAAATAATGCTGCAGGGCCCGAACCAATTATAATAACTTGCTTTGAATTACTAACATTCTTAAAATCTTTTGAATACGTAATCAGAGGTTTCTTTTCCTTAACAGGAATAATTTCACAAACAACCCGCACAACTACTTTCCTGGCACGCGCATCGATCGATCGCTTAACTGGTTTTACGAAGAGCTCATCATCGGGTTTGATACCCAGTTTTTGGTACAGCGTAGACTGAAAGTGATCTTCGCTGAATGCCTCTTCCGGCAGTAAGATTAACTCTTTGGTTTGTATCATCAGAAGGTATTTATCCTTCAATTATTGAAACCCAAATGTAAGGCTTTCTTAGCGGCTGGAAAAAACATGTCCCAGGTTGAAGCCAACATGAACACTGGTTACGAATTTGGATTGGTTGACATTTTCAAAATAACTTTCATACGCTGGCTCCATATCCACAGAACGATACCCTGCATCCAGTGAGCCAAATATATCAATCGTAAAGCCACTGAAATTATTTCGCTGCATCAGGCGATAACCAAATAAAATACCATACTCCATACGCTGCTCGGAGGCACTGATCGTAATTACATTATCGGGCTGCGGTTCAACATTTGTAAAGTGTCCAAGGTTTGTGAACCTCAACTCCTGACCAAAGTACCACATTCCGGCTTTTACAGGATTATAAAATTTCTGTTTGATCGCAATAGCGTATCCTCTTTCGTACTGCTTTCCTGTAGGAATATTTTCATCCTTCTGAAAAAATGGATCGCGAATGCCGATAAACTCAAATTCATGACCGAGTCGTTCCTGAGAGTAAAATTCGATACCCATGGGAAACCTTCCAGCAAATACCAACACGGGGTTAGCGCCTAAAATTACCCCTCTGAATTCATTGGCGCGGGCATCAAAATAAGTAAAGCGGGCTTCCTTCTTTTTTGGGATCAATACCTGTGGTCCCTCGTACGAAACAACATCGTGGCCGATTTTCTTCTGGTCATAAAAAGGTTTGTAGTAGCCAGAAAGTTTTCCATCACGGTCATAAATTTCCCACGTACCCGTTTTTCGGTTGTTGTCAATTACGCCTTTTGTTTGCAGGGCTCCTCCCGGATAGAATCCTTTATAGGTTCCCTTTCCATCAACAAATTCACACATGCCCTCCAACTCACCGCCTTCAAAATAGAACTCCCACTTTCCTTGTTTTTTATTGTTTACGATATTTCCTTTTACTTTTAATTTTCCGCTCTTGTGATACTCACGATATTCACCGGTACCCAAATCATACTTTATTTCACTCATTAGAATACCATTGTCGGTAAACGAATTCCAGTATCCGTTTTTCTGTCCGCCCAAATATTCGCCAGCAGCACTTACAGCTCCGCTCTCAAAATAATATTCCCATTTTCCGGTAGGTTCACCGTTTTCATATACTCCTTTGGAAGAAACTTCACCCATGGGGTAATAACTTACCCACTCGCCATTTTTCCTGCCATCAACATAATCGCCTTCGCTCTGCAGGGTTCCGTCTTCAGCAAAATATTTCCATCGGCCTACGTGCCTGGTTCCCGTCTTCGGGCCTTCGCCTGTTACTTTACCCGTATGATCGTATTCTGTATATCGGCCGTAGTCCTCTTCATACTCAATATCACCTTTTGGCAAACCATCTTCATAGTAAAATTTCCAGGCTCCCTGGCGCTTGCCGTTTTTATACTCACCCGTCTCTTTTACCTGACCGTTTTCATAAAAAGTTTTCCATTCACCCTCCTTGTTTTTTCCATAGATGATACCTTCCATGCTCTTACCGCCATCTTCAAAAAAATATTCCCAAAAACCATAATTGGATCCTTTAAAAAGCATGCCACGCATTTTAAGTTTTCCTGTTTCAAAATAAAACTCCCACACTCCGGTGGTTTCATCATTCGTGAACTGACCTTTTGATTCAATGTTGCCATTGAGGTAATAGGAGGCGTAGCGTCCATGAACCATGTTACGAATCGTATCTTTTACCTGGTAAACTTCTTTCAGATTTTTTTTGGCATCATCATGGTATGATTGCCTTGTGAACCCTTGTGAAAAAAGGTTATGTGAGAGCACCAGTAATAAAAGTATGGAAACAGGGGTCTTCACCTTTCCAATGGGATTAGGAACTAAATTTACGCAGAATTCAGCATTCGTGGATTTCTACCTGCGCTTAAATGCAGCACTTCCCCATTGTGTAATTTCCTCCTCGCTCCACAATTCAGGAAAAAATATGATTTTTTGAAACCGTGGGGGCAGGTATTTCTGCCAATTGGTTCCGCCAGTGGCTTTAATATCTTCAGGATCTTTCTGCAAATAGTGCCCGGCTGAACGCATGTGTGCCAGAGGCCACAACACATTTGCTAACGTATCGAACTCACGGAGTCGCTTGATGACTTCCGTATTACCGTTGAAGTGACGTTGGTAGATCGCTTTCAGGTTTTGCTCTTTATATTTCAGTCCCAGCTCACGAAATTCAGACATGTATTTCGCTTCAAACTGCTGAAGGGTTAATGTTTTCTTCCCCGAAGCAAGTTCAGTGGCACCACTGCGCCAATAAAGTTTGTCTAACTGTTTATCAATATTATTCTGATCAATGGCAGCACGATCCTGTACACCTACCAGGTTAACCATGTCGGTGGAACAAATCTCAATCATTCTGTATTGGGCCGACTGAAAACCGCTGGCTGGCAGCAGCGCCATTCTGAATTTCAGAAACTGTTCTTTCTCCATTCCATTCACCATGATGTCAAAAGAACTTTCAAGATGTCTGAAATACCTGATTATCCGATCCAGTCGCTCAATAAAAAAAGTTTCAGTAAGATTTTTATTCTCTGCAATCTGCTCAATCTCCCAAAGAATCAACCTAAAATAAAGTTCCGTGATCTGATGATACATGATGAACACTTTTTCATCCTTAAAGCCGGTCTTCGGATTTTGAAGGCTCAACAGGGTATCTAAATGAATGTAATCCCAATAGGTCAGATAATCGGAATGCAACAATCCATCGAGGTAAGATGACAAATCCTGGCCCATCACCGCATACTTTTCCTGCAGCTTCTTTAATTGATCTTGTAGTTCGGATTGTTTATCCATGAATCAGTTTCTTAGTCAGGTATTGTTAGTTAAATTTGCTCCTGCCTACCGGCAGGCAGGCCGCAATTAAACAAAATCCTATGTCTTCCCATACAGCAACCTCAGAAGTAAAAGCTAAAAAATCATTAAAACAGGATTTATACGAGCATCCCGATTTTTATGCCATTGATGGCTTACTAACAGAAGAGCATAAACTGGTACGCAGTTCGGTGCGCGATTTCGTAAAACGTGAGATCAGTCCGTACATTGAAGATTGGGCGCAGCGGGCACATTTTCCATATGAAATAGTTAAGAAATTTGGCGATGTGGGAGCCTTCGGTCCAACTCTTCCGGTTGAGTATGGTTGCGGTGGCATGGACTACATTTCGTATGGCATCATCATGCAGGAAATTGAACGTGGTGATTCAGGCATGCGCTCAACTGCCTCCGTTCAAGGTTCGTTGGTGATGTATCCCATTTATAAATTTGGTAACGAGCAGCAACGTAAAAAATATTTACCCAAACTGGCTTCAGGTCAATGGCTTGGATGTTTTGGATTGACTGAACCCGATCACGGTTCCAATCCTTCCGGCATGGTAACCAACTTTAAAGACAAAGGCGATCACTATTTATTGAATGGTGCCAAGATGTGGATATCCAATTCACCAAAGGCAGATGTGGCAGTGGTGTGGGCAAAAAATGAAGAAGGAAGAATTCACGGCTTAATTGTAGAGCGCGGCATGCCGGGGTTCACTACTCCGGAAACACACGGCAAATGGTCCCTTCGTGCAAGCGCAACCGGTGAACTGGTATTTGATAATGTAAAAGTTCCGAAAGAAAACTTGTTACCAAATAAAAGTGGCTTAGGCGCACCCATGATGTGCCTCGACTCAGCTCGCTATGGAATTGCGTGGGGAGCTATTGGAGCGGCTATGGATTGCTACGACTCCGCCAAAAGATATGCCATTGAAAGGATTCAGTTCGGAAAACCGATTGCGTCATTCCAATTAATACAAAAAAAATTAGCGGAAATGCTGACCGAAATCACAAAAGCGCAGTTGCTAAACTGGAGATTAGGAACCTTGATGAATGAAGGGAAAGCCACCACTGCGCAAATCTCGTTAGCAAAACGAAACAATGTTCACGTGGCATTAGAGATTGCGCGTGAAGCAAGACAAATTCACGGTGGCATGGGCATCACCGGTGAATACCCGATTATGCGCCACATGGCTAATCTGGAATCGGTACTCACCTATGAGGGAACTCATGACATTCATTTGCTGATTTTAGGAAAAGAAATTACGGATATCCAGGCATTTGTTTAGTTGTCTGAACTTTGATACGTATGATTTAACTGATAAATATGATTACAGGTGTGAGAAAATATTTCTCAATTTTTATATTCCTTATTTTGGGAATAATGCTTTCGTAGTGTGACGAAGGGTTAGAAAATCCTAACTATCCTAAAGAGCCATCGATTGAATTTAAAAGCTTTGAATTTATTGAAGTGCCGGGTGCAGGAACTGCTGACTCAGACAATTTAATCATGCACATCATTAGAATCACATGAATCACAGTTCAGACAATTAATCCTCCACATAAGCCGCCAGCGTAATCCGCTGAACAGGATTTAGCGGATCGCTGGAATAGATAGTAACAGACTTTTGTTGAGTTCCTCTCCGATCTTGCGGGTTGAATGAAATTTTAATTTTCGCACTCACTCCTGCTTTCAGAGTTTTCTCTGTTGTCTCTGCTGTTATACACGTGCAGTTACTTTGAATCGCTTTAATTAGTAAGGTTGATTTCCCGGTATTAAGAACAGAAACTTCCATCACCGAAGATTGATTTTGCTTAATCCTTCCAAAATCAAGGGTTGTTGTCGCAACCTGAAGTTTGGGTGCCTTTGCTTTTTCAGCAGGTGTCATCTCAGGAAAAAAATCTTCCAATGTAGCAAACACCGCAAATGGTTTTTGTGGCTGCAACTCATCATCGGTGTGAATCACGATATTATCTGACTGGAAACCGTACTGGTTCTTTAACTTCCCATTATAACTTAGCTTTATTACACCTCTTTCGCCAATGGCTAATGTCTTAGGCTCAACGGTGATACGAATGTATGCTGGGCCGTCATATTTGTTTAAGTAAGTAACGGGTTTAGCTCCATTGTTTAAAATTTGAAACTCCCGAACAACAAATTCATCCTTCAAAAATATTTTCCCCAGGTTAAAAGAAACCGTCTTCGTTCTCCAACTGCCATTCATACTATTAAACTCAGTCAACAAATTCATATCCTCTGAGACGACCGTTCCTTTAATCTGCAATACCATCGGATTCGAATCCGCATCGGTAGTAACGGTAAGTGTTTTAGCAAAATATCCAGGTCGGCCTTTAGGGTCGAATCGTGCTTGTATGAAGCCCATTTTGCCAGGCTGTATCAATTCCCTAGACCATTCCGGTGTTGTGCATCCACACGATGGATTCACAGTTAAAATTTTTACCGGACGGTTTGCCAGGTTGGTGAATTCAAACTGATGGCTCACCGGCCCTGCCTTTTCCACCACGTCACCAAAATCGAAAGCCTCCTCTTTGAATTGGAGCGGCTTCGCTACCTGTGCAATTGACTGGATAACAACCAGAACAAAGCTCACGATAGTCAGGAATTTCTTCATTTTCATAATTTTACGTTCTGCAAAAGTAAAAGATATTTCAATTCACTTATTTTATTTTACTTGCGCCTACTATGACGCGTATTTTAACGGGAATACAGAGCAGCGGACGGCCTCACCTGGGCAATTTGTTAGGTGCAATAACGCCTGCCATTAAGCTATCTAAACAAACCGGAAATGATTCATTTTTCTTTATTGCTGACCTGCATTCACTTACAACGATAAAAGATGCCAAAACGCGCGTAGACAATGTGAATGCGGTAGCGGCAGCCTGGTTAGCCTTCGGATTTGACATCGAGAAGAACTACTTGTATCGCCAATCGCGTATTCCGGAAGTGTGTGAACTCACCTGGTACCTGAACTGCTTTGCTCCTTTTCCCATGCTGGCCAACGCGCACTCTTTTAAAGATAAGTCAGATCGCCTGGCTGATGTGAATGCCGGGTTGTTCACATACCCTGTATTAATGACTGCTGATATTATTCTCTATGATGCTAACGTTGTTCCCGTTGGGAAAGATCAACGGCAGCATGTGGAAATGGCACGTGATATTGCCACCTCTTTTAATAATCAGTACGGAGAAACTTTTGTGGTTCCAGAAGTAAAGATTGAAGAAGAGGTAATGACCATACCCGGTACTGATGGGCAGAAAATGAGCAAGTCATACGGGAACATTATCGATATCTTCCTGCCGGAAAAAGAATTACTTAAACAAATCAAGTCTATCGTTTCAGATAGCACTCCGCTTGCAGATCCAAAAAACCCAGGTCAGGATACTACATTTGCCATTTATAGTCTAATAGCTTCACCTGAACAAATTGCTGACCTTCGAAAGAAATACCTGGCCAGAAATTACGGATACGGTCACGCTAAGCAGGAGCTATACGAGCTCATCATTCAAAAATTCAGTAAAGAACGGGAGGCCTATACTTTCTATTTTTCTAATCCATCTGAATTGGACAAGAAGTTGAAACAGGGTGAAGATAAAGCGCGCATGATTGCACACGCAACACTGAAGAGGGTTAGGGATAAACTTGGATTCTAGGTTTAAAATTTCAAGTTCAATGGTAACATGAACCCTGGAACCTGTAACTACTTCGCGGTCCAGACAGTTTCTTGTTGATCTTTTCCCAGTTTAATTATTAGGCGTGTCGGGTCGGTAGCAAGCACAAGGCGCGTATCCCTTCCCGGAAGTTTCTTCATATCAATAGAAATTCCATCACCTAAATAGGCTATTGGAAGCAGGACGTCATTATCGGGGCAATACTGATCCTGAATTTTTTCAATCTCTGTTTCAAGGTAATCCCCATACTCCTCCTGAAAATCATCCTCGAGGTCGTGAAGTTTCTCCTCCAGTTCATCATACTTTGGATTATTGTAATCGAGCTTACCCAGTTCCTTTTTGGTGTCAATGATTTCCTGTAACGCCTGATCGAGAGCCTGAATGTCCATGTAGTTGAATTTTCACAAATATTGCTGATAAATAACAATGAATCAAATCACCTACTTCAAAAGATTTGCGATTTGAGATTTGCTTTTTAGGATTTATCACGCTGAGATTTTAAGATATGTACTAACTTTACATACACTAACTAATAACGCGATCATGACACAGGATTTTCTTCCAATCAATGGAACCGATCACATTGAATTATATGTAGGAAACGCCAAGCAAGCGGCTCATTTTTATCAGCATGCCTATGGGTTTGAACTGGTGGCGTATGCAGGCCCGGAGACAGGTGTTCGGGACAGGGCCTCCTATGTACTTCAACAAAATAAGATCAGAATTGTACTCACCACGTCCTTGCAAAAGGATTCGGAAATAAGCGAACATGTGAAAAAACATGGGGATGGTGTGAAAGTGTTGGCCCTGTGGGTAGACGATGCTGCTAAATCATTTCACGAAACCACCATTCGGGGTGCAGAGGCAGCAAAGAAGCCTGAGGTATTAAAAGATGAATTTGGTGAAGTGGTGGTATCGTCAATTAAAACGTACGGAGAAACAATTCACACCTTTGTAGAGCGCAAAAATTATAAAGGCCCCTTTTTACCCGGGTACAAGCCTCGCAAGAGTACGTATAAGTCTGAGCCGATCGGGTTAAAATACATCGACCATTGTGTGGGTAATGTTGAACTGGGCAAGATGAACACGTGGGTAGATTTCTACGAAAAAGTAATGGGCTTTAGTTTGCTGGTGACATTCGATGATAAAGATATTTCTACTGAATACAGCGCACTGATGTCGAAAGTGGTGTCGAATGGAAATGGATACATCAAATTTCCGATCAACGAACCGGCAACCGGAAAAAAGAAATCGCAAATTGAAGAATATCTTGATTTTTACCATGGCCCTGGTGTACAGCACTTAGCCATCGCCACTGATGATATCATTCACACGATTACTGAATTGCGCAGAAGAGGTGTTGAATTTCTGCATGTACCGGAAGTGTATTATGAGGATGTACTGGATCGGGTTGGCAAAATTGACGAGAGCTTAGAAGAGTTGAGAAAATTAAATATTCTTATTGATCGCGATGAGGAAGGATACCTGTTGCAGATCTTTACAAAACCTATACTAGATCGTCCCACCATGTTTTTCGAGATTATCGAGCGTCACGGGGCGAAATCGTTCGGCAAGGGAAACTTTAAAGCACTATTCGAATCTATTGAGCGCGAGCAGGAATTGAGGGGGAATTTATAATATGAGTGATCTGCTCCGACAAGTAAAAACCAAAGCTCAACAATGGCTTAATAGCACCGTCATTGATGACAACACCAAAGCTCAGGTTCAAGCACTGCTCAGCAATCCTGATCCAAAAGAATTAATCGACAGTTTTTACAAAGATCTTGAGTTTGGAACTGGTGGCTTACGCGGCATCATGGGTGCTGGTTCCAACTGTATCAATAAATATACCGTAGGCGTGGCTACACAAGGGTTGTGCGATTATTTAATCAAAACATATCCGGGTAAAAAAATAAGAGTTGCGTTGGCCCATGACAGCCGCAACAACAGTCCGTATTTCACTCAAATCACAGCTGATGTATTTTCGGCTAATGGAATTGACGTGTACAAATTCTCAGAACTGCGGCCTACCCCCCTTCTTTCATTTGCCATTCGTTATTTAAAGTGCGACTCAGGAATAGTAATCACAGCTTCGCACAATCCAAAAGAATACAATGGTTATAAAGCATACTGGAATGACGGAGCACAGGTTGTACCCCCTCACGATAAAAATATAATCAGAGAAGTAAAGAAAATTACTTCTTTCAACCAGGTAAAGTTCATAGCTGATCCGGCTAAAATTCATACTATTGGCCGGGAGGTTGAAGAAGCCTATTATCAAGAGGTAAAAAAAATAATTCCGAATCAGGAAGCTATCAAACACCAACACAATATTCCGCTGGTTTACACCAGCATTCATGGAGCGGGTATCACCATGGTTCCGGAATGTTTAAAACAGATTGGCTTCACAAATATTTTAATAGTTGATGAGCAGAAAACACCCGATGGTAATTTCCCAACAGTAAGTTCACCAAACCCGGAAGAGCGATCTGCTATGGAGTTGGCAATAAAAAAAGGTGAAGAGGCGGGTGCTACCCTGGTGATGGCCACCGATCCCGATACTGATCGGGTTGGTATAGGCGTTCGTAAATCGGATGGCGAGTTTATTCTGCTAAACGGTAATCAAGCATTTAGCTTGATGATGTGGTTTGTCATGAAAAACCTACCGGATCGGCAGCCAGGCCTGAAAGACAAGAAGAATGCGTACATCGCCAAAACAATTGTTACCTCTGAACTGGTGGATGCAATGGCGAAGGTGTATGGTATAGAATGTTACAATACACTTACCGGCTTTAAATACATAGCCGAGCTGATGCGCGAATTAGAAGGTAAGAAGCGTTTCATTGCAGCGGGTGAGGAAAGCTATGGGTATATGGCTGGTGATTTTGTGCGCGATAAAGATGCAGTATCTGCCTGCGCCTTCTTTGCCGCTATGGCAGCCAGCGCAGCCAATGAAGGGAAATCCCTGTATGAATGGCTAATTGAAATGTATATAGAGCACGCTTACTACAAAGAAGGGCTGCTCAACCTTACTAAAAAAGGACAACAAGGGGAACAGGAGATCAAAGCAATGATGGAGAATTTCAGGAAGAACCCTCCTGTTCAAATCGGTGAAATTAAAACAGTACGCATGCTGGATTACCTGACCCTGGTTGAAAAAGATTTTGAAACGAATCATGCAACTACATTGAATTTTCCATCCTCAGATGTAATCCAATTTTACCTGGAAGACGGAACAAAAGTCTCCGTTCGTCCCTCCGGAACAGAACCCAAGATTAAATTCTACATTAGCGTGTACGCTCGGTTGAAATCGAAAGAAGAATTTGAAACCGTTAACCTGGCTCTTGACCAGAAGATAAAATTAATAGAACAGTGTTTGATAAAATAAATACAAAATGGAAGGAGAGCTTATAAAATACATTGACAAAATAATTGAGCGGGACCTTAGCAAACTGGAAGTTGAGATTACCCTATACCCTTCTGAGGAGTTAATCTGGAAAGTAGATGGTCAGATTAAAAATACAGCGGGCAATCTATGCCTTCACCTGTGCGGAAACCTTCAACACTATATTGGAGCCGTTCTCGGAAAAACAAACTATATACGAAACCGCGATAATGAATTTGCAGTAAAAGGAATAACACAGTCGGAGCTGATTGCAGAAATACAACGCACGAAAAAAGCAGTGAAATCAACTCTCGAAAAGGTAAACTCATCTGTTCTGTTACAAGAATATCCTGAAAAAGTATTTGACCATTCAATGACCACCTCCTATTTTCTGATCCATCTCACGGCTCATCTTGGATACCATCTCGGACAAATCAATTATCACCGGAGATTATTGTCTTAGATTGGTTACGCATTTTTTCAAAAGGGATAAATAGACAATACGTTAGGATCATAACAATCCCAAAGTCTGGCAGGCTTAAAACAAAAATAATTCCTACGTGAAAAAAAATTCCTGCAACTAAGGCATAGGTGCGAAATCGTGTAAACCAAATCAATAACGGGAAGGTTAGCTCAATTAAAATAATCGACCAGGCCAACACCCTGTACAAAGTTTGATTATCAGGAATAGGCAGATTCGGATTAATGAAATATTCCAGATTAATAATAGAATATACTGCATCACCTGAACGCCATGCATGACTGGTTATTTTATCGAAACCAGATAGCACATATATCAGGGAAAGCTGAATTTTAGAAATCAAGAAAGCAAAATTTGAAATAACATGCTGGACATTTCGCAATGAATCAGACTTACCAGCGGGCACAACTGCCAAGAAAATAGACAGGAAGAGAAAGAGATTTAGAACATAATCAGAACCATTGGCTATCGGAAACGCAAGGCGACTAAGGCTAAAAGAGAACCAGAAAATGAGTGCAGATATAAAGTAATTTACCCGCTGAATTAATGCAAGCAATAAAAGAATCAAGATTGATACCAGGAATATATTTAAATCAAACTGAGCTAACTTAATGGGAGCATACAGGAAGTAGTGAAGGGATGAGCGAAGTTCATAGGGCGAATATTGGTGAACATCGTGGAGAACAGGCCATAGAAAAAGAATTTTTAAAAAAAGAAAGACATAAAGTGACTTGCAAAAAATAGAGATAGTCAATCGCTTACGTTCTTCATGAAGGATACTCATGAAAAGGTTTCGGTATCGTGAAAATAAATTCACCTGGAAATTTCTATAAATAATGAATCCTTCTTTATCCTGAAATTTGCAGCCCGCTTATTTGCAATCCACATCAGGACAGAATCAGCATCTATTGGAACATAATGGTTATACAGGTATTGGGTGAGCTGACGGAATTCCTGTTGGCTTTTAATATAGGTAATGGAGGAGTCGCGATGGGCTAACCTTAAATACAGGGTACGGTTCAATCGACTTCTGTACAGGTCTGTGGGATTGAGGCTGGCATGGTACCGATTAAAATCGTCTCGCGCTGGGTTAATCGGTAGCATCCATGTACCATTCACTTTCCACGATAATGAGAGTGAATAATTATCAACTATTCTGGTATCTGTAAAAAATGGCCCTGGCAGTAAATACGTTTTATAGATTTTAGAAAGTCCGGTAGAGTTTAAAAATGGTGGGTCAAGAATAAAAACGAATGAGACACCTAAATGTGCCATCAGTAAAAAAAATAATATCGAAGTAAATCTCGCCTTCACGATGGGAAATATAGACTGTCAAATCATAACTGCCAACTCTCAACATGTAGACTTATCTCCCGAAAATCCTGACTATCTTTGCAGCTCGCTATGAAAAAAGTTGCATTTTATACCTTAGGCTGCAAACTCAACTACTCCGAGACCTCCACGATTTCGCGGATGTTCGAGCAAAAGGGCTATAAAAAAACGGATTTTACGGATACCCCCGACATTTTTATTATCAACACCTGCTCGGTAACTGAAAACGCAGATAAAAAATGTCATAAGATTGTTCGGGAAGCCCGTGCTATTTCACCCGATGCGTATGTGGCCATTATTGGTTGCTACGCGCAGCTAAAACCTCAGGAAATCGCTTCTATTCCAGGGGTGGATGCAGTTTTAGGCGCGGCAGAAAAATTCCGTCTGGTAGAATTGTTAGATGGCTTTGTAAGAAAACCTCAGGCAGAGGTGTTTGCTTCTGAAATCGAGTCAGCAAGCACTTTCAATACCTCATACTCCATTCATGATAGAACAAGGACTTTCTTAAAAGTTCAGGATGGCTGTGATTACTCATGTTCGTTTTGTACCATTCCCCTGGCACGTGGTGCCAGTAGAAGTGACAGCATTTCAAATATTGTTAACACAGCAAAAGAAATTGCCAATACCGAAGTAAGGGAAGTAGTGCTAACGGGAGTGAACACCGGAGACTTTGGCATACAACAAGGAGAACGAGCAGAACGATTTGTTGATCTTATTAAAGCGCTTGACCAGGTAGAAGGCATTGATCGCTTTAGGATTTCCTCCATTGAACCGAACCTTCTTTCTGACGACATCATTGAGATTGTGGGGACATCCAAACGATTTGTGCCGCATTTTCATATTCCGCTTCAATCGGGCTCAAACAAAATTCTCAAACTCATGCGCAGGCGCTACCAAAGGGAATTGTATGTAAGCAGGGTAGAGAAAATAAAATCGGTAATGCCGCATTGCTGTATTGGCACAGATGTTATTGTTGGATTCCCCGGGGAGACACACGAAGATTTCCTTGAGACGTATCAATTTTTAAATGAATTAAATATCTCATACCTGCACGTGTTCCCCTATTCAGAACGGGATAATACGCTTGCTGCTACCATGGAAGGTGCTGTAAATCCAAAAGACAGAGCCGAGCGCTCCCACATGCTCCGCATATTATCAGATAAAAAGCGCAGAAAATTCTATGAAGGCAATGTGGGTGGTGATTTCACCGTTTTATTTGAAAATGATATAGAAAACGGCATGATGCACGGCTTTACGGAAAACTACATCCGGATAAGTGCTAAATACGATCCAATCCTCATTAATGAACTAAAGAAAGTACGCTTAGTGAAAGTCGATGAACGCGGTTTAATGCAGGTTGAAGAGGATTTTTCGGAGATATTAGCCACCGGCAGTTGATCGGGCCTCCTCAGCGCTTGTACAATTCGACTGGATTTCTATAAAAATTCAACCATTTTCTTTCAAAAGCCTCCCTTCTCTACCCGAATCTACAAAATGTCAAATGCTGTAAGAATTTGGGCTTTTTGCACAATTCACATGAAAGAGTGATTTTATCATAACTACCTGATATACAGATTATAAAGTTGCATTAAAGTGTTTACTGCTATAACTAAACAGGGTATTATACAGAGAAAAAAGCCTCATCTGACATGATGAAATTTGGCTGATTTTGTCTAAAAACAACTGCTGCCAACTCCGAATACTTCTTTCACAGCGGGAGTCTTACATCAAAATGATTCAATCCGACTACGCTAAATGCGGCCTATCGAATCGGCCTACATTTGATCCATAATTAAACGCAAAAAAAAGACTACATGAAAAAGATCACTTTCCTCATTCTCGCATTAGGCATTGTCACTATGATGATGTTATCTTCTTGCAGCTTCGAAAGCTACAGCTCACATTGTCCAACGTATTCTCATCATAATAAGACTACCAAGCATGGTGAGAAGGCTCAGTTGAAGTACGCCAGAAGAAACTAAGGATGTAGCTACCCCTCGGTAGATTCGGCTACTATCCATAGCATTGGCTAAGCAAAGGCCAATATCAAACCAGCACCAGGCCATCCCTGATTTCGAGTTTTCGGTCTGCCATGGAGGCAAACTCCTGGTTGTGGGTTACTATTACAAAAGTTTGATTCAATTGCTTGCGCAAATCGAAAAAGAGCTGATGAAGTTCCATTGCATTCCTGGAATCAAGATTACCACTCGGCTCATCGGCTAAAATCAAAGTAGGGTTATTGACCAGGGCTCTGGCAACTGCGGTTCGTTGTTGTTCTCCACCCGAAAGCTCAGCAGGTTTATGGTCTGACCGGTGACTAATTCCCAGCATACCCATTAGGTCGAGAGCCCTTTTCTTCACCTCGTCCGGATTCTGTTTTCCAATCAATCCGGGAATCATAACGTTTTCCAGTGCAGAAAATTCTGGCAACAGGTTATGAAATTGAAAGACAAATCCAATAGAACGGTTTCGGAATGAAGCCAGTGAGGCGGTAGATTGCTTAAATACTTCCTGCTGATCAATGATCATATTGCCCTGATCAGGGGTATCAAGAGTTCCAATTATATGGAGCAAAGTACTTTTACCTGCACCCGAAGCCCCAACAATTGAAATCACTTCGCCTCTTTTAACCTCCATATCAATACCTTTTAATACCGGTAAAGTACCATACGATTTATGGATTCCCGAAGCCTTTACCATGATGTCATTCGCCATTGTTTCCGCTTGAAATAAAGGTTTAAATAAAGTAGTTTCACACCAAAATACAACTTCATGAACATACACGAATACCAAGGCAAAGAAATTCTTAAAAAGTATGGTGTGGCCATTCAGCGAGGCATTGTAGCTGATACCCTCGATAGTGCCGTCAGCGCAGCTAAGGAATTACAAGCTGAAACGGGTACAAAATGGTTTGTCATCAAATCACAAATTCATGCCGGAGGCCGGGGTAAGGGCGTGGTTAAAGAAACAGGTTCAAAAGGAGTTGTGCTGGCCAAAAGCCTTGCGGAGGTTCCTGAAAAAGTGAAGGGAATTTTAGGCGGTACACTTGTCACATTGCAAACAGGGCCCGAAGGAAAGAAAGTAAATAAGGTGCTGATAGCCGAGGATGTTTATTATCCTGGAGAATCAGAGCCAAAGGAATATTACATGAGCATTTTGCTCGATCGCTCAAAAGGTTGTCCTGTGATTATGGCCTCAACAGAAGGTGGAATGAATATAGAGGAGGTTGCTGAAACACATCCTGAAAAAATTATTAAAGAGTGGATTGACCCTGCTATTGGATTACAGCCCTTCCAGGCAAGGAAGATCGCATTCGCGTTGGGATGGGAGGGAAATGCATTTAAAGAGGGTACGAAGTTTATTCACTCCCTTTACACAGCATACTTAGGATTAGATGCCTCTATGTTTGAGATCAATCCGTTACTTAGAACTTCCGATAACAAGATCCTGGCAGTCGATTCGAAAGTAAACCTGGATGATAACGCTCTGTATAGACATAAGGACCTTGCAGAACTTCGCGATATTTCGGAAGAAGATCCATTGGAAGTTGAAGCAGGGAAAGCCGGACTTAACTATGTGAAACTTGACGGTAACGTAGGCTGCATGGTAAACGGGGCCGGACTTGCCATGGCTACAATGGACATAATCAAATTATCGGGTGGTGAACCCGCAAACTTCCTGGATGTGGGTGGCGGTGCAAATGCGGAGACGGTGGAGGCTGGTTTCAGGATCATTTTAAAAGACCCGAATGTAAAAGCAATTCTAATCAACATCTTCGGAGGCATTGTACGTTGCGACCGTGTAGCAAATGGCGTGGTAGAAGCCTACAAAAAGATCGGCAATATACGAGTGCCTATAATTGTACGACTACAGGGAACCAATGCCGAAGAGGGCGCTAAAATCATTGAGCAATCTGGACTAAAAGTATATTCAGCCATTGTATTGAAAGATGCCGCTCAAAAGGTAAAGGAGGTTTTGAGTTAAGGGAGGTTTTAAAACAAGGTTATATTTTTTACCTTAGTAGGATATATGTGTTGATTATGAAGGTATTGCGCATTCTTCTCGTTTTGATCATATTTCTTCCTGAGTTACTTGATGCTCAGAGTTTCTATGCGATTAGAAGAGAACGATCATTGATAGCCACAGCTGGAGTTGGTACATCTACTTATTTCGGTGAATTATCAAACCCCAAGGATTACGTTGATGCCCGACCCTCTATAACCGGGGGTCTTCAATATTTTTTCACAAATCGAATCAGTGCCCGCGCTGAGTTAACCTATTTCCAGCTAAGCGGTGATGATGCCAAAGCCGATGATAACGGAAGGGTAACCAGAAATTTGTCATTCGTTTCAAATAACCTCGAGTTTAATGCAGTGGGAATTATTCAATTAGGACCACATGGAAAACGGTTCTATCAACGACCCAAGATTAATTTTTATGGTTTTGCCGGAATTGGATTATTATATTTTAATCCAAAGGCAGATTACCAGGGTGAAAAGGTAGCCTTACAACCCTTACAAACTGAAGGTGTTAAGTATAGTAGGATTACCCCGGTTGTCCCGTACGGATTGGGGGCAAAATTAATGCTGAGCCCTTTTCTAAACGTTAGTCTTGAAGCTGGTTACAGGAAAGTTTTTACAGATTATCTCGATGATGTTAGTACTGTTTACCTAGATCCATTATCCTTTACAGATCCGGTTGCAGGTGCACTCGCAGACAGAAGGCCTGAAATTGGACTTCCACAAAGAACCGCTGGGGAACAAAGAGGTAATCCTGATAAAAAGGATGGATATATGCTTCTTAATGTAAAATTAGAATATTACCTGCCGGGTGATATTTTCGGAAACTCTAATAAAAGACTATACAAGAGCAAAAGAAAGGCATACTATAAAAGGCGGAGACGTTAATTGTCAAGGACCTCATACCTTGAATAGTTGCTCTTGAACTCCGGCACAAGTTCTTTCATAAGAGCAACCATCTTCAGTTCATTCTTATCATCGAGCAAATCCCAAAATAGTTCAATGTACTTGTTGATTTCGAGATAAGAAACTTCGGGCGTTCTTGCCTTCATTATTTTTTGATGGTGGGTAGCGAGTGTATTCTCTTTATCGTTTAATAATTCTTCATATAACTTCTCTCCTTCCCTTAGCCCCGTAAATACGATTTCAATATCCTTGTCAGGCTCTAATCCGGAAAGTTGGATCATCTTCTTTGCTAAATCCAGAATTAAAATAGAACGTCCCATATCGAAAATAAAAATCTCCCCTCCCTTTCCCATAGCGCCTGCTTCCAACACTAATTGGCAAGCTTCATGAATAGTCATGAAGAATCTTGTAATCTCAGGGTGTGTAACGGTTACGGGGCCTCCTTCCTGAATTTGCCTTTTAAACAACGGAATTACTGAGCCATTTGAACCTAATACATTTCCAAAACGGGTAGTGACAAAAAGCGTATGATTTGAGTTGATCGTTTCATGATAATTATTCAATGACTGCACATAGATCTCAGCGATGCGCTTAGAGCAGCCCATCACATTTGTTGGGTTCACAGCTTTATCGGTTGAGATCATCACAAACTTTTCAACGTGACTGGCTACTGCAATATCGGCAAGGTTCTTTGTTCCTAAAATATTACACAATACGGCTTCATAGGGGTTACTCTCCATCATGGGAACATGCTTATAAGCAGCCGCATGAAACACGATTTGAGGTTTATGCTCATCAAAAATCGAATTAATCCTGAATTTATTGGTAATATCAGCCAGGTAAGGGAAAAAAGATACGGAGGTTTTCATTCTGTCAAGCTCCCTCTCTAACTCGTAAAGTGCTGATTCATCTTGATCGATGAGTATAACTTTTTGAGGTCGGTAACTCAGGATTTGAATAACGATTTCACTTCCTATAGAACCAGCCGCTCCGGTTACACAGATTACCTTTCCGGAAAATTCACGGTTCACGTTTTCAACTGAAAGTCGAATAGCCTCTCGTCCTAAAAGATCCTCAATTCTAACATCCTTTATTTGATTCAGGCTCAACTCTCCTTTAACCCATTTTTCAATGGGTGGAATTGTCCTGATCTTAATTTGGTTTTTTAAGCAAGCCTCTACAATCTCATTTTTTCTATCATAAGGCAAATCCTTAACGGTTATAACGAGTTCATCTACATTTAGATCCTGTAATAACTGATCAATAGCATTCTGTGAGGTACCGTAGATCATTGTTCCTGATAATACCTTACCTGTTTTATGGGTATCATTCTCCAAAAATCCTACCACCCGCATATTGGCCGAGGAGTCAATCACTTGCTTGGTGATAATACCCGATTGCCCCGCTCCATAGATTATGATGTTCGTCTTTTTAACAATTTTATTCCTGTAGTAAGCAAAGAAGTACTTAACCAGAAGTCGGTAGTTAAATAAGAATAGAAAAGAAGAAAGGAAAGCAATAAAGATTACTGAATACGGTATTAAATTATGTTGTGTATTATAGAAGTAAAGCAAATTTAAAAAGGCAATCAGCCCAAGATTTAAGCCGACCATGAAAAAAATACGGGCACTATCCTGTATACCAGTATAGCGTATTATACCCCGGTAACTGCCCGTTATGATAATTGCTATTAATCCACAACTGGAGTAAAGCAAAACTCCCTGATCTACATTGTTGAGTTGTAAATCGCTGATTGAAAAATTAAAACGCAGGAGGTAGGCCAGCAGGGCCGAGAAGGAAATGAAAAAAAGGTCAATCAAGATGATGACCCAACGTGGAAGAATTTTAAGATTTCTAATTAATCCGGTTATCACCGCACTTTATTTTTCAGGAATCCTTTTCTCTTATCACTAATTAATTTCCGTATTCCCAAGGCACCACCCAGTGCCATGAGTAACTCTATTCCTGTTATGGGAATATCCGGATCAGCATTCGGATCACTCGGCTGTGCGAAAAGCCGCACGGCTGTAAAAAGTAAAACGATAAATAAGAGGGTAATTTTTATTCTCACAGTTACTGCTTAATTATTTTTACAAACATTGGACGGCCAGACTTTGTCGCCTTAATATAATAGAATCCCTGCGGCAAGTTTCGGGCATCAAAGCTACTGGTTCTATTTTCATCAGATGCTGATAATTCTATCCTGGATAAATTCCGCCCATAGCTATCAATCAGAACTACTGTATCGTCAAATTCGGATGAAAGAGTTATTTGCAAATTATCTTTTACCGGATTGGGGTAAACTGAAAATCCGTTGGATACGATTTCTTCACCTCCTGTGATCACCAAAGGCAATTCCAAAGGCAATTCAGCGCCTGTCTTACATAAACCGGACACCGTAACTTCCAGCCTGTACACTCCCGATTTATCAACCACAAGTTCCATCCCCGTTGCGTCAGGAATTACTTCATTATTAAAATACCACTGATTTCCGGAAGCGTAGTTGGACTGTAATACATTTCCGCCAATCTGAGATATAGCTGCTTGCTCATAAGCGGCTGTTGTAAGCACAAGCTCAAATCGGCCAGAGCCATAGCTGTTTACATCGGAGGTGACCTGAAAACTATAAACCGGATTACTTACCAAATTCGTTGTTTGACTTAGAAAGTTATCGATTAAACTAATGGAGACAGTGCCAGTAAATGAATTAACACCCGTGAATTCCAAGGTATAGCTCCCTGGGGTCACTGTTGAAATATCAAGCGGAATAGATGAATCACAACTATATTGACTAAGAGAATTGATCGCCAATTTATTACCTCCACTAACGGTGGACAGATTAAGTGATGTACTAGGAAGTTTCCATGCATCGGCCTGGGAATCAAAACCGCTTGTGGCATCCTCCCTGAAATGAACAACGGCCTCATCCGATTTGCTTCCTTGTTTTAAGGTAATGCGCAATAAGTTATCCGTTGAACTCACCCTAAAAAAGGAAGTTTGAGTTCCAGCAACTTTAACTGACTCATTAGCGGATAATGTAACAGGAGATGGAGTTGAATTCAATTTTACAAAAAAAGCTTGTCCGGTTGCGATGAAGGGTGATCCGCCATTTGTGCCGGTTACTCCATTCCATGTAGCATATTGTTGCGGATCGTTCCCATTGTCTCTGTAATAGATCGTAGCGTCTAACGCTGCAGGCTTAACCCATCCACTGGCTGCATTCCAGTCAATTGTGCTCGGAAAAGGATTTCCTACCAGGTTCCAACCGTCATCCGCAACAACGCCTGAGGAGGTGAATGTAATCCCGGTGGGATTACCAAGTGAAATTGTTCCAAAATTAATAGGTCCGCGTACATCCCATAATCCGGAAGACAGGATGTTACCGCGCTCAAATAAAGCATAGCCTCTTCCAGGAACCAATGTTTCAGTATTAACAGCATCGGGAAAATCAACATAACCACCATTTGCACCTCCTGTTATTACGGATTCATTGTATGAGAACATGGATTGATTAGTACCACAGCCTGAACATGAACTTGTTCCGGTAAATGAACCGGTAATCGGAATTTCATTTTGAATATCAGCGACTTGTGCATTTTGTACAGGTGACGAAATATTCCGGTATATCCTGGTATTATTAGGCCCTTCAATAGACATGAAGCGCTGTACTGTTACATTGCCTGTAACCTGAGCAGATCCTGGCAATGTGGCAATGGATGCATCTGCTGTTACGTCATCTGCTGTTGAAAGTAACGTAAATACAGCAGCTCCTGCACCATCGGCATCAAAAATTGCGGTAGCAGCTAGTGTTAAAACTCCCGTTAAGTTTTGACTAGAATTAAGACTAACATCCGGGTTAGCTGTTGTATTTGTTACTGTTATGTTATTAAAATCAGTAATTGCTGTACCACTTACCACCTGTGTAACTGCGGCTGTTCCTAAAAAGGCAACAGTTCCAGAACCCGCATTGTTAAAAGTTCCGTTATTTGTAAAAGCACCATTAAGGTTTAGGGTAGTGGGTGGTGTTAGTGTTCCGTTAATAATGATATTTTGAAAAGAAGGATTTGTAGACCCCAATATTGATGAAGTACCATCAAATGACACTGTTCCGTTGTTTCTATTATACGTTCCGCTATTTGTTAAATTCCCTGTCAGCGTTAAAGTAGAACTTGGTGCTGTAAAGGTTCCCACATTAACAAATGCGGATGCAGAAACTGCATTTACTCCGCACGTAAATGCTCCTGAATTAATCTGAAAATTTCCAGAAGCTGCCATAGGGAAAGCAAGTGTTACCGTACCAGTGGAGTTACTGGTAACATCCGATAGATTTCCCTGAGCTTCAACACCAGTTGTCATACCAGCTCCGTTAAGAATCAAGTCATAAGGTCCTCCGGTTGGTATGGCACTTGGAGCAACAAATGAAGCAGCGGAGTTGCGTGTTAATAGCGCACCAGAGCCCAAATCAAGCCCGGATGTGTTTAAAAAACCTCCGTCCGTTAAACTAAATGCGTTGTCAACTGTCAAGCTACTATTCAAGGTAACAAGGGTGCCCCCTGTTGGCCTGTTCAGGCTAAAACTACCCAGTGTATTTCCACTGGCATCAAAAATTAATGTACCAAGGGTCCCGGTGTTTGTAATATTCAAAGTTGATGCACCATCGGCAAAGAAAACTCCCCCTGTAAGGTTGTTATTAAATTGACTTCTCAGTTCAACAGTTTGCCCTTCAAAAAACAAAGTTGTTCCGGTTGCCATGTTCAGGTCGTCTGTAAGCAATAGAGTACCAAACATTAAAATATCTCCGGAGGTAGCACTTATGTCGGTCGCGGTAAGGTCTCCATTCATAGTAAGGTCTCCACCATTCATGTTTAACGTATTAACAGTCATGTTACCATCAACTGTTAAGTCACCGCTTGTTAACGTAAACAAGGTTGTCACATTTAAACCTGCGGGGAAAACAACAGCGCCACCACCTGTGCGGTTGATGGTGATATTCTCAAATGTAGTAGCCGTACTGATGGGGAAATCAACACTTAAAGCTCCCGTTCCATTGATGGTTAGGTTACTGTTGGCTCCGGTGAAACTCATGAGATTGCCTCCCGTCACATCATCGTTAATTACCAGAGAAGCATTAGCTGTTCCGCTCGTTGAAATAAGGTCACCTCCGCTCAGGATAAAATCACCATTGGACGTTACGGTTCTGGCGGTTGTAGTAGTTGTGAAAATGAGATCGCCTCCCTGAAGATCAATATTTCCGTTTACGGTAAGGTTATCATTTACAACGGTCAGATTACCGGCTAAAACAATAAGGTCTCCTCCAATTGTAACTGTAGCACTTGATGTGTTATTCAGGGAAACACCGGCTGTATTATCTATTGTTGTGGTAACCCCGGCTGTAGCGGGTTGGCCGTTTCCTATTACCTGGGCGGAAGTTCCACCATAAATTACTTCTGAACCAGAATTGTAAACCCGGGTGCTGGTTCGAACGTTTCCTGTGCCTGCTGCATTTGTATTACCCGTTTGTATCGCCCCGTTCGCTGCAGTAGACTCAACACGTAAAATACCATTAACGGTAAGCGTTCCACCCACTCCTCTCATTCTTGATTCTCCTGAAACAATAACCGTATTGGTGGCTGCTATAGAATAATTGATTAAATTGTTTATTGTTCCGCTATTCGTAAAAGTGTGAGTAGCATCTGTTCCTACAAAATTTATATTTCCCTGAGCCGTTCCTCCGCCTGTCTCTTGTAAGGTTCCGGCAAGCAGTTCAAAATTTCCACTAATATTAAGAATACCCGATCCATTGGCATTATCTGAACAATCTAAATCACCATTAGTGCCATTCATACTAAAATCTCCGGCAATATCTATTGTGCAACTTCCAGTGTTATCCGCTAACTCTGAACCAGTTGTATTTGTTGATGTAAAAACAAAGCTACCTCCGAGGTCAAGGGTAACTACTCCTGTAACGGTAAAATGAACTCGGGACGTTCCTGCTATGAAAAGGCTGTTAGCAATCTCCATGGAAACACTTTGGCCATTTGATAGCTGAATTACGCCCGTTCCTGTGCTGTTCACCCGGAAGTCACCCTCAAGCCCGCCATTTGCGGAGAGTGCAAAAAGCCCGTTCAGATTCAACGATGAAGTTTGAGCCGTGCAATTCCATGTTACATTGCCGAAGTTCTGGTCCCAGTTGCCACCTGCTGTTGCAGCATTAAAAGTTGTATAACCAAGTATCTGAACCGTTGAGGCCGGATCCCAGGTGGCATCAGGAATCACTCCTTCCGCTGTTGTAAAAAGATGTTGGTAGATTGAATTTGCTTCAAATGACGCTGTGGATGCTGTCATTCCTGCATGAGTTGAACCGTTGGAAAGTACTAAAGTGCCCGTAACAACAATAGAACCATTCATTGTAATATCGGTACCAGCACCATTAGCAATGGTGAGAACCACGGCATCATTCACTAATATGCTACCATTAACCGTGGTTTGATCAATCGTCAAGTTATTTGTAACCGTTACAGTATGATTAACAGTTATTTGTGATGAATTGCTACTAGTAGGAAATGATGCAACTCCCCATGTATTTGGATCATCCCAATCG
>Ga0187894_10001371_pt1 | contig 31459 bp, 27 predicted proteins | sample GBC1701081metaG_FD_136650 | JGI IMG/M metagenome (GOLD analysis project Ga0187894, IMG submission 136650) | White microbial mat communities from a lava cave in the Kipuka Kanohina Cave System on the Island of Hawaii, USA - GBC170108-1 metaG ...
ACGGATGACCGAACGCATAGACGCGGTTGCCGTCAACCAGCGTTACCGTGCCGGTCGCGCCGAGGCTCAGGTCGCCGCGGACGAGGCTGACACCGACGGCGTCGCCGGCCGACAGCGCGGCCGCGGGTGTTCTGGCCGTTCCCGTGGCAGGGGCGCCCTGGCCCGCGCCGTCGACGGACGCGGTCGTGGGCGAGAACCCCGCGTCGCTCGCGGCGGTATGCAGCGCGGCTTGCACCTGTCCGCTGAAGCCTGAAATCGTCAGCGGCGTGGCGATCGGCCGCAGCATGACGCTGGAAGGCAGGTTCCCGAATCGCGAGAGGTCGAGCGTTTCACTGGACGGCGTCAGGCTGTCGTCTCCCAGGCGCGCGAACGCGGCCCGCAGGGCCAGCGTCAGGTCTGCCGCGGACGGCCGCTCCGGCAGGTTCCATGCGGCGGCGCGGGCGCTCGCGGGGCGGGGCGCCATCAGGTTGGTGGCGTCCAGCATCTCCTCGATCGGGGTGATGCCGGCAATCGGTTCCTTCGGAAACGAGCCAAGAGAATAGGACACGGCGCCAATCAGGCGGCCGTTGACGTAGACCGGGCTGCCGCTCATGCCTTGAATGACGCCCGTCTCCGCCAGGCGTCCGCCTTCCAGCCGTGCGAGGATGAGGCTGCGCCGCGGACCCTGGACGTTTTCGAGGACGCCGATGATGTGCGCACGGAACTCCTCTCGCCGGTTGCCCTCGAAGACCGACACGCCGCGGCCTTCCATGCCCGCGCGGATCTCGGCGAGTGGCATGTGAGGAGAGGAGCCTGACACGGCGGACCAGGAGAGGGCCGTGACGGCAAGGAGAACAAGGGCCAACAATCGTAGGCGCATGGGGCTAGACGCGACAGTCGCGAAATACCATCGTAACTCTTCGGTTATAGCGAGTCGATCTCTTCATGGTCAAGAGCGCTCATTTTCTCAAGACGCTTCTTTAGACCCCGTTCGGCAACTCATGGCTGGCCCGTTCGTCACCCACGGCTGGGGGGAGCCCGCGAAGGTACCGGATCGGACACCGGGCGCGCATGGTGCGAAAACAGGCGATCCGGCCGCGCTTATGGGGCGTTCCGCCGCCTTCGGACGCCGCCAACCCATTGACGCGGACGTGCTTGATCTGCTATCGTCCCCCAATCATGGCCGGCACAGTGCCCCAGAACTATTGCCATCAGTCGACCAACGTGTCGTATTGGTGGTGGTACGGCTTTAGGGACACAGGGGCCTCTGTGAAAGCTTGAGCTGTCATCATTCAAGCAAACGCTATCGGCAAGCCCCTTCAAACGCGAGTTGAAGGGGCTTTTTTTATTGTGATTCGACACTCACGCGCTCGGGAAAGGATGCTCTGGTGACGCCACCGCTCTTGTGCGAGGTCATTGCCGCCCGGACGATGACCGAACTGCGGGCGAAGCGTGATGCGGCGCGGGACGCCGATCTGGTGGAGCTGCGGCTGGACCTGGTCGATCGGCCCGACGTCCACGGCGCCCTCGACGGTCGTCGGAAGCCCGTCATCGTCACCTGTCGTCCGACCTGGGAGGGTGGGCAGTTCCGCGGGAGCGAAGAGGAACGGCAGTTGCTGCTCCGGCAGGCCTTCGAAGCCGGCGCCGAGTACGTGGACGTCGAGTGGAGCGCGAAGGGCGTCGAGCGCTGGATGCGCCGGGAGGACCTCGACCGGCTGATCCTGTCGACCCACGACTTCGCGGCCGTGCCGCGCGACCTGGACGACCGCGTCGACGCCATGCGCGCGCGCGGCGCGGCCATCGTCAAGGTCGCCGTCGCAGTGAAGTCGCTGCGCGAAGTAACGCAGCTCCTGCGCGTCGGCCGGCGCCAGTCTTCTCGCAACCGGACGGTGCTCATTGGCATGGGCATGGCCGGCATCGCGTCGCGCATCCTGCCGGGACACTTCGGATCCTGTTGGACCTACGCGGGCGCCGGGTTCGCGCCCGGCCAGATCAGCGGCGGCCGTCTGCTGCGCGAGTTCCGCTTCCGGGCCGTCACCAGCTCGACGCAGATCTATGCGATCGTCGGCAAGCCGGTGGGCCACTCGTTGTCGCCGGCCATGCACAACGCCGGGTTCGGCGCCACGGGCGTGGACGCCGTCTACCTGCCGTGCGAAGCGGTGGACTTCGACGACTTTCTGGCGCTGGCGGACGAGCTGCCCATTGCCGGCGCCAGCGTCACCGCGCCGTTCAAGCGCGACGCGTGCGACATGAGCACGAGCGTCGAAGAGGACGCGCGCGCGATTCAGGCCGCGAACGCGATCCGTCGGACGCCGGACGGCTGGGCCGCCTGCAACACGGACATTGCTGGATTCCTGCAGCCGCTGCGCGCGCTCGGCTCGACCGCGGGACAGCGCGCCGCGGTGCTCGGGACGGGCGGCGCCGCCCGCGCGATCATTGCGGGCCTGCAGCGCGAAGGCGCGCACGTGACCGTCCACGGTCGCCGGCCCGAGGCCGTCGCGGAGCTGGTCGCGCTGACTGGGGCGACCGCGGGCCCGTGGCCGCCGGCACCGCGCAGTTGGGATCTCCTGGTCAACACGACCACGGTCGGCTTGTTCCCGTCGAGCTCAGAGACGCCGTTCTCGGGACCCTTCGACGGACGGTTGGTGTACGACACGCTCTACAACCCGCGGCCGACGCGGCTGCTGCGCGAAGCGGCGGCGGCCGGCTGCCAGACGATTGACGGGCTCGGCATGCTGGTCAGCCAGGCGATCGATCAGTTCCGGTGGTGGACCGGGCAGACGCCGTCCGCGGAGCTGTTCCATCGCGCGGCGCTGCGCCGGCTGGAGGAAATGTCGTCCGACGGCGTGGCCACCGAAATCTCGGCGGGCGCCGCGGCGGCCAGCGATGCACGGTGATTCGATCCTGAGCGGCAGAGCGGAGTGACAGCGCGGAATCCCCCGGTGGCATCATGAAACATACGTCGTACGAGGAATTCGTAGAGCTGGCGAGACGCGGCACCTTCGTGCCGGTCTACAAGGAGATCATCGCGGATCTGTTCACGCCGGTGTCTGCCTTCCTCAAGGTTGCCGAGGACGCGGACTATGCCTTCCTGCTGGAAAGCGTGGAAGGCGGCGAGCAGGTCGCGCGCTATTCGTTCCTTGGCAAGGACCCGTTCCTGGTCCTCAAGTCGCGCGATGGACGCGCGATGGTCGAGCGCGCGGGCGAGACGCACGCGCTGGACGAGTCGTTCGTCGCCGCGCTGCGGCGGCTGATGGCCGAGTATCGATCGCCGTTCGTGCCGGATCTGCCGCGCTTCACGGGCGGGGCAGTCGGCTTCTTCGGCTACGACGCCGCGCCGTGGTTCGAGCCGGCGCTGGCGGACGTGTGGGAGCGGGACGAGGAGCGCCTCGGCCGCCCGCAAGGCGAAGCGGCGTTCATGCTGTTCGACACGGTGCTGGCGTTCGATCATGTCAAGCACCGTATCCTGATCATCGCCAACGCGCGCATCACGCCGGACGAGGACCTCGACACGCTCTATCAGTTCGCGTGCGCGCGGATCCAGTTCCTGGAGCGTGAGCTCGAGCGCGCGCTCTCGCAAGTGGCGATGGACGATGGGCGCGCGCCGTCGGTGACGGCGATGACGTCGCGCGAGTCGTTCGAGGACAGCGTCCGCAAGGCGAAGGACTACATCGCCGCGGGCGACATCTATCAGGTCGTCCTCTCGCAGCGCTTCAACGTCGAAGTGACGGCGGACCCGTTCACCGTCTATCGCGCGCTGCGGCACGTCAATCCGTCGCCGTACATGTACTTCCTGCGCGTCGGCGGCCTGTCGATCGTCGGCTCGTCGCCCGAGATGCTGGTCCGCGTCGAAGGGCGCGACGTCGAGACGCATCCCATCGCCGGCACGCGCGCGCGCGGCAAGTCGGCGGAGGAGGACCTGCGGCTCGCGGACGAGTTGAAGCGCGACGAGAAGGAGCGTGCCGAGCACGTCATGCTCGTCGATCTCGGGCGCAACGATCTCGGCCGCGTCTGCGAATACGGATCGGTGCGCGTGCCGCAGTACATGACGATCGAGCGCTACTCGCACGTCATGCACCTCGTATCGCGCGTCGAAGGACAGTTGGACGAGCGCAGCGATCGCCTCGACGCACTGGTCGCGTGTTTTCCGGCGGGCACGGTTTCGGGCGCGCCGAAGATCCGCGCGATGGAGATCATCGCGGAGCTCGAACCGCAGCGCCGCGGCATCTACGCGGGCGCCGTCGGCTACCTGGACTTCGCGGGGAATCTGGACTGCTGCATCGCGATCCGCACGATCGCCATGCGGGACGGCATCGCCCACGTCCAGGCGGGCGCGGGCATCGTGGCGGACTCGAATCCGGCATCTGAATACGAAGAGAGCTGCGACAAGGCGCGTGCGCTGCTGCGCGCGCTGGAACTGGCACAAACGGGGCTGCGTGTCTGACGCGCGTGCCGCGCGTCGCCCGATCAACGGATGTCTGAGACCTTAGCGCTTCCGGAGCCCACGTGCTGCTGCTGATCGACAACTACGATTCGTTTACGTACAACCTCGCCCAGTATCTCGGCGAGCTGGGCGCCGAGGTCGTCGTCCGACGCAACAACATGGTGACGCTGGACGAGATCGCCGCGATGCAGCCCACGCGCATCGTCATCTCGCCAGGCCCCGGCCGGCCGGAGCAGGCTGGGATCTCCATCGACGCGATCCGCCGCTTCGGCCCGTCCATCCCGATTCTCGGCGTGTGCCTCGGCCATCAGGCGATGGGCGCCGCTTTCGGCGGACGCATCGTGCGCGCGCCGCGCCTGATGCACGGCAAGACGTCATCCGTCGAACACGACGGCCGCGGCGTGTTCAAGGGCCTGTCCGGCGCGTTTGCCGCGGCCCGCTATCACTCGCTGGTCGTCTCGGAGGACGGCTGGCCGGCGGAGCTCGATATCACCGCCCGCGCGGCGGACGAAGGCACCGTGATGGGACTGCGTCACCGCGAATGGCCGCTGCACGGCGTGCAGTTCCATCCGGAGTCGGTGCTGACGGGCGAAGGCCGGCGGATCCTCCGTAATTTTCTGGAGTTGTGATGTTCCCCCGATTGCTGGAGAAGCTGCAACAGCATGAGGATCTGACGACGGAAGAAGCGTCGCGCGCGATGGGGTTCATCATGGACGGCCACGCGGGCGCGGCGCAGATTGCCGGACTGCTGGTCGGACTGCGCCTCAAGGGTGAACGGCCCGCCGAGATCGTCGGCTTCGCGCGCGCGATGCGGCAACGCGCGGTGCCGCTGGCCGGACGGCCGGACGGCATCTTCGATTCGTGCGGCACCGGCGGCGACAACGCCGGCACGTTCAACATCTCCTCGATCTCCGCGCTCGTCGTCGCGGCGTGCGGCGTGCCCGTCGCGAAGCACGGCAACCGATCCGTGTCCAGCCGGTGCGGCAGCGCCGATGTGTTCGAAGCGCTTGGCGTCAACGTCGCCGCGCCGCCGCGCATCGTCGAACGCTGCCTGCGCGACGCGGGCATCGCGTTCTGTTTCGCGCCGACGTTCCATCCGTCGATGCGCCACGCCGCGCCCGTGCGCCGCGAACTGGGTATCCGGACGGCGTTCAACCTGCTCGGTCCGCTGACGAATCCCGCCGGCGCATCGCGGCAGCTCGTCGGCGTCCCGAGGCCCGAGCTGACGGAGCTGGTGGCGCGTGCGCTGGGCCTGCTGGGATCGGAGCGCGCGTGGGTCGTCCACGGCGCGGACGGTCTGGACGAGATCTCGACCACCGGCTACACGAAAGTGTCCGAGTACCGCGCCGGCCACGTCCGCACCTTCCATATTCATCCCTCCGAATTCCGGTTGCCGAAAGCGGCGCCCGAGCAGCTTGCGGGCGGCGAGGCGCAGCTCAACGCCGAGATCGCGCGCGAGGTCCTGGCTGGCGCGGCCGGCCCGCGGCGCGACGTCGTCCTGCTGAACGCCGGTGCGTCGCTCTTCATCGCCGGCAAATGCTCGGCCGTCGCGGACGGCATCCGCCTCGCGGCCGACGCGATCGACAGCGGCCAGGCGCGCGCGCGACTCGACCTGTTGATCCAGACGTCCAACCACGCCGAGGGAGGGCACGATGACTGACGTCGACACGAGCGCGCCGGCCGACGTGCTGATGACCATCGTGGCCGCCACGCGCAAGAGCGTCGAGAGCCGGCGCGTCCGCGTCCCGTGGGGCGAGCTCGAAGGCCGCGCCATCGTGCAGGATCCGCGCGGCACGGCGTTCGAGCACGCGCTGACCAGGGCCGGCCGCTTCAACGTCATCGCCGAATGCAAGCGGCGATCGCCGTCCAAGGGCGTGCTGCGCGTCGCGTACGATCCGGTCCGCATCGCGCAGGCGTACGCGGACGCCGGCGCCGCCGCGATCTCCGTGCTGACCGAGCCGTCGTTCTTCGACGGCGCGCTCGCACATCTCACGGCCGTACGGGAAGCGGTGACCGTCCCGGTGCTGCGGAAGGACTTCATCGTCGACGAATACCAGGTGCTCGAAGCCCGTGCCGCCGGCGCGGACGCGATCCTGCTCATCGTCGCGGCATTGGAAAGCGTGCGGCTGCGGCGCCTGTTGCGCGACGCCGAGAGCCTCGGCCTCGCGGCGCTCGTCGAGGTCCACACGATGGACGAGTTGACGATCGCGGTCGACGCGGGCGCGCGCATCGTCGGCGTCAACAGCCGGAGTCTGCGGACGCTGGCGGTGTCGCTCGACACGGCGTTCGCGATGGCGCAGGCGCTGCCGAAGACGGTGATCGGCGTCGCGGAGAGCGGCATCAGGACGCGGGAGGATCTCGAACGGCTGCGCGCGGCCGGCTACTCGGCGTTTCTCGTCGGCGAGCGGCTGATGACGCAGGACGATCCGGGCGTCGCGCTGCGGCAGTTGACGGATCTCGTGCCGGAGGACGGGGCGCGCGCATGACGCGGACGATGGTGAAGTTCTGCGGGATCACGAGGCGCGAGGACGCGTGGCTCGCGGCGGACCTGGGCGCGGACGCGGTCGGCTTCATCTTCTGGCCGGGCAGTCCGCGGGTCGTGCGGCCGGACGAAGCACGCGACATCGTGCGGTCGCTGCCGCCGTTCATCGTGCCGGTCGGCGTCTTCGTCGATCAGCCGCTCGGCACCGTGCGCGACACGGCGCGGCTCGTGGGCCTGTGGGCCGTGCAACTGCACGGACAGGAACAGCCGGCATTCGCGGCCGCGTTGGGCGTGCGCGTCATCAAGGCAGTGGGTGAGCCGGGCAGCGACGTCGTCCAGGAGGCCGACAGCTGGCCGATCGACGTGACGCTGCTCGTCGACGCCGTCGATCCCGCCAGGCGCGGCGGGACGGGGCAGAAGGCGGATTGGGAGACCGCGGCCGCGCTCGCGTCGACGCGCCGCATCGTTCTGGCCGGCGGCTTGACGCCGGAGATCGTCGCCGACGCCATCGCCGCCGTGCAGCCGTATGCCGTTGACGTCTCCTCCGGCGTGGAGGACGCGCCGGGCCTCAAGAACCACGCGCGCATGCGCGCGTTCATGGACGCCGTCCAACGACGGGATCACCGCGCGCGGCGCCGGCTGGTCGCCGCGCCGGGCGGCGGGCAGTCGCGGCACGAGGACGACCCGCCGCCGCAGTAAGCGGACAGATCGCTCGCTCGCTCGCTCGCGGCACAGGAACTTTACGTCATGGATGCTTCTGAAATTCACGTCGTGCCGGCTTTCGGCCAACGAGACCCCGACGCACGCGGCTACTTCGGCCCGTACGGCGGGCGCTTCGTGCCCGAAACGCTGGTGGCGCCCATCGAGGATCTGGAGCGCGCGTATGTCGCCGCGCGGATCGACGCCACCTTCCGCGAGGAACTGACGCACTGGCTGCGCGGCTACGTCGGCCGTCCGACGTCGCTCTATGAAGCGCGCCGCTTCTCGGAGGCGGTCGGCTGCCGCGTCTTCCTGAAGCGCGAGGACCTCGCGCACACGGGCGCGCACAAGATTAACAACGCCATCGGCCAGGCGCTCGTCGCGCGCCGGATGGGCAAGTCCCGTATTGTCGCGGAAACGGGCGCCGGTCAGCACGGCGTCGCCACGGCGACCGCGTGCGCGCTGCTCGGCCTGTCCTGCCACGTCTACATGGGCGCCGAAGACATGGCGCGGCAGGAGCTGAACGTCGTCCGCATGCGGATGCTCGGCGCCGAGGTCCATCGCGTCGACGCCGGCAGCCGCACGCTGAAGGACGCCATCAGCGAGGCCATGCGTGATTGGGTGACCAACGTCGATGACACCTATTATCTGCTGGGATCGGCGCTCGGTCCGCATCCGTATCCTTTGATGGTGCGGGAATTCCAGTCCGTCATCGGCGCGGAGGCGCGCCAGCAGATGCAGATCCTCGCCGGCCGCGCGCCGGACGCGGTCATTGCCTGCGTCGGCGGCGGAAGCAACGCGATCGGCATCTTCGACGCCTTCATCGGCGATCCGGGCATCCGCCTCATTGGCGTCGAAGCCGGCGGCGAGCGGATTGCGCCCGGCCGGCACGCGGCGCGGTTCGCGGGCGGGAGTCCCGGCATCCTCCAGGGGACGCGGACGTACATCCTGCAGGACGCGGACGGCAACATCGACCTGACGCATTCCGTGTCCGCGGGGCTGGACTACGCGGCGGTCGGACCGGAACATGCGTGGCTGCGGGACCAGGGACGCGTCGAGTTCATCCACGCGGGCGACGAAGCCGCGCTGGACGCGTTCCGGCTGCTGGCGCGGACGGAAGGCATTCTCGCGGCGCTGGAATCGGCGCACGCGCTCGCCGGCGCGCGCGTCATCGGGAAGACGCTCGGGGCGGCCGGCGTCCTGCTCGTGAACCTGTCCGGCCGCGGCGACAAGGACGTCCACGCGATCAGCGCGCGCGAAGCGGAAGCGTCCGCGCTGGCAAGCGATGTCGTCCTTGCGGGCCCGGGTCCGCAGGGAAAGCAGGGAGGACGCTGATGTCGCGTCTGGCCTCCACCTTCGACGCCTTGAAACGGCAGCAGCGCTGCGGCCTGGTCACCTATGTGACGGCGGGCGATCCGGACGCGGCGCGGTCCACGGACATCCTGCTGGCGCTCGATCGCGCCGGCGCGGACGTGCTCGAAGTCGGCGTCCCGTTCTCGGAGCCGCTCGCGGACGGTCCGGTGATCCAGCGCGCGGTCGAGCGCGGCCTCGCGGCCGGCATGACGCTCTCGCGCACGCTCGACCTGATCGAGCGGACGCGCGAGCGCCTGCGCGCGCCGGTTGTGCTGTTCACCTACGCGAACCCGGTGTTCCGGTTCGGCCTGGATCGCTTTGTCGCGCGCGCGGCGGAAGCTGGCGTCGACGGCGTGCTGGTGCTCGATCTGCCGATCGAAGAAGGCGATGAGCTCGCCTCGCGGCTGCGGCGCGTCGAGATCGACACGATCTGGTTGCTGAGTCCGACGACGGTGCAGGAGCGGATCCGGCGGGCGTCGAAAGTGGGCAGCGGATTTCTGTACGGGATCACGCGGCTGGGCGTCACGGGCGCACGGGACGCGGTGGCGGTTGGGGCGCGCGATCTCGCGGCGCGCATCCGGCGCGAGACGGATCTGCCGATCGCGCTCGGGTTCGGCCTGTCGCGGCCGGAGCACATTCGCGAAGTCGAACAGTGGGCGGACGCCGCGGTCGTCGGCAGCGCCCTGGTGGATCGCATCGCCTCACGGGCGGCGCAGCCCGCGGGTGACGTCGTCGAGGCGGTAGACACGTACGTTCGTTGGTTGAAAGGCGGCGGGCCGGCGCCCGCCTGACGAGCACGATGGCCGAACACTCTCGATTGGATCCGCCGGCGCAGGCGACGACCGACGCGGCCGCTTCGGACACGAAAGACGTGGATGACTGGCGAGCCCAGGTCACAGACGAGGAACGGCAGCGGGTCACACACGAAATGCACGGTCTTCGGGACGAGATCGATCGGCTCGACGAGGAACTGGTGAAATTACTGAGCGCGCGCGCCCGCTGCGCGCTCGGGATCGGCCGGCTGAAGAAGGTCCTCCATCTGGAGATCTACCAGCCGTCGCGGGAAGAAGCGGTGCTCCGGCACGTGCGGAGCGTCAACCCTGGACCGCTGGATGCCGACGCGATCGCGCGGCTCTTCGAACGGATTATCGACGAGGCGCGGCGCCTCGAGCGCGTCGTGCAGGAGCGGGAACGTCACGAAGATCGGCAAGCTGAGTAATCATCCGCTTGCCACACAGGAGTGGACCTATGGTGGTCGTCATGGAAGAACGCGCGACTGAGGAGCAGATCCAGAAAGTCGTCGCGCATTTAGTGGACATCGGCTTCGACGTGCATCGGTCAACCGGCGCACTGCGGACCGTCATCGGCGCCGTGGGCGGCGGACAACGTGGGGATCCACGCTTGATTGAAGTCCTTGAAGGGGTACACGAAGTGCTGAGAATCACCGAGCCCTACAAGCTCGCCAGCCGCACGTTCAAGCGCGAGGACAGCGTCGTCAGCGTCGGCGACCTGCGCATGGGCGGCGACGAGGTCGTCGTCATCGCGGGGCCATGCTCGGCCGAGACCGAGGAACAGGTCCACGCGACGGCGGCGGCCGTGAAGCGCGGCGGGGCCAAGGCGCTCCGCGGCGGCGCCTTCAAGCCGCGCAGCTCTCCGTACAGCTTCCAGGGCCTCGGCGAAGAAGGCCTGCGCATGCTGCGCGGGGCGGCGGATCATCACGACCTGAAGCTCGTGTCCGAAGTGATGGATGTCAGCCAGATCGATCTGATGGAGCGCTACGTCGACATGCTCCAGGTCGGCGCGCGCAACATGCAGAACTTCACGCTGCTGCGCGAGCTCGGCAAGACGCGCAAGCCGATCCTCCTGAAGCGCGGCATCTCCGCGACGATCGAGGAATGGCTGCTGTCGGCCGAATACGTCCTCGCGGGCGGCAACATGGACGTCATCCTCTGCGAGCGCGGCATCCGCACGTTCGAGAGCTACACGCGCAACACGCTCGACATCTCGGCCATCCCCGTGGTGAAGACGCTGAGCCACCTGCCGATCTTCGTGGACCCGAGCCACGGCACCGGACGCCGCGACAAGGTCGCGCCGATGGCGCGCGCCGCGGTGGCGGCCGGCGCGGACGGCCTGCTGATCGAGGTCCATTGCGATCCGGACAAGGCGCTGAGCGACGGCGCGCAGTCCATGTTCCCCGGCCAGTTCGAGCGGCTGATGGCGGAACTGCGGATCATCGCTCCGGCGATCGGACGCAGCATCTGCCTGGAACCGGTCGCGCGCCGCGGCTGGGGCGTCTAGCAGGGCACAGGAAAGGGCGTGATGAGCCGCGACGCTGCGTTTCCTCCTTATCGTCAGGTCGGCATCGCGGGTGTCGGCCTGATTGGCGGGTCCGTGGCCCTGGCGATCCGGGACCGGTGGCCGAATTCGACCGTGATTGGCTGCGATCGCGAAGAGGTGCTGCATGAAGCCCTGACGCGCGACGTCATCCACGAGGGTTACACGCGCGTCGAAGAACTGCGGCGCGTCGATCTGCTGGTCCTCGCGACGCCGGTGCAGCAGAACCTCGAATGCCTGCGGCGCCTCTCCGCGCGCGTGACGCAGCCGATCGTCGTGACCGACGTCGGCAGCACGAAGCGGGAGATCGTCGCGCTGGCAAAAGGCATGTCCGCCGCGCTGCGCTTCGTGGCGGGGCATCCGCTTGCCGGTGGCGAGCACGGCGGCATGGCGCACGCGCGGCCGGACCTCTTCCGCGGCCGGCCGTGGGTGCTCACGCCGACCGAAACGACCGATGCAGCGGCGCTCGCCGGCCTGACGCACTTCGTACGCGAGACAGGCGCCGAGCCGCGGCTGCTCGATCCCGCGGTCCACGATCGGCTGATGGCGTACGTCAGCCATCTGCCGCAGCTCACGGCCAGCACGCTGATGCAGGTCATCGGCGACGCCGTGGGCGCGTCCGGGCTGACGCTGTCGGGCGCCGGCCTCGCGGACACCACGCGCCTCGCGGCCAGTCCGTCCAACATCTGGACGGAGATCTGTCAATCCAACAACGACCATCTCGGCGAGGCGCTGGACGAGCTGATCAGCATGCTGCAGTACGCGCGCGCGCACCTCGCCGACAGCGGCTCGCTCGCGCGCTTTCTCGACGCCGGCCGCACGTGGCGCGAGACGCTGATCCGCCGCGCGGACGCCGATACGTTCGTCTGATCTGCCGTCCGGACGCGTCCGTCACGGTCGCCCCCGCCCGTCCCCCTCGGGCGATCTTCCAGTGGTATTCCTCCAGGGCCACTTCCGCCGTTCGTCACAGGATCGCGCCCGACGCCGCGATCCTGCAGTAGACTCCGCGCACTCCCCGGCGACGGGTCGCGTGCACGACCGCGCCGACGTGGCGTCATCTCGACAAGGAGAAGAACGTATGCGCAAAGTCCTGAGTGTGCTGGGCCTGGTGGCAGGCCTTGCGAGTCCCGCCCTCGCGCAGACGGATGCAAATCCGTACGCAGGCGAAGTGCGGGCGCAGTTCAACCAGATTCAGGATCTGATCCTGAAATCGGCGGAGAAGATCGGCGACGATCTCTACGCCTTCAAACCGTCGCCGGACGTCCGCAGCATGGCCGCGCTGATCGGCCACATTGCCGACGGCAACCGGCTGCTGTGCCGGATCGCGGACGGCGAGAAGGTGGACTTCGCGGCGCTGATGAAGAACCTCGATAGCATCCGCATCCACGAGAAGAAGACCGCCAAGGCGGATCTGATCGCGGCGCTAAAAGAGTCCCGCGGGTTCTGCGACGCCGCGCTGGCGAAGCTGACGGACGAGAACGGCAGGGCCGCGGTCACGTTCTTCGGGATGACCAAGCCGAAGCTCGGCATGTTTGCGTTCAACAACAGCCACAACTGGGAGCACTACGGCAATCTGGTCACGTACATGCGCTTGAAGGGCATCGTTCCGCCGTCGAGCGAACGTGCCGCGCCGCCGCCCCCGCCGCCGGCCCGCTAGTCGAATTCGTCCCGCGGAGTTGCTCCGGGCTTCACGGTCTTCGTGGCCCGGCCAGGCCGTCACCGTTGCGTCCCCGGTGCCGGCCGGCGGTCCCCGTCGCGCCCCTTCCATCGCATCCGTTCCCTCGCATCCTCGCCGCCGTTTCCGTTCCCGTTGCCGTCGACGGATCGCGTCCTGTGGATCCGCTCCATCAGCGCCACTGTCTCCAGATCCATAGCTGGCCCGATCCGGTCAAGAGGGCCGGGCGCCCCGGCGATCGACTAGACTACTTTCCGGTGAAGAAATGACCAACCGCGAATCGTTGTTTGCTGATCCGTCGCGAGTGGCGGGTCGTGCCTGGTCGTTCATCGTTCTCTGTCATGCGGCCGCCCGCGCCGCCAAGAAGGTGGCGGCGCTCACCAAGTTGTTGGCGAGGACGCCGAGGCCGACCCAGCGATCCGTTCCATCCGCGCCATGATAACGACAGCGTCGGAGTCCATGTCGTCGCCTGAGCACGCTGATGCGCCCTTCACAGCCGACACGCCAGCGTTGGCCGCGACGACACCAGCGTTGCCGCTCGTACGCGCGGCGGGCGGGCGTCTGTCGGCCAGGTCGCGGCAAGATGACTCGTCGGACGCCGCGCGTCAGCGCGGCCTCTTCGTTCTTCGCCGACGCGAACCCGCGATCGCCGGCGGCCAGATCCGGTGGGCGACCAAAGATCGCGATGTGCCGATTGAGCGCGGGTGTCCACCATGTTATGTCCGGCGGCCTCGTGGCATGGACTTCGTCGGCCGTGATGATCTGGTGCTCGGCTTCCTGAATGGTCACGAGCTTGCCGAATTCAGTCGGCTTCGCGATCGTGCCCTTGCGGATCGCCTCTGTGTGCGGCTCGAAGACGCTGAGGACTTTGTCGGGGACGTGCGTGTCGCCGCCGAGCAGCCGCGCCCGCGTCTGGGCGAGCCCCCGCGTCACCAAGGGCCGCATCTGAGCGAGCTGCTGGCGGGCGCGCGTCAAGATCGGCGCGACGGTCGCCGACACGGTCCGCAGCCGCTGGGCGATTCGACGCTCCATCGTCGTGGCGTCGCGGACCACGGCGCGCGTGGTCGCCATCAGCTGTCGATAGCTGCGGACCAATGCGTCGCGCGTCTCCGGACGACGGGCCTGACGGCCGATGATCAGACCGCGCCGGCTCACACTCCGCCGACGGTCTCGCACGCGTGGCCGCCGATCGCCCAAGGCGGCGCTGGCGCGTGGCATCGTGCGGGTCAATACACGGACGCCATCCTGCAACAGCGAGCTATCGGTCGGATAGTGGACGTCGGTTTCTACGACCGTGGTGTCGATGCGAAAGCGGCGCCCGCGCGTGACCCCGGCACGCTTCGCGACGTCCACCACCCGCTGATGCAACTGCTGGATCGCGTCCGGTCCCAGGACGCGCGCGATCTTCAGGATCGTCTTCGCATCGGGGACGCCGCCGGCATCGATCCGCGTAAACGCTCGATAGACCAGATTCGCGCGGACTTCGCGCTCCAGCTCGTCGTAGCTCCAGTCGAAGAGATGCTTCAGCACCAGCATCCGCAGCACGACGTCCGCTGGGGTGCCTGGGCGTCCGCGGCGGCGGCTCTGCGGCCAACGCGCCTCCAGCGCCGTGGCGACCGCTTCAATCACGGCCTCGTCTTCGAGCAGCGTGTCGATCCGCCGCAACCAGTCGGGCCACAGTTTGTGTCCGTCGGGCAACAACACTTCGAAGAGACTCCGCTCGCGCTGTCGTCGCTGAACCATGCACGCTCCTGGGCGGGACGATCCTGTGCAAGTCGTGTAGGACGAGGGATCCGATCGCACCAGCCTGAAATCGTGCATTCGGTCAGGTCCGGCGCGTTCGGCTCACGAAGAATCAAGAACTTAGGTGCAGACTTCTTCACCAGAAAGTAGACTAGGGACCGGGCCTGCTTCACCCGCGCCGGCGGTCCGGCGCGCGGTCCGCGCGGACGAGCGCCATCCGCCGCGCCTCTCACACGCCAGACGCATGACGCGCATACGCCAATGAACAAGGTGATCGACAGTGCAGACGCGGCCGTCGCGAACATTCCCGACGGCGCCACGATCATGATGGGAGGCTTCGGCCTCTGCGGCATCCCCGAACATCTCATCGCCGGGCTCAGACGCCGCGGCACGAAAGATCTGACCATCATCAGCAACAACGCCGGCGTCGACGGCTTCGGCATCGGTATCCTGCTGGAGAACCGTCAGGTCCGCAAGATGATCTCGACCTACGTCGGCGAGAACCGCGAGTTCGAGCGGCAGTTCCTCTCGAAGGAGCTGGACGTCGAACTCGTCCCGCAAGGGACGTTCGCCGAGCGCATCCGCGCCGGCGGCGCCGGCATCGGCGGCTTCTTCACGCCCACCGGCTACGGGACGATCGTGGCCGAGGGCAAGGAAACGCGCGTCATCAACGGACGCCACTACGTGCTCGAGATGCCGCTCCAGGCGGACTTCGCGTTCATCAAAGGCTGGAAGGGCGACCGGCTGGGCAACGTGATCTACAAGCAGACAACGCGCAATTTCCATCCGATGATGGCGGCGGCGGCCGAGACCACGATTGCGGAAGTCGAGGAGCTGGTGGAGCCGGGCGCGCTGGATCCCAACGCGATCGTCACGCCGGGGATCTTCGTGAAGCACATCCTGCAGGGCGCCGCGTACGAGAAGCGCATCGAGAAGCGCACCGTCCGCGAGCGCGTCGCGTAGCGAGGAGCGATCGACATCATCATGGACAAGCGTGAACGCATCGTCCGCCGCGTGGCGCGCGAGCTGCACGACGGCGACTACGTCAACCTGGGCATCGGGCTGCCGACGCTCGTCGCGAATTTCCTGCCGCCGGGCGTCGACATCGTCCTGCATTCCGAGAACGGCATGCTCGGCGTCGGACCATATCCGTACACTGGCGAGGAAGATCCAGACCTGATCAATGCCGGCAAGGAAACGGTGACCGAGCTGCCCGGCACGTCGTACTTCAGCAGCGCCGATTCCTTCGCGATGGTGCGCGGCGGCCACATCGACGTCACCGTCCTCGGCGCGCTGGAAGTGGACGAGGAAGGCAACCTCGCGAACTGGATGATTCCCGGCAAGATGGTGAAGGGCATGGGCGGCGCGATGGATCTCGTCGCCGGCGCGAAGCGCGTCATCGTGGCGATGGAGCACACCACGCGCGACGGCGGCGCAAAGATCCTGACGCGCTGCACGCTGCCGTACACCGGCTTGAAGGTCGTGCATCTCATCGTCACGGACATGGCCGTGATCGAAATCACCGATCGCGGTCTCGTATTGAAGGAAGTTGCCGAAGGCGTCACGGTGGACCAGGTGAAGGCCGCGACCGAAGCGTCGCTCACCCTGGCCCCGACCGTCGGCACATTTTGAGCGAGAGCACATATTTATGGCTGCTGTTCTGGTGAGCGCGTGCCGGACCCCGATCGGGTCGTTCGGCGGCGCATTGAAGGACGTCTCGGCGGCGGATCTGGGCGCCGTCGTCATCAAGGAAGCGCTCGCGCGCGCGAAGGCGGCCCCGTCGCTCGTGGGCGACGTCATGCTGGGCTGCGTGCTGCAGGCGGGCGCGGGCATGAACGTCGCGCGGCAGGCCGCGCTCAAGGCAGGGCTGTCCGTCGAGACGCCCGCCGAGACGGTGAACCGCGTCTGCGGATCCGGGCTCACGGCCGTCGTCCACGCCGCCGAGGCGCTGAATTGCGGCTACACGGATCTCGTGGTCGCGGGCGGCACCGAGTCGATGAGCGGCGCGCCGTATCTGCTGAAGGGCGCGCGCTGGGGCTATCGCCTCGGCAACGGCGAGGCGATCGATTCGATCCTGAGCGAGGGCCTGACCTGCGCGATCGCCGCCCGCCACATGGGCATCACGGCGGAGGAGGTCGCGTCGCGCTTCAAGGTGTCGCGCGACGATCAGGACGCGTTCGCCGCGGAAAGCCAGCGGCGCGCGGAAGCGGCCATCAAGGAAGGCCGGTTCAAGGATGAGATCGTCCCGGTGGACGTGCCGCAGAAGAAGGGCACCGTGCGCGTCGACACGGATGAACATCCGCGGGCAGGAACGACGGTGGAGAAGCTCGCGGGGTTGAAGCCGGCGTTCCAGAAAGACGGGACGGTAACGGCGGGGAACGCGTCCGGCATCAACGACGGCGCGGCGGCCCTTGTCGTCACGACCGAGGAACGCGCAGCGTCGCTGGGCGTGCGTCCGCTGGGCATCATCCGCGGCTACGCGACGGTCGGCGTCGAGCCCAAGATCATGGGCATCGGCCCCGTGCCGGCGGTCCGCAAGGCGCTCGAACGTGCGAAGGTCGCCATCGGCGATGTCACGCTGTTCGAGTTGAACGAAGCCTTCGCGGCGCAGTCGGTCGCGGTCGTGCGTGAGCTGGGGATCGACGCGGCGAAGGTCAACGTCAACGGCGGCGCGGTCGCGCTGGGCCATCCGATTGGCGCGAGCGGCGCCCGCGTCCTGACGACACTGCTGTATGCGTTGCGGGCGAAGGGCGGCGGGATCGGCGTCGCGTCGCTGTGCATCGGCGGCGGGATGGGCGTCGCGATGGTCGTGGAAGCGCGGTGAGCGATCCGCATCCGCCGCGCGTGGTGCGCGTCGCGGCGGCGGTGCTGGACGCCCTCGACCGCCACGCGCGGGACGATTCACCCCGCGAGTGCTGCGGTCTGCTGATCGGGTCGGGCGACGTCGTCTCGCGGGCCGTCCCCGCGCGCAACGACGCGCCCGGCACGACGCGATATCTGATCAATCCCGCCGATCACTTCAGCGCCCTGCGCGCCGCGCGCCGCGACGGCCTGTCCGTCGTCGGCGCGTATCACTCGCATCCCGCCAGCGCCCCCGTGCCGTCTCCGACGGACCTCACCGAGGGGCTGCCAGACTTCCTGTATCTGATCGTCTCCCCTCGCCAGCAGACTCCAGGCAGCGACATCCGGGCGTACTGGCTTGGTGGAGATGTCGTGGCTGGAGTGGCTGGTAATTCTGTCGATCGAGGGAACTATCTGGAGGCTGCGCTCGTCCCAGTGTCGTAAGACCCTGGAGACCAAAACGATGCCTGCTGGAACCTGTCGATGGCGAATGGTGACGGTCCTTGGCCTCGGTGTATGGCTCGGCGCCGCCGCCGTCACACCAGCGCGGGCGGCCGTCCCCGCGATGCTGCTGCCAGGGGATAGCGGAGGCTCGATCGAACCGACCTGGCCGGATCCCGGCCAATCCTCCGATCAGACGCCAGCGTTGGAGCCGCCGCGCGAGTCCGCGCCGTCGACTGGCGAGGATCGCCCCTCACGTTTCCCTTCGTCCGACCTGCCGGTTCCGTACTATCACGCGCCCGAAGCACGCGGCGATCGCATCCGCATCGGCGGCGACGTCCGGGTGCGCGAGAGCGACGCGGTCCACAATGTCGTCGCGGTGTTCGGTACGGCACGGATTGACGGCTATGTCTCCGAGGACGTCGTGGCCGTCGCGGGCGACGTGCGCCTCGGACCCCGGTCGGTGGTGCGTGGCACGGTCACGAGCGTGGGCGGACGAATCTTTTCGGAGCCGGGCGCCGTGGTGACCGGTCAACTGGCCGAAGTGCAGTGGGCGTTGCCGGAGTTCCGGGTGCCGTTGCCGGACGATGGTCAATTGACGGTGAGCGTCATTCCGGATTGGCCCCGCGTCTCGCGCATCACCTGGACGACGGGCCTCGTGTGCTGCCTGCTGCTGGTGGCCTTCGGCATCGTTGCCGCGCTCGCGGCGCCGGCGGCTTTGGAGCGCATCCGCGAACGCGCCGCGCAGGCGCCGATCGCATCGTTCTTCACCGGCGTCCTCGCACAGATCCTGATCCTGCCGGTCTTCCTCGGCGTCATTACACTGATCGGCGTCACCATCATCGGTCTGCCGCTGCTCGGCATCGTCATTCCGGTCTTCGTGCTGGGCTACATCGTGGCGTCCGCGCTCGGCATCGCCGGCGTCGCGACGGCGATCGGCGCGCCCATCGTTGGCCGCGATCGACCGCTTCCGGCGTTCCTGCTCGGCTCCGTCGCGCTCCTGAGCATCGGCCTCATCGGCCGCTATCTTTGGATGAACGGCGGCGGCACCTGGGGCGTCGGCCCGATCCTGATGGCCCTCGGCTTCACGATCGAGTACTTCGTATGGACGCTCGGCGTCGGCGCACTGCTGCTCGCGCGTTCACGCCGTCGCCGCGAGACGCGTGCGCCGGCGGTCGCACCGACTCCGCCGCCCGAACCTGAGCGCGCCGCGGACGAGGCGTTCCACCCGAGCCTCTAGTCGAAACCGCGGTTTCCGAAATAGCAAAGGCCCGCCCCGAAATAACAAAGGCCAGCCCGAAATAACAAAAGCCAGCAGTGCGCGCATCGTTGCGCAGCCTGCTGGCCTTTCTTCATTTCTGCCGCCGACCGTGCGTCCCGTCAGTACGGGATGCCGTCGCGGACGCCCGGGCGTATCTGAATCGTCGTGCTCGCCGAGGCAACGGTCTTCGAGTTGCGCTTCAGCCGAAGCTGCACGCGATAGCGTCCCGAAGACTCGAACGTGTGATCCGTCGAGAAGCGCCGCGTGATCTCGCTGACGCCTTTCTCATACGGGTCGCAGTCGGGCGAGGACTCGGAGCGTGTGCCATCACCCCAATCCCATTCGATCGACGGGCAATACATCTCCTCGAAATCGTCCGGTCCGCCGCGCAATTCCGCGATGAGATGGATGCGTGCAGGCGAGAACGTGATCAAGGGCGCTGCGCGGAGCGAGAGCGCCGGCTTCTTCGGCTTCTCTTTCTCTTCCTGCTGCGGCGCGAGACCGGCCAGTGGTGACGCCGCCATGAGGGGCAGCGCGAGGAGGCTCGTGAAAAGCAAAATTCGCATGGCTGACCGAGCGGGTTTCCCGATGGCCCGCTGGCTCCTGGTGCGGGATTGTTTTCTGATTGTAACGTCAACCGTGCGTGCCGGCCAACTCGTTATAATCCCGACATGCCCAACAACCCCAGCCTCGGCTGCCACGTGACGGAGGCTCCACCCGCATCAGTAGACGTCGACGCACTGCTGGTGCCCATCTTTGAGGACGATCGGGACGATGTGTTGCTGTCCGCAGCTACGGCTGGCGCCTGGTCCGTGATGCGCGCGCAGCGAGAGTTCAAAGGGAAGCTGTATGAAATCTGCGTCCTGCCCATCGCGGGACCGGAGTGGCGGCCGCGCCGGCTGGTGGCGATTGGAGCCGGTGCACGGGCGGATTTCGGCTCCGAACGGTCACGCCGCGTGGCCGCGGCCGGCGCGCTTGCGGCCCGACAGCGCCGCCTGGGACGCGTGGCGTTCTGGCAGCGCGCCGAGACGGATCTCGCCCTCGACCTGCAAGCCATCGTTGAAGGCCTGATCCTCGCGTCGTTCGATGCGGACGTGTACAAGACCGCCGCCCGCGAGATCGGGCAGCTTACCGAGCTGCACGTCATCGTCGCGAAGGCCGATGACGCCGCCCGCGCCGCCGTGACGCGCGGCCGGGAGCTCGGGGATGCGTCGAACATCGCGCGCGCCCTCGCGAACGAACCGGGCAACACGATGCCGCCGTCGGTCCTTGCCGACCGCGCGCAGGAGATCGCGTCCGGCACGAAGCTGGCCGTGGAGGTGCTGGACGAGACGCAGATCGCGGCGCTCAACATGGGCCTGCTGATCGGCGTCGGCCGCGGCAGCGTCCAGCCGCCGCGCCTCATCGTCCTGCGCCACGAGCCGGAGGATGCGAGCGGCGTCAAGAGCGGCGAGACGCTGGCCCTGATCGGCAAAGGCATCACCTTCGACACCGGCGGCATCTCGATCAAACCGGCCGAAGGCATGGAGCGCATGAAGAGCGACATGACGGGCGGCGCGTCCGTCATTGCCGCGATGCGCGCGATTTCGCGCCTCGGCGCGCGGCGCCGCGTCATCGGCCTGATCCCGTCCGCGGAGAACATGCCGGGCGGCCGCGCGATCCGGCCGGGCGATGTCCTCACCGCCGCGAGCGGCAAGACCGTCGAGGTGATCAACACCGACGCCGAAGGCCGGCTCGTGCTCGCCGACGCGCTCTGGTATGCGCAGCAACTCGGCGCGACGCACATGATCGATATCGCGACGCTGACCGGCGCCTGCGTCGTCGCGCTCGGCAAGATCACCAGTGGTCTCTTCGCCACGCCGGCCTGGTGGCTGGAGCAGGTGCAGCACGCGGGCGCGCGTGCCGGCGACCGGCTCTGGCCGATGCCGCTGTTCGACGAGTACGCCGATCAGTTGCGCAGCGACATCGCGGACATAATGAACGTCGGCGGACGTCCGGCAGGCGCGGTCACCGCGGCCATGTTCCTGAAGGAATTCGCGGGCGGCCGCCCGTGGGCGCACCTGGACATCGCCGGCACGGCCTGGGCCGAAGAGGCAAAGCCGTATCAGCCCAAAGGGCCGACGGGCGTGTCCGTCCGGACGATGGCGGAACTGGCGTTGTCGACGGAAGAGTGGCTGTGATCCCGTCGGGAGCGGACGTGCGGAACTGCCGAGGACGCAGGGGGAGCCCCCGCCTGGCAGATACAGCTAGCGGCTGAGAACGGACATCTCGTTGCGATCGTCCGGTCCGTCTTTGGCGCGGCGGTCGCGCCATTTCCGATAGCCGATGAAGAGCGCGCCGGTGATCAAGCCGGTGAGCAGGGCCCCGACCATGAGCGCGCCGATCAGCCCGATCGAGCCGATGAGGACGTCCGCCACGCCGATCTCCGCGGTCGGCGTCGCCGTCTCGATTTCGACGACCGGCGTGATGGGTTGCGACTGCTGTTGCACGGATCGATCTTAGTCGATCTTGGGCCTGGTCGATCGTGGCCGGAGGTGGCCGCCGGCGGCGGCACCCAGGCTGCCGCCGCGAAAATCAAGCGCCGGGGCCCTGGGCATTCTCAGCAGAAGGGATGCCCGCAACCTCGCATTTGCTGATACATGTCTGGCACACCAGCTCGCAGTGGTCCGCGATCCTGGCCGGGCGGCCCGATCGTGCGCATCGTGAATCGTTGATCGGTCGGTGCAGTCGTTCCGAGATCCGCGTCGCGTGACGCGATGGTGCCGCGTGCTCGCCGCACTGGCTATCGGTGTTCGAGTGTCAGAGGAGGGCGCATCACGCGCGCATGCGTGTTGCGCGGCCGTTGTACAGAATCTGCCGTGTGCCGCTGGTAGCGCGCGGGCTCAGCTCCAGCGAGCGGCGTTCGACGATTTGAGGAGGAAACTGCAGTTGACGGTGAGTCGCGTGACGTTGTCGCGACTCACGCTATCGTTCACGTGAGAGAACCATTCAAGCCGCGGCCGTGCCGCCGCCTTCGCGGCGGCCGATATCCCGCATGACACGGTGGTCGTTCACGGGCATGGCGTTGTCGGGCACAGGCAGCGCCCGACGCAGTTCCCGAAGTTGACGTTGCACTGCCTCTGGCACGTGGTGCTGGCGCCGCATGCCCTGATGCAGCCAGCGCGCGCGGCGCGACACCGTGCGAGGCATTCGCCCTCTCCTTGGGCGTTGGACACGGGCGGCAATGCCCACGCGGCGGCCGATAACCCGAGCGCGGCGATCATGTTGCGAGAGATACGTCTGTAGGTCGACATCATGTGCTCCCGGTGAGTGCAGGCCTGGACGTCGACGGCGAGGCGGCCGGCAGTGCCTATGCCGTCGATGGATCTCGCACGGCGAGCAGGTTCGGACAGAGGCGTCAGGGCTTGAGGCTTCTTCGTGAGAAATCGCCGCACAAGCTGATCAGGACTGGATGGTAGCGCGGGGGAACTCGAACAGGCGACGGCTGTTCGAGCGCGCGAGAGCGCAGTCGCGCCGCATGAGTACGGCGGCGGTCGTGCGGGAGATGACGCGATCAGGGACGATGTTCGATGAGACGAGGGTGCGCCGCGGCTTATGGTTCGCGCTGCTCGTCGTCGTGCGGATCCTGCGGTTCGTCGAGGTCAGGCATCTGCGAGGCGACGGTGCCGACCGTCTTCAGCGTCCGCTGATACTTCAGCACGGCTTCGAACAGCGCCTCGGCGATCTTCTGCCGATAGTTGCCCGTCTTCACCAGGCCGCCTTCCTCGGAGTTGCTGACGAATGCGATTTCGGCCAGCACGCTCGGCATCCCTGCGCCGATGAGGACGACGAGGGGCGCCTGCTTGACGCCGCGATCCTTCATGCCGTTGTTGTGCGGGCGCAGGCGGTCAACCATCGTTTCCTGCACCATCGACGCGAAGTCGCGCGATTCATCGAGCTTGTTGTTCATCGCGATGGCGCGCACGATTTCCGGCATGTGGTTCATCGTGTGCTTCGCACCGGCGTTCTCGCGCGCCGCGACGGCTTCCGCTTCCGGGTTGCTGGCGAAGTTCAGGAAGTAGGTTTCGACGCCGTGCGCCTCGCGGTTGCGGCTCGAATTCGCGTGGATGGACAGGAACAGGTCCGCCTGCTGGCGATTGGCAATGGCCGGACGTTCTTCGAGCGGAATGAAGACGTCCGTGCGCCGCGTCATGATGACTTCGAAACCGGCTTCCTTCTGCAGCAGCTTTTCCAGTCGGAGAGCGACGTCGAGCACGACTTCGGCTTCGGTGACGCGTGAGCCGAGCGAGCCGGGGTCGTGTCCGCCGTGGCCCGGGTCGATGACGATGCGGGCGACGCCCATGCCGAGCTGGCGAGCGAGCGAGAAGTTGCCGTCGGTGTTGGTCGGCGGTGCGACTGGCGGCGGCATCAGCTTCGGCGCGACCTCACGGCGCGGGATGGGCGCGGCGGCCGCGCGGCGGGACGCACGCGTCTCCTTTGGTTGCAGGAGCGCGGCGACGGCCATGGTCGGCGTGGTGAACGGCGTCAGCGGCCGCGCGGGAAACGTCAGACGACGTCCCGGCAGCAGCGGTTGCTGCGGCAGCGGCACCGGCGTTCCCGTGAACTTCGTCCCCGGCGTCGGCTGCGAGTGCAGCGGGTGCGGGAGTGGCCGCGGCGGCTCGCGCTTCGGCAGATCGCGCGGCTTGGCGGCGGTCGCGGTCGGATCCTTGATGGCCGGCGCACTGCTGGTCGCGCTGGGAACCGAGGTGGCCAGCGTCGCGACGGGCTTGAGCGCAACGGGCGTGACCATTGGTGAGGAAATCGCCGGCGGTGGAGCAGACGGCGGCGGAGCAGATGCCGACGCTGTGGTCGCGGCCGGACGCTTCGCTGACGTCATGATGGACGTCGGGTTCTCGCGTTCCAGATCGATCGTCAGGCGGTAGGGGTTGTGGAGCGTGAAGACGTTGTAGCGCGCGACGCCCTTCAGGTCGATCACGAGGCGCGTCATGTCCGCCTTCGGCCGGCCGACGCGGATGTGTCGGACGGTATCGTCTTCGTACGCAAACGCGGCGTCCTGGAGCGACGGCGTGGACTGCGTGTTCTTGAAGTCGAAGTAGAGCCGCGCCGGCCCGGCCAGTTCTTCCTTGCGGTACTCGACGACCCCGTCGAACTCGAGCGTGACGCGGACCATGTCCGGCAGCACGAGGCGCTTGACGTCGCGCAACGTCGCGCCGGTGGCCGACACGCCGTTGACCGACGCGGGCGGCACGATCGCCGACGGCGCTTCGGAGCGCGCGGTGTCGGTGGTCAAAGAGCGGATCGGAGCAGAAGCCGGGCTGTTGGCGTTCGACGGAACGGCCACAGACGAAACGGCACTGGACGAAACGGGAGACGAAGCGGAACTGCCGTTGCGGGCGCTGCGAGCCGTTTCGGACGCGCTGGACTGCTTCAGGAGCTGACGGGCCTTCGTCCTCAGCGAGCTGGCGGGATATTCATCCAGCAGCCATTTCAACAGACGCGCCGCGCGGTCGCGATCGACGCCGGATCCGTAGATGCGGAACGCCGCAAACGACAGTTCCGCGCCGTTCCAGAGAGCGTTGTCCGCATACCCGCTCGACGGATACCGCCGGACGATCGCTTCGTAGGAATTCACGAGGCGGCGGATCTGCGAGAGGGGAGCTGGTTTACGGCCGTCGAGGCGCAGACCCTGGCTCTGGTTGACGAGCTGCTCGTACCGGGTCCTGGACGAGCGGGCGGCGTCGGCCGGCGCCGCGGTCGCCAGGGCCGCGGCGGAAATGACAAAAGCGATGATGAGTCGTCGAAGCGTCATGACGGAACCCCATCCGCGAGGCGCATACGTACTTTCTTATCGGATCTGCGCATCGACTTCGTCGAAATAATCTTTCTTCACGAGCACTTCGCGGGCCTTCCCGCCCATGCCGCTCGATACGAGGCCGTCGGCCTCCATCATGTCGATCAGGCGCGCCGCCCGGCTGAAGCCGATGCGCAGCCGCCGCTGCAAATAGGAGATGGACGCCTGCCCCGTCGACACGATGATCCGCGACGCCTCGTCGTAGAGGTCGTCCTTCTCGAAGTCCATCGCGGTCGCCGTCTTTTCCTCGTCCGTAATCGTGTTGTCGTAGATCGGCCGCCCCTGCTTGCGCAGGAAGCTCGCAACGCGCGCGCTCTCCTGTTCGGAGATGTACGCACCGTGCAAGCGGAGGAAACGCGACGATGAGGGCGGGAGGAAGAGCATGTCGCCCTTGCCGAGCAGTTGTTCGGCGCCGTTGCCGTCGAGAATCGTCCGCGAGTCGGTCTTGGACGACACGCGGAACGAAATGCGCGCCGGCAGGTTCGCTTTGATCAGACCGGTGATGACGTCCACGGACGGACGCTGCGTCGCCAGAATGAGGTGGATGCCCACCGCGCGCGCCATCTGCGCGAGCCGGCAGATCGACTCTTCGACCTCGTTCCCCGCCACCATCATCAAGTCCGCCAACTCGTCTATGACCACCACGACGTAGGGCAGTGGCTTCGTCGGTTCCTCATCCCCTTCCGGTGCCTCACCGGCTTCGAGTCTGAGGCGGATGTTGCGGTTGTACTGCTCGATGTTCCGCACGCCTTCCGCCGCGAGCGTCTTGTAGCGGTCTTCCATTTCGCGGACCGCCCACTTGAGCGCGTTGGCCGCGAGTTTCGGGTCGACGACGACGGGGGAGAGGAGGTGCGGAATGTCTTCGTACATCCCGAGCTCCAGCCGTTTCGGGTCGACCATGATCATCCGCACGTCATCCGGCGTTGCGCGGTACAGGATGCTCGTCAGCATCGCATTCAACCCGACCGACTTGCCCGTGCCCGTCGACCCCGCAATCAGCAGATGCGGCATCGTCGCCAGGTCGAAGAAGAAGGGCTCGCCGTGAATGGTCTTGCCGAGCGCCAGCGTCAGCTTGGACGAGGAGCGCTGGTAGTGCTCGGAGTCCAGCAACTCGCGGAGCGAGATGGCCTCGCGGTCGGTGTTCGGGATCTGGATGCCGACCGTGGACTTGCCGGGGATGCGATCGATCAGCACGGACTCGGCGCGCATGGCCAGCGAAAGGTCATCCGAGAGGCCAGTGATCTTGCTGTACTTCACACCCGCTTCCGGCTTGAGCTCGTAGGTCGTGACGACAGGACCAGGATGGATCTGGACTACGCTACCTTCGACCGAGAACTCACGACACTTGTCTTCGAGAAGGCGAGCGGAGTCCATCAACTCGCGCTCGTCAATCTTGCGCTCGCCCTTGGGCGCATCCAGTAGCGCCAGCGGCGGCAGGACGAATTCACCCTTGCGTCGCTCAGCCGGCGCCTTGACCGTCGGCTCCGGATCGGGCAGCGGCAACGGCGGCGTGTTGATCTTGACAGCCTGCCGCGCGCGCGGCGCCGGGCCCAGCGCCGTAGGATCCGGCGTCGGCGCCGCTCCAGAGCCTCGCGCGGAAACCGGCGTTGTCGGCACCACATCGTCTTCCGCCTGATTTGCGGCAGCGCCACGTCCGCGCCGAACAGCCGGCTCCGGCACGATCGGCGGCGCGGCGGCGGATTTCGCGGGCGTCGCGGCTGCCTGCGCAGACGCAGTCTGCGCGGATCCGCGCGGCGCGCGTGCGGCCTTGGCGACAACGTCAGGTGACGCACCCTTTTCGAGGTGCTTGCGGATGACTTCCTGCCGCTGCTGCGCGCGGCGCTTTTCCTCGCGCCACGACCGGAACGCCGTGAAGCCGCGGCCGAGCAGGCCTTGCGTGCGTCCGGCGCCCGCGGAGGCCAGCGCGCCGAGCGAGAGCTGCGTCGCCATGATGACGGCAAGGAAAAGCAGCGTCAGCAGCAGGATCAGCGTCCCCGTGCGATTGAGCTGATCGGTGAAGACCACCGCAATCGCTCGTCCCAGCACGCCGCCGGCCGGGAAGAGCTTGCCGCCGATGTCGATGCGCTCGAACGAGAGGCTGAGCAGCGCAGACAGGCAGCCGAACACCATCAGCGCGCCCACGAACTTGGTCAACGGCGCTTTCAGCGCACGCACCCAGAAGTAGTGCCAGCCGATTACCACGAGCACGGGCGGCACGAGGAACGCGGCGTAGCCGAAGAGCTGAAACGACAGCTCGCTCAGGAACGCGCCGACGCGGCCCGCGAAGTTCGTCGGCGTCGCCGAGGCGGGCGAGCTGAAGAAGGGGACCGGGTCCGTCGACGTGTAGCTGGCAAGCGCGACAAGCCACAGGACGGCCAGCGCGAAGCAGGCGACGCCTACGACTTCGCAGATCCGGCGTGAAAGGGCATTCCGAAACACCACTAAATCTCCATGATCACTGGCACGACCAGCGGCCGTCGTCCCGACCGGCGCCGGAAGGCCCGCTGCAGATCGACCCGCAGCTTTTCGTGGATCAAACCGATGTCCGTGCGTTCTTCCAGCGACGCGCCTTCGATGATGTCGATGACGAGATCCCCGGCTTCTTTCATCAACGGATCCGTCCGGTCATCCAGCACAAGCCCGCGCGTGATGACTTCGGGCGTGCCTTCCACCATGCCGGACTGTCGGTTGATGGCGACGACCGGCACAACCAGGCCGTCCGTGGCGAGATGCCGGCGATCGCGCAGCACCTCGTCTCCAATTTCGCCTGTCCGCGTCCCGTCGATCAGAATGCGTCCGACGGGCGCCTTGCCCGCGACGCGCCCACTGGTCGCATCGAATTGCAGAATGTCGCCGTTGTCGGCGACGAGCACGTTCGTCCGTCCGTTGGTGACGCGCTCGGCCACACGGGCGTGGCGCGCGAGCTGCCGGTATTCACCGTGGATCGGCACGAAATACTTGGGGCGCACGAGTGAGAGCATCAGCTTCAACTCTTCCTCGCTGCCGTGGCCCGAGACATGGACGTGCTTCATGCCCTCGTAGATGACCTCGGCCCCACGCCGCGCGATATGGTTCATCACGCGGCCGATCGCCTTCTCGTTCCCCGGAATCGCCCGCGCCGAGAACACCACCACGTCATCGTCCTGCAGCTTGACGTGCCGGTGATCGTCGATGGCAATGCGCGAGAGCGCTGCCATCGGTTCACCCTGGGAGCCGGTCGAGATGCAGAGCACGTCGCCTGCCGGGTAACTGCGGATGTCACTGTCGCGGATCTGCGTGTGCGCGGGGATCCGCAAGTAGCCGAGGCTCGCGGCGATCTGGGAGTTCTCGACGACGCCGCGGCCGACAAACGCGACTTTGCGTCCGAACTGATGGGCGAGGTCGATCAGCAACTGCATCCGGTAGAGGCTCGACGCGAAGGTCGCGACGATGATCTTGCCTTGCGTGCTGGTGAAGATCTCCTCGAACGCATTGACGACGTCGCGTTCGGAGCCGGAGACGCCGCGGCGATCGATGTTCGTGCTGTCGGCGAAGAGCGCGAGGACGCCGTGCGTGCCGAGTTCGGCGAACCGGTGGAAGTCGAACTGCTCACCGTCTACGGGCGTCTGATCGATCTTGAAGTCGCCGGTATGGATGATCGTGCCGACCGGCGTGTGAATGGCGAGCGCGACGCAGTCCGGCATGCTGTGCGTGACGCGCAGGAACTCCACGCGGAACGGGCCGACGGTGACCATATCGCGGGGTTTGACCGTGATGAGGCGACCGTCGGCGTCAAGTCCGTGCTCGTACAGCTTGGGCTTGACCAGCGCAAGCGTGAGTGGGGTGCCATAGACGGGGCCATCGACGAGCGGCAGCAGGTAGGGAACCGCGCCAATGTGATCCTCATGCCCGTGGGTGAGGATCAGCGCGGACACCTTCCGGCCGGCTTCCTGCAGATAGCTCAAGTCAGGGATGATGAGGTCCACGCCCGGGAGCTCGGCTTCCGGGAAAGTGACGCCGGCATCGACCACGATGGTTGTCTCGCCGAACGAGAGGGCCATCAGGTTCATGCCGAACTCACGAAGACCGCCCAGGGCGACGACGTTAAGCGTCGGCTCGACGGGCGGTACCGGGGCGGTTGGACTGCTCATGCAAACGGCACTGGGTGACGGAAGTCACCGGTTGCGGAACCGGACGAGGCGTTGTTCGGGCGATCGCGTGCAGGATCCAGCGTGGCTGGGGTCCGCGTAGCTGACAGGCGCACGACCGCGCAAACGGACAACGGACTAAGCCGATGCCGACCACTCAACGTGTTGCGCGCATGGCGGGCGCGTTTCGGGCGAAACGTCGGACGCACACGCAGGGCGACGAACTGGCAGGGCACCGTCCGCACACCCCGATCAGGCCGCTGGGAGCGCCTGAGTCTAAGGAAGAAACCGCGGCTACTATAGCATGGATCTCGGACGAACGTCGGCCATCCGACAGGGCGCAAGCCCCCGCGATCTCAGGACTTGCGTCGTAGCGGGTCCGCGGGTCGTCTCGGAGGACGGCCGCGGCGATGGTCCGCGGATCGGCCGCTCGTTCGTGGGAGGCCGAGGAGTGCCTCGCGCCAGCGACCGGCCACCGGCCGGTGCAGGCGGTTCACGCTGACCAGGCGGACGGCGTCCGAACCAGCGGTCAACCAGGCCAACAGCCGGCGGCGCCAGTGGCAGCGTGCGCTTGCGGACGTGCGGTCCTCGACGAACACGTCCTCGATGTGTAGTGGCGGACCTCCGCCCAGGCGGCACGACGCTATGGGCGATGGCGGGAGGCGGCGACGAGGTTCGCCAGGCGAGCGTAGCCGTCGAGTGTCACGGTTTCGGGGCGTTGCATCGGGTCGAGGCCGGCGGCGCTGAGGAAGTCCGGGCCGGATTCGCCGTCGGCCAATGCGGGTTTCAGCGCGTTGGACAAGGTCTTCCGGCGCTGCTGGAAGACGGTGCGGACGATGGTCTGGAAGAGCTGGTACGAGGTCAGGTCCACCCGCATCGGGCGGAACGCCAGCCGGATCACGGTCGAGTGTACCTTGGGCGCCGGTCGGAACGCCCCAGGCGGTAACTGCAGGACCCTCGTCACATCCGCGTGCAAGGCCGTCGTGATGCTGAGCGGACCGTAGTCGCCAGTGCCAGGACCGGCGGCGACCCGCTCGGCCACTTCGCGCTGCAGCATCAGCGTTGCGTCGACCAGCCGCCCGGTTTCCCGCCAGAGCGACAGTAGCTTGAAGAGGATCGGCGAAGAGATGTTGTAGGGCAGGTTCCCGGCGACTCGGACCGGACCGCTCGGCGGCAACAGTGTGTCCGCCGGCAGATCCAGGAAGTCGCCTGTCACCACCGTGACACCTTCGGGAGCACGAGCCGTCAACTCCGCGGCGAGGTCGCGATCGATCTCCACCGCTCGGATGCTGACGCCCGTAGCCGCCAGCGGCAGCGTCAGCGCGCCGCGGCCCGGACCGATCTCCACGAATTGATCGTCCGCACGCGGCGCGATCGCTCGCACGATCTTCTCTGTCCAGGACGATTCCAGGAAATGCTGCCCGAACCGCTTCCGTACCTGCATCACGAGTCCTGATCCTCGCCTCGCCAGTACCGCTCTTCGATCTCTCCGATTTCTTCCTCGCTCAGCCCGAAATAGTGTCCGAATTCGTGGATGACGGTTTCCGCAACGATGGCGAACATGTCATCCTCGTCTTCGGCATCTTCTTCAATCGGCCGCTGAAAGATCGTGATGCGATCCGGCAGGCGCTGCGCTTCCGTCCAGCCGCGCTCGGGCAGCGGCGTGCCTTGATACAAGCCGTAGAGCGTATCGCCCGGCTCGATCTCCATGTCGTCCAGCAAGGCTGGCGCGGGGTCGTCTTCGACAACGACGGCGACGTTCTGCATCGCGTCGCGAAAGCGTTTGGGAATCGTCTGCAGCGCTTCTTCGACGAGCCGTTCGAAATGTTGACGCGTCATCGAGACGAACGTCCAGTCTTCTTGATGGCCTTCTTCGCTGTCGTCCGCAACACCGGTTGCTTGTGCGCCTTGCCGGCGGCGCGGCCGACGCGGGGGGCCGCGACGCGCGTCCGCGAGGACTTGCCCGACGCCAGAGCGGTTGCGACTGTGGCCGGCGCATCGCCGGCGGTGCGTCCCCATTCACGCGCGAAGTCACAGAGTGTGACGATGGCGCATTGTTCGCAAAGTGGATGCGGACGGCAGATGCGGCGTCCGTGCAGGATGAGTGTGTCCGAGGTCAGCGTCCACTCTTTGCGCGGCATCGCGTCGCAGAGTTGACGCTCCACATCCTCCGGTTCCGCCGCCTTGGCGATGCCGATCCGGTTCGACACACGCAGCACATGTCGATCG
>Ga0187894_10001372_pt1 | contig 31442 bp, 29 predicted proteins | sample GBC1701081metaG_FD_136650 | JGI IMG/M metagenome (GOLD analysis project Ga0187894, IMG submission 136650) | White microbial mat communities from a lava cave in the Kipuka Kanohina Cave System on the Island of Hawaii, USA - GBC170108-1 metaG ...
GGCGCGAGGAGGAGGAATACCCGTCGGTATTGCGACGACGAGCAACGCAGCGCGAGGGGGGCGGCAAAGCCGCCAGGGGGTGGAGGGCGTCTTGGGGGACGCGAGTGTCGCGAAGCGACAAGGGGCCCGCAGCCGGCCAGGCGACGTGGAGCGACTTCCACCACGGGCTGCTAGCGTGCCCGCTTGCGCTTGCTCTCGTTCAACGGCTCTGACTTGGGCAGGGACAGCTTCAAGACGGCTTGATCGACGGCCTGCTTCACAGCCGCCTTCACCGCATCCCTCTGCAGCGACACGGCCTCCGCCTCGGCCGTGCGCTCAGTGACTTCGGATTCCAACCCGGCTTCGCCCTCGCCGCTGAACGCGAGCTTTTCGCCGGGGATGGTGGTGCCGAAGACCGACAGCTTCACGGACACCTCCATGCGCGGAAGGCGACCGCCCGGCCGCGGCTCCTTCATCTGTTTCGCGATCTCGTCCAGCCGCACCGAGACGCTAAAGGCCCTGCAGCGGCGCTTCTTCGCCTGGGCGGCCATCTCGGCATCGCTGGCGGCCGCGCCATCGGCGAGCACGATCTCTGCGCGCGTTCGCAGATCGGTGGTGAAGGCCTCCGCCGCGTACGCTCTGACATCGGGATGCGCCCCTTCACCGCCTTTCACTTCGCGGATCTGGAACAGGTACTTGGGTGGCTTGGCGGCCCACGAGGAGGCCGTCCACGCCAAAGTCACGACCCCAAACGCGCCCGCCGCAACAACCAGGAGCCCCGCCGTCGTCTTCTTCAGGTTCGCGCGCATCGCTGTCTCCTTGCTACGTTCTCGCCATGGCCGACCGGACCAGCGCCGTCGTCGTTTCAGGGATGCTGCTTCTGGCGGCGGCGGGCATCGTGACCGTCTTCGCCGAGCCCATCCGGGGCATTCTAGCGCCGCCCCCTTCGCCTGCCGAGAGCGGTGCGCGGCTGGCGCCGGCGCCGGCCCTGCTGCCCGTCGAGCCGCGCGCCGCAGCAACCGACGACCAACCCTTGACCACGGTCAAACGCACGGAATAACGTGCGCCTTGATGATGAAGCTCGTGGTCACCGAAAAGGGCGGCGAGTCGAAGCAACTCGTCTTTGACAAGGACGAAGTGTCCGTCGGCCGCGTTCAGGGCAATGACGTCGTTCTTCCCAAGGGAAACATATCAAAGCGTCATTCCAAGATTTCGTTCAAGGACGGCCGGTTCCTGGTGACCGATCAAAAAAGCACCAACGGCACCTACGTCAACGGTCGAAAGATCGCCGAGTCCACCACGATCACGGCCGCCGACAAGGTGTACGTGGGGGACTTCATCATCATGCTCGACGGCGATGACGCCTCGACCCACCGGCCGCGCGGGTCGGCGGTGCCACCGCCTCCGCCCCCTCCGCGCGCCGCGGGCGGTCCGCCGCCTCTCAAGGGCGCAGCCTCGCCGCCGTCCGCCGCCACGGCCGACGGCGACGACGAAGGGGATCTTCTGGCGACGCCCGCCCCGCCGACGGGCCGCGGAGCCCACCCGCCGCCACCGCCGCCGGCGCGGCGAGAACCGGTATCGCTGGACGACGACGAGGACGTCATCGTGGCCGCCGCCGTTGATTCCGGCCTCGGGGGCGACGACGGAGAGGGGCCGCCTTCTCCCGCCGAGGTGGACGGGGATGAAGACGAGGCGCCGCTCGCCACGTCTCCTCCGCGCCGCCCGACGGCGGCTCTCCGCCCGGTGCCTCCTCTGGCCGACGACGATGAGGAAGAAGAAGACCCCCTCGACAGCGCCATCACTGGCACCCGCAGCTTGCCGGAGCCCGGAAAGCCGGCGACCCGGCCCGCGTTGGAAGCGAGCCCTGACGCCGACGCGCTGGCCGCCTCTCGGGAAGCTCCCAGCGTTCCGCTTCATCCGGCCGCGATCGGCTCCCTCGACGATTTGTTGTCGGACCCCGCCGTGAGTTCGATTTTCATTACCGGGGCCGGCTCCGTGCACGCGGAGAGGAACGGGCGCATCGAAGTCGCCTCCGCCTCGGTGCCGCTGGGCGACGCCCCGACCCTCGCGGACCTCATTCGAACGCTCGCGGGCCGCGGGACGTTGCTGGGCGCTTCGGAGGACAGCTCGTTGTTGGACGCACGCCTGCCGGACGGTTCGCGCCTGACCGCCATCCTGCCGCCCGCCACCGCCGCCGCGGCCGCCGTCATCCGCAGACCAGTCCGCCACGGTCGTTCGCTGGCGGACCTCGCCGCGGCCGGAGTCCTATCCAAGGACATGGAGCAGACTCTCGAAGCGTGCGTGGCGGCTCGGCGCAACCTGCTCATCACCGGTGATGTTGCCGCATCACTCGCCCTGGCCGGTTCCTTGGCGGCGGCCTTCCGTCCTGAAAGCCGCGTCATCTCCATCGGGGGCGGGTCCGAAATTTCGTTGCCTTTGCCGGGTTGGGTGGACGTCTCGGCCGACGCGGGCGGCGGCGGAGCCATCCGCGTGGCCGGCTCGCTGCGGCCCGACTACCTGATCGTCACCAACGTGGGTGCGCCCGGCGCGGGCGACGTCTTGCACGTGGGCGCGCTGGGGCAGGAAGGCATCTTGTGCACGCTGCCGGCGCGCACCGCTGGCGAGGCGTTGGCCCGATGGGAGGCGCTGGCCATGCAAACGCAGGGAGCATCCGGCGTGCGCGAGCTCATCGCAGCCACGTTCGACCTTTGCGTGCACGCGGCCCTGCTGCCTGACGGGGCACTTCGCGTGGTGGACGTGTCGAACGTCAAGCTGGCAGGGGACAAGCTGACGGCGGAGCCGGTGCAAGTCTGGAAGGCGGACCCTGCATCCTCCGAAGGCAAGGCGGCCGGCCGCTTCCAGGCGACGGGAGCGACGCTGCGCATCGCCGCCGCCTTGGCCGCCCGCGGGGCTCCATTGTCGGCCGCAGCCCTGCGCAAGTAGCGCGTGTTCTTCGATTCGTTCCGGGCGGCCGTGGCCCGGCTTCCGGCCGGGTTGCTGCGGCCGGGGCCGCCCGCGTCCGAGCAGGCAATCGCGGCCGCGCGCCGGGCTCTGGCCGCGCCCGTTCCCGACGCTTACTGGCGTTTCCTCCGCTCGTTCGATGGCGTCGACCTGTTTCACGAAAGCATCGTCGTCGCGGGTGTCGACGCCGCCGCGGCGCGCAGCCTGCTGGACCTGAGCACACGCTCCGGCGACGGCGACGGCGACGATCCGGCCGTGACGTTCGCCGAATCCATCGGCGGCGATCGCTTCGTGTTCGATGACCAGCGCGTGGTCCGGCTGCGAGCGGGATCCGACGAACGCTGGTTGACAGGATCCAGCTTCGAGTCGTGGCTGGCCGCGGTCATCGCCCACGACGAAATTCTCTATGGCGCGGACGGCGAGTTCGCGCACGACGTCTTCGAGCCGGGGGGGCGGGAGCTTCTCCCTCGGGCCGCGCTCCGGCAGGCCGAACGGGCGCTGCGCCTCGACCGCGGCTCTGCCGAGTGGGAGCACGAGCGCGGCACGGCGCTGCGCCGACTGGGGCGGACCAGCGAAGCCGCCGCCTCTTTCGCCCGCGCGGCAGAGCTCCACGCGGGCAACCCCTGGCCCTGGTTCGACCTTGGACGATGCGAGCTGCGGGCGCAGGCACCCGCGCGCGCTCTTTACGCCTTCCGCCGGGCGGCCGAGAGTGAGAGCGGGGCCACCGGAGCGCGCCTGTGGGCGTGGGCGGCGCGAGCGGCGCAACAAGCGCGGGACCCGGCTGCGCTCAGCAGCGCAAGGGAACGGGCCCTCGAGCACGATCCATCCCTGGCGACGTCGTTGCGCCGATCGATCGATGCCGCGATGGCCGATCAGGATCCGGAAGCCGCCTCCGAGGCCACCGCCCTCCTGGCCGCCCTCGACCCTCGCCAGCCAGCACCTCATCACCGCCTTCCCGTCTTGCGACCTGACGCGCGACCCGACCCGCGCCTGCCCGCGCCCCGGCCCCGCCCCCCCCACCGCCGCCCGAAGCCGTGAGGGGAGACGCTCTCGCCACGGGGCCGCTCGGCGCGACCTCACTTCATTCGAAGCTCGCCGATGGCGACCAAGGCGCCCGCATCGTCCTCGCCGCGAAGGACCGCCGCCACGCGCTTGACGTCCTTCGGAACCGCGATGGCCACCACCCCACCCGCGCCGGCACCGGCACTCGCCCCGTCGGTACTCGGCGTGGTGACCTCCCGCCGGATTCCGTCCGCGTCCTCGAAGAAGACTCGGATCTTTCCGTTTCGTATGGGCAACCCCATCACCGACACGCGGACACCGCCCTCGACCGCCTCGAGCTGGAGCTCTCCCCGCAGCAGGTGATCGACGATGCCCGCCGCGTAGGCTCCGATTTCGGGCAGCAGCGCTCGCGCCGTGTCCTGATGGACGGCATTATCAAGAAAGAAGCGTACGCGGCCGGGAGCGCGCCGATAGCCGAGCACACGACGTCCTTCCTGGCGCAGGTACTGGGTGCGGCCGACGGTCTGCAGCGCCAGCCGTCCGACGCGCGGCTGCGGGTAGATCAGCGACTCTCGCGCCGCATCGACCACGTCTTTGGTGGTGGTTCCGCGATCGACGATGCCGTCCGGGGGAATCGTCCCCTCGGAAAAGAACCGACGTTGGGTCCGGTCCGCGAGGCCCTGTCCGTCGGGGGCCGATAGATAGGCCTGCAAGGTGGGCCGTCGGACAGGGGCGGCCGCCGCCGGGACGCCGATACGGCCGTAGGCGTCGGCGACGAACCGCTCGTAGCTCGACCCGCGGTCGAACGCGCTGCGGCTCTGGCTGTCCAGATATGCTCCGCGGAAATCGTTGCGGACGTGGGCGGGGTCACCGAGATCCTCGACCACGGCCAGGATCCCGCCCAGGGCCAGCAGCGCTTGCGCCAGGGCCGCATCGCGTAGCGCCGGCTCGGACGCGGCCACCGCGTCCTCCCAGTGGCGCAGCAACGCGGGCACGCCCTGCTCGTTGGCCGGCGACGCCAGCCACGCCGGCGCGGCATCGCCGGTCAAATCGAAGTTGGCGCCGGTCGCGAAGCCGCGCAGCGTTCCCCCTCCATCCAGGGAGATCTTCAGCGAATGATAGAAGTCCGACAGCCCACCGGTGTTGTCCAGCCCCCGGTTGCGTGCTGGATCGAAAAAATGGTGCCGCCCACGCTCGGGCGGCGTACCCGCGATGACGCTGCCCGCCACCAACCACGAAAGCGCGCTGGCGGTGCTGTCGTCGCTCGGACGATATCCCCCCGCCGGATCCAGCGTCGCGAGCCTGGCCAGCAGCCGATGCCGCTGCACCCCCGGGAGCCGCGCCGGATGCAGCGCCACCGTTTCCAGCAATCCCAGCGGGCGCAGCAGGCGCCGCGTCAGCACACGATGCAGCCCCGACGACTCCGCCGCGCGCTCGGTGAGGCCCGCGTGCGTCGTCGCGGGATCGTACGCATGCGCCGGCGCGACGGATCCGCCTGCTCCCGCCACCCCGGCGAGCGCCACCAGGATTGCGATCACAGCCGCGGGCAACCTCACGGCGATCGACCTCCGGGCGGCAGGGCGGCGGGCGGCGGAGAAGGCGCGGGCGGAGGAGGCGCGGGCGGCGGTGGCTGCACGGCGGGCAGCTCACCCAGCTTGCCCTCCACCAGCTTCGCCAGCTTGAGCAGAGCCTCTGCTTCCGCGCACTGAGCCTCGCCACACGTCAGCGCAACCACCACCCCTCGCTCTCGCGACAGAAACGCCAGGCCCAACACGACGCCGGCGTCGACGTCGCTCTTCGCGCGCAGCGACGCGTCTCCGATCTCGTCCGTCGCCGTGGCCCCCGGCAGCTCCGCCAGCAGCTTGCGGTACTGCGCATCCGCCGCGGCGGGGCCCAGCAGCCACACACGCAACGCCACGTCGTAGCTCTCGGGCTTCCCCTTCGCCTTGAAATGGCGGCTGTCATAGAACTCGGTGCTGGGCAGATCGGGGAGCTTGCCTGTCTCGAGCTCGCCCACGTAACCGGTGACGCCCCTGACCTCCTCCTCGGACAGAAGCCGCGAAACGTCCAGTATCCCAGCCCGCTCTGCGCCCGCGGGCCCACCCGCCGCTCCGGGCCCGCCGCGCGCACCCGCCGCGCGCCCCCGCTGCCCGTCGAGCTCCAGCGCCGCCGGCTGCACTTCCCACGCCGCTGCCGCCCGCACTTTCATGCCGCCGCCCAGGAAAGTCAGGTGGCGGTGATGCAGGTCCGCGCTTCCCCAGCGCTCGAGCCGCACTCGGTTCCCGCGCTGGCTGAAATCCTGCCGCGCCCCCGTGCCCCGAAACCGCCGATCGCTCCGCCAGGCCACGTGACCGCGGTGGTAGACGATCAGCGTGAAGCGCCGCACCCGTGCCGACAGACCCGACGGCAGCGTCTGCAGGTGGGGAATCAGGTAACGTCCGTCCGGCCCTGTCTCCACGACGACCTCTTCGCTCCCGATGGGGCCATGCAGCCCGATGCCGCGCTCGAACGCCCACGAGCCCGCTACCGTGGCTCCGGCGACCGGCCGCTCGGTCTCGGCGTCCACGACGACCCCGTCGTAAGGACCCAACAAGTCTCCCGGCCGCACCGAATCCGGGCGGACGGGGAAAGGAGCGTTGTCAACCAGCGGCCCGCAGGCCGCCGGCGCCATCAAGCAAAGCGCCGCCGCAGCCGCCTTGACCACATCGCGCGGGCCCGCAACACCGCCGCCGCGCTTGATGTTCCCACGGGTAGTTGCTATTGCTTCGGCCACGTCGATGGGTTGGCGATGCGGCAACGGAGGGCGATGACGTTGACGAGCCGGCCCGGCTGATAGCAGAGGATCTCGCGGCTTGCAAACACGGTATCGTTCGAGCGGCAGGCATTGAATGAATCCCTGCGTCCGATGCGGCAGGAGCAATTCGAAGGGCATCTCGTTCTGTCAGCACTGTGGGACCCGCATGCCCGCGGTGGCGTTGCCAACCGCCGCCGCATGCCGGAGCTGCGGGACTGAGAACCCGCCCGAAACGAACTTCTGCCGAGGCTGCGGCATCCGGCTGCAGGGTGAGTCCCCCTCGCCACGGCCCGCCGTCGCCGCCCCTGCCCCTGCCCCGCCCGCCCCGTCCGGCGCGGCCTCGTGCCGGCTGATCGCAGTCCGGCGCGACGGCTCGGACGGCGACGCCCATCCGCTGCGCGGCGATCAGATAGACATCGGCGGGGCGGATGGCGCCCTGGTGTTCGACGATCCTCACCTCGCCCGCCGGCACGCCCGCGTCAGCAAGGAGGGCAGCGTATACACCCTGATCCCCCTGGAGGCACGCAACGGCGTCTACGTACGCTTGCGCGCGCCCCTCGATCTCGACGACGGACAATACATCCTGCTCGGCAAGCAGGTGCTCCGGTTCGAGCTCATGTCCGACGTGGAGAAGATCGTCCGCCCCGCCCTCGAGCACGGTGTGGTGCTGTTCGGGACCCCGGTCAAAGCGCCCTGGGCGCGCCTGCGCCAGATGACCGCCGCCGGAACCGCGCGCGACATCCATCATTTGTGCCGGACCGAAGTCGTCCTGGGCCGCGAGCAAGGTGACATCGTATTTTCCGACGACGAGTTCCTTTCCCGACGACACGCTCAGGTCTCGTTCCGCGGGGGGCGCGCGCGCCTGGAAGACCTCGGCAGCTCGAACGGCACCTTCGCGCGCCTGGCTGGCCCCCACCCGCTGACGAGCGGTGAAATGATCCGCCTCGGAGACGAGCTTCTGCGCTTCGAGTTAGGATAGGGCCGCGTCAATAAGGTAGAGTCCGCACAGGAGGTCTGAGGCCGCTCGGCGGCGCTGCCCGCAACAGACGGAGACAATGGAGAGCCACCGCGAAATCCATGTCGAGGTCTTCGGGAAGACCGACGTGGGTTTGATCCGCGAGCACAACGAGGACAATTTCCTCGTCGCCGACGTCTCCAACGACCTTCGGACCAACGACCTCAAGGAGCCGCTCACCATTTCGGTGGGCGCGAAGGGCGCCCTGTTCCTGGTGTGCGACGGCATGGGCGGGGCCGCGGCAGGCGAGGTGGCGTCCCAGATGGCGGTGGACTCCATCTTCGGTGCGCTCGCCGCCGCGGAGCCGCTGCCGCGCGATCGCTTCGCGCGCTTGGTACGCCGGGCCATCGAGAACGCGAACGACCAGATCTTCGCCCAGTCGCGGGACAACCAGAGTGAGCGTGGCATGGGAACCACGTGCACCGCCGCCGCTCTGGTCGACGGGACCCTGGTGGTCGGACAGATAGGCGACTCGCGCTGCTATGTGATTCGCGGTGGAACGCTCGCGCAGGTCACCAAGGACCAGTCGCTCGCCTGGCAGCTCATCGAGGCGGGCGCCATGACGGTAGAGGAAGCGAAGGCCTTCGAGCACGCGAACATCATCCTGCAAGCGCTCGGCGTCCAGGAGCGCGTGGACGTCGTTCTCTCGCAAGTCGACCTGCGCAAGGGCGACGTGGTCTTGCTCTGCTCCGACGGCCTGCACGGACCGGTCACCGACGACGAGCTGCTGGGGATCATCAAGAACGAGCCCAACCTGGCGAAGGCCGGTGATCTCCTGATCAGGAAGGCGCTCGAGCGAGACGGGCCCGACAACGTGACGTTGGTGCTGGCGCGCTTCGCCGGCTCCGCCCTGCCCGCCGCTGGGCCGGGCGACGTCGTGACGTTCGTCAGCTACGACCCGGGCCGGGATCCGGGCGACGAGCGGCCTGCCCCCGAAATCCCACCGCGGAGCAACGCCACCGATTCCAAAGCCACCGTCGAGGCGCGGGTCCCCGACGAGATCCTGCGCATGGCCGCGAACGCGGGCCTGCGGCCGGTGGACGCCGTCCCCGCCGCCGCCTCGGCCTCAGGGCGCGACCCGGCCCTGGACCTGCGCCCGCGAACCTCGCTCTGGACCATCGTCCTCCTGGCAATGGCGGCCGCGGCCGCGGGCGGGTTGTTCATCAAGTGCGATCGCGAAGTGGCCAGCCGCCACGAGTCTCAAATCGAGCTGCCGTAGTGTCTCGGGCGTCTACGACCGTCTGCCCGCGCTGCTCGACCCTGCTTGAACCGGACGCCAAATTCTGCGGCACTTGCGGCGCGCGGCTCGAGGCGCCCTCGCCCCAGCCCGCCGATGCCGCCCCCGTGTCGACCGCGCTCACGCTGCCCGCCAAGCCGCCAGGACCGAACCCGCCCGCACCGCAAAAACCGCGATCCGCTTCGCCCGCCGCGGGCGTGATGAGCGCGGTGGCGGCGACCGTGCCCGCCGTCCGTCCCGGACGCACGCCGCCCTCCCTGGACAAGATGATAGGCCGTACTTTGAACGGCCGTTACCTGGTGGAGAGCAAGGTTGGTGAGGGGGGGTTCGGCGCGGTCTTCAAAGGCACCCAGATCGGCACAAGCCGGCAGGTCGCGCTCAAGATCCTGCACCCTCACAACGTCACGGATCAGACGGTGGTGGCGCGCTTTCGCCGCGAGGCCGAGGCGTGCTCGAAGCTCCGCGATCCCCATACCGTCACCACCTACGACTTCGACGAAACCGAAGACGGCATCCTGTACATGGCGATGGAGCTCCTGCACGGCAAGAGCCTGCACCATATCCAGCGCACGGAGGCCCCCCTCGCGCCCGACAGGGTGCTGCGTATCATCGATCAGGTCGCCCAGTCGCTCGGCGAGGCGCATCAGCACGGCATCGTCCACCGCGACATGAAGCCCGAAAACGTGGTGGTCGAGACCAGCGGCGGCCAGGACCACGTGAAAGTCCTCGACTTCGGAATCGCCAAGATCACCGCCGGCGATCGCGACAAGCCGACACCCGCGCTGACCGCTGTCGGCCAGACTCTGGGAACTCTCGAGTTCATGTCCCCCGAGCAGCTCCGCGGACAGGCCATCGACGGCCGCTCGGACATCTACGCCCTGGGCATCATGGCGTACGAGATGCTGACGGGGCAGCTCCCGTTCCAGAATGCGAAGAGCCCGACTCAGGTGATCAATTTCCACCTGCAGGAACCGGCGCCGCCCCCGTCCAAGCTGCGTCCCGAGCTCAAGATCCCCTCCTATGTGGACGGCGTGATCCTCAAGATGGTGGGCAAGTCGCGCGACAGCCGGCACGAGGACGCCGCCGCTCTGCGCGAGCACATCCGCCGCGCGCTGGCGGGCGCGGACACACGCGACAACCGGTTCGAGGCTTTCCGGTTCGCCGGGGTGATCGGAGCCGTCGCCGCCGTCCTGGCCCTGCTCCTGTACTTGAGCCGCTAGTGTCGGACGACTATAGTGCCGGCGCTTGCCGAAAGTACGATTCGTCAATGAAGTGAAGGAGCTCGCCGCCCCGGCGGGGGCCAACCTCATGGAGGTCTGCCAGAGCGCCGGCATCGATGTCTTCCGCGGCATCTGGCGCGGACTTCACTGCGGCGGAGTGGGCTTGGGCAAGCTCCTGCCCGCGGGCACCTGCGGGCGTTGCAAGCTATGGGTCAAGCCCGACGCCGCTTCCGGTGTCAACCCGCCTACCGGCAAGGAGAAGGTGCATCCCAAAATCGACGGGATGTATCGGCTGGCGTGCCAGGTGCGCGTCCTGGGCGACATGGACGTCACCACCAAGCCGGGCTGGCAGGAATTCGTCGAGTCCAGCGAATGGAACCGCGATCCCCGCGCGGACGGATCGAAGTGGATGGAGCGGTGGCGAAAGGCCAAGGCGGGCGGCACGGAAAAGGAAGAGCCCGCCGCCGAGCCCGAGTCGTAGGCGGCGACGCCGGCGCTATTCCACGACGCTGAAGAATCGGTGCCAGCGGATCGACTGCCAGAAGCTCTTCGACAGACCCCACAGGCCGTCGGCGTTCCCGCGCGACCACCACACGATGAGCGCTTTGCCCTTGATCAAAGTGCGCGGCAGGGTTCCCCACACGCGTGAGTCGGACGAGTTGTCCCGGTTGTCGCCCATGACGAACACGCTGTCCGGCTCGACCACCGCGCGCGAGTACCGACCCGTTCCGTGGTCCGGATCCTGGATGGTCGCGTGGCGCTTCCCGTCGAGGCTCTCCATCCACATTTCGGCCTCCTGCTCGGCTCCCAGCCCGCCCAGCGGGTGCTCGATGTAGCGATAGGGCTTATCCACGTGCTCGCGCGGCACCGGGACGCCGTTTATGAAGACCTCGTTGCGCCGCACCTCGACCACGTCGCCCGGGAGCCCGACCACCCGCTTTATGTAGTCGGTCTTCGGATCCTTCGGGAACTTGAACACAATCACGTCACCCCGCCGCGGCTGCTTGAAGGTGAAGATCTTGGCGTTGGTGAAAGGGATGCTCAGCCCGTAAGCGAACTTCGAGACGAAGATGTGATCGCCCACCTGCAGGGTGGGGATCATCGACCCCGACGGGATCTGGAAGGGCTCGACCACGAACGCGCGCAGCAGGAGCGCCACCGCGATGGCCACCACGATGGACTCGGCGTACTCGCGCAGCGTGGACTTGCGCGCGAATGCCAGGTGCTTGTCCATCGCCTCGTCCAGCGCGGTGATGGCCTTGCGCAGCCGCTCCTGGTCCATCTCCTCGGCGGCGGAGGTCACCTCGTCCACGGCCGACGAGACCGTTGTGGCCACCGATTCGGGGATGCGATAGCTCTTCTTGCGCAGGATGCGGCGCGCCTCCCTGACCAGATGGAACGCTTCCTCCTCCGCCCGCTTGCGCGCGCGCCGCCCCTTCCACGAATCCGAGGAGCCCCACGCCGTCTCCATAGAAACTAGTCCACCTTCAGGATGGCGAGGAACGCCTCTTGGGGGATCTCCACGTTCCCGACCTGCTTCATCCGCTTCTTACCTTCCTTTTGCCGCTCCAGCAACTTGCGCTTGCGCGTGATGTCGCCGCCATAACACTTGGCGGTCACGTTCTTGCGCAGCGCTTTGACCGTGACGCGCGAGATGATCCGCGATCCGATGGCCGCCTGGACGGCGACTTCGAACTGCTGCTGCGGAATCAGCTCCTTCATTCGCGAACAGAGATCGCGGCCCTTCACGTAGGCGCTGTCGCGATGGACGATGGCCGACAACGAATCGACCCGCTCGCCGTTGACCAGCAAGTCCAGGCGCACCAGATCGGCCGCGCGGTAGCCCTTGGGCTCGTAATCCAATGAGGCGTATCCCCGAGAAACCGACTTCATCCGATCGTAAAAGCCGAACACCACCTCGGTCAGCGGCAGGTCGTAGCGGATGATGACCCGCCGTTCACCCGCGTAAGTGAGCCCGGTTTGCGTCCCCCGCTTTTCCTCACACAACTTCAAGATCCCCCCCACGTATTCCGGGGGCGTGTGAATGGTCGACGCGATGAGCGGCTCTTCGATGACGTCGATCTCGCCGTCCGACGGAAATTTCGCCGGATTGTCGAGCTCGATGATCTCGCCGCTGCTCTTGACCATGCGGAACCGGACGGTGGGGGCGGTGGTGATGAGATCCAGCGCGTATTCACGCTCGAGACGCTCCTGCACGATTTCCATGTGAAGCAGCCCGAGGAACCCGCAGCGAAAGCCGAAGCCCAGGGCCGCCGACGTCTCGGGCTCGCGAGAAAACGAGGCGTCGTTGAGGCGAAGCTTGTCGAGGGCGTCGCGCAGATCTTCGTAGCGCGCCGAATCCGTCGGAAAGATCCCGGCGAACACCATGGGCTTGGCGGGCTGGAAGCCGGGCAGCGGCGCGTCGCAGCGGCGGGCGGTCTCGGTAATGGTGTCGCCGACCCGGGCGTCGGCCACTTCCTTGATGGCGGCCGTCACGAAGCCGACCTCGCCGGGGCCGAGCTCCGTCACCTCCTGCGGAAACGGAGCGAAGACGCCCAGAGTCTGGACCTCGTACTCGCGCCCGGCCGCCATCAGCAGCACCTTCTGCCGCGACCGCAGCACCCCGTCGACCACGCGGGCCAGGATGACCACGCCGCGGTAGCTGTCATACCAGCTATCGAGCAGCAGCACCTTCAGAGGCGCGGCGGCGTCGCCCTGGGGCGCCGGGATGCGGGCTACGATCGCCTCCAGGATCTCCGGGATGCCGCGCCCGTCCTTGGCCGACGCGAGGATCGCGTCCGAGGCGTCGATGCCGATGACCTCTTCGATCTGTCGCCGCACGGTCTCAGGATCGGCGGCGGGCAGGTCTATCTTGTTGATGACGGGTACGATGCCCAGGTTCGCATTGACGGCCAGATACACGTTGGCCAGGGTCTGCGCCTCGACCCCCTGGGAGGCGTCCACCACCAGGACGGCGCCCTCGCACGCGGCCAGCGAGCGGGACACCTCGTAGTGGAAATCGACGTGTCCGGGGGTGTCGATGAGGTTGAGCTCGTAGGTTTCCCCGTCGGAAGCGCGGTACGCCAGACGGACGGTGGCTGCCTTGATGGTGATGCCGCGCTCGCGCTCCAGGTCCATGTTGTCCAGGAACTGGGCCTTGCGCTCCCGGTCGGTCAGCGCGCCGGTTTCCTCCAACAGTCGGTCAGCCAGCGTCGACTTGCCGTGATCGATGTGCGCGATGATGGAGAAGTTGCGTATGAGCCGAGTCGGGGTTGGCATGACGGCCTGGGGGGGAAGCGATGGAGGGAGCGAAGATTGAAGAGTCCGTCTTCAACTTTCAACTGCCGACTATGAGCGCGTCCCTTTCAACCCGTCCGTGAGGATGAGCTGGCCGGGGAGGTGCTCTTTCTGGGCTTCGAGCAGAAGGTCAATTCCTTGTCGGATGTATTCGGCGACCGGAACCTTGGTCCGCGCGTGGAGCTGTTTGAGCAGCGCATCCTGCTCGGGGGTGATGTAAATGGTCGTCGAGATCTTGTTTCGCGCCATGATATGACGATGCATGGCCATATATGCATAGTCAAACAGGCAGCGCCGCCGGCCGGAGCGCCGCGGCGATCTTGATGTTCGGCCCGGATCCGCCTACTTTAGCGCCATGAACCGGCCCTTCCTGCTGGGCACCGCAGCCCTGTTCGCCCTCGCTCCCCTCGCCTGCGGCAGCACGCAGAAGACCGCGACCGGAGCCTCGTCCTCGATGGCGGCCGCGCCCGGCAGCAACGCCACGCCCGGACCGTCGGTAGACCGTTCGAAGTGCGATACGTCAGGCAAGCAAGTCACCACCACCGACACCAACCAAGACAAGAAACCGGACGTATGGAAGCTGTATGCGGCGGGCGGACAGTTTCTGGCCTGCAAGCAGGTGGATCTGAATCACGATGGCAGCGTCGATATCGTTTACTACTACGACGCGTCCGGCGTGCTGACCATGGAGGAGTTCGATCTCGACTTCGATCGGAAGTTCGACATGGCGACCTACTACCAGAACGGCCGCCGGATACGCGACGAGCGCGACCACAACTTCGACGCGCGGCCCGACTACTGGAAATTTTACGAAGACGAGAAGCTGGTCCGCATCGAGCGGGACGCCGACTTCAACGGCAAGGTCGACGAGTGGTCCTACTACGAGGGCGGGCGCCTCGACCGCATCGGCTACGACACGTCCGGCTCGGGCCGCGTCGACAAGTGGGACCGCGCTCCCGAAAATGAAGAAACCCCGCCCGCTGAAGGCGCCGTGCCGGCGGGGAACACGCCACCCGCTCCCGCCGCGCCCCCGCCTCCTCTTTCGCCTCCGCCCGCCGCAGCGCCGGCCGCCGCTGCTCCCGCCAAGAAGTAGCGCCCGTCGTCAGGGCTTCGACGTACCGGCGCGGCCGTAGGCGTCTTCGAGGCGGACCACGTCGTCGAGCTCGGGCGTCGAGACTTCGAAGATGTCGCAGTCTTCGATCGCAATCATGCGATGGCGCAATCCGGGCGTGATGTGAAAGGTGTCGCCGTGTCCCAGCTCTCGCGCCGCTGGCGGATCGCCTTCACCGAATGCCTCGAGCCGCATCCGCCCCGACCACACCATGACCGTCTCGTCCTTGCGGACGTGATACTGCAAGGACAGCCGCTCGCCCGCCTTGACGTGCAGCACCTTGCCCACGTAGCGCGGGGTTTGGGCCCAGATGATCTCGTAGCCCCACGGTTTTTCCACGCGCCGCATGCGCTCGGCTACCGTACCATCGGCAAAATCCGGGGCAAATTCGTGACGTGACGGCGGCTGTGGCGGATCAGGGACTCGAACCCCGGACACGGCGGATATGAACCGCCTGCTCTAACCAGCTGAGCTAATCCGCCTGTTGTGATGAAAAAGTCGCCGCATCCTCACTCACTCGGGTGTCGGTTATCAATGATAAATTCGACCGACGCGATCGGCGGTACCTCATGAACTGCTCTGCTTGCACAACCGCGAACCGGCCGGGGGCCTCCCGATGCCGAAAATGCGGCCTCCCGATGCCGCCGTCGTGTTTCGGATGCGGAATGCCGGTGGAGCCGGGGGTCGAGCTGTGCAACGGCTGCCGCACCGGGCGGGTGTCGGGAGCGCTGGGCGCCGAGAGGCGGCCGCCACCGCCTCCCGAGCCAGAGCGCGCCATCATCGAGCTGTATCCGCCCTTCGTCGGGCACCGCGCGGCTTTGGACCGCCTGCAGCAGCGCTTCGATACCACGGTGCGGGCGCGTACGCTTTCCTTCGCCGTCGTCACCGGCGGGGCGGGGATGGGCAAGAGCCGCATCGTCGACGAGGTCACGGCGCTCTGGGCCGCCCAAACCGGCCGCACGCTGCACGGCGTGTGCGGCGTGGTCGCGGCCGGACCGTACGCGCCGTTCGCGCGCATGTTCGCGCAGCGCTTCGCTCTGGACCAGGAAGACACGTCGGAAGGCCGGCGGCGGCGAATCAAGGAATCGGTCGCGGCCGCCATTCCGGGCGGGCGGGGCACCGAGGTCGCGCATCTGCTCGGCGAGCTGATCGGCGAGCCGTTTCCCGACAGCCCGGTCGTCGCTCCGCTGGCGGATCAGCCGACCCAACTGGAAGCGCGCATGTTCATCGCCACGCGGCGGCTGCTGTTGGCTGATGCGGCGGCGGCGCCGCTCTGTCTGGTGCTCGACGAGATCGAGCGAGCGAGCCCCGAAACCGTGAACCTGCTTCACTACCTGGCGGCGGGCTTGTCCGGCCCGGTGCTGATCCTGGCGGCGGGACGACCGTGTCTGTTCGACAGCCATCCCAACTTCGGGCAAGGCGACTTCCTGAAGGAGCGGATAGACCTGGGCCCGCTGCAGCCCGAGGAATCGGCGGAGTTGCTGGCCGCCGTCATGAAACCCACCGGCCCGGCGCCGGCCGAGCTGATGCTCCACGCACGCCAGAGCCTGGAGGCCACGCCGCGCGCTGTCATCGAACTGGTGCGGTTCATCATCGAGACGCGGATCGCCCAGCCCACCCAGATGGGCTGGAAGATCGACCGTCAGGCGCTGCGCGCGCGGCCGCTGCCCGCCTCGCACGACGAGATCCTGGCCGCGCGTCTGCGCAGCCTCCCCGCCGGCGAGCGGGACCTTCTGGAGAAGGCGGCCGCCTGCGGCGAGGCCTTTTGGCTGGACGCGCTGGTGGCGACCGTGCGCTCCGCCACCCTGGGCCAGGATCCCGATGGACCGTCCTTGGGGGAGATCGCCGCCGCGGGCGACCGCACGCGCGACGCGTTGCTGGGCACGATGGACAAGCTGGTGCAGCGGGGGCTCATCGCTCCCGCGCCCCGCAGCAGCATTCCCGGCGAGACCGAGTACAGATTCGCTTACGCGCCCTTGTGGGATCTGGTCCACGACGGGATCGCCGCGGAGTCGCGCCGGCGGTACCACCGGCTGGTGGCGCAGTGGCTGGAGCTCCGGCCCGAGGGACGCGGTGAGGGAGCGGAGGAGGACGTCGGCCACCACTTGGAGCTGGCCGGCCTGGGCGACGCCGCCGCTCATCGTTACCGTCAGGCGGGCGATGCCGCGCGCGCCCTGTACCACAACGATAAGGCGCTGCGTCTGTACGCCCAGGCGCTGCAGTGCTTGAGCGAAACCGACGTGGCCACGCGCATCCACCTGTGGCACGACGCGGGTTCGCTGCACGCGCTCAAGGGCGAATACGAGGCCGCGTTCGCGGCGTTCGAACGGATGATGCGTCTTTCTTGGATCGTCTCGTCGCGTTCCAAGGGGGCGGCCGCCTTCTCGAAGATGGGTCGCGTCCTCAAGATGAAGGGCGACCTGAGGTTGGCGCTCGACTACCTGGAGAAGGGTCTGGATCTGTTCACTCAGGCGCGCGACCGGCGCGGCATGGCGTCGGCCCTGGACGACATCGGACAAACGCTGTGGCTGCTCGGGCAGCTGGACGACGCCGAGGGCCGAGCGGCGGCGGCCCTGGCCGAGCGGCGGCAGTTGGGCGACGAGCGATCCGTCGCCGTGTCGCTGCACAACCTGGGCAACATCCTGCGGGATCGGGGTCAGCTGGCGGCCGCGCAGGAACGCCTGCTGGAGGCGCTGCAAATTCACCGCGCCCTCGCCGACCGGGCCGGCGTCGCCAACTCGCAGAGGTCACTGGGGCGGCTGTGCTTCGCGCGCGGAGATCTGGATGGCGCCCGCGCTTTGTGGCAGGAGGCGCTGGAGACCGCCGAGCAGATTGGGGCGCTGCCTCTGCAGGCGCGGTTGCTGTCACACCTGGGGCGAACGGCCCTGGAGCGCGGCAACCTGAGTGAGGCGCGGCGGCTGCTGGATGAGGCGCTGTCTCTGGGGCGCGACCTGGACGACCTGCTGGTCCTGTGCACGACGACGCGGAACCTGGGATTTCTTGAGATGCGCTCGGGTAATTTGCAGATCGCAAAAACTCTATGCCGGACGGCCCTGGACCTGGCGGAACGGACCGGGCATCGCGATCACATTGGACGGGCGCTGCTGGCGCTGGGTGAAGCGCACTCCCAAACCTTGGTGGGTGGAAAAGACGAAGGAGAAGGAGCCGCGGCCGAGGCGTTCTTCAGCCGGGGGGTGGACGTGTTCCGTAGCCTGGGGGCGCGCACCGAGCTCGGGCGGGGTCTGCTGCGGCACGGCCGCTTCCGCGTGGAATCGGGGGATGCATCCGGGGGCCGGGCGTTGCTGGAAGAGGCGCGAGACATATTCGCGGCGCTCGGCATCGCCGCCGAGAGCAGCGCCGCCCAGATGGTGGCAGAGCTCTGACGATCCGTCGGTCCGTCAGCGTCGCGCCAGGAGCCGGACCGTCCCGGCGCCCGACAGGAAGCCGCCCACGTGCGCTATCCAAGCCACGTTCGAGTCATCGCCGAGAAAGAACTGACCGACCAACCAGGCGCCCAGGAAGAACCAGGCCGGCACCGCGACGCGATCGATGAAAACGATCAGGAAAACGAACGTCACGATGCGTGCCCGAGGGAACAGCACGACGTACGCCCCCAGCATCCCGGCTACCGCCCCCGAAGCGCCGATCATGGGAAGGCGAGAGCCCGGCATGGCGAAGCACTGGGCCAGCGCCCCCGCGATCCCGGTGAAGAAATAGAACGCGCTAAAGCGCGCCGGCCCCAGCGCGTCCTCGACGTTGTCCCCGAAGAGCCAGAGGAACCACATGTTCCCCACCAAGTGCAGAACGCCCGCGTGCAGGAACATCGACGTCAGGACGCCCCACGGAGGCGGCGTCAGGTTGGCAGGCGGCAGGTCTACGAGATGGGTCACCTCGAAGGGAATAGCGCCGCCGGTCAGGACCAGGACGCGGCGCCCGTCCTCGCCCAGCGCCAGGCCGAGCAGGAAGAGTCCCGTATTGATGACGATGAGGACGACCGTCACCACCGGGAAGCGCCGGCGCGGATTGAGATCGCGCAGAGGAATGAACAAGGCGCGCCATTGTGACACCGGCGTGCGGCGTCACGTCCGCGAAAAAAAAATAGAACGTCCTCCGTCGGGTCTTCCTTGACTGCCCCGACGGCCGAACCTATAACGCGCGGAGACGGAAATGCGCCTCTACAGCGGAAAGATTCCCGGCATCGGTACCGAGATCATCAGGGCCTTGATGGAAGCGGGAGACATAGAAGTTGTCGACCAGGCCGAGGCGGAGATGGACGTCCAGGCCGTTCTGAAGGAATACCTGCGCCTCGACCGAGAGATCACGGATAAGGCGAAGGACATCCTGGCGAAGAAGAATTTGCCTTACGAGCAGTTCGGTAAGGTCAAGCGCACCATCGCCGGCGAAAAGTCGTTCGGCCTCGGAGAAGAGGGGCTCGATTGGATGACGACGCAGATGATCGAGTCGTTCATGCAGTCGCCGCACATCGACGAGGTCTTCGTGGACGACGCCACCATGCGCAAGCGGATGTCCGACATCCTGAAGAAGCACATGATGGTCGACGAAGAGCTGGATGAAGAGGTCCGGCGCCGGATCAAGAACTTGCAGGAAGGGACCTCCACCTGGGAGGTCGAGTACGGCAAGGTCCTGGATCAGATCAAGCGCAACCGGGGCCTGGATCAGGGCTGAGGCGGAGCCGGCGGCGCGGGATTGCGATCTCGCGCCAGGCCCAGCACCGCGCGACAGAGCTTGTCCACCCCGGTGGCGACCTCCGCCAGGCGCGCGTCGTCATACATGTACGCGGGCGTCGAAACGACGCGGTTTTTCTGATCGACGACGATGTCATCGGGTGGGCACGGACGCACGTCGGCCCCCATCACGGCGGCGTGCTTGGCGGCTGGAAAGCCTTTGGATCCGAGCGTGACGCGAACGCCCGCGACGGGTCCCAGGACGCGCGCGGCCAGGATGGGGGCCAGGCAGGTCAGACCGATGGGCTTGTGCGCTTTGAGCATTTCGCGCAGAAGACGGGCCACGTCGTCGTTGACCGCGCACAGCTCGGCTCTTTCGCGGTAGTCCGACAGGTTCACGGCCACGCCGGACCCGCCCGGAAGGATCAGCGCGTCGATGTCGCGCGCGTCCAGCGCCGCGATGTCGATGACCGCGCCGCGCGCGACGCGAGCGGATTCCGACAACACCTTCCGCTTCGGCCTGCTGGACGACGTCTCGCCCGTCAAGTGATCCACCACGGCGGCCTGAGGAACATCCGGAGCGGCGCACACCGCCTCCGCCCCGGCGCGATCGATGGCCAGCAGCACCAGCACGGCCTCGCGCAACTCGGTTCCGTCGCGGGCGCCGCAACCGGACAGGACCACGCCCACGCGCTTCATGGGGGCACGGTAACAGAATCTGAAGCGGCCAGCCGCGCGCCTGTGTAAGCGTCGAAGGTCCCATCCAGAATGGCCCGGCGCGCGCCGCGGGCCAGGTCCAGGTAGAAGCGAAGGTTGTGGATGGTCGCCAGGCGGTAATACAGGAGCTCGCGGGCGTGGAACAGGTGCGCGAGATACGCGCGGCTGTACGATCGACAACATTCACACGGACAGCCCGGGTCCACGGACCGCGCGTCGGTCCGGTGCGTGGCGTTGCCGATGTTGAGCCGCCCGCCCGCGGTAAAGAGCTGCCCGTTGCGCGCGTTGCGGGTGGGCATCACGCAGTCGAACATGTCGATGCCCGCCCGGATACCGGCCAGGATGTCCTTCGGCGTGCCGACGCCCATCAAGTAGCGGGGTCGATCGGCGGGCAGCGACGGCGCCACGGCGGCGACCACGTCGTGCATCACCGCGGGTGGCTCGCCCACGCCCAGGCCGCCCAGCGCAAAGCCGTCGAACGGCAGCGACGTGAGCGCACCGATGTGCCGGCGGCGAAGCTCCACGTTCACCCCGCCCTGCACAATGCCGAAGCGAAGCTGGCCGGGCGCAGCCGGTTCGTCGATGCAGCGGCGCGCCCAGCGGGTCGTCCGATCCATGGCGGCCTGCACCACGTCGATGGCGGCGTCGGAAGGGGGACATTCGTCGAAGGCCATCGCGACGTCGCTGACCAGTGCCGCCTGGATGGCCATGGCGCGCTCCGGCGTCAGCCGCTGCTCGGACCCGTCCAGGTGCGAGCGGAACGTGACGCCGTCCTCGTCCACCGTGCGGCGCTCGCGCAGGCTGAACACCTGAAATCCGCCCGAATCGGTGAGGATGGCCCGCGGCCAAGCCATGAACCCGTGCAGCCCGCCGAGATCTCTGATGGCGTCCGCCCCCGGACGCAGCATCAGGTGATACGTGTTCCCGAGGACGATGCGCGCGTCGAGCGCCTCGAGATCCGCCGACGAGACCGCCTTGACGGTGGCGGCGGTCCCGACCGGCATGAAGATGGGTGTCTCCACCTCGCCGTGCGCCGTGCGCAGCACGGCCGCCCGCGCCGCGCCGGCGCGCCCGACGACGGTGAAGGCGGTCATGCCGCCGTGCCTTCCGGTGGCGCCGCTCCGCCGTCGCCACCGCCGCCACCGCCGATCAGCATGGCGTCGCCGTAGCTTCCGAAGCGGTAGCCGCGCGCGACGGCCTCGGCGTACGCGTCGAGAATCCGGCCGCGGCCGGCGAACGCGGCGACCAACATCAGCAGTGTCGACCGAGGCATGTGGAAGTTGGTCACGAGATCAGTGATCACGCGAAACGCGGCGCCCGGCAGAATGTAGAGCCGGGTCTCTCCCGCCCCGGCGCGGACGCCGCCGTCGTCGTCCGGGGCGACGGCCGACTCCAGCGCGCGCACCACGGTGGTACCCACCGCCACGATCGGTCGACCCTCCGCCCGCGCCCGGTTGACGGCGGAGGCGGTCGCTTCCGGAACTCGATACCGCTCGGGATCCATTTCGTGGCGCGTCGGATCCGCGCTCTCTACCGGGCGGAAGGTGCCCGGGCCGACGTCGAGCGTCAGATAGACAATCTGGTGCCCGGCCGCCGTCAGCCTCGCGAGCAGCTCGGCTGTGAAATGCAGCCCGGCCGTGGGCGCGGCGACCGCGCCCGGCACGCGCGCGTACACCGTCTGGTAGCGCTGCCTGTCCTCCGGAAACGCCTGACCTGCGGCCAAGCCCCCCGCAGCCGCCGTCCGGCGCCGCGCCGCTTCGATGTAGGGCGGCAGCGGCACTTCGCCGACCGACTCCAGCAGGCGTCGCACCTCTGCCTCGGAACGCCCCGCGAACCGCAGCCGCACTTCGCCCCGCTCCCTACGTTCGACCACCTCGGCGCACAGCCCTCCTCCGAACGCCAAGCTGGCCCCCGGCGCCAGCCGCGCTAGACCCCGGCCGAGCGCCTCCCATACCTCTCCGCCGTCCACCGCGCGGGTCAGCAGCACCTCGACGACGCCGCCGCTCGGCTTGGTGCCACGCAGCCGCGCCGGGAAGACCCGTGTGTCATTCAGGACCAGTACCGATCGGGGCGACAGGAGCGCCGGCAAATTCCGAAATGAACGGTGACTGGGAGGTCCCCCCTCGCGGCGGAGGGTCATCAGGCGGGCCGCATCGCGCTCTTGCGCCGGCCTTGTCGCAACGCATTCGGGCGGCAGGCGATAATCGAACTCAGCCAGGGTCAACACGGATTGCCCGGGCTTCCGGCGAGATACATGGTTCGTTTTGACGCGGCGAAAGCGTGTCCGGGCAATACCCGGTCCGAATGCTTTACAATAGGGGTGAGTCTGTATATGACGCGGGTACTGTCGGTGTCATGAGGATACTCAAGGCGCGCTTTCGTAACGGCGACGAGTTTCTCCAACACTACGACGCTTCGTTCGCGCACGGTGGGATGTTTTACCCCACGCGCCGCGCCATCCCGGTCGGAGAAGCCGTGGTGGTCGCGGTCCGCATCGGGCGCCCGCGCGATCCGGTCCTGCTTCGTGGCTACGTCGCGTGGCGGCGCACCGGCCAGCACACAAAGAAAATCCGCGCGGGCGTGGCGGTCGAGTTCATGGCCAGCGAGCGCGGAAAGCGTGCCTTCTTGATCGAGCTCGCCCGGGGAAGCCGCCCCCAGGCGCCGATTCGCCGCCACCTGCGCCTGCCCATCGATCTGCCCGTGAGTTGGCGTCTTTCGGGCAGCCTGGAGGAAAACACGGGGGTCCTGCGCGACATCGGCCGCGGAGGCGCGTTCCTTCATACCGACGCGACGGAGCGGGCCATGAGCGGAGTCGGGCGGGAAGGCGAAGACTCGGAAGTCGTGGTCAACGTGGCGCCTCCAGGCGCAGCCGTCGCCATGCCGGTGTCCGCGCGCATCGCGTGGATCGGCGGCACCGGCGGCGAGCCGGGGTTCGGCATCACGTGGCGGGCGCGGGACGCGGGCGGGAGCCGCCGCATCCGCGAGCTGGTCCGCCGCATGAGCGAATAGGAGCGAGCCCGAGCACGGGCGCGCCGCCGTCAGGGCGACGCCAGATCCAAAGCGTAGAGCGCGCCCCCGTTGGCGAGAACGTAGAGCCGATCGCCGCGCGGATCGACCGCCGGAGCGCCGCAGATGCCGCGGCCGGGGTTGAAGATTTCGGCCAGCGTCCCGGTCGCGCGATCCACCACGAAGAGGCCCGCCCGGCTACCTGAGAAAACCAGGTAGCGCTGAACCACGATGGGCGGCGACAGATCGCCCGCCTCGCTCAGGCCTTGTCGCCACATCACGTTGCCGTTCAGATCCGTCGCGTGCAGGCCCTCGCGCGGCGCGGCGAAATACAGATGGCGGCCGTGAAGGCTCACCGTTCCGACGCCCACGACGGCCAGGCGCCAGCGCACGGAGCCGTCGCGCGGATCGAGGGCGTACAGACCTCCCGAGTACGACGATACGAAGACCCCGTCGCCCGCGATGGTGGGCGTGGCGTCCACGTCCACGAACTGGTTCGACGCCGAGGCCAGTGACCGCGCCCACACCACTTCGCCGCTGCGGTGGTCGAGCGCCACCAGATATCCATCGGAGAACCCACTGAGCAGATGGCCGCCGCGCAGTCGCGGGCCGGCGTGGCCGGCAATGGTGAAACCCTCCGGGGACTCGCGCTCGTACTGCCAGAGCCATTTTCCCGTTCCGGCGTCCAGGGCGAACACGCGGTCCGCGGCGGTGGCCGAATAGACCGCGCCGTTTCCAATTTCCACCGCCTGCTCAATGGAACCCTTGCTCCGGTAGCTCCAGCGCACGGCGCCCCCGCTGGGATCGACCGCGTAGAGAGCGCCGTCGTCGGTTCCCAGGTAGACGTGACCACGCGCCTCGTCGAAGCGGGCCTGGCTGTCGAGCCCGCCCGACACCGGCGTGGTCCAGTCCACTCGCCCCGTCGCGGCGTCGACACCGACGACGGCGGCGGCGCGGGAGCCGATGATGAGCTTGTCGCGCACCACCACACCGGAAGCGCACTCGCCCGGACGCGCCTGCATTGCACCCTGGTCATTGAGGACCGTGCGCCATCGGACGCCGAGGAGGCCGGCCGGGCGGGGCCGCGGCTCCGCGTCGGGACGGCGGGCCGTGGCCGCCAAGCAGGCGGGCACGAGCACCGCAGTCACCATCACGGCCGCCGGGCGGGCGAGGGAGCGGCCGATCGCCATGGGCCGCCGCCGCCCCTACTTCGACTCGGGCGGCGTTTCGAGCACCGCCAGGCGATTCGATATCTCTTCCCGAAGCGCGGTGGCTGGCACCTTCTCGAGGACGTCCCGGTAGAGCTTCTCGGCCGCCTTGCGATCACCCTTACGTTCGGTCAACCGCGCTTGATGGTAGAGCCCTCGATCCTTGTAGAAGCCGTCGCCGGCCTCGCTCGCCAGTCGCGTGAAGGCGGCCAGGGCGTCGTCCAGCTTGCCTTTCGCCTCGTGGCCGTAGCCGAGGCCTTCGTGGGCCAGCAGGCGGAACCGCTTCGGCAGATTGCCGCCCAGGAGCTGGATGTAAAGCGCGATGGCTTCGTCGGGCCGCCCGAGGTCCAGTAGAAAGCCCGCCTTGAGCAGAGTCGCCTCTTCCTTCAGCGGCGATCCGCCGTGGTCCGCCAAGAAGGCGTCGGTCTCCTTCAGCGCCGCTTCTCGCCTCTCGCGGTCGGTCTTGAAGTGCGGGAGATCGTCTTCGATTTTGGGCGCATCGCCCGCCGCCGGGATGAGCTCGGCGATGGCGATCTTCTGGATTCGGGAGAACGCCTTCGATGCGAGCTCGTCGCGGCCGCCGGTTATGTTGACGAGGATGACGGCCAGCGCGATGACGGCCGCGGCCGCCCCGGCCGCGATCAGCAAGCCACGCCGACGCTGCGACGCCCAGTCCCCCACCATCGTCCAGAAGGTGACGAACTCGTCGGGCTGCTTCAGCGCTTTTTGAATGCGGGTCTTGGCCACCGACAACCTCGAGCGAGGGGAGAGGGAGAAGAAGAGGAAACGGGAAGGGAACCCGGGCCCGGGGGAGATAACAGAGTGATCTAGGCCGGTCAATGAGACCGCCGCAGAACGGGTGCGGGTTGCTCCCGATCGTGATAACTGACCAGGCCGTGCGTTCCGCCGCTCTTCGCCGGTTGGCCGCTTGCGCAGCGGCGGTTGCCGCCGCTGCCACGAACCCAGACGCGGGGGCGGGCCCTTGGGGCGGCGCCGTCGCCGTGGCGGCTGGTGAAGAAGAATGGCAGGTCGCGGCACGCCTTTGCTTCGTGAAGGTCAACGCCGATGGCCGGACGCCCGCGGGGGTCCTGGTCGGAGGCGATGTCCTCTACGGGCTCAGCGACGCCTGGGCCGCCCGCCTGTCGGCGGGTATCTCTCGCCACGGTGTCGACGCCGACAAGGAAGGTCGGCCCGCGGGGACGGTGTGGGCGCCGTCGCTGGTGGCGGGGCTCACCTACACGCTGGACGTGCTCCGCCTGGTACCCACCTTCGACGTGGCGATCGGCGTGCTGTGGCTGCGCGGCGACGTTCGCCAACCGCGCGCCGACATCGGCGTGGAAGTCGGGCTGGGGGCCGAGTACTACCTGACCCGAAGATGGACCGTCGGGATCCTCACGCGCTACCAGTTCGCGCCCGCCGAGGTCGCCGTCGTGCCCCCGGACTTCGGCCGAACCCCATTCTTGTTCTCGATCGGCGCGCGCGCGGCTAGGATCTTTTGACCGCAGACGGCGGCCGGCGCTTCTGGCGGTGCGCGCGCATGACGACCCGCACCGGGGCTCCGTCGAAGCCATAGGCCTTGCGGATCTGGTTGACCAGGAATCGGCGGTAGGGATGAGCGACATCCGCCGGGTGATTCGTGCTGACGTAGAACGTCGGCGGGCGCGTTTCGGCCTGCGTGACGTAATACAGACGCACGTGGCGACCGCCCGGACCGGCGGGAGGCGGATGGTGGCCGACGACCTCCTCGAAGAAGCGGTTCAGCTCGCCGGTGGGAATGCGGCGCGATGCCTGATCCCACACGCGGGCCGCTTCCGCCGCGATCCCGCCGACGCCGCGCCCCGACAGTGCCGACACCGGTAGGACCGGGGCGTAGCCCAGGAACGACAGCGTCTCGCGCGTGGCCTCGATCCGCTGGTTCATCTCCGCACGCGGCACCAGGTCACTCTTGTTGACGACGACCAGCGTCGCCCGCCCGGCGTCCTCGATGAGGCTGGCGAGCTTGGCGTCCTCGGCGGTGGCGCCGGCGCGCGCGTCGATGACCAGCGCGGCCACGTCGCAGCGGGCGATCTGATCGCGCGCCATCTTGGCCGCCACGTGCTCGGTCATCGTGTCGATGGCGCGGCGGCGGCGCAGGCCGGCAGTGTCGACCAGCACGAACCCGCGGCCGGCCGCCTGCCAAGGCGTATCGATGGGGTCCCGTGTCGTTCCGGGGGCGTCGTGCACCAGCACCCGGTCTTGACCCAGCAGCCGGTTGACCAGCGACGACTTCCCCACGTTGGGTTTGCCTACGAAGGCCAGGCGGATGCGCTCCTCGGGATCGTTGCTGCCGCCCGTGTCGCCCCCCGCGCGCACGGGGCCACCGCCGTCCGGCAGCGCGCGCACCACCGCGTCCAGCATGTCGCCCACGCCCCGGCCATGTGACGCCGAGACCGGAAACACATCTCCGAACCCCAGCGCGAACGCGTCGGCCGCACGACCTTCGTGCGCGCTCGCGTCCACCTTGTTCGCCGCCACCACGACGGGCTTGCCCGACCGCCGCAGCGCGCGCGCGACGTCGTGATCGACGGCGGTCACGCCGTCTGCGGCATCCAACACCAGGAGAATCACCGCCGCTTCGTCCACGGCCCGCAGGGTCTGCGTCCGCATCGCCGCCAAGATGCCTTCCGCCGAGGGGTCGAGGCCCCCCGTGTCCACCACGCGAAAGCGAACCCGGTCCCAGCGGCAGATCCCGTAGCGGCGATCGCGCGTGACGCCGGGGCGATCCTCGACCAGCGCCGGACGCCCGCCGACCAGACGGTTGAACAGCGACGACTTGCCCACGTTGGGGCGCCCCACCAGCGCCACCACGGAAAGGCTCTGATCGTCTGCCGCCGCCCCGCCGCCGCCCCGCCTGCCCGTCAACGGCCGCTCACGTAGCCCACGCGCGTCAGAGCATCGGAGGACGTGGTCCACGCCGGATCTACCTTCACCTCCAGCCGCAAGTGGGCGGGCCGCCCCAGCAGGCGCGTGATCTCCGCGCGGGCGCGCGTTCCGACTTCGCGAATCAGGCTCCCTTTCGAGCCGACGACGATGCCCTTCTGGCTCTCGCGTTCGACGATGATCGTGGCGTCGATGACCACGTCGTTCCGGTTGCCACGCTCCTGCCAGCCTTCGACGACGACCGCGGTCGAAAACGGCAGCTCTTGCCGCAGCAGCAAAATGAGCTGCTCGCGGATCAGCTCCGCCGCCAGGAACCGCTCACTGCGATCGGTCAGCATGTCCTGGCCGAAAAGCGGCGGTCCGGGCGGCAATACGTCGAGGATTTGGCGCACGAGATCGTCGACGCCCTGTCCCTTGAGCGCCGAGATGGGCACCAGGGCCTTGAAGGGGAACGTCGCCATCCACGTGCCGAGCAAAGGAAGCAGGCTGGTCTTGTCCCGGACCGTATCGACTTTGTTGATGGCGAGGACCACGGGCTTGCCTGCGCTGCCGAGCGTCCCGAGGATGTGCCGGTCCGCCTCCGATGCCGCTCGCAGCTCGGACGGCGGCATCCCATCGGCGGGAGGCGGGCCTCCGCGCGGTTCCACGACCAGCAGCGCGGCGTCCACGTCGTCGATCGCGTTCATGGCCTCGGACACCATGAAGCGGTTCAACTTAGAACGGGCTGCATGGACCCCCGGCGTATCGACGAACACGACTTGCCCGCCCGGTCCATTCCACACTCCCATGATGCGGTTGCGGGTGGTCTGCGGCTTGGGCGTCACGATGGCAAGCTTCTCGCCCACGATGCGGTTGAGCAGGGTCGACTTGCCCACGTTGGGCCGCCCGAGGATCGCGACGGTGCCCGCCCGCGGTCCGGCGGTGGTGGCGGGCGTCGGCGGCTGGTCGGCCACCGCGTGTCTATATCACCGATCCCAAGATCCCGTCGGGGGGGGGCGCTGCGGCGTCTCTGCTTGACGCCTGATGGGGGCGACGCTATCCCCATCGGGATGATGGCGATGGGCCGAGGCTCGGGCTTGCGCGCGGCCGTCGGGATGTCCCTCCTGGGCGCCGCTCCGGTCGCGTTCGCCGTGGCGGCCGTGGCCGCCCCGGCTCTCGACCTCGTGGCCTTGCCGGATGGATCGCTGGAGTTACGCGACGGCGCGCGACGCGTGGCGGCCGTGCCCTTCAAGACGCCACCCCTTCGCCGGGGCGCGCCGCGGGTCCGTGACATGGCGATCGCGGACCGGAGGATCGTCGAGATCCGACTTCCCGTTCGCGGGCAGCCGCGTGAGGAGGTCTGGATCGCAGAAATCCAGGCAACGCCGGGTTCCCGAAAGGCTCCCGCCGCCGCCTCTGCCTCCGCTCCGGGAGTCATCTGGAGCGGCTACGCCGGCCCGCGCGATGCCGACGAGGAAACCGCCGTGGACGTCGAGGTGTCCGCAGCGGGCGTCATCGAGTATCAGACCGCCGCCCACGTCTCCCGATGCGACGGCGAGACGCCGCGCTTGTTCCCGCGCGCATGGGATTTCGCCACGCGCCGCTTCCGGCCGATCGTCGCTCCACTCCCGCCGCCGGCCGCGCGCACCCTCATCGGCCGCCGCCGCGATCCGGCGATGCCCGCCGCGCGTCCAATCGGCGGCTTTCACTGGACCGCGGCGTCGACCACGTCGTCCGCGGGCGACGACGCTCGATCGCTCGGCGCGCCGGCTGCGCTGGACGACGGTAACCCTTCGACGTCGTGGTCCGAGGGGTTGGGAGGCGACGGTCGCGGCGAGTTCCTGACCGCGCGCTCCGCGGCCGGAGGCTATCGCGTGCGTGGCCTGCGCATCGTCCCCGGCGACGCGTCGAGCCCCGCGGCCTTCCGCGCCGCCAACCGTCCCACGCGGTTGTTGCTGGCGCTCGGGCCGAGCCCCGACCAGCGCTTCGACGTACGGCTCGACGGTGATGGGGCCGCCGATCCGGGGCGCTATCGCGAGCCCTACTGGGTCGAGCTGCCGCAGGCGCAATCATCCACCTGCATCACAGTCGTCGTCACCGAGGTGGCGCCCGGCAGTGAAGCGGCGCCGCCGCGCGCCTTCGGCACGACCACGATTTCGGACATCGACGTCTTCACCGAGCTCGACGGCGCCGACGGAGCGCGGCGGCTGGTGGCCGACGTCGCGACCGGCGTGGGGTGCGGCGCCAAGGTGCCGCTGCTGGTCGCCTTGGGAGAGGCCGCGGTCAGCCCCGCGATCGAGGCGCTGCAGAGCCGAGCCGCGCGCCCCGCATCGGAGAGCCGCGCCGGACGTGAGTGTCTGGTGGAGGCGCTGGCCGCCCTGTCGCAGCCCGCGCCCGCGCCCGGCGTGGCGGACGCCCTGGCGTCGGGGCTCCGCGGGGCCAGCGAGAAGGAAGAGCGCCTCGCGATCGCCGTCCTGCGGCGAGCCCCCCATCCGCCGGTGGGTCAGCTCGACCAGCTCCTGCGCGATGACAACGCCGCGATCGAAGATCGCTCGCGCGCGGCGCGTGCCCTGGCCGCGCTGGACTACCCGGAAGCCGTCAACGCGCTGGTGGCGAGCGTCGGCCGCGGCGCCGCCGAGACCCGGGCCGCCGTCATCGTGGCCCTCGGATCTTCTCCTGGCCCGCAGGCCGGCGCGCCTGCCAGCGACCGCGTGACCCCGATTCTCGCCGCGCTTCGCGGCGCCGCCGCCGACGGCCCTGCGCGCCACGGCGATCTCCTGCGCGCGCTGGCGGCGGTGGCGCGCCACGATCCGGCGCGGCGTCCGGAAGTCCTCGAGGCGTTGCGTGCTCCGCTCCGTGGGGCGTTCGACTACGAGATCCAGGGGCGCGCCATCATCGCCCTCGGGACGCTGCGGGATCCCGCTGTGGTTCCCGATCTCGGCCGCGTGCGTTCCGGGGCCGGCGATCCTGTCTTGCGGTTCCTCGCGACGCGAGAGCTTGCCGCTGCGGGCGGCGCCGACGCCATCGTGGTCCTGCGCGCGGCGCTGACCGACGCCGATCCGCGCGTGCGCGAAACGGCGGCTCTGGGACTCGGTCACCTGCGAGACGCCCCGTCGGGAGCGGCGCTGATCCACGCGGCCAAGAACGAACCGTGGCCATTCGTCCGCCGCGCCGAGTTGGAAGCGCTGGGCCGCTTGTGCGTGCCGGGCGCCGGCGACCTGATGATCACCGCCGACCAGAAGGACCGGGACGAGGTCCGCCGCGCGGCGCTGGTCTCCCTGACGCGCTGTCGCGACGCGCGAGCAAAGACCGTCCTGCTGCGGACCGCCGGCCGGCGCAACGAAAATGCCACCCTGCGGTCGCTTTCCCTGGACCTCCTGGGGGAGATGGCCGATCCCGCCACGGCCCCCGCCCTGGCGGCGGCGCTCGATCGCATGGTGGTGGAGTCCCAGGCCGACGTCGCGCTGGAGGGAGTCGCGGCCGCCGGCATGCGCGCGCTGGCGCGCGTGGGCGGGCCCCAGGCCCTGGCCGCCGCGCTGGCCCTGACCCGCGAAGAGCGCTCCCTGCTGCGCCACGCCGGCATCGAAGCCCTGGGGACGATCTGCGATCCCGGCGCTGGCGCGGCCGCGCTGCGCGTCGCCACCGTCGGGAACAATCCCTCGCTGGCCGCCGCCGCCCGCGCCGCCCAAAGCCGCTGCGCGAAACGATAGCGACCACCAGCCGCTTGGCCCATTGCGGGATCGGCGACCCGAACAGCAAAGCTGTCTTCGGTGCGGGTCCTTTGTGCCACGGGCTGTTAGCCTTTGCGGACCATGTTGATGTATTTGCGCAGCGTCTCCTTGCGGTCGTCATCCACGTCCACGTAACGGATACCCATGTCCATGGGGGGCTCGCGGTTGGCCCAGACGACTTCGCCCTTCAGGGCAACGGAAACGTCCAAGTCAGGAAAATTGATTACCAAATCAACAATGGTGCCCACTTCTTCGACGCCCGAGGTCTGAATGCACACGCCGCCGAGGGAAATGTTTTGAATGCGGTGAAAAAGCAGGACCTCGCTGCCCGTGTAGTCGATATAGGCGTTAACCTCGTAGCGAGGAAATTCGCGCGCTTGCTCGGCAACCTCGGGCATTGAAGCCGCGAATATCACACGGCCTCACCGGCCGTCAAAGGACCGGCGTTCGACGCGCGCGCGCCGGCCGGGAGGGCGTTGACAGCTGTTTCCGCGGCGCGATACGCTGGCGCGCCTTGATGCGCGCCTTCCTGGTTGGATTGTTGCTGACCGCGGCCGCCACGGCCGAGGCGGGTACGATCA
>Ga0187894_10001373_pt1 | contig 31401 bp, 34 predicted proteins | sample GBC1701081metaG_FD_136650 | JGI IMG/M metagenome (GOLD analysis project Ga0187894, IMG submission 136650) | White microbial mat communities from a lava cave in the Kipuka Kanohina Cave System on the Island of Hawaii, USA - GBC170108-1 metaG ...
TATCATTCGGTCACTTCGCTGGCATGCTGGCCGGCTGCAAACCTTAGGCGATACGTGGCGCCCCTGGCAGTTGCGCGCCTATGCCGACAAGTTGATGGCTGATGTGACTGCGCTGGAGGCTCAGGAGTAGCTCATGCTCATCATGCTCATACTCACTGTGGTGATCTTTGTCGTGCTGCCCTACGATGCGCAGATGCTTGTTATCGATCTGCTGCGTCCGCTGTGGCTGTCCGATGGCGGACGGGCGATCCTCATCGGCCTGGTTGCCGGCAGTGTGCCGATGCTGGTTGCCTACACGCTCGGCTGGAATGCGCTCGCGGCACAGATTTACCACGAGGATATGAGCAAGGCTGATGATGCCTATCGGCGGCGGCGACGGTGAGGAGCTATCCATGAACTACTCATTTCTGGGAGCGGTGCGTCTAACACTGCCCTCACCCCTGACCCGCCCCCAACGCAACGCCCCGAATCTCGATGAGATCCGGGGCGTCTGTGTGTGCGCCACTCACGGCCCGTACAGCCATTGCGCCACACCCCCGTGATGCGAGCAGGCGCCGCGCCCCGTCGCTGAGGAGCGGGTACCATCGCGACAGATGGCTCCAGTTCGGCCACCGCTCGACGGCGCCGGGACAACCGGGGCCGGTGTGAAGGTGGGGCGGGGCGTTGGCGGGAGCGAAATCGGCGTTGGCAGACGCCCCCCAATGCGACTGACATAGATCTGCACGCCATACGATGGCTCGCCGACGACACTCGCGGCGGCCCACCCCTCGGCCCCCACGGGCGCGCGCTGGGGATCGCAGTCATCCTCGATAGCGGCCACACGGATAAAGTACCACCGCGTGTCACCGACGTGCTGCACGGTCAGGTAGTCGAGCGTATCACCGGGGCAGAGCTTGCCGATCACGGTCTCGGCGACCGTCCGTGGCTCACTGCGCAGGTTCGCCACCGTCTGCGCAGCTCCGGTTGGCGGGGCAGGGGTGGCCGAGGGCGCAGCGGTCGGCGTGGGGGTCTGCGTCGGGGCGGCCGTAGGAGTGGGCTGTGGCGTGTGTGTAGGGCCTGGAGTCGGGGTCGGTGGGCGCGGAGTAGCGGTTGGGGGAGGTGTGCGGGTTGGGAGCAGGCCGACAGCCTCACCAGCACGCTGCGCCATCGCAAACGGCAGTGTGCATGCGCAGAGGATGACAAAAAGACCGATCGCGATGGAGACCCCCTTACCGAGGCACGAGCGCCGCGTGCGCACATCGTTCCCCCAGTAGGTGAGCGCACGCCCAATGAAGCTGGCAATGGCCGATAGCCAACGGGGAGTGTTGTGCTGCATAGTGGCCTTTCACGACGAGGGAATAGATGGCCACACCCTAGTACTGGGGGATGACGAGGCGATGAACACGAGGGTTTTACGTAGGTGAATTCACATACACCCGGCACCCCAACTGCGCTGGCGACGCGGCTCCGAAGCAACAAGCGCCCTCTCCCGAGTCTGGGAGAGGGCGCTTTCGTGACCCTGTTACCTCACCAGCCGAAGCCCGTTTGCTCGGCGCCGTGCCCGCTCCTAAATCAGAAGCCCGGCGCCCATTACACATTGTTCACACCAACACAACTCGGGCGAGAGCGTATCCTTTGGCCCCCGCCCAGCGGTACATCGGTGGAACCGCCGTATCACAGGAGCCACCGATGACCACCCTCGACCTCATCCTCGCCCTCACCGTCGCCCTGGCCCGCAACGATGTCGATGCTACGGCCCAGCTGCTCGACGCGCTCGAAGCCCGCCTACCACCCGACGAGCTGGCTGATCTGCTGGAGGCGCTGCTTGGCGGGGAGGCGCATGCGTCAGCCCTGAGGCCCGTGCGCCATGCGTAGGGGGCAACGCCTCGATTGTGCTTATGGCGTCGGATTGCGGCGCCTGTTCTGTTGTGGTGCGAGGATCGTTGTGGGGAGCGCAGCAGGTACACCGCTGGAGGCGGCGGCTATCTCTGCTGCTGCGAACACGGCGGCCTGCTGATGCTCGATATCGGGAAGCGGGCTTTCGGGGACGAGGGTCAGTGTGCTCGCAATCAGGTCCAGCCGTGTTTCGGCCAGGCGAAACGTGCGTATCCGATCGATCGCCTGTCCAGCTGCCGGTGGCAGATTGCGTATAACGACGGTGTCGCCCGTGCGCACCTGCTCAAGTGGGGCCAGTGCCCCACTACTTGTATAGACTCGATCAACCGTGAGCCCGACGCGCGGCACGGGAGCGCTGGTCTGATCCCGCGCGACCGCGGCAAGTTGCCCCGCAATCGTCGCATTGGTTGTGTCGGCATCGACCGCCCCGCGCCGGGTGAGACCGTAAAGTGTGGTGCTCACCGCGTCGGCCTGGTTCGCCCCGCGCAGCGTACGTCCGTCCGGCCCCTCGTAGCGTGGGTAGACACTGTTAATCAGCCCGTCGAGGGTCTGATCGATCCTGAGATCAGCTGCATCGACATACCAGGTTTGATCGCTGCTCCCTGCTGGACGAAACACAAGGAGCCCGTTAGCCCACACCTGAGCCTCGAATCGTGCTGTCGCACTCCCCCGTTCGGCCAGTTCACCGATGATATCAGCCGGGGTCGTATCTTCCCACACCGCGCTGAGCACGTCACGGTCGCAGCTCTGAATGAGCGCGGTGCTGCTGGAGAGCACACCGCCGCTGTTCGTGGCCGTGAGATAGGCTGGCATGGTGGCCACGATTTCATCAGGCCGAATTTTGTAGGCCCGTACATCGTCTCCGCTCAGGTGGTTGGTGGCGAATGTAGCAACGAATTGGGTACTGTTGGTGATACTCTCGACGGTCACCCACTCGCTGCCCGTTGCGCCATTGCCGATGTTGAGACGCTGGCCTACGTACATCCCCGCTGTTGATCCTACGTCTGCTGTAACACTCGCCCCCGCGTTGCGGTTGGCGGTGAGCTGGACGGCGATGCGGTTGGTTGAGGCGGTGACAACCCGCAGATCGGAAAGCCAGCAGTACCAGCTTCCGGTCTCACCGGCCGGGGTAGAGGTGGCACCCGTGTCGTTGAGAATGAAGATCTCTATGGCCTTGCTCCCCGTGAAGAGCAGGTGATAGGCCCGGTCGATCAGTACGCCAGCTGATGTAACCGAGAGTACATTCGTCGCTGTGCTGAAATCATCCCCGTCATAGCGGTTGACTTGAAACAGCCAGTTCGTTGGGATAAGCACACGTACCCGAAATTCCAGCCCAACAATGTCGCGTACACCCAGATGCGGTCCGCGAAACGCCACGCCGCCCACGCGCGCACCCGAGGCCGGGTAGCTCGTTCCCTTGATCAGGCTGATGACGATTCGCTCCGAGAACTCGTACTCGTAGAGTTCGGGAGCTCGCGATGAGAGCACGGTTGTGTTGTAGACCGGGCTACTCTCAAACCAGCCTTCCACACCTGAAGCACTCCAGAGCGCCGTGTAGGGCAGGTCAGCGAGCTCGCGCCAGGGCCCAAGTGCCGTGATCGACGCGTCCGCGTCGGTGAGACTCGGATCCTCAACCCGCCCACGCCCGATCTGCTGCCCGGCATGCGTAAGTCGTGCCTGAAGCCGCCCAAGCCGGCTGTAGAGGTCGAAGGCCTCAATCGTCGAAAGCGGGATTTCTGCCGTGATCGACTCCAGTCCGCGCGGGCCGGTTGCCAGCGTACAGGCGGTGGCCTGCTCGGTCGGAACAGCCACGCGCGTCTCTCCGTCGAAGAGTGCCAGATCGATCATTGTGGACTCAGGTAGGCACGCCGCCAGTAGGCGGTGAGCGTGTACTGGGTTGTCGGGCGCCAGGCTGTTCCGTTCACACGTACGAATGACGCGAGCACGCGGTCTGACGCTGCAGCAAGATCAATATCGCCGTCGTATGGCAGGTTCACCCCAGGTGTGCCTGGGGCAGATACCGCCGCCCGAATGCCGCCCGAGCGATCATAGTTGGCCTCGGTTGCATAGAACAGGAACGGTGACGCACTCGCCGCGCGCAGTGTCACCATGCGCGCCCCCGGCGTATCGACCGCCAGAGTGACAACATAGGCAATATCCAGAGTCGGCGAGCCGCTGGTACTGAGCGCCTGGATCTCCAAAAACAGTGTGTTTGCTCCCGGGTTGGCTGAGAGGCTGATGATGCCGAGTGGGAGAATGCGCGGGGTGGTACTACTAGTGTCAACGACCTGCCAGGGTCCGGCCGGGCCGTAGGTCTGGTTGATCAGCCGCGTGCGGATAAGAAACGTTACCGTCGCCGAATTGTTGCGCACGGCGGCGAACACGGCAAACTGGCGACCTATCGTGGGCACAGCCCCCGTGATAGCTCCGCTTGCGGCTACGGCCGTCCCCGTTGGCGTGTAGCGCAGGACATTGGTCTGTGATGGGTACGGGCTATTGGCCGCATCATTGACACTGGTGTAGCCGGTCGCCGTTCCCGTGAGGGCTGCGGCACTCACCAGCGCGTTCGCCCGGGGCGCGGTCAGCAGGAACGAGGGGTTGAGCGTGCCCGCCACACTGCTATAGGCCAGCGCCAGCGGGGAAACAACCGGGAGGGTAACGCCCAGTGTAATCGTTCCAACCGTCGGGCTCTCCTGGCTGGCGGCACTCGCCGTTGCCTGCGTGGCCAGTAGGCGCCCCCGGCGCACAAACCGTAGCTCAACATCACGGATGATCCATCTGCGCGGATCGGTCGGGACATCCGGCTCAGCCTGATAACTGGCTGGCGATGCGCCAGGCGCCGGGCCTGTGATGATCGCCGACAACAGACCCGCCGTTCCAAACTGGATCCGCATGCGGATCTGGACTGCCTCGACATTGAGACCGTCCCGCCACTGGGCCCCCTGATCCAGCAGGCCGATGAGCGTTTCGAGGGCGGCAGTGCAGGCCGCGGCACTACTACCAGTAATGTCAACGGTGAGTGTATCCTCGACTTCGGCGTAGGGTGTAAGGCCAGCCAGGCTTGAGGCGCGCCGGGCGGCTACCCCCGGCGCATAGCGGGCGTTCTGGTACTGCGGGCCGTTCACCAGGTCGTAGACCGCGGTGATCGCCCCCGCCGTCGAGATAGTATCGACGCTCAGATGTTCGTACACCAGCATCTACATTCTCGCCATGGTCTGTGCTGTGCCCGTTCGCCGGTCCAGTACCCGGTTAATCACCCGCTCGAGCTGTGTTTCGCTCAGACTACTCCCGTTGATCGTTACACTGTTCCCGCCGTAGCTTACACTGCTATAGCTTGCTCCAGCCACGGATGTGACCGGGCTCACCATGCGCTCGGTGTCACGAGCCAGCATGGAGCGGATGGCCGGTACTTGTCCCGCAAAGCCGGCGGCCACTCCCTGCGCAAGCGGTACGCCTACCAGGCCCGCGGTGAGGGTCGACGGGCTGTGGATCCCGAGTGCTGCCCGCGCCTGAGCGATGGCCGTTTCCAGCGCCTGTGTGAGTGCGGCTGAGAGTGCGCCGGTTGATCCGGCGATGGCCTGCCGGATACCATCGATCAACGCGTCGCCGGTTTCCTTGCCGTCGCCGGCAAGGGAGGCTATCTCGTCAGCCCGGCGCTGGGCCTGCTGTTCGAACGAGGCCAACTCCGCTGCCTGCGCCTGCGTGAGTAGCTCAAGCTGTGTGGCGAGCAGCTCCTTTGTGCCCTGAGCTGTCTCATCGTCGTAGGCGGCCTGGAGTGCAAGCAGATCGTTGATCTGCTGGTTGCGCAGATCAAGATAGTCTTGCGCTAGCTTAGGGTCATTGCGCGCGATGCGTTGGGCCTCTGTTGTCGCCTCCGCAAGCAATTCCTGCGCGCGGCGTGCCCGGTCGATCGCATGCGTGTACGATTGGCCGGCCTGTTCGTTTGCACGCCACAGTTCGGCGATTCGGGCCTGGGCCGCTTCATCGTCGGCAGCTGCGGACTGACGCGCATCGGCGAGCTCGCGCTCGATTTCGAGTAGACGCCTGGCGGCGTCTGCGCGCTCGGCAGGATCGATGTGCTGTTCGGCCGTGCGCGCGAGATCTGCGCGCTCGGCCTCCAGGTCGGCGATCTGTTGAGCTGCATCCTCGGCGGCCTTCGCCCGATCGGCCTCGGCCTTGGCGATATCGCTGCCGATCTTGCTTTGCTCCTTGCGTCTGGCCGTTACCTCCCGCTCTGCGTCCATCACGCCGCTCACAGCAGACGAGCGAGCCCGTGCGAAGCCGGCGATACCCGCGAGTGTTTCGTCGATCAGCTTCTGCGCGTTCTTGGCAAGACTCTCAAGCTCCTTCAGCACGTCGTCGCTCAGGCTCTCGGCAGCGGCCATGACGGTATCAACCCGTGCCAGGATGCCCTTGGCGATACCTTGTGAGATTGGCTCACCAATCTCACGCGCAAACAACTCAGACGGGCTATGCGCTTCGGCCTTTGTTTGCGCCGTCCCAAGAGTCTTCGCAATAATGTCGGTGACTTTTGAAAATAGACCGCCGGAGGCACTGTCAAGGCCCTGGATAATACCCTGGATAATCGCCGCTCCGATGGTGTTTGCGCCCTTCGCGTAATCGGCGGCAGCGCCCTCGATCCACTGCTGGATCTGCTGCAAGCCCTTAATCGCCAGATCGGCCCCAGCCGAAAAATGTTTCGGGAAGTCGTTCGCAAAATAGTCGCCAATGACACCCGCGCCCTGCTGGAAATCGCTTACCCAGGCCTGATCCTCAGCAAGCCCGCTCAAAATCTTCCCAACCAGATCCGCCCCGGCCTGAAAATCACCTGGCCAGTCATTCACGAAGTAGCTTGCGACAACGCCAGCCCCTTCTTTGATCTCATTGGCCCAGGTTGTATTACTGAGCTCCTTGAGCTTCCCGCTGACGATATTGATTCCGTTTGTCAGATCGGTCTGGAAATCATTCGCAAAATAGTCGGCGACAACGCCAGCGCCCTCACGGAGCTCCGTGCCGAGTGGTGTGGTAAAAAAACCATCTACCGCATCACGGGCGTTTGAAAAATAGCCGGGAATGTCCTGGGCTGCTGCACCAATGTCCTTGATCTGCTGGATCAGCGGGCTGGCCTGAACATTAGCGATGCCGTCCTTAAACTCCTGCACAATGCGATTGACTTCCCCCAGCCCGTCTTTGACTTCATCGAGTTTGCCCAGGCCCAGGTCACCGCCCCCGAGTGAGGGAAGGCCTGCACCGCCGCCTGCTCCCTTTGCCGCCGTCGCCTGCTCCTTAGCCAGTCGCTCGAGCAACGCAATCTGTTCGCCAATCAGCCGGTTCTGCTCCGACTGGAGATCGATCGCCTGCTGCTGGGCGTCGAACTGCGTTTGCGCCGCGGTCTGGGCCTCCTCTGCTGCTGTGAGTTTGGCCTCAGCCCCCTCAACCGCCGCGTCGCGCTCGCGCTCGGTTGAGCGGATCTGCTGTTCGACCCCAATTTCGGCAATCTCCAGCCGGGCAAGCTCAGCCTCCTGCTCGTCGAGTTTGCCCTCGGCCAGTTTCTGTTGCAGCTCGGCCACTCGCTGCGCGTCCTTGATCTCCTGCTTGCGGTCCTGGATCCCTTGCAGCTCAGCATTGAGTGGGTTGAGGATGGCCGCGTACTCGCTCGTAACGTTATTCAGCTCCGCCTGCGCTCGTGCGACTTCGTTTGTCGCTTCCTGGAGCTCAAAGTACGAGCGCGCGAAACGTTCGGCTGCCGAGCCCGCTGGGCCAGCCGCATCCCGAATGGCGCCGAAGCTCTCCTCTGAGACACTCCCAAGCGTGCGGAATTCTTCAACCGCACGGGCGATTGCGTCCCGTGAGCCGAAGATGAGGTTAAGTACGCCGCCCTCGTCTACCGCTCCGGTGTCAACCAGATCCCGCAGCATGCCCTCGATGCTCCCCGACAGCTCGCTAAACGCGCTCATGTCGGGGTTGGCCCACCCCGCCATAAACTCGTTGACGGCTGACTGTCCCCAGGACGGCAGATCAGGCAGGAGTTTGGGCGGGGAACCAGGTGCGAGCCAGCCCGCAATGATCGAGCCGATCTGTTGCAGGACGGAAACAACCACACTCACGGCTTGCCACATGCCCTTGGCTACCTGCCCGATAAAGTTTGCCCCCCACTGGAGTGCTTGTCCGATGAGTGGCGCGAGCGCGTCCCACCACTGGCGCGCGGTCTGCGCCAGCGCCATCAGCACCCCGGCCACCTGCCCACCGACGGCGGCAATCTCCGGCAGATGCTGGGCAAACGACACGAGCCCGTTTGCGGCCGCAACCATGATTTCGCCAATCAACTCCCCGGCGGGCGCAAGCAGCTCGGCAATCCCGGCGGCGGCCTCTTCAAGCAGTGGCGCATGCGCTTCCAGGATACTGTTGACTTCGCCAAGCCCCTTGGAGAAGGCATCAAAGATCGGCTTGGTCGCAACCCCGGCCAGATTGGTAAAGGTATCGGTGAAGGTGGACAGGCGCCCTCCCGCCGTGTTCGCCAGCTGCGAAACCAGATCGGCATCATAGCCGGCCTGCAACATGGCCTTCGAGAGGATCTCTAGTGCCGGCACACCCTCGTCTTTCAGCTGGTTGATGTACTGCCGACTGAGATTAAAGCGCTCGATGGCTGATGCGAAGTCCCCGGAGGCCGCTTCCTTGATCGCAAACGCGGCTCCTTCCAGGCCCTCGGCTGGATTGGAAGCCGCTAGGATCTCGGCTGTCCCAAGTAACTCTTCCAGCGGCACGTTCGACGATTTCGCCGCCGGTCCCAGACTCGCCGCCGCACTCGCCATCTCGTTAAACTCAAATGGTGTTTTCGCCGCGCGCTCGCGCACCATGTCCAATACTTGCGCGGTCACCGCGCTGTCTTTGGTGAAGGCTTGAATACGCGCGGACGCCTGCTCAAGCGAGTTGTTAAAGCCCAGGCCAGCAACGGCAGCAGCCCCCAGACCGGCGGCGATGCCAGTTCCGAGCCTGAGCGCTAGCCCTCCTGCAACCTTGAGCACACCGCCAGCGACCCCGGCTATCTTTCCGAGCGAGGCGCTGAGTGATGTAAAGCCGCCCGCTGCTCGGCTCGCCCCATCGGCCGCCTTATTGCTTTCAGCGGCCACTTTGGCAACACCTGCCGCTGCACGTTCGCTGGCGTGGCCTGTTTTTTCGGCTGCGGCCGCTTGCTTGGCAGCCGATTGCGCTGCCTTCTCGTTTTGGGCAGCATTCTGCTCACTCGCTTGAGCATCCTTTTGGGCAGCCTGGGCGGCAGCATTGTAGGCCGCCGTTTCTGCATCCAGGGCCGCCTTCTCGCGTCCGATCTGGGCTTCGACTTTGCCGATGGAGGCGGCGAGTTTGTCAACAGCAAGTTGTTTCTTTTGAGCTTGAACCGAGCCTTCGCCGTATTTGGCACTCGTAGCAGCAAGTTCTTGTTGAAGGATGGCTAACTGGCGCTGCTGCAGCGTGAGTGCTCCCGTTAACTCCTCTATTTTTTGTGCTCGCGCCGCAGCCCGCGCCAGTGCCTCGACGCCCTGTGCTGCCTCCTCTGCGGCAACGCCAAGGCCAGCCGCGAGTTTGCCGGCCCCCTTCATGGCCGCATCAAAACCCCCGGATCCTTCAGCAACTAATCTGACACCAGCCGGCTCTAGCCCCATCTACACTCGCGACCTGCCCGTACGGCTCTTGCGTCGCGCCTCCTTCATGGCTTCGTGGTGCTCAAGATACTCAAGCTTCGTGTCATCTTCATAGAACGCCACGATCTGGCCCTGCGTCTCCCGATCGAGCACTCGAAATTGCGGCCATGGAACACCGGCATATTTTGCCGCGCGCATCCAATGAAAGACAGGGCTATAGGCTGTCTTGCCCGCCGGGACGCGGTGCGATGCGAGTGAACGCCCCTTCCACCGCACGTCGAAACATGCCGCGCGCCCCCGCTGCGGCCTCCTCGACACTCATGCCTTGCAGCGAGTAGCTGATGACCGACTGGTCGGTCTGGTCGGTCAAAATCACGCGCCAGAGCATCACATAGGCGTCACTCTCTGCAGTGAGATCCTCACTCGTGAGCGCATAGAGCTCGCGGGTGTCGGTGACGAGCTCGGCGTCGATGGGAAAGCGCAAGGTGCGCAAGAGCACGGCCTGCATCTCCGCGGTGATCGCCGCCGTTACCTGCTCTTCCCACGTGGTCAACTCCTGTTTGTACGCAGCCACGCGTGCAGCCAGGTCCGGATCGTCGGGCAGTTCGCCATGCACGTCGACCGGCGTTTCGCTCCAAACGTCTGGTGCTGTCTCTACGCGCACCGTCGGCACGGCGGGCTTCGTCGCCTCGTGGGTCTGATGCACGCGGGCGCGCAGGGCGGGGAGGAAGTCGGCGGGTAGGGTGCGATAGGCAATCGTATACCCGGTAGCGGTAAGAAATTCTCGCCAACCGGGGCGAAGGGACGGCACCGGTAGTGGCGCCGTCCGTCCATTCGTGTGTGTGGTCATCGTTACACCAGGGTTGGGGCACCAGCGATCAGGATGCCATCAGTCCCGCTAGTCGCCAGGCCAGCGACCGCAAGATAGTTAGCGGCCACATCGACCGTGCCGGCGGTGGGTGCGGCCAGCCGCCCGGCCTTCTGGAACGTCGGCCAGTTGGCAATCCGGCTCGTGCCGTCATCACGGGCAAACGAGTTGCCGCCGTCCAGCGTACAGAGCAGCCGAGCCACGCTGGAAAGCTGATGCGAGAGCCAGGCGACCTTCTGGCTCACAAAGAGGATGTCGAAGATCGTCCCTGAGCCCGAGCCGGGGAAGTTCACCGTGGTGTAGCTCACCCCGCTGTCGGTTGTTTTGCGCAGTACACCGGCGTTATCGCCGATCCACCAGGCGTAGGGTCCAACCACGAACAGGCTGGTGAGTGAGCCAGAGCCAGCGTTCGTCCCGTCGGTCCAGGTCACCCCGTTGTTCGTTGTGTAGATCACCTGGCCATTCGCCCCCACGGCGACGATGGTCTCACCCGTGCCGTGGATGCGGGCGAGGTTGTCACTCCCGACGGTTGCCAGCAGCGTCGGGGCCGCAGTGATATCGGTCGTGCGGTAGACGCGGCCAGCCGATGCGCTAAACAGGATGTTCGTCGGCGACTGCACGTACACATCGGTCATAGCGACCGGCAGGGTCACCGTCGACCAGGTGCCGGGCGCACCCGTGAGGATGTTGAGTGTGGTGTAAAACAGCGTGGTGCTGTTGGTGCCGACGAACAGGATGCCACCGGCAATATCGAGGTAGGCCGGCTCTGCCGACGTGCCGATGCCAGTAATTGATGCGGTGGACCAGGTAGCACCCCCATCGAGGCTGTAAACCAGCTGGCCAGGAGCACCCGGACTGCCGACGTTCGCCCGCGTAAGCGCGTAGATTGTCTCTGAGCCATCCGCACACGCCGCACAGTTGAGCGACGAGCCGTAGACCACATCGATCACCTCGACAACGACCTCGGTCGAGGCCTCTTCGCCGAACGAAACCGCCCCGACCGGGAAAATCTGGGCGGCCTTCCAGGTCGTTCCGTCGGTGAGCGGGTCGTCGCTGTCCATCGCCGTGCGCGCCCCAAGATCGATCGCCCCCTCAAGCTGGGCCGCCTCGTAGATCATCACGTAGCCGTCCCAGCCGCGGTAGAAGTCGCTCGGATCAGCACAGCGGCTGTGTAGCTCCCAGAACGTCCAGTCGCACTGGTTCTGGATCAAGTGCCGGGGGATGCCGTTCCAGGCCTCGTGAAAATCGACTGAGAACTCGTTCAGGTCCGGCGCGGCCCGGGTGCGGCTAACGAGCCGGTAGCGGCCGGGCCGGCGTGGGTCGGGGACATAGATCGGGTCGATGGTCCCCGCGACGACCTTGCTTCCCCCACTGATGAAGTGGTAGCCGGGGCTGCCATAGAAATAGCGGCTCCCGTTGCCGAGTTGGTACCAGGTCCGGGTTGACGACTGCTTGACGATTTCGTCAGCCGTGAGGAGTTGTCCAGCCATGTTGAGTGCTCTCCTTATCCTGCGAGGATCCCCTCCAGCCGCTGCGCGCGAACGACCTGGTTCCAGGCGTAGACGTGCCCGCGCCGCGTGCCGAAGGGATTAGACATGTTGTTTGGGGCCGCGAACAGTTCGTTCGTTGCCCCTGTCCGGCTCAGGTCGTATTGCCAGTCGTAGATCGCCTTGTTTGCCCCGTCGCACGAACAGATGGGGCGAGTAAGCTCGGCTGCGGAGAGACGCGCAACCGCGAGCGTCCAGGCCGGATCCATCGCCCCATCCACGAGTGGGATCCCAGCCTGATAGCGGATCGTGATGCGATCCGGTGGATAACAGCGCCAGTCACACGACGCTGACCAGGTGCCGCTAGTCGCGTCATAGACCGCCTGCCCCAGGGCGACGATCCCCGCCCTGGCGTCGCGGATCGTTACCCGCGCGAGTGCGGTCGCCGTCGCCGCGGGATCGCCCGCTGCCCCGTCGCAACACGACGGGAGCCAGCCAGGAGCTGGACGGGTCTCCCAGATAAGGACGGCCTGTGCTGTTGTCGTCGTGGTTCCGGTTGGATCAGCCCGACGCCGGGTGACGACGACCTGATCGGCGAACGGGGTTGTCGCCGTAGGTGGAAGGATGGTTGGATCCAGCGTCGTTGCCGCGAAACCTGATGTGCGGATGGGCCGAACCAGCGTCCAGGCGTCGAAGATAAGTGTTGCCGACGTGCCGCTGATGCTCACACGGCGCGGCTGAATGATCGGCGCTGGCAGAACCGGGCCGCAGTCGCTGTCACGAAAGCGCGCGCAGATCTCGGCATCGGTTGTACCATCGGGCACGCTCACCCCGGCGGCTGTGGCTGTTTCGTACAGCCCGTCGCCGTCCTCATCCCTGTAGCTGAGCGCAGCCACAACGGGCGTGCTCTCGGTCTCATACCCAACGGCCTGAATGTATTGGTCGGGGAGCGTGATCGAAACCCAGCGGCCTTGTGGGTCGCTATCCCACAGCCGGAGCAGCCGGTGATCGCCGAGCTGCGGGTACGCAATCGTTTCTTCGACAAAACGTGGGCTGGGCCAGAAGCCGCCGTGACGACGGATCTGCTGCTCGGCATGCTCAATCGCCTGCGCGATATCGCGCCGGCTGGCCCGATCGGCCCGCAGGTAGGGCGCTTCGTAGACCACGGCGTTGCACTGGCTGTTCACGGGGACGAGCGTGGCATGAGCCAGCTGGAAGAAGTGATAGGGGTGCCAGCCCATCGCATGCGCCCACTGGTTAAGACTGAGACCTGCCATCGTTAGGCCCTCGTGATATCGCGCCGCACACCGAGTGTGCCGAAGCCGACAGTGTAGGTGCGCACAGGAGCCGGCGTACGCACCTGCACATCCCAATACAACACCACATCCTGGGTCAGACCACTCGTCGAGGTGGTGAGCGGGGTGATCGTCGCCAGCCCGCCCACGGCGTTGGTGATCACAATCTCGCCGCCTGTTGTCGACAGCTGGAACACGCCCGGATCGGCGTCGGCCGGCGAATATTTGGCGGTGAACCAGATCGTGCAGCCCGTGAGGTTGAAGGCACTGCCGTCGTCATTGGTTACTGCCAGGTTCCAGGTTGGCGTATCACCGCGGGTCATCTGGGTGAGCGTTGCCGGCATGTCGCATGCCTCCATGAGTGTTGCCCGCGGCGGGGCGGTGAGCAGATCAGCGATGGCCGGGGCCATGGTCACCAGGGCGATGGCCGGGGCGGTTGAGATTGCGCCATGCGCCGGCGCGGTCGTAAGGGCCGCGACAACCGGCGCTGATGTGATCGTCACGCCACAGGGCGGTGTGACAACCGGCGGGATAACGAATGTGCCACCGCGGGTACGGAGCAGCGCCCCCGGACGGCGCTCCTCTCGCCTCCGCACAACGATCGGCGCTCGCCGGTAGGAGTCTGGTACGACCGGCGCCGCTCGACGCAGCGTCGGGAGCCATACCCGCCCGGCTTGCCGCTGAGCCGCCCCTCGCACCAGGGTGGGTGCAACGGGCCGCTGGAGTGGGGAGGGTGCTGGGTACGGGAGGCGACCCAGGTACACACGCCCACGGGCTACGGTGGCCCCACTGCGTGTGACCAGGAGGGTCGCCCCCCGTCGTTCGGTGACGATGCGGGCCGGACGCCCCACCCACACCGTCCCTGGTACGACGATGAGGGCTCGGCGTACCAGCTGCGGCGGGCGCGCCGTGAGTGCCAGATCGCGGGCCGGTTTGCCGCTATAGACCCGGCCCGGCACAGGTGCAACAACACGCCGGATGAGCAGCGGCGGCCTGACGTGTTCAGCCAGATCGCGGGCCGCGCGCCCGATGTGTATCTGCCCTGGCGTCGGCATAATCAGGCGCCGCACCAGGAGCGTGGGCCGCGCGCGGAGTGCGAGGTCGCGCGCCGGTAGCGTACGCGCGATCCAGCCGTCGCGGCGCCGGTCGTCGCGATGGACAATCAGCGGCGGGGAGCGTCTATCCGTCTGGATATGTACAGGCCGGGGCAGATAGATGCGGCCCCGGTGGGGCAGACGAGCAGCCCCAATCACAACGAGTGAGCGCGGCGGGAGTTGCGGTGCAGCGGTGCGCGGGATGCGTCCCTGATAGATACGCCCGTTACGCCAGCCGAATACCACGCCGCTCATGGCTTACTCATCGCCCTCGAAGCCGGCGATGACATTCACGCCGGCTGGCGCCGTACATTCGATGCCGAGCCGGCCGCCGCCAGGAACCACAAACTCTTGCCCGAGCGGGCGAAGCTCCTTGTAGCCGGTTTGCGGATGTACTTCCATCGCGAACAGCACGTCGCCCGCGGTCGGCTCCGCCGTTGCGGTATGCTGCGCGGTCGTTTGCAGCGTCTCATCGTCAGAGTTGTTCAACTTCACCGGGGTGAGTGAGGACATGGTACCGGCGGTGGTTTGCCGCAACACGCGCACCACCACTGGCTCAGCCGTCGGACTTACCCCGTCGAAGAAGGCGTAAAACGCCGTGACGAGCACGCGATGGTTGGACGCGGCGACAATCTGCACAACCGTTTTCGCCGTGGCCGCGGTCAATGCCACTTCAGCCGTGCGGGCCGAGAAACGCACACCAGACATAGGATCCTCCTAGAACAAGGCTGCGAGCGGCAGTCGCCGCCCGTTTGGGGTAACGATGCCGGGGATACGTCCGGCGGCGGGGGCTGGTGCGAGTGCCAAAAGCCAGGCGCGCACCGCGTTGAACCCAGTCCATGTATTCGTGCGGGTCTTACTCCCGCCAGTCGCAAGCGGCCCCTCGTCGCACAAGGTCGCCTTCCGGAACGTGCCGCCGAGATCCTGGCGCTCGGTCATGCCGGTTGGGGCGGTCGATGTAACACCGTTGTCGTTGCCTGAGCCGAATACGAGCCAGTCATCGGCGTTCGTACTCGATGCAGTCGCACTCCCGTTGTCGTCAAACGGATTGGACCCGGTGCCAAACGAGCGAATCGGGCTGGTGGTATCCACACCGCGATAGGCGCCGATGCAGACAACCCACTCGCCGCTGCTGGTCTGTGTCCAACTTGGGTTGCTCTCGCTCGCTCCCGCTGTTTTACGGTAGGCGTACAGCCGGCTCGTCTGCGTAACCGAGGTGATCTCGGTCCAGCCGGACGGTACGGCGGTGATCACGGTGTCGCACTGCACGAGTGCGATGAGTTGATCGTCGGCCTGGACACCCGAGGGGATTGTCCCGTTCGGCGTCGACGAATTGCCGTTCGCGCCCGTCGACTGCACAAACGAGATGGCCACCTCATACCCCTCTCGGCCAGCGGGCCAGCAGCGCGGCAGCCCCGGCGACGGCCAGCCACCAGACCAGGAGCGGGGACCAGCGATACAGGACGATTACGGCCGGGGCGAGCCAGAACGACAGGCAGATCGGGCATGTGATCCCCTCGCTCGCCCAGTGCTCGCCCCCGAGGCGCTGGATAACCGCCCCGCGTAGCTGTGCGTAGCAGCCGAACGGCCCGGCCTCCCAGGCCAGATCGGTCGCCACACGGTAGGTGGCTAGCACAAGTAGCAGCAGCGTTACGCCGTCGGCCACTTCAGCGCCCTCCGTTGCTCGAAGATCTGCGTGTCCAGGTCGATCTTCCGGTGGCTGTAGCGGTACACATCGTCGAGTGGCTTGCCAACGACCGGGTGATCGTGAAAGAGCACGGCCCGGGTATCGACGATGTAGCGGTCCTCTGCCATGGCGCGCTGGCAGAGTTCCACATCAGCCCACAGGTGATCGTAGTAGGTTGGCCAGCAGGCCGGCCCGTACCAGCGCTCGGCCAGCGCTCGCCCGATAAGCAGGTGTCCGGTGTGCCCGTCGAAGAGCAACCCGTCGTTCCAGCCGGCGATACCCAGGCCGTCGGGAAAGGCCCGGTCGAACGAGCGCGTGAGACGGGATAGCCACGCCAGCCCGGGCAGCACATCGTTGGCGATGTTGGCGAGCAGACGCCCGCGGGCGATCCGGCTGCCGTGGGCGAGCGCCTTCCAGTAACCCTGGCGCTCGGGGAGCTCGACAAGCGCGGCCTGCGGCTTGCCCTGCTGGTGCAGCGCGTCGTTCACCTGGCGAATGGCGACCGCACTGGCGGGATCCTCGTCAACGACACAGATCAGCTCCCAGGCCACTTCCCCCGCCGTCGCAAACAGGCGCGGGATAAGGCGGGCCGTCTGCTCAGGGCGGCCCTTGCATGGCATCAGGACGCTGACAGTGGGCGTAGTCACGCTGCTCCCTGCTCCTGGCGCGCTCGTGTGCTACGCGCTCGACTTGGGCGTGCAATCCCACTGGCGTCCACCTCCAGCGCATCCTCGTCGCCAGGGGTGTGCTGGGCCACGACGACACTGGCCTCCATCTCCGGCTGTATGGGCGGCGGCGGCGCTGCGTAGGCCGGCGGCGGCGGTACTTCCCGGAACACGCTCAGCGCCAGCAGATCCGGGATGTCATCCGGATTGAGCGTGTGCGAGGTCGAAAGATAACGGGTCGTGGCGTTGTTGCCCACACGATACGACCGTCCGTTCACCCGAAAAGTCTGCGAGCCAGCCCCAGGGCCGATATATTCCAGTACACGCACGCTGCCGTCTCCTTTCGGCAATGGCGGGATGTGGCCACCAAGGAATGCCGCCTGTGCGACCTGCTTGGCCGTCGCCGCCCCGCCTCCACAGCCACAGCTCATACACGTGATCCTTCCGTCTGCCCCGCGATAGCGCACCCGCACGGCCTCCTGCAGCGCGGCCCCGCCTGCATTGTCGGCGTGGTGCTGTTGGCTCAGATGGATGCGGTAGACAAAGACGGGCTGCTTGACTTCGGCCCCGCAGAAGCCGGCCATGCGCAGCCTGAGAAAGCCAGACCAATCGTCCCAGGCCGGGACTGCCTCATCAAAGCCGCCGACTTGTCGCCAGCACCAGGTCGGCACCAGCGCGGAAACCGCGTGCAGGTTGGCCTGGCTGTAATCCCACTCGTCGTAGCGCACCCCGTAGCCGTTGACGATGGGCCGCCCCAGTGCATCGGCGACGGGTTGGCCATCGGGCCGCGTCCCGTAGTGGTGGCCATAGGTGTAGGCCCGGTCATGCTGGGCTGACGCGGTGAGCAGGACCGAGAGCGCCGACGGGAGCAGATAGTCATCAGCGTCCAGTTGCAACGTGAACAGCCCCCGTGCGGCCGTAATCCCGTCGTTGCGTGCCCCCGCCGCTCTGCGCCCCCCGCCGGTTTCGATCACGCGCACGCGCGGATCGGCATAGCGCCCGAGTCGCCGGGGGCGATCGTTGACGACGATCGCCTCCCAACTGGTGAACGTCTGCCACTGGCAGGAGGCGAGTGCCTCACCAACGTAGCGCTCGTGGCCAGGCCCGCACGGGATAACGATGCTAACAAGCGGTGTATTCATGTGCCGAGATCGACGAGCAGCCATTCGATGGTAGAGGTCGTTTCCCGTCCGTCGTGCGCATCAAGCAGTGCGGCGAGTTTGGCGATGAGGATCAGATGCAGATGCCCAGGCGTCCCATGCCCGTAGTGCGCATGGTAGAGCCGGGCGAAGTTGATCTCCTGCTGCTCACGCGCATCGAGTGTTTCAATCCATCGACGCTGTTCCACTGGTTGTTCCTCCCTGGTGGAAGCGGGCGAGTACACCCGATGCGCACTCGCCCCGCGTGCCTACACCGGACCCGAGTAGCTTGTGCCGAAGAACGAGGTGTTGCCGCCGTTCTCGAAGAACGAGGTGCCCGGCTGCCACTCGCGCTCGTGCAGGTAGACGTTGTAGCGCTCGTTCTCGATCTTGGCCGCGAGAAACGGTGCGCGCACGATGACCCGCTTGCGTGTGCGAGCCATCACCTGCTTGCAGAAGGCGGTTCCACCGAGGAAGAAGATCGCGAAACGACCGTCACTTGATACGCGGTACTCATCCTGCGGCCCCATCTGCGAGATGACCGACTGCATCCCGTAGGGCCCGCGGTAGTTGAAGTGCTCCAGGTAGGCGATCTGGCCGTTGGTGTCGCTGAAGTCAGCGCCGCGAATGGGCAGCAGGTAGGTATCGCTCTGGAAATTGCCCGCACCCACATTGAGCTCTTCGAGCGTGTTATCGATAACGACGGGAACGCGCTCGCCATCGATCAGCAGGAAGTTGCCCTCCAGCATCTGCTCGCGCAGCTGAATCGCCGCTCCTGCCGCGTCGACGAAGGCGTTGCTCGTGGTTCCCGTAGGTGCTGCGGTGTAGCAGCGGTAGGTGTAGTAGGCACAGGCCCAGATGTCGACCAAGGCCAAGAACTTCTGGTAGCGCATCACCCAGGCCCACTCCACCCCGGTGAGGCCCACGTCGGCGGCGAGTTTCCTGCGCGAGCGGTAGGCCTCACGATACTCCTGGAGGGTCGCTGCGGCCGTGTTCTGGATAATGGCGAACGCCCGATCGCGCACCAGGCTGTCGGCAGCGGAGCAGGCCGCTCCGCCAATCGCGTTGACGTAGCCGGTATTGACGAGCCGATCCAGACCGTTGTACTCAACATAGCCGCCAGTGACCCCGGCAGTGTTCGCCGGGTTGCCGGTGTAGATGAGACGGGCGTAGCGGCGCTTAAAATCGAGCGAGAGCTCGGCGACGGCTTTGGCGAGTTTGGAGCGGAAGAGTTCGGTCGCCGGGATGTTCACGACTTCCGGGAGATCGCCGAACGGGTTGTTGAGCAGCCGCAGATCCAGCGGCTCGGAGCGATTGATGAGTTCGCCTGCGTTATCGACCCGGATCGGCTTGGATTTCATGGTCATCTCGCCGAAGGTCCAGGTCTGATAGCACATTTTCAGATCACCAGGCACGGGCACATTCTCAGAGCACGGATCGGTCGGCTCCGAGCCACTACTCGCCGTCTGCCCGGTCATAATGCCAAACAGCGGGTTCGTGTCCATCGACATGCGCACGTGGCCGCGCATCTCCAACCAGTCCTCAATGCCGTTCGGCTTGACGATCGTCGAAACGATGCCGGGGGACACGCCCGGCACATTGAACAGCGCGTTCTGGCCGTGCGGGGGAATAACCCCGCCGGTTACCGCACTGGCCTTCGTGGTTGCCGCCATCAGAGCTGTGAGCAGGTGAGGGTTGGCGGCGAGATAGTTCAGCAGTTGTTGCTCGTTCATTGTTCCCTCATGTAATCGGATGCTGCGGCGCATCGCCGAAGATCATCTTGTAGGCGGCTTCGGCTGGGCTCAGCAGCGCGGGCGCACCCTCAACAGCTGCACCCTCTTTCAGCGTCGGCTTGATGGGTACGACGGCCTGGGGCTCCTTCGCAATCCTGGCCGCCCCGGCCTGATCGCCCTCAAGCTCTTTCAGGCGCTTGTCCAGGTCCGTGGCGAGTTTGGCGGCGGCCGTCGCAACCTCCTTGAGTGTAGCCACCTGCGCGGCGCTATCGTCCTTCTGGGCCTGGACTGCCCCAAACGCCTTGCCCATGGCCTCGTACTGGGCCTTCATCTCGGCCATTTTGGCCGAGTAGCCGCCGGCCAGCTCGTCCATCACCCCGCCCAGTAGTGCTTTGAACTGGCCGACGGTAAGATCGGCCAGATCCATATCGTCGGTGACCTCGGTCATCGCCGCAGCCTCGTCGACCAGCGCATCGGCCTGCTCGGTCGCAGCGGCGGCAAGCAGCTCCTGGGGTGGCATCGGGGCCTTCTCAGTAAGCGCCTTGAGTGCCACAAGTCGGCCATCCTGAATGATGGCCGGCGTCCCATCGGGCAGGGCGTAGACGGCGGGGGGATCCGGCGGGGCCTCCTTGAACGCAATTCCGGCGGCCTGGGCCGCCTTATCGGTCGTCTGCACCGACGCGAGCAGGGCTGAGCTATCGGCATCGCCGAACAGCGCCTGTAGTGCCTTGAGTTTCTCGGGGGGAAGCGGCATGGTGCGCTCCTTCGTGGTGATACGGGTAAACAGGTTCGAGGCCCGTCCCTCCGGCACGAGGGAGCGCTCGAAGATGTGAATATGTGAAAACACCCCGCCGACTGGCTCATGCGCGGGATGGGTAAAGCCGATCGACACCTGGTAGCTCTGGCCGCATGCCTTGATCGCGGCGGCGTAGGCCGGCTTTCGAAAGGTTCCGCTTTCGATAAGAAAACGACCGTCATCCGTAACCGCCTGGTAATCGCAGTCGCCGAGGTCGAGGCCAGGGACATGCCAGAAGCGCAGCGGCCCGCGCTGGTTCGTCGCATCAGCCAGTGCGACCGCTCCCGTGAGTGCAGCCCGCGAGACAATCTCGCCGTCCCGATCCTGGTAGGCCGTGCTGCTGACACTGGCCCACCGTTCGCGGCCCTGGGCGTCCTTGTACACCCCAAGCACACCCGCCGTTTGCGCTGCGGAAACCGGAACGCCGATGGGCTCAAGAAACTTCCAGGCTCGGCGCTGCCGCTGGTTGCTACGGGCCGGGGACATACTCAACCTCGATTGTTGTGGTAGTGCCCTTGTCGCTGCGGCTGACGACGCGATAGGAGCCGCCGCGAGCAAGTAGTAGCTCGTACTCTTTGGTGAAGTTGGTGTACCCACGCGGCGGAGCGGCCCGGTTCATGTAGATGCCCCGGGAGCCCGCCGGAACGCGTACGGTCATCTGTACCTGGCGGGTGCCCCGAGGTTGCGGCCCCAGGTTGCCAAGGAAGCGCTGCACGCCCTTGGGATCGACCGTCGTGGAGGTATAGGCGCTGTCGGTAAAGGTACTACCAGGGCGCAGCCCGTCGATGAACGATGCGGCGTGACTGCCGGGTGGGGCAACCATGCCCCGGTAGGTTGTTACGGGCTCAGTCAGGCGCGAGCGCTCCATTGCACTATCGAGATCCCGCACAATGCGCCGCTCATCGGCGTCGCCTCTTCGACCACTACGCAGGGTACCGTTGATGGTTTCGTAGCCGTAGCCCTGATAACTCCGCACGGCCTGATCCTCAGCCTTGCTGAGATTCTTGGCATCAATGCCGGTACGCTCAGCGTGATGCTTGTCGGCCTGCTGGGCCGTGCGAAAGGTCTTCGGCTCTTGCTTCGGCGCTTCGGCTGGCTTGGGTGGGGGAGCCGGTTTGCGTGGCCCGACGCGCTCGCCACGGGCACGAGCCTCCAGGCGATCAGCCCGTTCGTGGAGCCGGGCGCGCTGGGCCTCTGTTACCTGCCCGCTGTTCGCAGCAGCCCGAGCGCGCTGGGCCTGGGCACTCAGGCGATCGGTTCGTTGAGCACGGCGTTCAGTCTGCTCCCGCCCCCGCTCGGCAGCTGTCGCCGCTCGGCCCTGTGCTCGTGCGTCGCTGACACTTGCCCCGCCCGCTCGCGCCTGCTGGTATGCCGCTTGCCCAGCCTGGCCAGCACCTCCCCGCCGGCCATGGATTTTCTGATTGCTATGACCGGGGTGTTTGAACGTTGCGAAGGCGGCCGCAGCGAGCCAGGATAGCGAGCCAACATCGGACAGCGCCGCGGCCTTGTGCGCTTGCGCATTCGCGATGCGCGCGGCTTGCTCCTTGGAGTAGCCACGGCGTCGGAGCGCACGGTAGACACGCTCGTTGTTGATTGACGGATTCGGCATGGTCTACGCAAAAAAGCCGGCCCCTCCCAATCTGGGAGAGTGCCGGCGCCGCTCACGCGGGATGGGCTCGATCGATGCGATTAGGTCAAGTATAGCACGCTGCGCATATTACTGCATCAGCGGTGCGGGCATGTCCAGATCCCGGGCCAGTTGACAGAGCGCACCACGCAGCGAGCGCCGCGTCGCCTCCGGCAGTGAGAGCGAGAGCGCTGCGACAATCGCGGCATACAGCACAAGCAGGATGGTGCGGGTGCTCTCGCTCATCGCAGCGCCTCGCTGATAGCCGCCTGTACCAACTTCGGCCACTTCGTTTTCCACTTCGCGGTCAGGCGCCAGGTAAAGCCCCGGGCCTTGGTCCCCGGGTGCTGGACTTCCCTGGCGAACACGCGGGGGCCGCTGGTCCCCCCGGCCCGTGCGATGATACTGCCTACCCGCGTCTTGGCCTGATAGCCGGCCTGGAAGGCGAGCAGCTTCGCACGCCTCGGGCGGATCGCGTGCGGCTTTGTCCCCTGATCAACGAATTTCCAGATCGCGTTGTTGGCGTACACGGTGACAGCTTCCCGGCTCACACGGACCGTAAACTTCACCTTCGTTGTCCAGGTCGTTACCGTCTTCTCGTGATCCTGCACCAGTTCAGCCGCGGCGCGCTGGGTCACCGCGGCAATGGCCTTACTCACCCGGCTGGCCTGCTGCGGGAACACCCTGGGCTTGATCGGGATGAGCTTGATACCGGGCATTATCTCACCAGCCTTCCGCCGCGCACCCGGTAGGGGTTGTCTGCTGCTCGTGCCAAACATGTCGGGCAGTGCTCGGCCTGGTGGAGCGTCCAGAAGCAGTCAGCATTCAGCTCTTCCTGGTCCAACCAGGCAATGCGCCAGCTACACCGGCAGTTCACCATGCACTCGCTGCCCTCCCCCGGCATGAATGGTAGGTCCAACCCAAACGTACGTCCGCGCTCGTAGGTCGTCTTCAGCGGCCCGGCGTAGAGCCGGAGCCGGCTGCGCATGCGGCTGTCCTGCCAGCCCTCGGCGTCGATCTGGTCGGTGAACCGACCCAGATACTCGACCTGCTCAGCGACAACCGCCGCGATAAGGCGCCGTGCGTCTGGGGTGAGATCGCGTACCCCGCGTCCCTCGAGATACGCCGCCGTGTGACCAACAAGGAGCACCTGCACGACTTCATTATGCCACTCGGTTGGTGAGAGCAGGCCCGCGTTCATCCCGTTGCTCAGATCGTCAAGGCTCTCGATAACGCGAGTTTGCAGACGCAGCAGGGTCATGCGCGCCTTGAGCGTGGCAGAGAGGCGCGACGCGTTGGGCCGGGCAAACGCGAGCGGCCATGGCTGAAGGCTATGCACTGCGCACCTCCGCTAGCAGTGCGGCCGCAGCAGCTTCGACACTCTCCACCGCGTCGGGGGCCATGCGCGTGCGGCGCATGGCCTTCGTCGCACGAAGTGGTGCGTCCTCGACGACAATCGGCTTCTGCACATCGGTGAGTTGCCCGCCCGCGGTCGCATCGACCGCGGCAAACAGCTCCTGCGGCAGATCGCCATCGTCAAACGCGAGCTGCCGGCTCTCAGCGACCGTGATCTCGCCAGCCTCGATGCGCAGCTTGCGGGTTTCGGCCCGAAGTTTCGATACCTCCGCACGAAGCTTCTGGTCCCGAATATCGTCGGCGATGATCCGGTACGTGCTCGTCTCAGGCAGGGCACGCCAGGAGACCTGCTCGGGCCACTCCTTGGCGTAGGCCGCCAGGCCCTGCGCGTTCGCCGCGTCGTCGAGGACCTGGGTCTGGACACCCGTCCCCAGTCCCTGGCCCGAGAGCGGCTGGATCTCCTGGACCGGGATCCCAACGACGTTGGAGCAGCGCAAGTAGAAGTCGCGAGCGATCTGCACGGGATCAAAGCCGTCCGGCACCTCGGCGAGCGGGATGGTGATCAGCTGCGGCCCGTCCCCGCCGGCCGCACCGAGCATCGGGATAATCGTGCTCCCTCGATAGATCACAAAGCCCCGCTGCTCAGAAGCAGCCTCACTCGTGCTGAGTGCTTCTTTTAGCTTCTCCGACGACACGCCGGTGATGAAGTGCAGCGCCAGGTTGCGCTGGCCAGAGACCTTCTCGCGCAGATAGGTCTGCATGGCCACCATCAGCAGGAGATCCGACCAGATCGCGTCTGCTGCGCAATGGCCGAGATTGTAGGCCACCGGATCCGGGTCGGTGAGATCAGAAACGTGAACGATGTTCTCGGCCCGCAGCAGCACCGGCCCCCGGATCGGGCTCTGGTACAGCATCGGGTAATCATCATCCGGGTAGGGATAGCAGCGCAGGCTGTCGAGATGGTAGAGACCCTGCACCCGCGCCCCCGGCTTTGGCCGGTCGATATACGCGATTTGTCCCCAGTTTGTCGTCAGATAGTCGCGCATGCCCTTCTTCAGCCCACGCGAGTAGTTGCCGTGATCAAACGAGCGCACGATCTCTTGCGCATAGGTGAGGCGTCGCGGGCTCTCTGAGGTATCATCGATCGTGTAGCCCATCGCGACATACTTCGTGATGGCCTTGTAGACTGCCGTACGCCACATGGGATCAAGTGCAATCGACGCGCGCAGGATCGCATCCCGGCTCTTCGTGCCGTAGGCGGGGAGGCCGGTTGCGCCCTTGATACCATCCAGCAGGCCGCCCCAGGCCCAGCCCGACGGGCCGATGATAATGCTGAAGGGGGCAATGTCGCCAGCCTGCGAGAGGTCGGTATCTTCTGGCTTGAGCACGGTTGGCAGGCCATTGGTGGTCATAGCTGCCCTCGGAGTGTCCACACCCCGACGCGCATCGCGTCTGGTCCGTGGTCGAATGCTTTGACGGGCTTCTGGTCCGGGCCATAGCGGTAGGCAAGATGCTCGCGTCGAAGCTGCACACAGCGCGGATGAACGCGCACGCGGCACCAGCCGCTGTGATCAGGTGCGAGCGCGCGCCGGTATTCCTTGATGCTTTCTGCCACATCCGGCCCACCCTGCACGGGTGTTACCCCGGCGGCAAAGAGCCGGCCCCGAATCTCAGCCGAGCCGGGGCCATGGATGCCGTAGGTCGGGGCGGGCCACGGGCGAGCAAGCGCATCGCTCAGATGCACATCAGAGAGGGTGAGACAGGCGTAGCTCTCGTCGAACACGTCGAGCCGCCCGTCGCGTTTGTGCTGCACCCAGAGGATCACACGCGGGTGTGCGTCGGCCACGTACATACCCGTGTTGGGATCAATCCCCATCGTGCGCCGGGCCGAGCCTGCACTGTAGCCGTCGTCGAGGAACCAGTACACGTCACCCGCTCCCGGCACATAGTCGGCCTCTTCGGTCACATTACCCGCTGGCCCATCGCGGTACACGTCACCGTACACCAGGCCGGCGGCGTTGGTGAAAGCTTCCTCGGGCGTCTCCGGGTACTCTCTGAGTATATCGGCCTCGGTTAGATCCGGACTCTCGGCTCGAATCCTATCGCGCCAGTCAGGGTCACGATGGGGGTGAGCTGTCCAGGGTAAGAAGATGGGTGTAAAGCCGTTTGTGCCGGCCTGGGCTCCCAGACAGAGCTGGTGGTAGGGTGTGCCATTGCCGTCGGCGGACGAGATGATGATCATCTGCCCGCCTGCGTCGATTGTGGGCTTGGCCGCACTCAGCACCTGCGGGCCATAGAGCATAAAGGCGAACTCGTCGAGCACGACCCCGGAAGCGGTAAAGCTGCGGCCCGCGCGCCTCGTGGCCGGCCGCGAGAGCACCCGCGAGCCGTTCGTCCAGGCCCACTCATCGGTGTTATTCTTGACCAGGGCCGGGAAGGAGCTGCGATCCCGGTGGTGATCGTGCAGAAAGCCGATGCGCCGAATCAGCTCGTCAGCGTCATTCTGGCTCTGGCTGAAAAGGAGCCAGGTCTGGGCGGCGTACGACATACAGCGGTGGAGCACGTAGGCGCAGACAACCCACGAGAGACCGAGCTGGCGTGCTTTGAGGAAGAGGATTAAGCGCTCCCGCTCGAGCGCTGGCAGCACGGACTCGAGCTGGGCGGGCCAGAGCTCGAAGGGGATGACCGACGCGCTTACATCGTGCGGCACCTCGATCGCCGTGCGCGCGATGAAGAGGGCGAGCTCCCAGTGCGGCGGGGCGTAGGCGAGTGCTGCCAGCTCGGGATCACTCGCCAGGCGCTGGGCCGCCAGCCGCGCCAGCTGCGAAGCGAGCGAGGACCCGCGCGTAGTCTTCCGGGCTGAGGATGTCGTGGAGGTGATCAAGGAACTCGACCAGCTTTCCTTCGATGTCGGGCCGTCGCTGCCCCATCTCGCGGGCGATGTCGTCGAGGGTCTCGCGCCAGGCTTTCTCGTTCCACAGCCGCCCCTTGTCGTCCGGCTCCCACTTAATGGCCTCAAGCTCGTCAGCGTGTTCGACGAGCCGCCGCACGCGCTCCTCTTTGAGTGCTAGGCCGGCAGCTAACGCACTGCCTCGGCGCGCCACCCGCGCCACCTCGATCTCGGTTGCCCACTTCTTCCGATAGTAGCTAAGGGCTGACGGATCGAGCACTGGCCACGTCCGCTCAGCAAACCACTTCCGAATTAAGGGCTCACTGTATTCAGCTGCCAGCCAAGTCAGTAGGGCGGCGCGCTGCTCGCTGTCGAGTTTTGGTGCCGCCATGAGTTGAACTTTCTTGAACTTGCTCCGGCTCGACGATTACTCTGAGCACCACACCTCGAAGCATCAGTAGCCGAGCTATCGCCGGCAGCTCGCTCTCAGGAATGTCCAGCTGCACCCTGGCCCCGCCGTCGCCAGCCACCTTGATGGCCGACTGGATCAGCGGGAAGGTGGCCAGGAAACTCACCGGCTCATCCATAGACCACCAGTGGCAGTCCCAGGCAGTGCCGCCGCTCCATCACGGCGCCATACCACCAGACAACACGACAGCGCCCGTTGATCGTGGCCGTTGTCACGCTCTCGCCGGTCTCAGCGGCGTTGCAGGTGATATCGATCCGCTCGACGCCAGCGAGTTCCAGCCCAGCCAGATCGCCGAGCGGATCGCCGCACGGATTGAGGCGCGGGCCGTTTGTGACGAACCAGACACCCTCTTGCGGGCGGGTCGGGCCAGCAAAGAGCGGCGGCACTTCGGGGAGGGTGGGACGCGGCGAGGGTGTCAGATCAGGGACTGACGTAGCAATCGGGCCGGGAGTAGGCGGCTTCTGCGCCGCTACCGTGCCCGAAGCAACCCACACGAGGGACAGGAGAGCCACCAGTCCCCATGCCCACCCGGCTCCCGCATGATGCGATAGCGCGCGACAACCTTGCAGCCGGGGCACTGCGCAAAAACCCAGCCGCTCGGTAGCGCGGGCCGATAGCCCTGCGGTCGTCCGCGCCGCCCGCCGCTCCTGCGCCGCCGCTTCATGCATACTCCTATCCCTCCCCGCCCAACGCCCGCGATGGCGCGCCCATGGCCCGCGCCTCCAACTCAGCCACGCGGGTTTTTAAATCGGCCACGTCGTTGGCGAGCGTATCGAGGCGCACTGCCAGCGGCTCGACGAGCGCCGCCGCCTCCTGTGCGGCGAAGATCGTGGCATCACTCGCCAGCTTGCCTAAACGGATCTTGATGTCGCTCACGTCGTCCTGCATCTGTGTCAGCACCGTGTTCAGGTGACTGATTGTCTCGAAGTACGCAGCCTGAACTTCGCGCCGGGCGCCCCGCCCGAGCTTTGTTGCCGATTTTCGAAACTCATGCATGACTAGGATCGCCCTCGCCACAGCCGCGCAGCGTCGAGCAGCAGGTGCGCCCCACCGAGAGCTAGCCCAGCCCAGAGCAGCCGGTCAAGGTGCGCTTGCCGCGCTTGCCGCTCGGCTCGATCCGCCTTATCCTGCTCCTCCAGAGCCACAACCCGCTGTGAGAGGCCAAGCAGACCACCAGCAACCATCTGGCGCAGCGTGCCCAGCGTGCCGTGCAGCGTGGCGATCTCGTTGAGCAGCACGGCACCCTCCGACGCCGGGGCGAGTGCTGGCTCAGGGGTGGCGGTGTCGCGGTAGAGGTTCTCGTTGGACATCACGTCCCCCCGCCGACGTAGACGTTGATCGTCACCACATCACGGCCGGCGGCCATATCAATACGCACGTCGCCGGTTGCGGCGTTCGCCATATTGATTACCGCTGCCCGCAGCTCGGGCGTGTCTCTCAGCATCGCCTCAACAACGGACGGTTGCATCGCCCCAGACGCCGCAGCCGCTAGCACGCGGTCAAGCAGTGGGGCGTGCAGATCAAAGGCGATCCGCTGCGCCTGCTCTTCGCGCAGCAGCCGCAGGGTGATATGGTCGCCACGGCGCGCAGCTGCGACTTTCTGGCGGAAGGCGCTCACGCCCACTGCCCCGTCACGGTGTCTGTGGCCTCACTCCAGAGCAACCAGCCACGCTCAAACACGCGTAGCGCCACGCGCTGCGGTGATAGGCCCGCAGTGAACTCGTCAGAAGTGGCCGCGCCGAACTGGGCCGCTCGCGGGAGCCAGTAGGCGGGAATGGCAAAGCCCCGCTGCTCGACCGGCAGCGGGTATGCATCGCCCCACGCGGCCCACGGGTCGGCCGGCGCCTTCGCCGCCTGCCAGGTCGCAACGGCCCTGCGCACCGCGGCGATGTACTGAGCCGGCTTGTTGTTGTCGCTGCTTGGGGCGTACTTGGGGATAACGGCCTCAACCGTCTTGAGGCCAGCGCCTTCGTAGATTGCACTGCGCAGCAGGGTGAGGAAGTCGCGTAGACCGTCTGCCCACGTCGCGTACCAGGCAAAGTTGCCCTTGCCCTCAGAACCGACGATCGGCCCGACGTGGGTAGCGCGGCCCTGCGACTTCCTGAGGTTGCCCCAATTCTTCGTCGCTCGGGCAACGCTCTTCGTGCCGAGCGAGCTCTCGTGCAGGAAGAAGGCGAGGGCGATGGCGGGATCAACGCGAAAGTCGAGGCAGATGCGATACAGGGTATCCTCGCCGTTCTCGCGAGCGGCGGGAGAGTTGGCCGCCGTGAGGATAGCGGCAAACTGCGCAGCGGAGATGCGGGGGGAGGAGAGAATGGGGAGGGGCGCGGGAAGTGCGGCCATCGCGGCAACCTCGTTGCGAGGTAGCCACCGCGCTTGTGCATGGAATACTCCCGTAACCTTCGCTTCAAGCGCGGCGGCTACGGGAGTAGCTAAAGTATACCATAATGAGGCAACAGCAAGCTGGCGCTCGACTGCTGCCGATCGTTACAATCCGGTTATACGGCGTGGCTACGGCGCAAGATAGCCTTGTGCTTGCACCTCAACACGCGCCGTTGCTAGATTGTCGTTGAACGTCTTCAGCGAGTAGGTGCCAGTCGCCCCGGCCGCAAGTGTGCTCGGGCTTGTAAAACTGTTTTCGAGATCAACCACGTTGCCAGCGAGGTCGTAGAACGTCGCGACCACCTCGACGCCGCGCATCTCCAGTTCCTCAGGATTGCGCACATCGCCGAAAACCTCGAGCCCGAAGTTGTCGCGGGCTTGTATATTCAGAATGGTCACATCGCGATAGGCGAGCGACGAGCTTGAGTTCACGTCGGTAACGGCGATCGTGAAGGCGGCCGCTGTCGCTGGCGGGTTGCCGATGTAGACTGAAAACGGGCTGCGCCGGCCTGGCCCAACCTGTGTAAGCGTGGCAAAGGTATCTTCGACCGCAACGAGCTGGCCGCCCGCATCGAGCAATCGCGCAGTGATCTCGACAAAGAATACCGGGCTGGCGGTCGGGTTGATAACCTCGCCGATGATGTTCCAATAGCCGCTATACCGCTGGATACGCGTGCTGCGCACCTGCACCTCGTCGGCCGCAACGGGTGGGCTGACGTTCGTGAGCTCGGCCTGGGCAAGCAAGGGCAGGCTCACACGAAACGGCGGCTGGGCCTGAGCCGGCACGGCGAGCAGCAAGAGGAAAAGCAGTGGGAGTAAGTGGCGCATCGGCGAGCCCTTTCCGTGCCTCACATGAATGGCAATCGAGGCTTCGCTGCGTATGGTTCAACTATCGAGTATGGTACAACCCGGAGACCGTTTAGGCGCAGGAGCTTATGGTCATATGTGTAAAATACATACGCCGAATATAATTGAGCCGTGGCTAAGTGAATAGCATCAACACCACTTACCTTGTAAGGGTTATTACTCCTCAACTCGCGAACTTGCCGCATAATAGAACGAGCAAGTCGCGCGATGCCTTCATGAAACTCGACAATGCCAATGATGGTGGTATTATTCCATAGCTCGTCTATAAGCGCTTCGTCGTCATCTTCTCCTTCAAGGTAAGAAACCTCAGCGATGGAGACCGCAGATGTAATGATGCGTTGCTCTCGCTGATTGTCTTTAACCTCATCGAGCATGGACTCAATAATGGTTGCTCGATCTGGGTGATTTTCCAGGTAACTCAGGAATACACAGCTATCCCAATAGCTAAAGCGCAGAATCTTCGTCATCGCGCATGCTCCGAATGCGTTTTTCTGGCTCTAGCCCCCCAGCTGGCACTTTCCAACGACCGCGCAAGCCGAGGTAGCTCTCCGGCTCGACTTCCTTGAGGATTGTCACGTCCGTAATTTGCCGCATTACCTCTGGGCGCCACTGCTCCGCATCACGCCCAACATTTCCGTGCACAAGTACTAGCCTACCCCACGCATCACGCATCAGTTCTTCTTGTCCAACTGAGAGGTAACACGAGACTGGGGTATCATTGAGGAGATCATATAACACGAAGCGCAATCCACGCCGGCGACTGAGTGTTTCCACTCGACCGCGCAAGGCGCCCATACTGTAACGAAGCGTAACTGGGGCCTTGTCAACCTGGATTTCCTCGCGCACAAGCAGCGCCTCACCAAGAACTGATTCGAGGCGCACGGATTCAATGGACCGAAGGCGGGGGAGATCTCCGATCATTCTGCCCCAATGCTGGACGGACTTGGTGTGACCCTCAAGTGGCAGGTGGCGCGCGATAAGCTGGGTCGTGTCGTGATATGACTGGACTGTACCAACAACAATCTGCGGCTCTGGCGCCGCAATATGGGTACTAACGAGCGTACTTCCAACTTGCAAGTCTTCCACGTCAAGCGTGATTTTAGCCTTGCGATCCACTTCCGTCGAAAGCGCCCGCACGAATTTATTAAAGCGACGCATCGCTTCGGCGAAGTCGCCTGCATCGATGGTTCCGTTCAACTTGATAGTTAGGGTGTCGTCAGCCACAAGTCACCTCCCCTGATGCAAGTTTGCTGGAGAGGTCCATGGTAGCACAGGCGTGTGTCACATACTGTCAATTTCACAAACTTTTGTTCTAAATTGTAACCCGGCCTTACCATTTGCCAGCGGCGCCCCGTGCTATACTCGGCGTCCTTTTCGTCTTGTTTGGAGCTATGATGCGTACCCTACTCGCCGTCGTCGCCACCGCTTCAACCATCCTCATTGCCGGCATCCCTCAGGGCGATGCCCGCTGGTGGATTGCCCTGCTCACCATCGTCGCGGTCTGGTTGCTCTGGGTACTCGGCGGCCGGGA
>Ga0187894_10001374_pt1 | contig 31373 bp, 29 predicted proteins | sample GBC1701081metaG_FD_136650 | JGI IMG/M metagenome (GOLD analysis project Ga0187894, IMG submission 136650) | White microbial mat communities from a lava cave in the Kipuka Kanohina Cave System on the Island of Hawaii, USA - GBC170108-1 metaG ...
AGAGCCCTCACCCGCCCTCTCGCCTTCGCGAAGCCGGAGCTTCGTTTTGGCGCAGCGAGGTTGCTTCGCTTCGGCGGAGCAAGGTCGGGCACCCTCTCCCATTGCTTCGCAACGGGAGAGGGGAAACGGGGGAGAGGGGATGCGCTTACTTTATATACGCCCTGACCGCGGCACCGATCACGTTGAGGATGATGTGGCCGGCGGTGATCGAGGTGATCTCGTTCACGTCGCGCGCGGGCGTGATCTCGACGAGGTCCATGCCGACGAGGCGGCCCTTGCGGGTCAGACCCTTGATGAGCTCGATTGTCTCGGCATAGGTGACGCCGCCCGGTTGCGGACCGTTGACCGCCGGCATGACGGAGGGATCGAGGCCGTCGGCATCGATCGAGAGGTAGTAGCGCCCGCCATCGGGGATCTGGGCGAGGATCGCTTCCATGCCGCGTTTGTGCAGTTCATAGACGGTGATGATATTGGCGCCATATTTGCGCGCCGCCTCGACTTCCTCGGTACGCGCGCTGCCCTGGCCCCGGATGCCTATCTGGAAGATCTTGTCGATATGCTTCATCTCGGAAGCGCGCCTTATGGTGCTCGAATAGCCTTCGCGCGCCCCGTTCACCTCGTCGCGCCAGTCGAGATGGGCATCGAGATGAACGAGCGTGATCGGACCTTCGCCGTCGAGCGCGCGGAAGATCGGGATCGGGATGCCGTGGTCGCCGCCTATGGTGATGGGCAGCGCCTTGGCCTTCAGGATCTTGCGGATGGCGGTCTCGGCGAGCTTATAGTGAGCCCCGAGATTGCGCGGATCGCCCGGCACGTCGCCGACATCGACGACCTTGATGTTCTTGCCGTCGAAGACCGGGCCGCCGATGTCGAAATCCCAGCGGTCGAGATTTTGGCTGATGCGCTGCGAGGCCCGGCGCACCGCGGTCGGCGCGTTGGTCTGGTCGTTGATCGTCTCGTCCATCGCATAGGGGTCGCCATAGGGCATGCCGATAATGGCGAAATGCGCGTCGAGCTTGTCGAGGTCTCCCGCGAAGGGGAAGTTCATGAAGGTCGTGTAGACGCTGCGTGGCGCCACGGTCGGGTTGGGCATGGTTGTCTCCTTTTTGGGTGATTAACTGCTTCGGGTTGGAGCGCGGGTGAGGCCCATCTGCGGCTGCAGGACGTTCTCGAGCCAAGCCGCGAATTGGGCGAGGAGGGAATTGAGGCCCCAATAGATGAGCGCGATGAGGGTGAAGACTTCGACCGGCGCGAAGGTGCGCCCGATCACGTCCTGCGACATGTAAGTGAGTTCGCCGACGGTGATGATCGACAGCGCGGCTGATTCCTTGATCAGCGTGATGGTGAGATTGGTGGCGGCGGGCAGCACATAGCCGATCACTTGCGGGAAGAGCACCTTCCGGAAGGTCTGGCCGTAGGCGAGGCCCAGAGCACGGGCCGCTTCGCCCTGGCCGGGTGGGATTGAGAGAATGCCACCCCTCACGATCTCGGAGAAATAGGCCGCCGCATAGGAGGAGAGCGCGATGATGCCGGCCGTCATCGGCGAAAGCCTGATGCCGGCGAAGGGCAGCGCGAAGAACAGCAGGAAGACCTGCACCAGGAAGGGGATGTTGCGGATGAGCTCGATATAGGTGAGTGCCACAGCGTTGAGGATGGGACCCGCGCGCAGCCGGATGATCGCAATGAGGGAGCCGAGCGCGAAGCCCAAAGGCAGCGAGATGGCGCAGATGAGCACCGTCTTGGCGAGTCCCAAGGCAAAATACTGCCAGTTGTCGGTGATGATGGCGAGGTCGAAGCTCATGACCTTTGCACCCGGTTGCGTTTCTCGAGCTGGCGCGCCAGCGTGCTCAGCACGAACAGCATGACGAAATAGAGGGCGGCGGCGATGATGAAGGCTTCGACCGGGCGGTAGGTGGTGTTCATGATGTTCTGCGCGGTGCGCGTCAGGTCGACCACCGTGATGACCGAAAGCAGCGTCGAGGCCTTGACCAGCAGCGTGAATTCATTGACGAGCGGCGGCAGGATGAAGCGGACGACCTGCGGCAGGATGACCTTGAACCAGGTGACGAAGCGCGGCAGGCCGAGCGCGTCCGCCGCCTCATATTGTCCATGCGAGACCCGGGTCAGCCCGCCGCGGATGATCTCGGCGGCGAAGGCACCGCTATTCAGGCTGAGCGCCAGGACGCCCGCGGTGAACGGCCTGAGATCGATGCCGGTCAGGCCCGGCAGCGCGTAATAGACGAGGAAGATCTGAACGAGGAGCGGGGTCCCGCGCACGAAGCTGATATAGAGACGGGCGAGAAGGCGCACGGGCTTCCATCTGGCTTCACGCATGAAGAAGAGGAGGAGCCCGACCGCCAGGCCGAAGATAGCACCCAGCAGCGACACGAAGAGGGTTACGCCGGCTCCGAGCAGGAACTGGTCGAACTGCGCAAAGGTTTTGTCGAAATGGAGCATCGCGGGCCAGCAAGGCTCCGCCCCGCCGGAGCGGAACGGAGTCTCGAAAGCTCAAAGATTCAGAATGCGCCGGCGGGCAGATAGCCGTCCTTGGGCGTCTGCATTTCGAAGCCGAACCACTTCATCTGCAGCTCCTTGAGCTTGCCGGCGTCATTGAGCGCGTCGATCTTCGTGTTGATATAGTCGCGCACATCGAGATTGTCGGGCCGCGTCACCCAGGAAAGATAAGAGCTTTCGCCGATCGTCGCCGCCACTTGATAGGTATCGGGCACGTTCTTCATCAGCACCGCGGCGGAAGGTGAGGCAATGACGATGGCATCGACCTGGCTCGAGGCGAGCGCCAAATGGGTCTCGGGGAAGGCGGTGAAGAGCTTCAATTCGGCATAGCCGCCGCCCTTCGCCTTGAGCTCGGCATTGTGCTTGTCGAGGATGGGCTGCACCGAGGAGGCGAGCTGGGTCGCGACCACGAGGCCGTTGAGGTCGTCCGGGCCCTTCACCCGGTCATCGCCCTTGCGCACCACGATGACATTGTCGAAAGAGCCGGTCGGGCGTGTATAGGCATATTTCTTGGCGCGCTCCTCGTTGATGCCGACCGAGGTCGCGACGAAATCGAACTTCTTGGCGAGGAGGCCGGGCAGGATGCCCTGGAAAGGCAGGTTGAGCTGCTCCATTTGCACGCCCAGCCCTTCGACGACGACGCTCAATATATCCATATTGTAACCGACGATCTTGCCGTCGACGACATATTCGAAAGGCTCGAAGGCGGCTTCCGTCGCCACCACCACCTTGCCGCGCGATTTGATGTCATCGAGAAGGCCTGCCGCGAAGGCGCGCCCGGCGCTCAGCGTGAGGAGGGCGGCGGCACTGCCGATAGCGAAATTGCGGCGCGTCAGCGCCGTCGTGATCTTGGACATTTTCGAACTCCCTGTTTGTTTTATGAGAGGCACGTCAAATCGCAGGCTGTCAAACCTCCGTCCGCCGTCCGTGATGTTTGTAGACACGTCCGATGATGAAGCTTTCGGTGTTCTTGATCCCTTCGACGGGGCGCAGCTCGTCCATGAGGAATTTGAACAAGTGATCCGTCGAGGGCGCTCTGATCTCGGCAATGAGATGATAGGGTGCGGTCATTCCGTAGACGCTTTCGACGAATTCGTAGGCCGCGAGGCGGCGCGCCACGTCATCGACGTGCAGCCTTTCAATGATGAAGCCGACAATGGCCGTGACGCCTGACCCTCGCATCGGATCGCTGATGAGCTGCACATGGATCGACTTGTCGCTGAGCAGATGCTGCAGCTTCCGGCGAACCGTGGCCTCCGCCACGCCGATCTCATTCGCCATCTGGACCGTGGACATCCGGCCATCGATCTGCAGGCGCTGGACTATGCCGCGCTCGGTCTCGTCGAAACCATCGAAGGTGGCGGAAAACATAAAATATATCGCCGATTATGGACGGATATAAACAAGAGCTATCGATTTATCATCGGAAAATGTAAAAGTCTAGCCTACTGTTGACAGCTTGTCGGCCCCAGCGCAAGGACGTGAGAATGAAAGTCGATGGCAAACCTTACCGGACGATCTGGCTCAACGCGGATGGCTGGTCGGTGGAGATCATCGATCAGACGAAATTCCCGCATCGTTTCGAGACGGTGACGCTGCGCTCGAGCGAGGATGCTGCCCACGCCATCAAGGACATGCTGGTCAGAGGCGCGCCGCTCATTGGCGCCACCGCCGCCTATGGCATGGCACTCCAAGCCCGCGTCGATCCTTCCGACGAGGCGCTGTCAAAGGCCTATGAGCGGCTGCATGCGACGCGGCCGACGGCCATCAATCTCAAATGGGCGCTCGATGAGATGATCAAGGCGTTGCGGAACTTTCCGCCAGCCGAAAGAGCGGCGCGAGCCTATAAGCGCGCCACCGAGATCTGCGAGGAGGATGTCGCGATCAACCAGGCGATCGGCCGCCATGGCCTCGCTTTGATCAAGGAAATTGCCGCGAAGAAGAAGCCGGGCGAGCCTGTCAATGTGTTGACCCATTGCAATGCCGGCTGGCTCGCCACTGTCGACTGGGGCACCGCGACCGCGCCCGTTTATATGGCGCATGACGGCGGCATTCCCATCCATGTCTGGGTGGACGAGACGCGCCCGCGCAACCAGGGTGCCTCGCTCACCGCTTGGGAACTCGGCCATCACGGCGTCAGGCACACCGTCATCCCCGACAATACCGGCGGCCATCTGATGCAGCACGGGCTTGTCGATCTGTGCATCGTCGGCACCGACCGCACCACCGCCGCGGGCGATGTGTGCAATAAGATCGGCACGTATCTCAAGGCGCTCGCCGCCCGTGACAACGACGTACCCTTCTATGTGGCGCTGCCGTCGCCCACCATCGACTTCACCATCGATGACGGCCTGAAGCAGATCCCGATCGAACAGCGCTCGGGCGATGAGGTGACGAAGCTCACCGGCGCCACCAAGGACGGGCGCATCGAGACGGTCGACGTCGTGGCGCCGGGATCGCCGGTGGCGAATTACGCTTTCGACGTCACGCCGGCCAAATATGTGACCGGTCTCATTACCGAGCGCGGTGTTGTGAAGGCGGACAAGGGCGCCATCGCCAAGGCCTTTCCAGAACGGGCCGGTTAGAAGCCAGCATTTACCCCGTCATTCCGACCGCGACAGTCTTGCGGTTGCGCCAGGCCTCCGACACCACGACCGCGCCGATGACCATGGCGCTGCCGAGGAGGCGCGGCAGGCTCAGCTCCTCGCCGAGCAGCAGGGCGGCCAGGAACATCACGAAGACCGGCTCGAGATTGAGCAGCATCGCAGTCGGCGCCCCGCCGGCCCATTGCACCGCCTTGAACATGCCGATGAAGGAGACGGTGAAGAAGAAGCATGTCACCAGAAGCGGCAGCCAGCCGCTGAAGCCCGCTTGCGTCACGGCGAAGGTTCCGGTGGCAAGGAGAAAGAGGGCGGTTGTCGCGACGCCGGATATCGCCATGTAGTAGGAGACGACGGTGCCGTCGGCGTTTCTGAGCTTGATGCTGTTCCAGAAGATCGAGACGGCATAGCCCAGGGCCGAAATGCCGCCGAACATCAGCCCGAGCGAGGAGAGTTTTACCTCATTGAGACCGATGACGATGCCGATGCCGGCAAGCGCCACGACGAGGCAGAGGAACTCGACCAGGCTCGGAAGCCGTCGCGCGTGAGCGCATTCGAAAAGAGCGGTGAGGATGGGGAATGTGTAGAGGATGATGAGGGCGAGGCTCACTGGAATATAGGCGAAGGCGCCGAGAAGACCCAGCGTCGCTATCCCCGCGGCTATGCCTGAGCCCAGGGCATGAAACGCATGGTCTCTGGGCAGCCGGTAGCTCAAGCCGACAAGCGGCAGCAGCGCCACGAGGCTCACCAACAGGAAGACAAAACGGAAGAAGACGACGGTTGGGGCGCTGAAACCCTGTCCATAGGCGAAGGGCACGGCGACATCATTGATGGCGAGCGTCAAGGCGGAAGCGGCCGCAATGATGATGCCGATGCGCGAATGCCGCGCCTGATGTTGGCTGGTCATGTCAGGAAACCCCGGTGGTGCCGAAACAGCACCTGAACCCACATCCTACCGGACGGAGAGCCGCGCTTCCAGTCCTGCCCCGGCCCTGTGCTCCCACTGCAATGTGATAGGTCGTGACGCGACAAATTGTTGACGCTTTGTCAGTCTTGCCTAGTCTGATCATCGGGACGGCGTGGCGCGGAGGTTTTGCCATGCTCAGGACGGCATTTCGGTTATTTGGCGCGGTCTTCGCTGTCGCGTTCTCTCCACTTGCAGCCGTCGCGGCCGACACGCCGGTCGATCTCGAGCTGGTTCTGGCGGTCGACGTCTCGCGCTCCATGGATATCGATGAGCAGACCTTGCAGCGCAATGGCTATGTGGCGGCCTTCCGCCATAAGGACGTGATCGAGGCCATATCCTCAGGCCCGAGCGGCCGTATCGCGGTGAGCTATGTCGAATGGGCGGGGCCGGCCTTCCAGACGACGCTCATGCCCTGGACGATCATCGATGGGGAGGCTTCGGCCCGTGCCTTCGCCGACCGTCTTGCCGCTGCCCCCATGTCGCGCGAGCATGGCACATCGATCTCGAACGGCTTGATCTTTGTGGGGCCGAGTTTCGACGGCAACGGCCTTGCCGGCGAGCGCCGTGTCATCGACGTCTCGGGCGACGGGCCCAACAATATGGGGGTGCCGGTGAATGTCGCCCGCGATCCGCTGATCGCCTCAGGGATAACCATCAACGGCCTGCCTATCATGATCAAGCGGCCCGGCGGTTTTGCCTCGATCGAGAATCTCGATATCTATTATGAGGATTGCGTCATCGGCGGCACCGGTGCTTTCCTGGTGCCGGTGACCGATATCCAGAAGCTCGCTTCGGCGATCCGCCGCAAACTGGTGCTGGAGATCGCCGCACGGCCGACCGGGTTCGTCAAGGCGAGCGAGGTCAAGACGCAGCCGCGCGTCGATTGCATGATCGGGGAGAAGCTGCGCGAGCAGTGGATGAGGGAGTAGGGGGAGAGCTTGGGACATCTGCTGCGCACCCGCAAAAGCCATGAGCATGCGCGGGTCACTTTCGTCGAACTGTTCTTCGATCTGGTCTTCGTATTCGCGGTCACCCAGCTCTCGCATGCGCTGCTGGCGCATTTCTCCGTCCTGGGCGCGGTCGAGACCCTGGTCCTGATGATGGCGGTCTGGTGGGTGTGGATCTACACCTCCTGGGTCACCAACTGGCTCGACCCCGAGCGCGTGCCCGTGCGCCTCGCGCTGTTCGCCATCATGGCCCTGGGCCTCATCATGTCGGCCGCCATCCCCTCGGCCTTCGCCCAATTGGGCCTCGTCTTCGCGGTCGCCCATGTCTCGATCCAGGTCGGCCGCACGCTCTTCATGCTGTGGGGCGTTCGGGGCCACGCTGGGCTCAGCCTCAATTTCCGCCGCATCCTCGCCTGGCTCTGCGTCTCGGGCGTGTTCTGGATCGCCGGCGGCTTCATGGAAGGCGAGGTCCGCCTGGTGATCTGGGCACTGGCGCTCGTCATCGAATATCTGGGGCCGTCGCAAGGCTTCTGGACGCCGGGTCTCGGCCGCTCGACCACCGCCGACTGGGATGTCGAGGGCGGCCATATGGCGGAACGCTGCGGCCTCTTCGTCATCATCGCGCTGGGCGAATCCATCCTGGTGACGGGCGCCACCTTCAGCGAGCTCGCCTGGAGCCTCTCGGTGGTGCTGGCTTTCCTGTCGGCCTTCCTTGCGAGCGTCGCCATGTGGTGGATCTATTTCAATGCCGGCGCCGAGCGCGGCACGCTCACCATCACCTCATCCGGCGATCCAGGCCGGCTGGCGCGTCTCGCTTACACCTATATCCATCTCTTCATCGTGGCCGGCATCATCGTGACCGCGGTCGGCGATGAATTCACGCTCGCCCATCCCGATGGTCATGCCGATCTCAAGACGGCTTCCGCCATTATCGGCGGTCCGGCGCTCTATCTCATCGGCACGCTGCTCTTCCGCTGCGCCGTCACCGGGCGCCTGCCGAAGGCCCAGCTCCTGGCCCTCATCGCCATGGCCGTCATCTTCGCCGGCGCGAGCCTCGTCTCGCCGCTCATCCTGAGCCTCGCCACGACCATCGTTCTGGTCATCGTCGCCTTTGCCGAGAAAGGTGCCGCCCAAGAACTGAAAGAGATCCATTCCACATGACCCTGATCCATTCGATCGGTCCAGCCGAGCAATGGCGCATCCTCGCTCTCAACAATGCGCATGCGGTGGAGACGTCCGTTCTCGACGAGGTGCGCCTCGCTTCCATGCTGGACGAGGCCTTCCTCGCTACCCGCATCGGCGATGTCGACGCCTTCCTGATCGTCTTCGACCAGCGGGCGCGCTATGACAGCCCGAATTTCACCTGGTTCCAGGTGAAATATCCCGACTTCGTCTATGTCGACCGGATCATCACCGGGCCCAAAGCCCGAGGCAAAGGCTATGCCCGGGCACTTTATGAGGATCTGTTCGAAAAGGCCGCCGTCCGGGGCCATAAAAGGGTGGTCTGCGAGGTCAATGTCGAACCCCCGAACCCCGGTTCCGACGCCTTTCACGCCGCCCTGGGCTTTGTCGAGGTCGGCCGGCAGCTTTTGGCCGGTTCGGGCAAGACCGTCCGTTATCTGAGTAAGAATATTCCTAGCTAGGAATTGGTCGCTCCGGCGGGCCGCCGCGTTTCGCGGATTTGCCATGTCAAGGCCCGTTTTCATGCCGGATCGGCTGCCGATTTTCCTATCAAAATGCACGAAATTCGCAGGTTTTTCGGCCCATTTTGTCGCGTTTTTCGGGGCTGGTTTTGGGCCCCCGGGATGCTACCGTTTTGCTGCGGCAACGGTCTTTTTGTCAGTGAGTGAATGTCATGCCTGTCTTCGAGGAGTGGTTCGAATACGATTATGAGGAAGTTCTTCTTGGTGCGGTGAAGGCCGAAACCAAGCGCAAGCGGGACGAGTTGCTTGCGCTCCGTCTGCGTCGTCGCAGGCCACCCATGCGGCCCCAGAAGTAACACTTGACCGCTTCCAAGCGGAGACCGCGTCGGTCTCGATCCCGTACAAGCTCGTGCCGCCCGGACCCGTCATCCGGGCGGCACTATTTTGAGCCTCCTTCTAAAGTCTATCGTTCCAGGGATTGACGCCACGGGAAAAAGCAGCACGATTGCGTCCGGCAGCGTCCGTAAGAGACGCGGGGTGAGTCACACGACATCGGGAGGGAAAGGCTTGTCTGAGCGCGATCAGGCACCTGACGATACATTCCCCAAGCTTTTTCAGTTCAACGCCAGGACGCGCGGCGGGCGCGTTGCGATGCGCCACAAGGATTTCGGCATCTGGCAATCCTGGAGCTGGGCGCAAGCTTATGAGATCGTCCGCGCCTTGGCCCAGGGCCTCGCCGGGCTCGGCGCGGTGAGCGGCGACAGGATCGCGATCATCGGCTCCAACCGGCCTTATCTCTACTGGACGATCGCGGCCGCCCAATGCCTGGGCGCGGTGCCGGTGCCGATCTATGCCGATGCGGTCGCCGATGAGATGGCCTTCGTGCTCGAGCACGCCGAGATCCGCTTCGCCGTGGTCGAGGATCAGGAGCAGGTCGACAAGATTATCCAGGTCGCAAGCCGGCTGCCGGCGCTCAAGGCCATCCTCTATGACGAGAAGCGCGGGCTTCGCGACTATGACCATGCGAAGCTCCATGCGCTGGCCGGCATCATCGCCAAGGGACGCGAAGCGCTTGGGCGTACCGAAGCCGCAAGCCAGCTCGATGCCGCCATCGCCCGGGGCAAGGGCAGCGACATCGCCGTCATTCTCTATACTTCGGGCACGACCGGACGGCCCAAGGGGGTGATGCTCACTTATGACAATCTCCTGGCGAGCGCCCGCATCGGCATCGCTTTCGACGGTCTCACGGACAAGGACGAGATCATCGCCTATTTGCCCATGGCCTGGGTCGGCGATCATGTCTTCTCCTATGGCCAGGCGATCCTCGCCGGCTATTGCGTGAGCTGTCCCGAGAAGCCTGAGACGATCGTCCAGGACCGGCGCGAGATCGGGCCGACTTATGTCTTTGCCCCGCCGCGCGTCTTCGAGAACCTGCTCACCCTCACCATGGTGCGCATGGAGGATGCCGGGCCGGTGAAGCGCTGGATGTTCGGCCATTTCCTGAAGGTAGCGCGCCAATGGGGCGACAAGATCCTGAGCGGTGAGACGGTGCCGCTCTGGGCAAGATTGCATTACGCTTTGGGCAATCTCCTGGTCTATGCGCCCTTGCGCAACCGCTATGGCCTGTCGAAGGTGAAAGTCGGCTATACGGCGGGCGAGGCCATCGGGGCCGAGATCTTCAGCTTCTATCGTTCGATCGGCGTCAATCTCAAGCAGCTCTATGGCCAGACCGAAGCCTCGGTCTATGTCACCTTGCAGCCGGATGGCGAGATCAAGCCCGACACGGTCGGCAAGCCAGCACCTTCCGTCGATATCCGTCTCGGTCCCTCGGGCGAAGTCGAGTTCAGAAGTCCGGGCGTCTTCCTTGGCTATTACAAGGATCCGGAGCGCACCGCGGAGGTCAAGACGAAGGACGGCTATGTCCGCACCGGCGATGTCGGCTTCTTCGATGCGCAAGGCCATCTCAAGATCATCGACCGCGCCAAGGATGTCGGAAGGCTCAATCACGGCGGCCTGTTTCCGCCCAAATATATCGAGAACAAGCTTAAATTCTATCCGAACATCAAGGAGGCGGTCGCCTTCGGCGATCGGCATGACAGCGTCGCCTGCTTCATCAATATCGACCCCGTGGCGGTCGGCAACTGGGCCGAGCGCAATGATGTGACCCATGCCTCCTATCAGGAGCTCGCGGCCGACCCGCGCGTCTATGACATGATCGCGAGCCATGTCGAGGAGGTGAACCGGGCGCTCGCTCTGGAGCCCCAAATGCAGGGCGCCCAGATCGCGCGCTTCCTCATCCTGCCCAAGGAGCTCGATGCCGATGATGGCGAGCTCACCCGCACCCAGAAGGTGAGGCGCTCCTTCATCACCGAGCGCTATGCGGCGCTGGTCAAGGCGCTCTATGACGGATCGCTCAAGGCGCATCTCAATGTCGAGGTCACCTTCGAGGACGGCCGCAAGGGGCGGATCGCCGGCGATATCGTGATCCGCGATGTCGCGACCGAGTCCGTGACCGGCCTGGAGAAGGCGGCATGACGCGCGCCGTCTCCCGCGAGGTAATGCTCAATGTCGAGAATGTCTCGCTCGCCTTCGGCGGCGTGAAGGCCGTCACCGATATTTCCTTCGACATCCGCAACGGCGAGATCCGCGCCATCATCGGCCCGAACGGTGCCGGCAAGACCTCGATGCTCAATGTCATCAACGGCTTCTATCACCCGCAGAAGGGCACGATCACCTTCAAGGGCAGGGTGCGCCGCCGGATGCGCCCGTCCGAGGCGGCACGGTCGGGCATCGCCCGCACCTTCCAGAATGTGGCGCTGTTCCGTGGCATGTCGACCCTCGACAACATCATGTCGGGCCGCTCGCTCAAGATGCACGCGAATTTCCTGTGGCAGCTCGTTTATCTGGGGCCGGCGCGCCGTGAGGAGATCGCGCATCGGAAAAAGGTCGAGGAGATCATCGATTTCCTCGAGATCCAGCACATCAGGCGGATTCCCGTCGGCAAGCTGCCCTATGGCCTGCAGAAACGGGTCGAGCTCGGCCGCGCTCTGGCGATGGAGCCTGAGCTGCTCCTGCTCGATGAGCCGATGGCCGGCATGAATCTCGAGGAGAAGGAGGATATGAGCCGCTTCATCCTCGATGTGAACAGCGAGTTCGGCACCACCATCGCCCTCATCGAGCATGATATGGGCGTGGTCATGGACCTCTCCGACCGGGTGGTGGTCCTCGACTACGGCCGCAAGATCGCCGACGGCACGCCCACCGAGGTGAAGTCCAACCAGGGCGTGATCGACGCCTATCTGGGTGTCGCCCATGAGGAGTCCGAGCGATGGACCTCCTGAACCAGATATTCATCGCGCCTTTCATCCAGATGGCGGGTGCGCCCGATTTCCTGGCCCAGGTCCTGTGGGAGGGCTTCGTGTCGGGCATACTTTATGCGCTCATCGCTCTGGGCTTCGTCCTGATCTTCAAGGCCTCGGGCGTGTTCAATTTCGCGCAAGGCATCATGGTGGTGTTCGCGGCCCTGACGCTGGTTGGGCTCTATCAGAAGGGCGTCCCCGCCATCCTGGCGCTCATTTTGACGATCGCCGTCATGGGCGTGCTGGCGCTCGCGGTCGAGCGCCTCATCATGCGGCCCTTGGTCAACCAGCCCGAGATCATCCTGCTGATGGCGACGATCGGGCTCACCTATTTCCTGGTCGGGCTCGGCGAGTTCGTCTTCGGCGGCGAGCCCAAGCAGATGATCACAGAGGAACTGGGCCTGCCCACCGGCTCGACCGAGATCCCGTTTGGCGAACAAGGGGTGGTGATCCTCCAGCATATCGATATCGCGGCCGCCGTGATCGCGCTCGTCATGGTTGCGGCGCTCGGCCTGTTCTTCAGCCGCACCCGCATCGGCCGCGCCTTGCGCGCCGTCGCCGACGATCACCAGGCGGCCCTCTCGGTCGGCATCTCGCTCAATCAGATCTGGGCCATCGTGTGGTTTGCGGCAGGGATCGTGGCGCTGGCGACCGGCATCATGTGGGGCGCGCGCTCCGATGTCTCCTTCGCGCTCGAGATCATTGCGCTCCGCGCCCTGCCGGTCCTGATCCTCGGCGGCTTCACTTCGGTGCCGGGCGCCATTGTCGGCGGGCTCATCATCGGCATCGGCGAGAAACTGGGCGAGATCTATTGGGGGCCGCTGCTCGGCGGCGGTATCGAATCCTGGCTCGCCTATATGATCGCGCTGATCTTCCTGTTGTTCCGGCCGCAAGGCCTCTTCGGCGAAAGGTTCATCGAGCGGGTGTAGGATGTTCTATCGCGAGGCCGGCCAGTACAAATCGAGCTATGAGGCGGATCAGGCCGTCTTCCCGCTCGCCCAGGACCGCATCGGCATGGCCGTCATTCTGGTCCTTGCCGCCGCGGTCGTTCCCTTCATCGCCAGCAATTTCGTCCTGGAAGCGATCCTCATCCCCTTCCTCATCCTGGCGCTCGCCACCATCGGGCTCAATGTGCTGACCGGCTATGCCGGGCAGTTGTCGCTGGGCACCGGCGGCTTCATGGGGGCAGGGGCCTATGCCTGCTATAAGCTCACCACGTCCTTCCCGGATGCGAACCTCATCCTGCTCATCTTGCTGTCGGGTTTCTTCGCGGCGGCGGTCGGCCTCGTCTTCGGCCTGCCGTCCTTGCGCATCAAGGGACTTTATCTCGCGGTCGCCACACTTGCCGCCCAGTTTTTCCTCGAATGGTGCTTCATCCGCATCGGCTGGCTTTATAATTACAATGTCTCGGGCGCCATCGATTCACCCGAGCGCCGCATGTTCGGCCTGGTGTTGACCGGCCCCAATGCCAGCCCGGTCACGCGCTATCTCACCGTTCTCGCCATTGTCTTGGGCGTGACCGTGCTGGTCAAGAACCTGGTGCGCGGCCGGATCGGCCGCTCCTGGATGATGATCCGCGACATGGATATCGCCGCCGAGCTCATGGGCATCCGTCCGCTTGTCGCCAAGCTCTCGGCCTTCGCGGTCTCGTCCTATATTTGCGGGGTGGCGGGCGCCATGTTCGTCTTCTTCTATCTGGGCTCGGTCGAGCCCGCGGCCTTCTCGATCACGCTCTCCTTCCAGATCCTGTTCATGGCGATCATCGGCGGGCTCGGCAGCCTGATCGGCTGCTATTTCGGCGCCGCGTTCCTGTGGATCCTGCCGATCTTTTTGCGCAACGTGCTGCCCATGCTCGGCATCGATGTCGGGGCGGAGAACATCGTTCATTTGACCTCGATGATCGTCGGTGTCTTGATCATCCTGTTCCTGATCTGGGAACCGCATGGCCTGGCGCGGCTGTGGCAGGTGGCGAAAGAGAAATTGCGCGTCTGGCCGTTCCCCTATGCGTGACGGCGACGGAAGTTCAATATGAGGCCCATTGGCCCGTTATGGGAGGTAAAGATGAAACTCAAGGCACTGATTGCAGGAACGCTCCTGAGCGGCGTCCTGGCTTGCGGGGCGGTAGCGACCGCATCCGCCGAGGACACGGTCTATGTGCAGCTTCCGACCTATCGCACCGGACCCTATGCGGGCTCGGGCATCCCGATCGCCAATGGCATGGCCGACTACATCACCATGCTCAATGAGCGCGACGGCGGCATCAATGGCGTGAAGATCGTCTTCGATGAATGCGAGACGGGCTACGACACCCAGAAGGGTGTGGAATGCTATGAGCAGGCGAAGGCGAAGAAGTCGCTGGTCTTCAATCCCTGGTCGACCGGCATCACGCTCGCGGTCATTCCGAAAGCCGGCGTCGACAAGATGCCGATCCTGTCCATGGCCTATGGCCTCTCGGCGGCGGCCGACGGCAAAGCCTTTCCCTGGGTGTTCAACCCACCCATGACCTATTGGGACGGCGCCTCGGGCGTCATCAAGTACCTGGCCGAGCGGGAAGGCGGCATCGACAAGCTCAAGGGCAAGAAGATCGGCTTTATCTATCTCGACGCCGGTTACGGCAAGGAGCCGATCCCGCTCTTCGAGCAGTTCGCCACGCAATATGGCTATACGCTGTTCAAATATCCGGTGCCCGGCAAGGAGATGCAGAACCAGTCGTCGCAATGGCTGAATGTGCGGCGCGACAAGCCGGACTACATGGTGATCTGGGGTTGGGGGGCGATGAACCCGACGGCCGTCAAGGAGGCGACCAAGATCCGCTATCCGATGGACAAGTTCATCGGCGTATGGTGGTCGGGCGGCGAGGACGACGCCAGAGGCGGCGGCGCCCAGGCCAAGGGCTATATGACGCTCAACTTCAATGCGGTCGGCACCGATTTCCCGGCGATGCAGGACATCAAGAAGCTCGTCGTCGATGCCCGCAAGAGCAAGGTCGAGCCCGCCAAGTTCGGCGAGAACCTTTACAATCGCGGCGTCGTCAACTCGCTCTATATGGCGGAGGCGATCCGCATCGCCCAGGAGAAGACCGGCAAGAAGGTCATCACCGCCGAAGACATGCGGGTCGGTCTCGAGAATCTGAGCATCGATGATGCGCGGCTCGAAAAGCTCGGCCTCAAGGGCTTCATCGCGCCGGTCAAGGTCACCTGCGACAACCACTCGGGCCATCACAAGATGTATGTCCAGCGCTGGACGGGCGAGAAATGGGAGAAGGCCTCCGACTGGTTCGATCCGATGTCGGATGTGGTGAACCCGATGCTGCTGGCGGCATCCAAGTCCTACACGGAAGCGAACAAGCCGTGGCCAGAGCGTAGCGAGCCTTGCGCGAATTGACAGAGCTTGTCCCTCCCTCTCATCGGGGGAGGGACACTTGGCGCATGACTGGCGCCTGTCGCATCGCATGCGGAATTTGATTTTGTGCTTCGGACCGCGCGCGTCACTCTTGACAAGAGAAGGACTGCGTTCAATACTTCTCGCAACCTAGCAAAGACGCAGGTCATCGGTGAGCAATGAGGCTCGGTGCCCCTAAGAGGGCGCGGAGCCTTTTTTATTGCCGCAAGAATGGCATCGGGTTCAGCTCGTAAGCGGACACCGTCCCATATCCTTGTCTGCATCAATGATGATGCAGTGACTGCTGCCAATCCAATAGTGAATTTTCCGGGCGGGAGCAGATGCTTCTCCGAGCAATGCGGGGACAAAGCAGCCTTCCGTCTCAACTCGACAGAACAAACCGGCCGCAACCGTGGGCTAGTCCAATGGTTCGGCCAAGAGGGAGAATGACAGGATGGACGATCATTCGATACGCGACAAGCAAAGCGGCATCGGCTACCGCGTGGCCTGTGATGTCGGCGGCACGTTCACGGATCTTTGCATCCTCGACGAGAAATCCGGAAAGATGCATGTCGCCAAGACGCCGACGACGGCCAATCCGATCGACGGCGTCATCAAGGGCATCGAGCTCGGCGGCGTGAAGCTCAAGGACATGGTGCTGTTCGCCCATGGTACCACCCTTGCCACGAATGCGCTCATCACCCGGCGCTTTCCGCCGGCGGTGATGGTGACGACGAAAGGCTTCAAGGACGTCATCGAGATTCGCCGCGGCACCCGCAATGATCTCTGGGACACGTACAAGGAGATGGCGACGCCCTATATAAGGCGGCGCGACAGGCTCGTCGTCACGGAGCGTATCGATTATTCCGGCAAGGTCATCGCCGAGATCGACGAGGCCGAGGCGCTCGAAGTGGCGCGCATCATCCGCAAGCGTGGCGTCAAGACGATCGCGATCTGCTTCGTCAACGCTTTCGCCAATCCCGCCAATGAGCAGCGGATGCGGGACATATTGGTGCGCGAATTGCCGGATGCGTCGATCTCGCTGTCGAGCGACATCATGCCGGAAATCTTCGAGCATGAGCGGTTCTCGACGACGGTTGCCAACGCCGTCCTGGCGCCGGTGGCGGGCGACTATACCCGCGATCTTGCCAAGCGCCTGGCGGCGGGCGGCTTCAAGGAAGACGTGCTGCTTCTGCATTCGGGCGGCGGCGTGATGACGGCGAAAGCCTCGGAGAAATTCCCGGCGCGCCTTGCAGCCTCCGGCATTGCCGCCGGCGCCATTGCCAGCCGCTTCGTGGCGCAACTTTCCGGCTTCGAAAACTCGATTGGCCTCGATATGGGTGGAACCAGCACCGATGTCTGCTTGAGCGACAAGGGCGAATTGCCGGTCACCAAGGACTGGCACGTCGAATATGGCTATCCGATCTGCTTCCCGAGCATCGAGGTCCTGACCATCGGCGCCGGCGGCGGCTCTCTCGCCTGGATCGACAAGGCCGGATCGCTGCGCAACGGTCCGCAATCGGCGGGATCGCGGCCGGGGCCCGTCTGCTACAACAATGGCGGCACCGAGCCTACCAACTGCGATGCCAATGTGCTGCTTGGCCGCCTCGGCACATCGCTCGCCGGCGGCGCGATCGAGCTCAGGAAGGATCTCGCCGAGAAGGCCATTCACGACGTGATCGCCAAGCCGCTGGGCTTGACGACCGAGGAGGCGGCCTTGGCCATCCTCAAGGTCGCCAACGCCAATATGGCCGATGCGGTGCGTCTCGTCTCGATCCGCAAGGGCTATGATCCACGCGACTTCGCGCTGGTGGCCTTTGGCGGCGCCGGGGCGCTTCATGGTGCGGCACTCGCCAGGGACCTCGCCATCCCGACCGTCATCGTGCCACCCAATCCGGGTGTCACATCGGCCCTGGGCTGCCTCCTGGTCGACATCACCCACGACATCTCGCGCATGTATCTCAACAACATCAACAACGTGTCGCTGGCCGATCTCGATAACTCCTTCCGCGAGCTCGAGACGGAGGGCCGCGACAGGCTGTTGAACGAAGGCGTCACGGAAGACCGCATGGTATTCCAGCGCTTCATCGACATGCGCTATCTCGGACAGTGGCGCTCGATGTCGATCGCGGTGCCCACGCCGCTCGAGACGCTCGATGCCGCCGTGGCCAAGTTCCACGAGGACCACGGGCGCGAGCACAATTATTCGCGTCCCGGTGCGCCGGTCGAGGTCTATCGTCTGCAGGTGAAGGCGACGGGCCTGGTGCGCAAAGCGGAATTCACCAAGATGCCGCGGCGCTCGGGCAAGAAGCCGGCCCCCATCGATGAACGCCTGGTGCGTTTCGACGAGCACCCCAAGCCGATGAAGACGCAGGTCTTCGATCGTGCCGCGCTGATGCCCGGCGACGTGATCGAAGGGCCGGCGGTCATCGAGCAGCTCGATTCGACGACGCTGGTGCCGCCCGGGCTCAAGGCCGAGGTGGACGATTACCTGACCATCATCATGCGTGTGCCACTGGGTTAGGACCCGAGGGCGCTCATCACGATGGACCCTATCAATTCTCAGGAGCCTAAAATGGCAAAGAACTCTCAAGGTTTCTCGCTCGATCCCGTGACCTTCGAAGTGCTGAAGAACGCCTATGTGAACATCGTCGACCAGATGGCCGAGCAGATCTTCCGGACCTGCTATTCCTTCGTCATCTATTCGCGGGATTTTTCCTCGGCCCTCTGCGACACGAATGGCGACACGATCATGCAGGGCAATGGCGACATCGCCGCGCATGTCGGCACGCTGCACTACACCGCCAAGGCGGTGATCAAGAAGTTCAAGGGCGATATCCATCCCGGCGATATCTTCGTCGTGAATGACGTCTATCAGGGCGGCACGCATTTCAACGATACCCGCATCTTCGGGCCCATGTTCTACAAGGGCGAGCTTTTGGGCTTCGCGCAGGCCAACGGCCATTGGGCCGATGTCGGCGGCGCGGTGCCCGGCTCCTTCAATGTGAGCGCGCTCGACCACATGGCCGAGGGGCTGCGCATCACGCCGGTGCGCGTCTTCAGCAAGGGCGTGTATCTCTCCGACGTCGCCGAGCTCATCGCCCATAATACGCGGGCACCTGCCGATATCATAGGCGACCTCCAGGCGCAGGCGGAAGCCTGCCGGGTGGCCGAGCGCGAGGTGCAGCGCCTGTGCGACAAATATGGCGTCGAGACGATCAAGACGTCTTTTGCCGAAGTGCAGGACTATGTCGAAACGCTGACCCGGCAGCGGCTGCTCGAACTGCCGAACGGGACCTGGGAAACCACCGACTATATCGATGTCGATCCGGTGAAGGGCGAAGGCATGATCCCCATCCATGTGAAGATGACGATCGACGGGGACAGCGTTCATTACGACCTCTCAGGCTCGCATCCCCACACGATCTCGACCTTCCTCAACTGCTGCTATGGCGGCGCCTTTGCCGCGATCGTCGCCGGCACCAAGATGCAATCGCCCGACATTCCGCTCAATTCCGGTTTCTACCGGGTGGTGACGGTGGAACTCGGTGCCAAGGGATCGGTGATCAATGCCGACTGGCCGACGCCGGTCGCCGGATTCTGCTCGGGGCCGTTCGAGAAGATCATGAATTCCGTCTTCGAGCTCTGGGCGGAGGTTCTGCCCGAGCGGGCGATGGCTTGCACCTTCAACCTCGAATATCTGCTGATCGGCGGACGCGACACCCGCCACGAGGGACTGCCTTATTTCATGTGGTACGACTGGATGGTCGGGGGCTGGGGTGCCCGCAACGGCAAGGACGGATGGGCCGCAACCGGGCCGGTCTTCGGTGTGCAACTCGGGACTCAGCCCTTCGAAGGACAGGAGCGCCTGTCGCCCGTGCTGACCACAGGTCATGAGCTCCTGGTCGATTCCGGTGGCCCTGGCGAGTACCGCGGCGGCATGGGGGTCCAGAAGGGCGGCACGCTCTATGCCTGCAAGCGGACCGTCGTCTCCTATTGCCGCGATCGTGAGCGCTCGATCACCTGGGGTCTGTGGGGCGGCCTGCCGTCGATCCCGCATGGCGTCTGGGTCAATCCCGGCAAGGCCAATGAGCGCTATCTCGGTTCGCTGTTCTCAGGCGTGCCGCTCAATCAGGGCGACACGGTCACCCGGCCCTCGGCCGGCGGTGGCGGTCTCGGCGACCCGCTGACGCGGGATGTCGATGCCGTGCTCGAAGACGTCATCGACGGCTATGTCTCGATCGAGCGGGCGGGCAGGGACTATGGTGTGATCGTGCGGGAGGTCGATCCCGATCTGTGCAAATTCGAGGTCGATCTCGATGCCACGGCGAAGGAGCGCGACCGTATCGATCGCGCCCGTGCCGGCTGGCTCGATGAAGATGCCGAGAAGATCGCCGAACGCTACCGCAAGAAGGAGCTTTCGGCTCTCGACCTGATCCGGCAATATGGCGTCATCGTCGATTGGGGTTCAGGCAAGCTTTTGGAAAAGACGACCCATCAGTTTCGGGATATGCTGAAGCGGCGTACCGTTCCATATTGGAGCTTCCGGAAGCAATCCGCCCAAGAGAAGCCGACATTGAAAGTGGCTTGATCATTCGACCGGTGCGGCACGCTGCAAGGCCGCCGCGCCGGTCAAGACCTGCAAGGTAGTCGCAGAGCATGGTTGACCGGCGACCGATAAGAGTAGGGGTTCTGTTCTCGACCACGGGTGTGGCGCGGACGACGGAAGCTTCCATGCTCAAGGCGACGCTGCATGCCATAGCGGAAGTGAACGAGCAGGGCGGCATAGATGGACGCGAGCTTGTCGCGGTCCATTATGATCCGGAAAGCCAAGCCGGGCATTTCAGCATGCTTGCTGACCGCCTGCTGGTCGAAGACGGCGTGCGCATCATCTTCGGCTGCTATATGTCGAGCGAGCGCAAGGCCGTTCTGCCGGTCGTCGAAAGGCGCAACGGCTTGCTCTTCTACCCGGCGCAATATGAGGGCTTCGAATATTCACGCAATGTGATTCATACCGGAGCCGTTCCTAACCAGAACAGCATCCCGCTTGGCCATTACCTCCTCGAGCATGTCGGCCGCAGTTTCTTCATGGTCGGCTCCGACTATATCTGGCCGTGGGAATCCGACCGCATCATGAGCGACATGATCCGCCGTCAGGAAGGCCGGATCGTCGGTGAGCGCTATCTCAAGCTCGATGCGCCGGAATTCGAATATGCCGCCCTGGTCAAGGAGATCAGGCGGGTTCGCCCCGACGGCATTTTCTGCAATTTCGTCGGCGACAGCATCGTGCATTTCTACCGGGCTTTCGCCGAAGCGGGGCTGGACCCCAAATCCATGCCGATAGCGAGCCTCACCACCAGCGAGGCCGACATCGAGGCGATGGGGGCCGAGGCAGGCACCGGGCACATCACGGCGGCGACTTATTTTGAATCGATCGACTCGGCCGCCAACCGGGCCATGCTGGCAAGGTATCGGGCGCGTTTCGGCGAGGCGGAACGGACCCATATGTGCTGGGAGTCGGCGTATTTCCAGGTGCATCTTGCGGCCAATGCCATGCGCCTCGCGGCCAGCGACGACATCCATCGGATTCGCTCGGCGCTGAATGCCTTCGAATTCAAAGCGCCGCAGGGGCGCGTCCAGATCGATTCCGAAAATGGCCATACCTATCTGTGGTCGCGGATCGGCCGCGTCGATGAGGCCGGCCAGTTCACGGTGCTGTTCGAAAGCGCCAGCGCCATAAAGCCCGATCCCTATCTGGTGAGCTTCGACCCCTCCGACTGGAGCTCGCAGTCGACGATCACCTCGTTGAATGGAGTATTGAAGGCGGGAAAAGGTACGCCCGCCGAAGTAGAGTGATAACGAAAAGAAAAGTCGCCGAGGAAGCCCATGGGTGAGACCAAGCAAAGCAAGATCGTTCAGTTCTTGCGGGCAGACGACCAGACTGACCGCGAATCTGAACAATCAATCAAGAGTAGCGCACGGCCGTCGGGTCCGGCGCGGGACGCCGAGCCGCGCAAGATTTCCGATCTGATCCGCAATGTCAGGAAGCTGCGCATCCTGCTCCTGCATCCGGGTGGGCCCGAAGGCAAGGACCTGCTCGAGCACCTCAATCGCATCGGCTGCCAGGTGAGCATTTCCTGGCCGCCGCCGGATGCGGTTCCGGCGGGAACGGATGTCGTGCTCATCGCGGTGCGCGAGATCGTGGAAGGCAACGTGCCGTTCCACTGGGACGCGGACAAGCCGGTTGCCTCGCTCATCGCCATCGTCGATTACGAAAATCCATTGATCGTGGAGCGTGTGCTGAGGCTGGGTGCGCAAGCCGTGATCGGTCTGCCGCTGCAACCTTTGGGCATTCTCGCCAATCTGCTGCTCAGCGCCACGAATTTTGACCAAACGAGAAAATTACGGCTTCGGATAGACCGACTGGCTTCGCGCCTCAAAGCCAATCGGGATGTGAGCACCGCCATGTCGATCATCATGCAAACGCATGGGGTGGCGGAGCGCGAAGCCTATGAGTTGCTGCGTTCGCAATCGATGACGCGCCGGACGACGATCGAAAGCACGGCCGCCGCGATCATTCAGGCGAGCGATGTCTTGAGAATGGGCTTGACACACAAGCCGCGTTCCTGAGAAAGTTTCTGACCGGCCTTTTTTCGCAAAGATGCGAAGCGGCCCTATTGAGCAAAGACGCTCATGCCCGGTGACCCGGGCAGGGGCGTTTTTTATGCCCCCGACAACCAAGATCTTCACGGTTCATGTTGATCGCGCCGACGGCGGTAACGCGCATCGGCCGGTGACCATAGCCAAGAAGACAGACGTGCCAGATGGGAATGAAACGTCAACATCGGGAGGACCTCAACAATGAGGATCAATCGCAGACAGTTCTTCAGGACCACAACCGGCGCCCTGGGCTTCGCCAGCATGCCCATGCTGCTCAAGTCGGCGGGCATCGCCGCCGAGGAGCCCATCCGCATCGCCAACATCCTCGACAAGACCGGCGGGTTGAACATCTACAGCTTGAAGCAGATCAAGGCGATCGCCTTGGCGGTGGACGAGCTCAACAAGGCGGGCGGATTGCTCGGCCGGCCGATCGAGCTCGTCTTTTATGATTCCCAGTCCAATAACCAGCTCAATTCGCAATATATGGCGCAGGCTCTGGTCAAGGACAAGGCGGCGGCGGTCTTCGCCGGCGTGACGAGCTCATCACGCGAGGTCATGCGTCCGGTGGTGAGAAAATTCCGCGGGCTCTTCTTCTACAACTCGATGTATGAGGGTGGCGTTTGTGACCGGCGCCATGTTTGCATCGCCCAGGTCCCGGCGCAGCAGCTTTCGCCACTCGTGCCGCGCGTCGTCAAGACCTATGGCAAGAAGTGCTATATTCTCGGCGCCGATTACATCTATCCGCATACGACGGCCAAATGGATCCAGAAATATACGCGCGAGGCGGGCGGCGAAGATATCGGCGTGGAGTTCTTCCCGCTCGATGTCTCCAACTTCGCACCGGCCCTGGCCCGTATCCAGGCGGCAAAGCCCGACGTCGTCTGGTCCATCCTCGTCGGCAGCGCGCATAATGCCTTCTATCGTCAGTATGAGTCGACCATCGGCAAGGCTAAGACGCCGCTTGCCTCCTGCATGTTCGGTATCGGGCGCGAGCAGACCTATCTGTCGGCCCAGGAAGCCGCCGGCATCATGAATGCGACGCCCTTCCATGACGAGTTGCCGAGCGAGAAGGCCCAGGAATTCGTCCGCAAGTTCAAGGAGTATTCGGGCGAGCAGGACTATGTGGGCGACTACGCCGAATATGGCTACCGCGGCGTGAACATCTGGGCCAATGCGGTGAAAAAAGCGGGCGATCCATCGCCCGATGCGGTGATCGCGGCGCTCGACGGCGTCCAATTCGAGGCGCCGGGTGGACTGGTGACGGTCGACGGGCAGACCAATCATGCGGTCATGGACATCCACCTCGTCAAGACGAATGACAAGCAGGGATGGGACCACCTGGAGACGTTCAAGCAGCTGCAGCCGTCCGACACGCAGGCCGTCTGCGATCTGCGCAAGAACCCGGATGACAACCAGCAATATACGCTGAGCCTGTAGCCCGGCATGACGCGACAAGCCGGCATCCGCGGATCGACGCGGCGGATGCCGGCATCCATAACGTTCACTCAAGGCGAAGGTCAGGACAGAGAGACATGGTCGGCAGCGTCATCGTGCTCTACCAAATCCTGTTTGCGGTCAGCCTGTTCATTCTGATCAGCCTCGGGCTGGCGATCATCTTCGGCATGATGCGAGTGATCAATCTCGCCCAGGGCGAGTTCATCATGCTGGGCGCCTATGCCTGCCTGATCTTCACCAGGCTCGAGATCAATTTCTGGCTCGCGGCATTGCTGTCCGGTCTGGTGGTCGGGCTTTTCGGCATCATCGTCGAACGCTGCCTGATCCGTTTTCTCTATGGCCGCATCATGGACACGCTGCTTGCGACATGGGGCTTGAGCCTGTTGATGATCGGTCTCGTCACGACGATTTTCGGGCCGCAGGAAGCGGGTGTCGAAGTGAGTCTGGGCAAGCTCGACGTCGGTGAATTCTCGGTCTCGATCTACAATCTCGTCCTGATCGCCGCGGCCATGGGCCTCCTGGCGCTCACCTATGCGCTCTGGCGCTACACGAAAGTCGGACTCGTCGTGCGCGGCACGATGCAGAATCCGGACATGGCGGCGGCCCTCGGCGTCAACACGGATCGATGCTACATGCTGACCTTCGGCTTCGGCTCGGCAATTACCGGCCTCGGCGGAGCGCTCATCGCGCCGCTGGTCGGCAACCAGCCGACAATGGGCGCATTCTATGTAGCCAAGGCCTTCATCACCGTGATCAGCGGCGGTGCGGCACCTCTTACCGGCACGCTCCTCGCCTCCGGCGTCTTCGGTAGCGTCGACGGGGTCATTTCCTATGCGAGCACGCAGGTCGTCGGGGAGATCAGCGTCCTTCTGGTGGCCATTGTCCTCTTGCGGCTCTTGCCCACCGGCATCACTGGCCGACTTGGCGGAGGAGTGTGACGATGCGGCTGATTTCGGCTGAAGATTGCGAGGCGCCGGTACCGCTCTGGTGGGCGTTGGTCGCGGTGGCGGCGGTGATCGGCTTCGCGCTTCCCTCATTCGTCGGCCTCGATGTCGTGATGAGCACATCGATCATCTTCGTCTATGCGATCCTGACGCTGAGCATGAGCTATCTCTGGGGCTATTGCGGGATGCTGAGCTTCGGGCAGACTGCGATGTATGGCGTGGGGGGCTATGCCTATGCCGTCATCGCCCTGAATTCGGGCAACACGACCATAGCGGTCTTTGCGGCCGTCTTCCTCGGCTGCCTTTTCGCGCTCGTCATCGGCTATTTCATGATCTATGGACGGATCAGCAAGATCTATTTCACCGTGATAACGCTCGTGATCACGGTCGTCCTGGAAAAGGCGGTCCGCGCCACGTCGGACGAGCGCTTTACGATCGGTTCCGTTCCGCTGCGTGGACAGAATGGAATATCCAACGTGCCTGACCTGCAATTTCCGTGGGACCCGTCGCAGACGCTGTTTCTGGACGGCGTCTATTATGTGGCTTTGGCGGCACTCCTTGCCGTTTTCATCGGGCTTCGGCTGCTGCTGACGACGCATTTCGGACGCGTGCTCATGGGAATCCGCGACAATGAGCGCCGTTCCGAGCTTCTGGGCTACGACACCCGCAAGTATCAGCTAGGCGCCTTTGTGCTGTGCGGCGGCATCGCGGCGCTCGCCGGGGTGCTCTATGGCGTCTGGGGAAATTTCGTGGCGCCCGAGATGATGAACCTCAACTCCGCTGCGAATATCGTCATCTATGCGATTGTCGGCGGGCGCTCGACGCTGGCCGGGCCGATCGCCGGCACGGCGATCATCCAGTATCTGACGAGCTGGCTCGGGACGGCCGGGGTAGGGCAGGTGACCGTGATCCTCGGCACCGTGCTCATCGTCTTCGTGATGCTGTTTCCGCGTGGCATATTGCCGACCCTCGGCGACGTCATCGCGCAAGTGTGGCGGTTTGCTCTCGCCGGCCGCGATCGCGCCAAGCTTCCGGGCGCCCGGAAGACTTCCGATGGGTGGCGCAATGCCTGAGTCCGAAATCCTGATCGAGACCATGGATCTCACCAAGCGCTTTGGCGGCGTCACGGCCATCGACGGCGTTTCCTTGCAGATCAGGCGCGGCGAATTGCGCTGCCTCATCGGGCCGAATGGCGCCGGCAAGAGCACGTTCTTCAAGATGCTGACGGCGCAGCAGAAGCCGTCATCGGGCCGCATCCTGCTCGCCGGTACCGATATCACCGACTGGCAGGCGCATCGCGTGAGCGGCGCCGGCGTTGGGATCAAGAATCAGGTGCCGGACGTCTTCGACAATCTGACGGCACGTGAGAATGTCTGGCTGGCGGCGAGCTACTTCAGGAAGACCGCCCGGCCGAAGGTACTGGTCGACGACGCGCTGAACAGCCTCGGCATAACCGCGCTGGCCGGCCGGCGCGTCGGCGAGCTTGCGCACGGCCAGAGACAATGGGTCGAGCTGGCCATGGTGCTGGCGCGCGATCCCTCGGTCGTGCTGCTCGATGAGCCGACCGCCGGAATGAGCGACGAGGAGACCGCCAAGACCGCCGAGCTCATACTCGAGCTCAACAAGTCGCGGACGATCGTCGTCGTCGAGCACGATATGCAATTTATCCGCAAGATCGCCAAGATGGTGACCGTCTTCCATCAGGGCAAAATCCTCGCGGAAGATACAATGGCCAATATCCAGAAAAACAGGATGGTGCGCGATGTCTATCTCGGCAGATCGGCCGCTGCTTGAGATCCATGGTCTGAGATCGGGCTATGGCCGGATCCGGATTCTCGACGGGCTCGATCTTTCGCTCGGCGAAGGCTGCATTCTCGGCATCCTGGGCCACAATGGCATGGGCAAGACGACGCTTCTGCGGACGCTGATCGGGCAGGTGAAAGCGAGTGAGGGCAGCATCCTTTTGGCCGGCAACGACCTCATGAAGCGCAAGCCCTACGAGCGGGCGCGCCTGGGACTGGGCTATGTGCCGCAGCGCCGCGAGATCTTTCCCGACCTGTCGGCGCTGGAGAACCTCAGGATGGGGATGACCCGGCATGAGGATGATCAGGTTCTTGACGAGGTGCTGGGCTATTTCCCCACTCTGGGGTCGCTGCTCGATCGCCCCGGAAAAGGATTGTCCGGCGGCCAGCAGCAACTGCTCGCCCTGGCACGCTGCCTGGTAGGAAGGCCAAGGCTGTTGATGCTCGACGAGCCCACGGAAGGCATACAGCCGTCGATCATCGAGGAGATCGCAAGCCTCCTGCCTGTCTTGCGGGACAAGTTCCGGCTCACGATACTTCTGGTGGAACAGGACCTGCAGTTCATCTCTTCCGTCGCAAGCCAGGTCGCGATCATCCAAAAGGGTCGGATCGTGACCCATCTCGATCCGCACGAGCTCTCCAACCACGATGTCATAAACGCGTATCTGGGCGTCTGAACCGGATCTCTGCTCATGTTCATGAGAACGTCCGACGGATTGGATCTGCAGTTCAGGGAGGTCGGCAGAGGACCGACCATCGTCTTTTCCCATGAGTTTGGTGGGAACTATGCATCATGGGAAAAGCAGATCGAACGATTGGCCACGACGCACCGGTGCATCGCCTACACGGCGCGCGGGTTCTCGCCATCGACGATATCCGGCCAGGAGATGCACTATGGGCGCCATATGCTCGTGCGGGATCTCGTCGAGCTTGTAGAGCATTTGAAGCTGGAACGCTTCCATCTCGTTGGCGCCGGAATGGGCGCGGCCACGAGCCTGCTCGCGTCGGAGCTCTTGGGCGACAAGGTAAAGACAATCACGCTTGCCGACTGCCCGGCCGGTCCACTTTCCCAATTGGAGCTGTTCGAGCATCGCAGCAGGATCCGGCAAGTGCTGTTCGCGCTGGAACAGAAGAAATCGGCCTTGGCGAGCTGGACATTGTGGAATGATCGGCCCGATGAGCGCTTGATCGGAGAGAAAGCAGCCTGGTGGCAAAAGTATCGCAGCATATTTGAGCAACACGACGCTGTGGGCCTGGCTTTGACCCTCAAACGGGTTGAATGGGATGCTCCGGATTTCAAGCATCTGGAGCGGCGCCTGCGGCACATAGAGGCGCCGACCCTGCTGGTTTTGGGAAATGAGGATCGTCCTGCGGCGCATACAAGGACTGCGCATCTGGCCAGGGTCTTGCCCTTTGCCAAGCTGGTGAAGCTTTCCCATTGCGGCCGGCTCGCCCATCTCGAGCAGCCTGCGGTCTTCAACAAGCTACTGTGGCAGCATGTCAGGACTCTCGAACTGAGAGAGAATGGACAAAGGCACTATTCGAAACTGGAGCTGAGCCTGAATTTGGAGAGTTCCTGACACCTGTCGCGCGGGTCACGGAAGGGCTCCGGCCAGGCTCCGGATGCTCTACTTTCGAAGCGTATGAAAGCCTTGCCGGGTATGATAGAGGGCGAAAGACCCTTGGGCATCACGTGACCGGCATGAATAAGACAACGGCCGCTGAGACAGATCCCATTCTTGTCGTGAACAATATCGAGGTGATCTATGATCACGTGATATTGGTCCTGAAGGGCGTGTCGCTGAGCGTGCCCAAGCATGGCATCGTGGCGCTGCTTGGCGCCAATGGAGCCGGCAAGACCACGACGCTGAAGGCGATCTCCAATCTCCTGAGAGCCGAGCGCGGCGAAGTCACCAAGGGCGCGATCCTGTTCAAGGGCAAAGAGGTGCATGATCTTTCGCCCAATGAACTGGTGCGGCGCGGCTGCATCCAGGTGATGGAAGGCCGCCACTGCTTTGCCCATCTCTCGGTCGAGGAAAATCTCCTGACCGGCGCCTTCACCCGCAAAGACGGCACGGCTGCGATCAGGCGTGATCTCGATCTCGTCTATTCCTATTTCCCGCGGCTCAAGGAGCGGCGAGGCTCGCAAGCCGGCTACATATCGGGCGGCGAGCAGCAGATGACCGCCATCGGGCGCGCTTTGATGTCGAAGCCCGACATGATCCTGCTGGACGAGCCTTCGATGGGCCTTGCTCCACAGCTGGTCGAGGAGATCTTCGTCATCCTGCGCGAGCTCAACAAGACGGAAGGCGTCTCCTTCCTGCTCGCCGAGCAGAACACCCATATCGCTCTCAATTATGCAACTCATGGCTATATCCTCGAATCCGGGCGCATCGTCCTCGACGGCAAGGCGAGTGAGCTCAAAGAGAACGAGGACGTGAAGGAGTTCTATCTGGGGGTGGGCGGAGAAGGGCGGCGCTCCTTCCGGACGGTCAAGAGCTACAAGCGGCGCAAAAGGTGGCTCGCATGAGCGATCATTATGACAGCCGCGAGACGCAAAACCGCGAGGAGCGTGAGCGCGCTCTGTTTGAGCAATTGCCGGAGGTCATCGCGGCGGCGCTCGTGAGCCCGGGCTGGCGGCAGCATCTGGGCAAGATCGATCCCAAGGAAATCACCTCACGCGCGGCGCTGGCCGCTTTGCCGGTCCTGCGCAAGTCGGCGCTTCCCGCACTTCAGAAAGCGGCACCGCCCTTTGGTGGCCTTTCGGTCGTGCCGGTGCCGCAACTCGGCCGCCTCTTCACCTCGCCCGGTCCCATTTACGAGGGCGAGATGGCGGCGGGCGATGAATGGCGCTATGCCCGCGTCCTCTTCGCCGCGGGTTTCCGGCCAAGCGACGTCGTCCTCAATTGCTTCAGCTATCATATGACGCCCGGCGGTTTCATTCTCGATTCCGGCGCCCGAGCCCTGGGCTGTCCCGTCATCCCGGCGGGCCCCGGCCATAGCGAGCAGATCGTCGAGGTCATCGCGCATCTGAGGCCCGTCGCTTATTGCGGCACGCCGGACTTCCTCAAGATCCTCCTCGACAAGGCCGAGGAGCTCGGCCGCGACGTTTCCTCATTGCGCAAGGCTTCCGTCTCGGGCGCCGCCTTCCCGCCGAGCCTCCAGGCCGAGATCAAGGCACGCGGCATCGATGCCTATCAGGCCTATGCGACGGCCGATCTGGGCGGGATCGCTTATGAGACGAAGGCGCGCGAGGGCCTCGTGCTCAATGAGGACATCATCCTCGAGATCCTGCGCCCGGGCACCGGCGATCCCGTGGCCGAAGGCGAGGTCGGCGAGATCGCCGTGACGCTGATCGAGCGCCATCGCCCGCTCGTCCGTTTCGCCCTTGGCGACATGACGGCGCTGCTGCCGGGTGTCAGCGCCTGCGGGCGCAGCAACCAGCGCATCAAGGGCTGGATGGGGCGCGCCGACCAGACCGCCAAGGTGCGCGGCATGTTCGTGCGGCCCGAGCAGATCGCCGAGATCGCCAAGCGGCATCCGGAGGTGAAACGCCTGCGCCTGGTGATCGGGCGCGTGCAGGAGCAGGACACGGTCGTCCTCAAGGCCGAAACAGTATCGGCGTCAGAGGCTTTGCAAAAAGCGCTGGCGGAGACGGCGGCGGGCATCACCAATCTCAGATGCGATGTTGCGCTCTGCGCAACGGGCGGCTTGCCCAATGACGGCAAGGTGATAGCTGATGAGCGGCCGGTATCCTGACGGTTGCGGGAGGCCGCGGTTCAGCTAAAGATGGCGGGAAACCCAAGACCATCCAAAGGGAGCGAGACACATGAAGAAGGTTCTATTCGCCGCCATGATGGGGGCGGCACTGCTGACGGCGGGCGCCGCTTCGGGCGAGCCGGTGAAGATCGGCATGATCACGACCTTGTCGGGCGGCGGCGCCGGTCTCGGCGTCGATGTGCGCGACGGCTTCATGCTGGCGCTGAAACAATCCGGCAACGCGGACGTCGAGGTCGTCATCGAGGACGATGCCCAGAAGCCCGAGCTTGCGGTGCAGATCGCCGAGAAGATGATCCAGAGCGACAAGGTGCAGATCCTGACCGGGATCATCTGGTCGAACCTTGCGATGGCGGTGGTGCCCAACGCGGTGGCCCAGGACATCTTCTATCTCTCGCCCAATGCCGGGCCCTCGGCCTTGGCCGGCGCCAAGTGCAACAAGAACTACTTCAATGTCGCCTGGCAGAACGACAATCTGCATGAGGCGATGGGCAATTACGCCAATACGGCCGGCTACAAGAAGACCTTCATCCTGGCCCCGAACTATCCCGCCGGCACCGACGCGCTGACTGGATTCAAGCGCTATTACAAGGGTGAGCTCGCGGGCGAACTCTTCACCAAGATAGGCCAGACAGACTATGCGGCCGAGATCGCCCAGATCAGGGCATCGGGGGCGGATTCGGTCTTCTTCTTCCTGCCGGGCGGCATGGGTATCGCCTTCATGAAGCAATATGCGCAGTCGGGCGTCGCCATCCCGGTGATGGGCCCGGGCTTCTCCTTCGACCAGGATGTGCTGGGCGCGATTGGCGATGCGGCGGTGGGCGTCAGGAATTCCTCGCAATGGTCGAAGGACCTCGACAACGAGGCCAACAAGAAATTCGTCGAGAGCTTCAAGGCGGAATACAACCGCTTGCCGTCGCTCTATGCGAGCCAGGGCTATGACACGGCCAATCTGATCATTGCGGCCCTGGCCAAGGCGAAAGTGACCGATGCCGACGGCTTCCGCGCGGCGCTCAAGGCGGCGGATTTCCCGTCGGTTCGCGGCAAGTTCAAATTCGGCCCCAACAACCATCCGATCCAGGACATCTATGTGCGCGAGGTGGTGAAGGAAGACGGCGTCATCACCAACAAGATCATCGGCACCGCCTTCACCGATCACCAGGATGCCTATGCGGCGCAATGCAAGATGTGAGGTGATGGAGCACGATGATCTGTCTCAATATCCTCATGCTGAGGTGGCCGCGAAGCGGCCCTCGAAGCATCCATCAGGATAGGGCGAGTCTGCTGCAACACACCCTTCGAGGCTCGCTACGCTCGCACCTCA